>Ga0315284_10001890_pt1 | contig 29898 bp, 28 predicted proteins | sample YL17G09_16_MG_FD_203696 | JGI IMG/M metagenome (GOLD analysis project Ga0315284, IMG submission 203696) | Sediment microbial communities from Yellowstone Lake, YNP, Wyoming, USA - YL17G09_16 | ecosystem: Environmental > Aquatic > Freshwater > Lake > Sediment | place: USA: Wyoming | collected...
GCGAAGCCCGTCTTCAGTATCTTGCTCGGGAAGGGTTCGATAGCAGTGAGGGTGGTTGCTGCGCCAGTCCTGTTCAGATTTTGGTTGCATGCCGCTGCCGCCAGCAGTGTCGAATTTCCTGCGCCAATCTCTACGATTTGCTTCGGTTTGAAGTGGCGAATAAAGACGTAATACACGTGGGCATCGATAGCCATGAAGTTGCCATTTATAAGATAAAACTGTGTTGGGTCTGGAGGTGATCTATGGATAGGGAAAGATTCTCTGAATTCATCGAGGTAGGCAGGAAATACCTTCTGGAGGAGATCAAGCGCGTATTTCTCATTCGTATCAAGTCCTACCAACTGAGAACGTCTTTGCCAGAATGCATCATCCAAATCAGCTTTCTCTGGAACTGGCGAGTCATAATGCTCCCTTAAAAGATGAAAACCAAAGATATATAATGTGCGGTAGGCAACACTATACAAAAAGTGTTTAATAGAAATGACCAAACGCATTAATGAGGGATAGTTACCTAGTATGGTTGCTATGTTCATGCAAGCAACTCTTGCTCTAGAGCGCTTTTATGTTCTACCAGTAGCTTGTACTTCTTAAGTAATTTGTGCAACTCCACCTTAGTCATAACATTGTCTGCCGAACTATATTCTCTCTCCAGTGTTCTCACAATCCCTGCTGATGATCTTAGCTCTGGCGTCATTGGCATAATCACATAATAGTCTCCTCGTTCGGCTGTGCGATGAGCTTCCTCCTCAGATACCAGAATTTCATGAATTTTCTCCCCGGGACGAATGCCGGTAATCTTAGTCTTAATGGGTCGATCCCCGATGAGCACCTTCGCAATGTCAATGACCCGCGCTGAGGGTACTCGAGGTATGAACGTGTCTCCTCTGTTTGCATGTCGTAAAGCAGCGAATATGGTATCTACGGCTTTGTCTAAGCTTAAGAGAAAGCGGGTCATATCACGTGTGGTGATGGTGACAGGTCCACCATTACGGATCTGTTCATGAAATAGAGGGATCACTGAACCACGAGATGCAAGCACGTTGCCATAACGGACACAAATGTACCGGGTGTTGGGGCAATCCATATTAGCTTGCACCAGTATGCGCTCCTGGATAGCTTTGGTCATGCCCATTACGTTCACCGGCTTGCAGGCTTTATCAGTAGAAATCCCTACCACGATCTCTACAGCCAGCTTGTTTTCGCGAATGGCTTGAACTATGTTCTGTGCCCCTCCTATATTGGTTTGTACTGCCTCGAAGGGAAAGTACTCACAGGAGGGCACCTGCTTGAGCGCGGCTGCATTAAACACGACGTCCGCGTTGCTCAGCATTGCACTTACTCTGTGGTAGTCTCGCACGTCGCCGATCTGGAACTGCAACAGTTGCTCGAAATTGCGATAGATCACTTCATCGGTGGCGGCTCGGCTGCTCTGATATGCAAGGCGCATCTCATGTTGTTTAGCTTCATCGCGGGAGAACACCACTATGCTCCTAGGCTTGCCCAGCTCTCCCGAGAGCAGGCGGCGAACCAAAACCTTGCCCAGTGATCCAGTGCCACCGGTGACTACTATTCTCTTATCGGTTAGCATGCGGCCTCCTCAGTTCCGAGTACGGTGTTGGGTCTCGATGCATTTGCTCAATCATATCATACCAAGGGGGGGAAACAAAACCTGTAGCCTGACGAAACCTCTCGGCATTCAAGCTGCGGTCACATATAACTGCTTCATCTGGCTTAATCTTAATATTCAATTTGTATACCTTTTTTACCAGCGATAGCAGATCGTACTTGCTGATGGGAGCGGATGCCACATGCCAGACCCCATACAATTGCGTTTGCTTATCAATAATATTGGCGATAATCTCGGCTAGAGCATTGGTCGTGAATCCGCTGAAGATAGCTCTGGTGTACCCACCCACAGTCTTCCCCTCCTGACTTAGAAACCACTCGATCAAACCATTAGAGGTCTCAAGCTCCCGCCCTATCATAGAGGTTCGTATTGTGAGACAGTTTTTGTAGCCCACCTCGCCTAAGAACTTTGTCCTTCCATAAAGATCCTCAGCGTCCGACAAATCGTCCTCGCCGTAATTGCCTTTGCGACCCGAAAAAACGCAGTCAGTGCTGATATGGATGAGTCGAATCCCTTTCTCTTGACATACCCGCGCCAAACGATGAGGGAACAAAGCATTTACCTCAATGCTGAGTAGGGGGTCTTTGGCTGCCTCTGACTGTTTCACTATACCTATACAGTTAACTACTACCTCTGGTCGGACTACGTCAATTGCTCGACCAACGCTTTCAAACTTTTCAGCAGTTACATGATCAAGAGAACGATTGGTGTCGAAGAGGTCATAGTTTTCATAAGCACCAAAATCTCGGCGCAACGTTACATATGTGTTGAAACGTCCGCCAAATAGCTGCCAGAGCTTGTGCCCCAACATTCCTGAGCCGCCGAGAATCAAAACCTTCATCTTCCTATTGTCCTCTGTGCCAACGCTATACAAAACAACGGTGATAGATCATGAGTTCCGTGGAGAATAATTTATCCTCCTTTTCCTACGTTGAAGTGTCTCTTAAGGAACGCAAGTGCCTTGAATGAAGTCGACCTGTTTGTGTACCATAGCTTACGCCCCAAGTTGCCTAACGGTTCTGGGAGCATCACAATAAAAACTGTCGCCCATCTTCTCCAGTTTAGCCAACCGCAGAATGGAATCACCGGGTGAGACAGTATTGCGCTCAAAGAGTGGCTAATGCATGCCCACCTTGCCCCATAGCATAGTGTAGCTGCATGGAGGTGGGCTGAGCTGAAGGCTTGAGGGCGTGCGCTCGAGACTTTCAAAGGAAGAGCAGGCAGAGAATATAACTTTTCAACTAAACGCACGTGTTCGTTTGCCATCGCGGTTCCCCTGCCAGTTAGAGATGTAGCGTCCGGGTGGAAACGCCAGGTCGCAAGTGTCTGTGGTATGCGTGCAAACTCGCCGTATAACCCCAGCCTGAGCCAGTACTCAAAATCATTCACGTATCTGAAGTCGGGGTCGCGCATACTCGTCAGTTCAAATGATCTCCGCCGTATGAAGGCCCCTGGCCCCGGCATGCAGTCATGGTATTTGAGCATTTTTAAATAATCATATTCAGGCACTCTGGTATGACCTGCAGGCTTTGAATCGGCTCCTATGAAGTCCCAAGCTGGGTAGGCGACCAGAATATCAGGGCGCGACTGCATGAAAGCCACAGCCGCGCTCACCGCCCCGGGCAATAGGGGGTCATCGGAGTTAACCACTGCCACAATCTCACCATGTGCCATGCTCCATCCCTTGTTTACCGTGCGTGCCTCACCCATGTTGGGGTGTGTTTCCCAGATTATCCGGCCAGTGTATTTCTCTAACACCTCCCTCGTATTATCGGTTGAGCCGTCGTCCAACACTATGTACTCGATACGCGGGTAATCCTGCTTTAAGATGCTTTGAATAGTCTCATCCAGGTATGAGGCTCGATTATAAGCAGGTGTGATGATAGAAACTAAAGGTAAGGTATCACTCATATGTTGGCCTGCTTCTTTTGTCTGCTCGAGCTGGCAGCAATCCTCTCATACATAGCTATAATCCGCGGTTGGATGACCGAGCGGTCGATCCGCTCCAATATCAATCTCGAATTGATTTCCGCAGCTCGATCGACCAATGAATCATCTGATAGGGCTCTTTGTATAGCAGCCGCAATTGCCTGTGGATCTTCTGGTGGAACCAGTAAGCCGTTTTCACCGTGCTTAATCCATTCCCCTGAAGAGACCGTGTCTGATTGTATGGGGAAGGCACCCATTGCCATAGCCTCCAACAGTGAGGCTGGCGTCCCATCTGTTACATTTACGCCGATGGCGATACGGGAACTGCCCATGAGTTTGATAATTTCTTGATTAGGGCTGGGGGGCAGAATCGTGAACGGGGCTCCCGTAATAGATGCGGCATGACGTGCCATCCTCCTGACTTTTGGGCTGGCCAAGTATAGTGCTACTTTGTAGCCTTTTAACGATTCAGAACATAACTCCAGAGCTTGTAGCGCTACATTGGCGCGGCCAGCCCAACCCATATATCCCTTCAACGCAATCACGCGCCTAGACGAAACCGGACCTGGTTGAACCCAGCGTCTCATATCAGAGATATCATAACCTCCGGCTGCTGGAAATACCCCTAATGAATGCCCCCTGAACCCATACTTGGCAGCCAACTCGACGTCACGCTGGCAGTCGGCAATGTAATAATCACATGATGCCAAAACTTCCCTTATCCGTGCCTGGTGTTTAGGATAGCGGCCGAAGAAATACAAGTCACTGCCCCAAGAAGAGTAGATCCACGGTGGAAATTGGCCCGCATACTTTCTTCGGACATCCATAGTAAGATAGCCCGCCGCTTGCATTTCTATAGAGTGTATTATGTCCGGACGTAGTTTTCTAATGACCCGGCTCAAGTGGAGTCTACGGCAATCTAGCCTTAGTTTCTTCAGTGCTAGTCTGCATACAAAGGCTGCATCCTCGGAAATAACAGGGATGCCATTTAACCTGACAGACTCATCACGGTATTTCGGTCCTCCGTAGAAGGTACGATGGACAGTGACATTCTTCAAGTCGGGATGTACTCGCTCGATGTCTATGCTCGGAAAGAGATGAATATCCCATCCTAGCCCGTTCAACTGATTAATCCAGCGGGCCGTGTGGATACTATCACACATGGCAACAAACAGAATCCGCAACTTCTCGTCCCTGTTGATCCTTCACTGATATTGACTTGATGGTATAGACTTGGTAAATCTAGGCTTGTATCTATGCGCAGAATTCGTAGTGCCCCTCAGTTTGATTCTATTCTGTAGTGGTAGGCCTTCATCCATCATAGAACAGATCGAGTTTAATAGGTGCTTCCGCCTCCATAATCTGTATTCTGATCACAGCAGCGATGTATTGTCGAAACAAATCGCCTTGTACATTCAATACCCACTTGCTTAGCCTCACACTTTAAATTGATTCACTTCTCCTTCTGTACCACTCAATCGTCCTTTTCAGACCTTCCCTGAAATCTGTCGTAGCTGCGAAGCCGAACTCTATCTTTGCTCTGCTGGTGTCTAAGCGTCTCCGCGGCTGTCCGTCTGGCTTAGACGTATCCCATTCTATCTTGCCGTCGAAGCCGGCAAGTACGCATATCAGTTCAGCGAGTTGCTTGATCGATATTTCGAACCCAGCCCCCAGATTGACCGGGTCGGATTTGTTGTACTTCTCTGTTGCCAGCACTATTCCTTCGGCGGCATCCTCAACATAGAGGAATTCCCTGGTGGGTTTGCCACTTCCCCATGCCATGATGCGCCTCTCTCCTTTATTCTTGGCGTCAAAGACCTTCTTAATCAAGGCAGGAATGACATGTGAATATTCTGGATCAAAGTTGTCTCCCGGACCATAAAGGTTAACAGGTAAGAGATAAATTGCGTTGAAGCCATACTGCTGGCGATAAGCTTGAGATTGAACCAAGAGCATCTTCTTAGCCAATCCATAAGGGGCGTTGGTTTCCTCAGGGTACCCGTTCCATAGGTTTTCCTCTTTGAAAGGAACTGGGGTGAACTTTGGATAGGCACAAATCGTCCCAATGGCTACAAACTTCTCTATTCCTGAGAGCCTCCCCTGTTCTATTAGTTGAACACCCATCATAAGGTTATCATAAAGAAAGCTTCCGGGGTTTCTCATGTTCGCGCCGATTCCGCCTACCCTGGCAGCAAGGTGGATGACAATATCAGGCTTGGCATCCCTATATAGATTCTTCACCGCCTCCATCTCCACGAGATTGTAATCCTTGCTGCTTGGCGCAGATATGTCCTTGCATCCTCTTTCGCCCAGCTTCCTGACCACATGGTTCCCAAGGAAGCCGGCTCCGCCGGTCACCACGATTCTTTTAGAAGCCAGCCAAGTCTTCACTCTATCTCATCTCGTCTTTCCGCACCTGGCATAAAGCCCTGTCAACCTGGTTCATTCCATATTTTGCAAGTATCTTTCTGCCTTTCCCTGGTGATTTCAAGCCCAAAGCCTCCATATCGGCATCCACCATTATCCTGACCAACTCTTTAAAAGTCACTCTGGCCTCCCAGCCCAACTCCTTCTTCGCCTTTGAGGCATCTGCTATAAGCATATCTACTTCAAGTGGTCTGAAATAGCGAGGGTCGATCTTGACATGCTCCTGCCAGTCAAGCCCAGCATATTTGAAGGCTTCGATGAGGAATTCCTTTACCGAGTGGGTTTCACCTGTTCCTATAACATAGTCGCTAGGTTTTTTTTGCTGCAGCATGATCCACATCGCCCTTACATATTCAGGGGCATAGCCCCAGTCCCTTTTCGCTTCTAGATTTCCCAAGTATAAGTATGTCTGCTTTTTGGCAAGTATGTGAGCAATGGCGCGGGTTATTTTCCGAGTGACGAAGGTTTCTCCACGGCGTGGCGACTCGTGATTGAACAGAATACCGTTGGCGGCGAAAACCCCATAGCCTTCCCTGTAGTTTTCTGCCATCCAATGGGCATAGACCTTGGCTACGGCGTAGGGGCTGCGGGGTCGGAAGGTTGTCTCTTCGTTCTGTGGAGACGGAGAATCCCCGAACATCTCGCTGCTGGAAGCCTGGTAGAACCTAGCCTTCACTCCACTTTGTCGAATAGCCTCCAGAATGCGTGTGGTTCCCAGGGCTACTACATCGCCTGTGTACTCCGCAGTATCGAAGCTAACCCTTACATGGCTCTGTGCACCGAGGTGGTAGATTTCGTCAGGCCTGACACTATAGATAAGGTTAGTGAGCTGGGTACTATCGGAAAGGTCGCCATAATGAAGGAATAGTTTTGCCCCTGGCTCATGAGGGTCCACATAAATGTGATCAATGCGGGCGGTGCAGAAGGTGCTCGATCTTCTGATAATGCCGTGAACCTCGTAGCCCTTGGCCAAAAGCAACTCTGCCAAATAGGAGCCATCCTGACCAGTGATTCCGGTGATTAGCGCTTTCTTCATAGCCACCCCTTTCACCTTTCAAACCCTTCCTAATAGTATGCCAAAGCCCCTCTGTGCGCCTTTCGCGATAACCTGTTTAGACCAGAGCAGACGAGGGCTTAATCTGATTGCCTGTGCCACAATACATAAGCGTCTCACGAGTGAAATCTTGCCCCTTGATGCAGCCAAAGTCAAGAGCTTCTCGCCGGCGACTCGGGCAACTTCCCTAATCTCCGCACGGCCCAGAGAGTACGTATTCAAGTAAGCTCGGTATAGGCGCAGTATGAGCAGCGTTGCCTGGTCAACTTGCTGAGGCTCATCCAGAGGCAGACCGATCAAGGCTTTTCCAAGGCTTGAGACTGTCCGCATGGGTATCTCCACGCCGAGCAATCCTGTAATTGCCGAATGCATAATCTTGATAGCATTCTCCTTCTGTGTTTGGGCATGTTGTAAAGAGATAGAATCCTCGCAGACACGGTATCGGAGCTGGATCTCTGGGAGATTGGCTAGTTCTGCAATGTGACTTGCCCTTGTCCAAAGGTCGTAGTCCTCAACATAGAGAGCCTCAGAGCGATAGAAGCCAACTTGTTCGATAACATCACGGCGCATCAGAATCGACGAATGAACCATGCAACATCCAAAGAGAAGATACCACCTGATCAAGCTCGGTGTTGTTGGGGTACGCACCTTACGATGAGGTATACCTTTGGCATTAATGCACTCCATCCAGGTGCCGAGCACCCCAACCTCAGTATTCGCTTCCATATAGGCGACCTGTTTTGCCAGCCGTTCGGGTAGACTTATATCATCAGCATCCATACGAGCTATATACTCTCCCCTAGCGAGTTGACACCCCCTGTTAAGTGAAGCGACTAAACCTTGATTCTCCTGGCTGTAGATACGGATTCGGGCGTCCTTCTGCTGGTAACGAGTAAGAATCGCGCTGGTGCTGTCTGTCGAGCCGTCGTTGATGATGATAAACTCGAAATTAGGAAAAGTCTGATTGAGGATGCTTTCTATCGCTTCCTTCAAGTACTTCTCACCGTTATATACGGACATTAAAACAGTTACTTTAGGCGGATCCATGCTAGGCTAACCCCATCTCCCTAAAGGCCATCTGAAACCGCTTGTGCCAGCTGTGGTCACGCACACAACGTTCATGCCCAGCCTTACGTATACGCTCGCGCTCATCATCGTGTTTCAAATAGTACTTGATTTTCTCAGCCAGGTCTTCTTTGTTAGTATAACAGACAACCTCCTTGCCTATGTTGAAGAATTCCTCCAGTTCTTCCATATATTCCACCATATAGAAGCCACCACTCATAGGCACTTCAAAATCCCTCAGGCGTACCTGAAGAATGCGCTCACCGGTTTGGTGAGTGTCACCGCAGGAGGAAAAGCCGAGGTTGATTTTGGAGCGGCTATACATCTGAATCATCTCGAGGTCAGACAACGTCCCACCAATGATTGAAATGGGCAGAGTGACATGCATCTCTGCACTTGTACTGCTTGCAGCAAGCCTATTTCTCAGATACTGCCACAACACTTGGCGGCCGTTTCTGCTCAAAAGCAGTTGCCCTGTGCGGTAGGCTCTTCTCAGGAAACTTGACTGACCGGTCTCCTTAGCTGCTGGTGAGTAGTTGTGCCATCCCCATCCCCAGACACGCACATTTATCCCTTGTTCCAGCAGATACTTGATGTACAGAGGGCGGTCTCCATAGGCCTGCCCGACAAAAGTGACATCAAACTCGACCGGCAAGTCATACGGCTTATACACATTTGGATTAGCTGCCTCCTGACAGTAGATAGGCCGTGCACCCATAGCTACGTAATCCTTAAGACGGAATCTCTCGGGCACAAGGCACCAGTCGTAATGAGGAGCGATTTCCGAAACAAGGTGTAACTGGTACGAGCCGTTACAGTACCAGTTGACGGTTTTGATTCCCATAGCCTTTATTTCATCAATAGCCTCAGGCAGGATGCAGGCATCGTAGAAGTAGCTGAGGAAGAGGTCAACTGGCTTGATAGCATGGGCAACTTCTATTTGGCGTAACAACTCTCTAGTGAGTTCCGGCCTATTCTTCTCTATGAAAGCCTTCTGTATCGGATCTGCCGGGTCGAGGTTCTGGAAGGTTTTCCTGAGATCGTATCGAAACTCCACCACATCGTGTCCCAAGTCCACTAGAGGAAGGTAGAGATTGTTGCGCCACAAGTTAGATTGGAATGAGGCATTTGGAGTAGTGTCGGAGGCGTAGAAGATTCTCATATTTGCTCTGACAAAGCTAGTCTAGACTGAGATATGACATGCCCGGTAGGCCTGTCTGTAAATGGACTACCTGTTTTACAGGCAGAGTGCTCAACGAGTTTTGAATAGCCAAATAAGGTCCGTGGTTGTAGTTAGAGCTTGGTTGATAGAAGGTATCATGCACTAGAACACATCCCCTTTTTATAGTCTGACATACTTGAAGTTCGCGTCGAACAGTTTCGTAACTGTGGTCTCCATCGAGAAACAGCAGAAAACAAGCCATGGGACTAGCACCTATGATGCTTCCTGCAACAGTAGCACCATCTCCAATATGCTGTTCCACCGGTAGACCACGAATATAGTGACCTAAATGTCGGCCAGGATACTCGACATGACTTGGCTCATTCAATTCAATGGTATGAATAGCGGATGCAATTTGCAGTTCTTTTGAAAGCTCAAACCAAATTCGGGCACTCTTGCCAACATGCGTTCCGATATCAATTACAATCTCCGGCCGATGATACTCAAAAGCTGCAGCCATCAGCATCAATTCGTCCAGAGGAAAAGGCTTATGTCCCACTACTCGCACTAACTTCGATACGTATTCTGAAGTTGACCACTTGTTGACTTCAAGCAGTGAGGGGCGAGTTGATCCAATCTGGTCCGGTGGCTTATCAATTGTATGATAAAGCGAAGATGTCTTATGACGAAACCTTTTCACTACATGCTCAAGTAGAAGCATTTTGCTTCCTATCATCCATACTGAGAATGGATTTATATAGGCGTTCATATTCCGCAGCAATCCTTTCCCAGGTGAACCTTTTCAGCCAAGCTCGGTAGCCGGATTCTGCCAGATGGCGACGCTGGTCAGGATTTAGTATAAGGTCTTCGATGGCACGAGCCATAGCCTCCGGCTCAGCGTCCACCATCCCATCCGGTCTTTGATTGGTTGACACTAGGACACCGCCGTGGCTCCAATCGACGATTTCCTCGGCATTACCACAGCCTACCGTAGCGAAAGGAGTTTTTGAAGCCATAGCTTCGAAGAGAACTAGGGGGGAACACTCAATGTTTGAACCAAAGACAAAGAGGTCAGCGGTGTGATAGGCTGCTACTACATCCGGGCGTGGTGGGTTGAGTAAGAGCACATGTTTGCGTCCCCAAGAATTCAGTTTGACCCATAGTGCACGTCTCTTACAATCAGGCAAACAACCTTTGCCACCAAGGATATTTCCAATGATGATGAGAAATGCCTGACCAATACGAGCACGGCGAAAGGCCGCCATGGCCAAACGGTGCCCTTTCAGGCCAGTATGGCTGCCCACAGTCAACAAGAGAGGGACATCCTCTGGAATTCTGTGACGGAACCGAAAGGTGGAATCAACATGGTTGAACTCTTCCTCAGAAGCACCATTAGGAATAACTGTGCAATGGGTCAGCCCATGCTGCCTCGCAAACTCAATATCACGATAAGAGTTTGAGTGGAAAATCAAATGATTGTAACGCCTCAGAATATCCGGTAACCGCGTGAAATATGAAGTATATTGTGTATTATGAAGCCCGGAAAAACCACAAGGTGCCATGACTCTCGGATAGGTGATGCGATCCAAAACAGGGAAAACTAAATCAGTTGCCCACTGCTGAGCCGCATAGTTCATCATCACATCGAAATGGCTGTCAATCAGGAATTGCTGGTAGCGTGCCGTCTCTCCTCGAAACCCACCAACGGCGTTGCCAGCGACATCAAATTCCTCGATCTGGACCCCATTGACAGTGTGAGAGGTACGTTTAGCCAGCTTCGTTGTCGCCACAGTGACCGCGTGGCCGCGTTTAACTAACTGCTCAGAGACCTGCTTGACGACCTCCTGGGCACCGCCGACGCCAGGACTGTAGAACTCAACGGTGTGAAGAATTCTCATGCGCTTCTGTGCCTATCTTTCTGGAGAAACTTATCATATAAGGCGAAAGTAGGGGATTTGGCCAGTTCACCCGACGGTCAATTTGTGTAGTAGCCCACTTGACGGAATAGATCGCTCGCCGTGCCAAGTATTCGGAGTGTTGCGTGTCGACCCAAAAGTCGGCAGTTCGATAATAGTCTTGATGGAGTATCTCCATTCCACTCTGCTCCAGTACATGCCTCCATAAGCGCAGGTTCATAGCCCTAAGAACATGACGTCTTAGATTGATTGGATCCAGCAAGCGATGAAGAATATATTGTATCCCCTTGAAGTTGGGACAAGATATGATTAGCGTGCCTCCGGGTCTTACGAGTTGAGCGTGTTTCCGAATGACCTCCTCGAAGTGCAAGAAGTGCTCAACGAAACCAAAAGAGCAGACCACGTCGTAAAACTCATTTGATTTGAAGCTGAGAAAATCTCCTTGGTAACAGTTGCCTATTGTAGCACCATGGCTTTTCAGGTGTCCTGGCAATCGCGTTAAAACATATGGAGCGGTATCAATACCATTGACTTGATAACCGAACCTCTTGCTCAAGTAAATTAAGTAGTTCCCCGGATAACAGCCGACTTCAAAACAAGAGCCCCCTGGACTCAGATACCGATCAAACAGGTCTCTGAACTCTATGTCGTCTTGATTATATATCAAAGGCATGTCCGCATAGCCAGAGTTCCAGTACCCGTTTTCTACACTTGATTTCATGCCTTAAGCCTGCACGGATCTTTCGATGAATTCAATGATCTTACTATGATATAGTTCAAAGTTGTAGGTTCGGTCATATTCCGCATATGCGTTTTCTGCATATGTCGCATAGTCTTTCTCTATCGATGAGATTGCCAAAGCAATATCATCGATAGTATCTATACACACCCCACACCCTGTCTTCTCAAGTGCATCTATTGTGCTCGGATACTTCTTGGCAATAACAGGCAAGCCAAATTTAAGATAAGCCGGAATCTTTCCCGATGATTTGCCCGCTGTGCGAAATCCGACTGTGATATTGTTATACCAAGCAATCCCCATATCACATGATTGGAGTATCGGATTCACATCATCAAGCGAGTCATATAATCTGTCTGAGATTATTACATTCTTGATATCATGCTGCATCAACATCTTCTTTAACTCCTGCACATACTTTTGATCTTGGTAACCATGGAATAGAAGAACCCAGTTCTCCAAACGGGAAAACGCTATGGCCATCTCGATGCAGGAAAACCATGCGGCTATTCCACCCAGATGCAAAGCAATTTTCTTGTTACTGTCTATGCCGTAATGCTCCCGAACCATCAGAGACTTCTGCCTCATCGACCGTCCCTTGTAGGTAACCGGTAGCAACAACGCAAGTATATCTGGCGAGAGATTGTAGTCCTGTCGGAAAAGCAATTCTTTCTCCCGTGACGGAATAATAAGCCCACGAATAGTGTTAATCTGGCTTCTTTCTCTTTCCATAACTTTGGCGGGATAAAACAAGCCGTAATGGTCATTCTTCATGTAAAGTTCAAGACTGTAGTAGATCGGTCTCGAGTCTGGAAAAAACTGCTTGCATAGCGCAAATCCATGCGGGTCAAAACATATGTAACAGTAATAAGATGTGAGTACAGTCCTGAGTTTCGCTCGTAGATATGATTGCGATATGGTGTGCCCTAAATTTAGAACGCTTACATTGCGTTTGTTCAGGACATCGGTTTTAACCATTGCCACTGATTGCAGAAACAGGTCCACCTTATAGCAGTCAGATAGTAAATCGAGTAGGTTGAGGATAGAGGGACTATTACCGATCGAATAATGGGCTATGAAAACCGCAATTCTTTTCATTTCGGGCGATACTTGCTCTTGCTACGCTCGTCCTTAGTACACTGTCTTCTGAGTCTTGACGAGGCTAGAAAAGCCATCCAACAAGAGTTTGTATTCGCAGGGTCACCGTAACTACTGCTCAAGGCAGTGCTCTGAGTTGTGGGAAGTGGGATGCAAAATTGACTTGGACCCCTTTCCTTTTAAGAATATTACACTCAGAACCGCTCTTTCTCATCCAGGCCAATATAGGGACCCTGCTTAATCTCCAGGAATAGAGTATCTTCCAGCATGCGGAATCCGTGTCCGCCGCCTACCATGAGCATGACATCTCCCGTTCGAAGCTCAAGTGTGGCTACCAATTCCTGACCATCATTGTAGATATCAATCTGGCACCGTCCCTTTTTGATTACCAAGACCTCGGAGGTCCCCACAATGTGACGCTCCAGAGGCCGGTGCTCATGTCGCTGGATCTCACCCCCAGACGGATAGACAATGTAGCCTACTTGCTGTTTGTATTCCGGTGGTGTCAAGAATGTAGTCTTATCTGGACGAAACTTGTCTCGGATGATATATGCGAGACAAGTTTTGCCTGAATAAATACGTTCGAACAGTTCAGCACCAGCCCGTACTCCAGGGCCATTGGCATCTCCAGCTTCAGTCATATCACAACCTCCGTATGATGCATATACAGCGATGGTCGATCGTTAGTTACAACAAATGCTGACTAGCCAACAGCATCGCTCTTTGATCGAAACGATGGAAATTTTAGATCACTCCGCTGCTCGGCTTGCCAATCAAGTAGTCCAAGATAAGGCTGCCCTCTTTGGCTAGCGAAGCTACGCTGTACTTCTTTTGCACGAGAGTCCTCAAATTTCCAGCTAATTCCAAGGCTAAATCATGGTTCTTCACCAGCTTAATAATGGAATTAGCAAATGACCCCGGCTCGTCGGCAAGCAAGATATCTTTACCATGTGTAACGGTGAGGCCTTCTGCACCCAACGTGGTAGAAACGACCGGTATGCTACAAGCCCCTGCCTCCAGTATCTTGAAACGTGTACCAGACTCAAACCTCAAGGGTACAAGGGCGACATCAGCATGGCACAGATACGGTAAGACAGATGGTATCAATCCTGTTACTGTTATACTTGGATCATCTATATCGGACAAGACTCTGTTTGAGCCATTTCCGATAATGTAAAAATGAACATTTGGAATCTGTTGACGTACTAGTGGCAAAATCTCCGCATTCACCCAACGAGCTGCGTCCTCCATTGGGCTTCGAGACCAAAATGTTCCAGCGAGATAGATGCTGGGCTTCTTGAAGTTGTCTGGCATGGGAGGTATCTGTCGATAGGTTTCGACATCGATTACATTAGAGAAAATGTGGATCTGCTGCGCTTGGTGGGCCAGGTTACGGTAGTAATCAGCATCAACCTCAGATACAGCGGTAGTTACATCGGCTAGCTGTGTGCCCCATCTTTCCTCCTCCTCTTTTTGCTTGCCTTCTATCTCTTTCCGCAAGCGTTCTTCTTTATCATGGACAAAATCTAAACCCCTGAGAACAAATCTTGACCACACGCTATCCGTATCCAATACCACTTTGTAATCCGAATGACTCTTGATGTATTTTAAGAGTGGATAGGAGACATTGCCATAGCCAAGCCAGATCACATCGGCCTCCGTATCACGAGCGCGATTCAATAAGTCTTGAGCATCTCTCTCCTGAAATTGGTGATCTGGGAATATATTGCGTTTAGTAATCTGTCTAAAAAGGAAATTACCTGCCTTTATTATGAACTCAACATAGCAGTTCTGCGACGCTACAAAAGGAGCAAAATAGAACGCTCTGCAAAATTGTTTATAGAAAGACAATGCGTTCCTTCCGCCAAGGGCACTAAGAGAGACTCTACTGTATATGTACAAATCTGATATTAGTGATAGAGCTTTAATCGAATTTTCGACCCGCAGGTATGGGCCTCCTGCTGCGGGATGTCGCAACTCAGGAGTTGTGAATAAGACCTTAACCATTTCTGGGTGCCTCTTTTGATTCCCAGTTTACATATTTGATTTCATCGTTTACAAGCTTATCTATCAACTCCTCAAAGGTCATGCTGTATTTCCATCCTAGAAGTTTCTTTGCCTTTGAACTGTCGCCATAGATAATTTCCAAGTCTAAAGGTCTACAATGACTTTTATCTATATCTACAAATCTGTCGAAATCCAAATTTAATCTTTTGAAAACTTCTTTGGCAAATTCTTCTAGACTATGGCATTCTCCTGAACAAATAATATAATCATCGGGTTTCTCTTGCTCAAGCATCAGCCACATTGCTTCTACATATTCAGGTGCATATCCCCAGTCTCGATACACTTTCAGATTCCCCAACGAAATCCTGCTAGCTAAACCTCTACTTATTCTAACGGCAGTGTTAAGAATATTCTTTGTAACAAAATTCTTACCTCTAAGTGCAGACTCATGATTAAAGAGGACCCCACAAACGGCGAACAATCCGTAAGCTTCCCGGTAATTTACGGTGATCCAATGGGCTGTGGCCTTAGATATGCCATAGGGACTCACAGGATGAAATACAACATTTTCATTTACTGGCAAATTCTCTTTTCCAACATTACCAAACATTTCACTGCTTGATGCCTGATAAAACTTTATTTTAGGTTGCACAATTCTTATAGCTTCCAACAGGTTAGCAACACTGATTATATTGAATTCAAGTGTTCCTATTGGTTGGTCAAAAGATAACCCCACTGAACTCTGGGCAGCCAAGTTATAGACTTCATCAGGTTCATGCTTTACTATAATCCTGATTACATTTGACAAATCCAAGAGATTTGCCTCTACAATGGTTATCCTATTGTCAAGGCCTAGATATTTCAGGTGCTTGAGATTGCTCTTTGACACATCCCTTGTGACGCCTATAACGTCATACCCCTTCTCTTTCAAGAATTTCGTCAAGTATGCTCCGTCTTGTCCTGTAATTCCGGTTATCAGTGCTTTCTTCATCGCTTTAGATATGTAACTTCACAATGTAAGCAGTGAAGTATTCCCTTTTATAGTCTTAATAGCATCATTTGCTAGTGCTTGCTGGCTACTTTGTTATGGAATAGTTAATCGTGGTATGAAAGGAAACTCACGTTGTATATTACCACTAAGATTTCTTGCCAAAAACCACCCCGTATTTTAGCCACGATGGTTGTAACGCAGGGATTGAGCGCTCCAATATCTCAATATTACGATATTTGTTCAGGTAATTCCAGGAAAGCCTGAAGTAGTCCGATTTAACTAGGGTTAAATAGTTCTCTTTAACGAGATAGTTCGCCTCTAACCATTCTTCGTAAAATAGAAAGTATTCTCTTGTTAGGTTGAATATGTTGTCTAGTGCTATGTCGACGTAGTTATTCAATTGCTCTAGAACTGCACATGTGAAAACTAGGTCAAACTTATTATTTCCAAGCTTTTCCATCAGCTTATCATCCAGGATAGAACCTTGTATGACTCTCACGTTCTCTACCCTGCCTATTTTGTAGGCTTCCTCAAACTCGGGGGGGGGCGAGTTGATGAATTTGTTACTAATTCTTATCCCACTTTCCGTAGGCTCCAGTCCTGCATAAGAAATCTTAGGGAACTTGGGTGCCAAAAGCATTAAATTGAGGCCAGCTCCTGATCCAACTTCTAGAACAGATGTTATATCATTTTGCTTGAGCTTCTCTTCTAGGATAGATACAATTCCAAGCCTTTTAAATTCAAATGGACTTATGCTCCTGATAGGCTTATCAAATTTCGTCATCGGCAAGTCAGTTCTGAAAATGTCTCTTTTGTTCCAGAAGGTATCCCAGTAGTTATCGTATTCTAAGTGAGACAGGTGGGTGGTTCTTTCCCTCCTTCCTAAGACGTATCGTAATATAAGCCTTGGCATTATACGAAATGTTCTGATGTATATTTGCCGAAGGTTATCTAAGATTTCAAGCCTTAAGCTCTCTTTATTTTTTCCGTTGAGCAAATGAATGTGCAATGTCGTTACACCACTTTCTCTTTAGCTTTTGAGTGGAGCGAGCAAAGCGTTTATATTTTTTAGCTATTCTTCGTATTTCATCCTTGCCAAATCCGGATGGACAACGCTTAGCTTTCAGGTGGCCAGCGGTCTTCAGACACGATTGGCAACCCTGACATTATCGATTCAACCACGTAATCGAGAAAGCGGTTCTTGCCCGGTAGCAAATCTGCTGCTGACTTCACCTTAAGTTTTGGGGTTTCGCCCCACGTGTAATCCATGAAGTCAATCTTTGTATAGTAGTGGTAATGGTAGAACATAACGAATTCATAAGCAAGGTCAATCTGTGTATCCAACTCAAGAGACTTCTTCTCCTGCAGGGTTTCCCCTAAGAACCGAAAGTACTCTTGCTTTGTGGATGGGTCAATGGTGAATCCGAAGCCTCGATACGGAGAGCGGCCTGTGGTAATGACCGGCAACCCTTTGGCTGCCATCTCCATGCCTACTGTTGTGGTGTGGACAAGTCCAACCCGGATCAGCGGCAACAATTGGTAGACTGTCAGGCCGACTCTGGGAGACAGCAAAAAGACGTTATCTGGCAAATGCACACGCTTTCTTGAAAGTGCAACTTCCACACGCTCTTCAGTTGCGGGAATAGCCGGGTTCAATTCCCCTGGGTGGGGCTTTATTATGAGCTGAAATTCGGGATGCGCGGCAAACCAGTTGATTGTCTCGGCAATCCAATCAATCATGTCTGCAAAAATGACCTGTTTATTTAAAGCGGCTAAATCCCAGATTACATTAGCGGCTAACAGTGCAGTCGGCTTGTCTGGCACTATCCGTGACAAGTCGAATCCGTCGGTTTGATGCTTTCCCAGTGAGGCTGTGTCGAGAATCATCTCTTTGCCTGCGGAGCGTCCCTCTAACCAGTTCTGTACCTTGATTCTTTGTTGTTCGCTCAAGGGAATCTGTGAGAACTTGCTCCAGGGCTTTGAAAAGTCCAGGTTCATTGCTGCATCGTTATATGCATAGCACCAGGCATTCTGTCTTCCCCCCATCCAGTGGGAATAGAAGGGAATGCCTCTTCTTTCACACAGTTTTTGAAGTATAGCCCACATTCCATAATAGCTGTCATTGGCTATGACACGGTCAGGCTTTACATCGCTAATAGTTCTCTCATAGACAATCTTGAGCAAGAGCAAGTTTCGCAAGTGCGCCAAACCGAGTGAATGGTAACCATGAATAAGGTGATAATCACCCACAACGTAGTTATTCACCAGGATATCTCTTGCCCATGACCCGAAGGGTAAATTATCTTCACTATAGTTAACCCATTCTTCAGTGCCCAAGCGTTCGGTTTTTATTGAGATTTCTTCGATTTCACCACCTTGCAAGTATTGCGATAACCTGAGGGCTGGGATAGGGTTATCCTCCCAGAGCTTCTGTGACTGATTCACACAGTTCTTGCAACTCTCATCGAAGCTTTGCCCTTTCCATACTCCACCGAAATAATTGCACTCAATAGATTGAACCGCATCGCAATAGACGGGAATTATCTCTGCTCCGCGCAAACGGAGAGCATAGGAAAGAATGCGGTCGTGGACGAAACAGGGGGGGTATATGCAAAAACTGGGACCGAACAAAACCTTGAGGGGCTTCTTTGGCTGAGCAAGCACACTATATTTATCGAGTTCGGCTCCGATTCTATCCAAAGTTTGAAGATACTCAGGCGCACCAGTACCCCGCGTAGCTACATAGCGCCCAACACGACTGCGGATCGCTCGAGGCACAAGCTTGTCCCAGGCCTGACTTGGGAGGGATTCTTTGCGAAGGTTTCGCTTTATTTTGCTTGATAAATTTCTGGGGAAAATCATTACAAATCCTCTTGTTCACCAAGCGTAAACCATAAATGGCCTGGGAGCGCAGCCCTCCCACGCATAGATGCCGCGATGCCTAATTTGATAATCAGGACGAATCTGTCGCAACAGTTGACAGACCTGTTGAGCGTTCTCCTGTTCATGATACACAGCGATGGCAAGGCGCGGCTTATACCTGGCGATTGTCTTGGTCCCGCCACGAATGGCGTCCATCTCGGCGCCCTCGATATCCATCTTGATAAAATCCACGCGTTCCTGGCCTACAATGTCGTCCAGAGCTACCATCTGGATTTCTATGCCGTTGCTGGCAACCCGGCTTTCGAAAATGCGCTCTTGCGCCATGGCGAGCTTTGCCTGACCTGAGGTTGCACCCAGGGCGACAGGCAGCACCTTGACCTTCCCTTCGGCAACCTCAGAGGCGAAGGTTTTCTCCAATGCATTGGACAGTATCTGCACAGGTTCCACAGCCAATACAGTAGCACCTCTCTGCAAGGCATAATGAACAAAAAAACCTGCACATGCTCCTGCATCGATAACACGGTCACCGGGATTTATCCGGACACCGGCAAACTCGTAAGCATGAAGATTCTGAGAGGCAGGCATGAACACTTCCTGATGTATCCACTCGAGGCCGCTCCAGTTGGCATCCGACGGCCAGTAGTAGCTCCGGGCACCTATCTGAAGCTTGACGTACGAATTGTCTTGGGACATGACCAGGATAGCTGGAAAACTTTTCACCGGGCCCGGGTACTCCGCATGTCGCAGGTATAACAAGTAATCTGATATTGGAAAATGATAGACCCCACAGCGTGCCCTGCGCAGAACTTTAAGGCGGTCAAGAAAACTAATATAAGGCAACATGTGAAATGACTCTAACTCTATGTATGGGTTGGCTACAATATTTTTGCCGTCTCCAGAGGAAGGCGGATATCTTATTCAGAAGCTTGCCTGAGCAGCTTCTGAATCGCTGCTTTGCTCAGCAGTTTACCGTCATTAGACGTGTATCTTCTGACAGGTGTTTTGCCTCCTTTTCGATTTCTTGCTGTTGGGGCAATTATGAACATACCCGCAGTTTCATAGGCGCTTGTAGCTTCATCTTCAGTCAAAAGCTCTTCGTGATTCTTTTCGCCTTCTCGTTTCCCGATAACCTTTATTTTAATATCCTTAGGATTATATCCATAGCGGGGAGCCAGTTCGCTGATCATTACTTCTGCCAGGTCGCCGACACGCAGTGCTGGCATTTTGAAGATGAATATCTCACTGCCGCGGGCTACTTCCACGGCTTTCAAAACGAGTTCGACTGCCTTGGGGATACTCATTACGAACCTTGTCATATTGGGGTCTGTGATTGTAACGGGACCGCCATTCTCAATTTGCTCCTTGAACAGAGGAACTACAGAGCCTCTCGAATCAAGCACGTTGCCGAATCGTACGCAGGAGAAGGCTGTTTTCCGGTGCCCTCTATAGTGGCTTGCTGAAATAGTTAGTCGTTCAGCCAATAGCTTTGTTGCCCCCATGACATTTGTGGGGCTGACAGCTTTGTCTGTACTTATAGTTATGAACTTATCCACTCCTTCTTCCATCGCCACTTCGATGACATTCTGGGTGCCAAGGACATTTGTTTTGACTGCCTCGAAGGGGTTGTATTCACAAAGGGCTACGTGTTTCAGAGCTGCAGCATGAAAAACGAATTGTATGCCCTTCATAGCTCTCGCGAGCCGCTCTTTATCTCTGATGTCGCCAACTAGAAATCTTGCATTAGAATAGCTCTGGAGTTCTTGCCCTAAACTGAACAAGCTATTCTCATCGTTGCTCAAAACTCTCACAACTTCAGGTTTATGCTGCAGAACCGTTTTAACTATCTCGCTCCCAATAGAGCCGGTACCACCAGTGACTAATATGTTCTTGCCTTGGAAAACGTTTGTCATTTATCTGCCACCCCGCAAGAAGAAATCTTTGACACCAGCTACAATATACTCTGTCTCATTATCACTTAACGAAGGATACATAGGCAGAGTCAGGACTTCCTTAGAAGCCTTTTCGGTAGCTCGCAATCTGCAATTATAGCCCAACTCGTGCTTGTAGAAATGAGTAAAATGTACTGGAGGGAAATATACCTTGGTCATAATCCCTCTCTTGGTGAGATAGGTTTGCAGGGCATCTCTTCTCTTTTGTCCTCCTTTAACCATTATTGTATACATCTGATATATATGGAAGAAGCCATTAGGTGAATGAGGAACACATATCTCTTTCACCTGAGACAAATTGGCAGAGAGCTTCTTAGCAGCTTTCCTGCGCATGGTAATTATTTTATCCAACTTGTTAAGTTGGGCAATACCCAGAGCTGCGGTAATATCAGACATGCGGAAGTTGTAGCCCAGGGTAACGTAGTCCATGTACTCGTTTGATGAGAAGTAGTTGGATGTCTCCGCTCTGCCATGTGACCTCAGTAGCTTGAGTTTCTCATACAAGTCAACTGAATCGGTGACCACAGCACCGCCTTCGCCAGTAGTAATTACCTTATTGGAACAGAAGCTGAGGATAGCAGCGTCTCCGAAGCTTCCCACTTTTCTGTCTCGCACGGCAGCGCCGAGCGATTCGGCAGCGTCTTCGATAAGAATTAAGCGGTGTCTATCTGCAACCTTTCTCAGTTCCCGAATAAGGCAGGGAGACCCACCGTAGTGGATAGGCAAGATGGCTTTAGTTTTCGATGTTATATTTCTCTCGACGTCTTCGGGGTCAAGTCCGAAGGTCTTTTCTTCGATATCTGCAAAGACCGGTTTGGCGCCTACGAAAAGAGGGGCATTTGCCGTCGCGATAAAGGTGAAGGATGGAACAATGACCTCGTCTCCCTTACCGATGCCATATGCTAGAAAGGTGGCATGAAGGGCAGAGGTGCCTGAATTAAAAACCAATGCGTACTTGGTCCCGACATATTTCGAAAGCATGTCCTCAAATTTTTCGACATTGGGACCGATAGCCCAAAACATCCCTCTGCGGATGGCTTCGTTCACCATCTTTATATCTTCTTCGTCCCAGAATATTCTAAAGAGAGGGATTTTCCAGTTCATTCAAAGCCACCTACTTGTTGTATTTGATGATCTTTGCGGGCACTCCGACTACAACCGCATTATCAGGCACGTCCTCGATTACTACTGCGCCAGCTCCCACTGTTGACCATTTTCCAACCTTTATGCCCTGAAGCACCACTGCACCTGTTCCTAAATCCGCCCCTTCCTTCAAAGTAACGTTACCTGAAATATGACACCCCGGTGCTACATTTACGAAGTCCTCAATAACTACGTCATGCCCTACAGTTGTGTCCAAGTTCAAGAATACGTGATTACCTATTTTGATTTGTGTTGTCAAAATGCAACCGGCAGTAATGATTGTACCAAGCCCTATATCTACAAATTCTGACATCTGTACACTCGAATGAATGACAGTGCAAAAGTCTAGTTCAAAAAGCTCTGATTTCTCTACCAGAGACTTCTTTGCTCTTGGCGACCCGACAGCACAAATAACTTTCAACTCATTTCTGCCTGTTCTTTTGAACCATCCGAAATCACCTAGAACTGTGATGCCGCAGAGACTCTTCCCATGATTGTCCTGATTCTCGTCAATGAAACCTAACACCTTCCATTTCACTGCAGATTTCTTATTTGCATCATTGAAAACCCAATATGCTTCTCGAGCGAGTCCACCCGCTCCCAAAATCACCACCTTTAGCACTTCCAATTTATGAGTCACTGTGACCCCCGAGAATTATCTCCAGCGCTCTTTCTAATCCTTTTCCATCTACAAGCGCTCTTGCGTTGTTACTCAGTCGTTTTCTTGACGACTTGTCCTTTATGAGCATCGTGGTCTTCTCTAGCAACAGTTCATCGCTTGGAGACCGCCCCAAATTTATGCATGCCCCGTGTCTTTCAAAGTTGCTGGCTATATCCTCCTGATGGCTTGTATTTGGCGTTACTATAGGTACTGCTATGGAGGAAATGCCAAGCGATGCTAGCTCGTACAATACTGTACCGGCAGCCGTAATCGCTATATCTGCGTTTTTCATAAGCTCTAACAAATTCGAGGGGGCGAAGGAGACGTCGAAGTGTCTCTTTGTTTTCGATAGAAGCTTATTCAGTTCATCTCTGTATGGAAAAGTGGGACCGACAATCACATTAATATGGATACCCTCGGTGATTTTCTCCAAGGCTTTAATGCTGTTCAAGATAAGTTTGCCGCCAGCGAAGTCACCGCCACCCGACAGCACCAAAATCTTTCCCACCTTATCTCTTAACTCTCTTCCTTCCCTGTGTGCTGTATCGAACTCCTTGCGCAATATTACATACTTGGGCCCCAGATAGTATCTGGTTGAACCGATTGACTTTGTTTCTCCTTCATTGAATACGTTCGCGTTTACTACCGCATCCGCATCTATCACTTTAAGTCGAGTGTTGTTGTCTATGGCTATCACTCTAATATCAGTAGTCCCCTTAATTCGGGATATATAAGCATTATCAGTATCCAGAAAATCCGTTATGAGCAATGCTTCTCTATCAGCAAGCCTCTTTATCTGAAGCACCTCGTCCGCCTCCGTATCCACCACCTTATAATCCCTGCTCTTTAAGATGCCACGCCCGTCTTCATACTTCGAAATGAACATTATATCCGCATCTGGCTTCTTATGCTTCAGCCCATCTGCCAGAGGCAAACAACGCATTATATGCCCTAATCCTATATCTCTACTCCCATCTGCTCTAATAATGATTTTATTCATAATCTAAACTATTATATTCAAACCAAGTCTGACCATTCTAGCTCGTGGTCTGCTTCGATATCCCTTGACAGAGAATGCCCAATTACATAAATAAGTTCATCCGGGTGAATACCTGTGCCAGGTCGTTTGAAGTCTATATCTTCCAGACGTAATTTATCGCCCTTCTTCATAGCATGTTTCGCCACCAGGCAGCGGCGGAATTTTTTTCGCTTCTCGATTTCAGCTTCACTGACCGCCCGTACAGAACTCCCCAACGATAGAAATACCTTTTCCCCTTCCCGCACTATTGTTTTCATTTCCGCGGGATCCGCTGAGATAGCATGGTCCCACCCATCCATGTTCTTGTCCAAGGTAAAATGTTTCTCTATGATAGATGCTCCGCAAGCGATAGCAGCCAGTGAGATAGCCGTTCCCAAAGTATGGTCGCTGAACCCAACCGGCACATCGAATGCCTGTTGTAGAGTGAGTATATTGCGCAGGTTAATGACTTCATAGGCAGGGGGATAGATGGCTATACAGTGCAGCAATGCCACAGGGACAGAACCGCCACGTTGAAGGACAGTGAGCGCTCTTTCTATCTCTCCAAGCGTGGCCATACCTGTAGATAGAATCACCGGTCTACCTTTGGATGCAACATACTCCAGTAATGGTAAGTGATTGATATCCATCGATGCAATTTTGAAAGCCGGGACATTGAGAGATTCAAGCAGGTCAGCTTCCTTAGGAGAGAAGCAGCTTGACAAAAAAGTAATCCCCTTGGCTCGGCAATAGGTTGAAATCTCACGATGTTGTTCCGGTGATAGCTGATAGCGCTCAACCATCTCCTCCAATGTGCCGAAATGCTTCTTCCTGTCTGCGTAATCAGTGTTGCGTGCATATTCAGCTCTGGAAATGAGAGACGATTTTGACCATGACTGAAACTTGACAGCCTCAGCCCCACAAGCTCTAGCCGAATCAATCAACTTTTTGCAGAGTCGCATGTCACCATTGTGGTTCGAGCCAATTTCAGCAATGAAATACGGCGGTTCACCGGGGCCAATCAAACGCCCACTGAGGTTAATTTTCTTCACCATATTTACTCCAGAGTGAACACATTATATACGTCCAAACGAACTATTGGCATTCTGGCTGAGATTTAAATTGATGACCTTGAATAAGAAGCTCTGCCAGTTGCCAATCATACTCAGTGTCAATATCTATAGCTCGCTGCCATGGGATTTCCCATCCGGTACGACTAGGAATGTGAAATGTCTTTTCCTGACGCAGCACTTCAACCTTTGCCCACCAGATAGCCCCAGTTGGACAAAACAGTTCTGGCAAGTCCTGACTGCGCTTGCCCGTTTGCTCAGGAAAGATGGATGACAGATGGTATTTGGCATTGAGGGTCATTGCCCACCACGGATTGAGCCATCCATAGCGTGTAACGGATATCTGCGAATCGGCTTTCGTGTCTACGAATTGCCGGTAACTATTCTGAATATCTTCTGCTGTCCTGAGCGGGCAGTTTGGCATCAACTGGGCCACGTATCGGAATCTGATTCCGTCCAGATCAAGTCGCTGCAATGCATCAAGTGTGACCAAAGAAACTGGTGTGTAGTCATCCGACAGGCCGGCGTCACGCATGAAAGGAACTTCTGCACCAAAGCGTCTGGCTAAATTGGCGATCTTGTCGCTGTCTGTGCTCACGATGATGCGAGAAAAAATGCTGCTCTGCATTGCGGCGTCAATTGTGTAGGTTATTATTGGCTTGCCGCACAAGTCACGGATATTCTTGCTCGGGATGCGTTTCGAACCCCCACGGGCTGGAATCACAGCCAGACAAAGTTGATCGGGCAACGAGCTATTTTCCATTAGGTAGAGACCTCTCCAATGGGAACTGGCATTTTTGCCTTCATGGGCACAGCAATGGGTCCGCCCCCAACACCAAAGTAGCGGTGGCTTTGCCGCCAATATCCCGCCGTGCTTACTTCAAAAGGGAATGGAGTGGGATGGTGAAAGTACTGACTCCCGCTGCCTGCCCCCAAGGCTACCATATAGGTCCCTGGCCTGAGTACGTTACCTGGAGCGATGCACTCATAAACCCAGGTGCCTACCAGACGCCTTTCGTACAGATCTGGAAAGACATCTATGTCGCTCATGCCCCACAAGGAGCTGCCCAGTGCGTCGGTTATATTTAAGGCTATAGATGCTCCACTGAGTTCTCTAGATATATGGTACCTTATACGGAATCTTATAGGTTCGTCTGCTCTAAACGTGCTCGCCGGTTCCTCCTTAGAGTTAAGAAGCTCTGCACGTAGGAACTGGATAACATGCCCTGCCCCATCTTCAAATTTATAGACTCCGGAGCCAAATCCAACGCTGGAATGCAAGTACCTTTCACAAATTGCTGTTGAATCGCCAAGCCCGTTCACAGCGCCCTTTTCAAGCCAGATGGCTCGTGAGCAAAGTCTCTGTATCGCTCCGAAGTTGTGACTTACAAACAGAACTGTTCTGCCTTCAACGGCCACATTACTCATCTTACCCAGGCACTTCTTCTGGAAGGCAGCATCCCCCACCGCTAGCACCTCGTCCACTACCAGTATCTCCGTCTCCAAATGCGCAGCCACGGCAAAGGCAAGTCGCACGTACATGCCGCTCGAGTAGCGCTTGACAGGTGTGTCCAAGAATTTCTCTATCTCGGCGAATGCTATTATCTCGTCGAACTTACGCTCGACTTCAGCTCTCTTCATCCCCAGCACAGCGGCATTCAGGTAAATGTTCTCCCTGCCGGTGAGCTCGGGGTGGAAGCCCGTGCCTACCTCCAGAAGCGACCCCACGCGGCCATGAATTTCAACACGTCCTTCAGTCGGCGCAGTGATGCGGGAGAGAATCTTCAGCAACGTGCTCTTGCCGGAACCGTTCCTTCCGATTATTCCCATAGCTTCACCACGCTTCACCTCGAAAGAGACGTCCTTCAGAGCCCAGATGGTATTGGACTGATGGCTGTCAGCGGATGGCTGATCGCCGATAGAGCGGATGTGGCGAAAGGGAGCAGATGCGACACCCATCAGGGTCTCCCGTATAGTTTTATAGCCCGCGAACTGACCTATACGGTAGAGCTTGCCTAGGTTTTTCACTTCAATAGCGATGTCAGGCATGGTCCTACACTACGTCCGCAAACGCCCTTTCGCGGCGACGAAAGTAAAAAGCACCCGAAATGAGTATCACTAGAATTATCGCCACTGAGGCTATTAGTAACTCACTTGGAGGCTCTGTGCCTACTATAGCCCAGCGAAACCCCTCAATTATGCCAGCCATGGGGTTTAGCAAGCCATACAAAGCCTGGAAACGCTCCGGCACGAATGTGACTGGATATACTACAGGTGAGGCAAACAATCCGAGCTGGATCAAGAATGGTATGGCATAGCGGACGTCTCGATACTCAACATTGATTGCTGAAAGCCACATCCCTATGCCTACGGCAAGCAGCAACTCCAGGAGAAGAAAGGGCAGTATCCAGAACATCATTACGCTGGGATAGTACCCAAAATACAACATCAAGCCTATCAGGACGACAAAGGCAACAGCGAAATCCACTACTGGTGAAAGAACGCCGGCGAGGGGCATAAGCAGCCGAGGAAAATACACCTTCTGCAGAAGGTTGGCCTCCGCAACCAGGCTGTTGCTCGACCGTGTTAGCCCTTCGGAAAATAGCGTCCAGGGCAGCACGGCTGCATAACTGAACAGGGGATAGGGGATACCCTCAGACGGAATCTTGGCAAGCGCACCGAAGAAGAGGCTAAATATTATCATCGTAAAGAGGGGCTGCATGACCGCCCAGGCGAAACCAAAAAGTGTTTGCTTGTAGCGCACCTTGATATCGCGCCAGGTAAAGAAGTAGAGCAGCTCACGATACGCCCACAGTTCACGCAGATTGACTGGTAACCACCCCTTTGGGGGGCGGATTACAGTGACAGGTGCCGCGGTTGTTCCTGCCTGCTCTACTTTGTCCATATCAATTAATCTTAGAGTTTGGCGAGCCCCTTTTCTTTCTTGACCGTGCATGTTCACCGGCGCGCCCACCCAGCATCAGCCAGCGTAACGTTGAGACTGCCACTCAGCGGGGCTCATCATTATCTATCGTGACATTATATCATAAAGAGACACTATAAGAATCTGCTGAAGACCGGCTTGCGCAATATTCGATTATGTGAATTTATAAATCGTTTCCTAAAATCCCCTGTGTGCCCGCCCAACGTTTCTTGCCTGGGAACAGGTGAGCATGCCATACTTGCCCGTTTCGCTGGTTGATCTGCCGGGCTGCGTGTATGCTGTGCGACGTGGCCACAAATCAAATATGCAACATTCCTACCTGTTTGTTCTTCAATAATGTGAAGTCGAGGGAGTAGACTTGTTCAGTCTAGGTTTGCATCTAACCAGGGGGCTCGCAATATCTATCTATTCGGTGTGATTCTTGACTAGCCACTGTTCATCATGTAGCAAGTCGACTCACATAAGTGCTTGGTGCCCGGAATATTCATTCCAATCACCCGCTCACCAGTCTTATGAGTGCTAACACAAGATGAAGAATAACCTGCCCCTGTGTCCCAGTAGATCCAGATGCCCGCATTGAAATTATCGATTAGCATGTCCCTCAGGAGGATGAATTGCTAAAAAGTGCGGGGTAATTTCTAAGTGCACTTACTGTTCTAATCCTGGCACTGGAGCCCAAGGTTCTACATTATCTGAAGGCCGCTCCTCTTTATTGCGTTTGCTTCCCCCCTTCTGTACCGACTTACCTATATGGGTAATCGTGCTTTTACCATCACCCATGAGAGAAAACGATTCTGCAAGTTCGCTATGGATGGTAGACATCTCAAAAGGTACGCCTGAAGCGGAACAAGCCCGATCTGCGAGAGCGTAACGCGAAGCCCACATAGCGACATCCCGAATATCCTCAAAGGTAGCTCGAAACTGTGCGACCCACTTGGCCTCCCTAACCGTGAGTGGACGTGGCGTATCCTTACGCAAAGTATATGCCTGCAATACTGCAGGTAGGTCTTCGGGAGGCAATCGATGCTCGTACAATGAGGCCGGCGTCCAGGGTTCATCGAGCGCATCATCTCGTTGGCGCTCTTTCTGACGCGCTTTTGAGATTAGCTTTTCTATTGTTTCTTTTTGGGGCACTCGCCGACCACGGGCTCTAATAAGACCCTCTATACGGGCTGATAGAATGTCTCTTTTTTCGAGCCGGTTTTCTAGGGCAACCTTAGCTATTATCTCCCTTACTTCGTTGGAGATGTTTGGGCTTCCTTTCTTTCTGGACATTTTACCTCCTCCTTCTATCCACTAATCTGCTCTTGAATATACCGTTTTAACTCAAAGATATGCACTGACAATGCCTTTTTGACTAATAAATATCACTCCATAATTCTAAGTATAAAATATGACGGTGGCAAATTGGCTCGGTAAGCAAGCTTGAAGCTGACAGACACGAATTGCGATGAAGCAGCGATAGGAGGTGGCCGATGAACTAGATTGCAGACAGACAATTGAAGTAGGAGCCAGACAAGGTGAAGAGCAAAAAACTCAAATTCAAAGGAGGAAAGAATGGAAGAAGAATATGCGGTTGAGCAATTTATGGAGATGAACGTTTCAAAATTCCCAGTCACCCCAAATCCGAAGCAAGATGTGTATATAAACGCGCTTCGCGATTGTCTAGCCAGGCTACCTGAGCGTGTTATAACAGAGCTTGGCAGGAATACAGTTGTCTATGTTCCTGGTGATACCCCTATGGTCATTCATGGCTTTCTTTTGCCGCTGAATTCGGTGATTCTTTTGACAAACTCCATGCGAAGATGGACCCGCGATGCCAAGGTGGGGGTTATAGCCTTATCGTTTGCTCAAGTCTTATCTCGTGAAAAAGACCGCGAGGCAATAGTTGCCTTGGCCAGGGACTGGGGCTTTGAAAAAGAAGTCGAGGCGGCTTTGAGGAAGAAGGATCCTGGCGATTGACAATCCCTTAATCGATTGTTGAGGTAATAGGGTAAGCTGGGGTGGGGTAGCCACAGGGTGATTCCCGATCGTTGTGGCAGAACATGGATATTAGCCTGCTGCGCTGCCGGATGCTCTGAAACTAGCGGCAAATGAATTGACCTGCCCCCCCAAAACGGCACCAGTTTTAATTTTAGACTGGATACATAGTAAGAGGGGGGCAGGTCAACCGCAAAGGCCAAATCAACGCTGGTCCATGGATTTCGTTACCGAC
>Ga0315284_10001891_pt1 | contig 29895 bp, 28 predicted proteins | sample YL17G09_16_MG_FD_203696 | JGI IMG/M metagenome (GOLD analysis project Ga0315284, IMG submission 203696) | Sediment microbial communities from Yellowstone Lake, YNP, Wyoming, USA - YL17G09_16 | ecosystem: Environmental > Aquatic > Freshwater > Lake > Sediment | place: USA: Wyoming | collected...
AGCTTGAAGAATCCTATCGCGAATGAGAGGGCCAGAAGCAATATAAGGATTGACAATCGGACCGATCCCGGCTCTTGCAGGTCAGGCTGGAGCCTATCTTTCGACATACCACGATACGATAGGTCTCCTTGGCAAAACTGTCAATGGCATTTATCGGCCCCCGGACCCGGCGGGGTCCCCCCTCGGCCACAAGGCCGAGGGGGGAAACCCCGTTACGCCGGCAAAAGATTTTGCCCCGGCACCTGTATAACCTCAATGACGGCAATCGAGGTTTGCTGACGGGGTTTCCTGCCGCCCGCAAGGGCGGCTGGCCCCGCCGGGTCCATAAGTATGTGGCGGCAGCATATTTATTGCTTTCGTTAATGATTTATGCTAATATTTAACTTGGATGTATGGGTGAACAGGGTTCTGCGATTCATTATGTCTGCACGCACGAAGAAGCCCGCATCTTAGCTTTTCAACAGCATCGGTTCTGGGTTTCCAATTGCGGATGTCGCGAGGGACGCGGTCACTGCAGCCGGTCGCGAATCGATGTTTGCCTGATGTTCCGCGGGGATCTTCAGGCTAGCGGGAGCGGGATAAAGGAGATCGGGCTCACCGATGTCTTAACATTATTCGACGAGGTCTCGGAGAAACATCTGGTGGCCCGGCCCTTCAGGAATGAGACGGACAAGCTGGTTACCGATGGCATCTGCTTTTGTTGCGACGATTGCTGCGGATATTTCACCAACCCCGAGGAAAACAAGTGCGACAAAGGCTGCCTTATCGAGAGGACCGAAATGGACCTATGCAATTTCTGCGGCGACTGTATCGAGGCCTGTTATTTCAAAGCCAGGAAATTGGTGGATGGTGAGTTGCTTTTGGACAGAGGCAATTGCTATGGATGCGGGCTGTGCGCCGAGATTTGCCCTGAGAAATGCATATCGCTAACGGTTCGCTGACATTATGGCAGAGAGAGAAAAGTCATCCATGAATGCGAAAGCTATAATTCTAATAATCCTGGTGGTCCTGGCGGTGGTTTTCATGTTTCAGAACAAAGCCAGCACGCCGGTGCAGCTTCTTTTCTGGTCGATCTATATTCCGCGCATACTCCTGATTTTTATCCTGCTCCTGGTGGGATTCACGATAGGGTATGTCGCCAGAGATATGAAGGCCAGAAAGAAAGTGTCGGAATAATCGTCTCTGCGATTCAGATTGATGCCAGCTATACCCGACCGCCCCGAAATAAATCTCCAATTTACAGCCATGCAGAAGGCACTGGTCGAGGCCTCGGTCATTACGTTGCCATTTCATTATTGGGGCCGCTTTTTATTGCCGTCTTTCTCGGTATCATGTTGGCGACTATCGGAATATATTTCTACCTTGCTCGCAAATACAAATAAGGCAAAAATAATTGGACATGAACCAAACCAGCCATTACCTTGAATTTCCTAAATCATGGCAATATCGTTTTTGCGGCGAAAATGGACTGTTTAAATTATTAGTATGAAATTCGGATTGCAGGAAAAACTCATCGCGCTCATTACCTCTGAGGGCCGGCTCTACGAGGTCGGTGGCTCAGTGCGCGATTGGCTCATCTCCCCCGCTACTGAAAATAAAGACAAGGATTTTCTCGTCACGGGAGTCAAACTTGAGCGTCTCATGGCCATCCTGCGTGGTTTCGGAAAAGTCGATATGGTGGGCAAATCGTTCGGCGTAATCAAGTTCACCTCACGTGAAACGGGCGAAACGCATGATTTTGCCATTCCGCGCACGGAGCGCTCCACCGGAATCGCCCATCGTGAATTCGATGTCACCTATGATCCCTCCTTGCCGGTGGAGGTCGACCTGCGCAGACGCGATTTCACCATCAACGCCATGGCCCGCGCCATACCATCGGAGGAGATAGTCGACCCATATGGCGGCCGGGCCGATATCCGGGACAGAATTATACGTATCGTATTCCCGGACGCCATAATCGAGGATCCGCTTCGGACACTGCGCGGCGCCCAATTTGCCGCCCGGTTCGAGTTCACAATCGACTCGGGAACTCTGGCGGCCATGAGAGCCGGGGCACCTTTGATTGACACCGTGTCGCCGGAGAGGATCTCCGACGAACTTAACAAGATGCTTATCAAGGCCGAAAAGCCCTCAATTGGTTTCAGATACCTGCTTGACATCGGAGTCCTGGAAAAGATACTGCCTGAATTGACCCAATGCGTTGGTGTGGACCAACCGGGGGGTTACCATCGATGGGACGTTTTCGACCATACCATGGTATGTCTCGATGCCGCTCCCAGGAGGCTTCATGTGCGGCTGGCGGCTCTTTTCCACGATATTGGCAAGCCCGCCACCAGGGAGATCGTAGACGATGGCGCCACCTTCTATGGACATGACAGGCTCTCGACCTCTATGGCGGTTAATGCCCTCAAGCGCCTGCGATACTCGAATGAAATAATCGATAAGGTGTCAGTTTTGATTTCCAAGCATATGTTCAGCGACAGGGCCGGTGAAAAAGGTGTCAGACGCCTGATAAAGAATGTCGGACAGGATTTGATGTACGATCTCCTCGATATCCGTCGGGCCGATATTGTCGCCCAGGGGATGGGCCAGGAACCATCGGAGGTGGACGAGTTCGAATCGAAAATAACGGCCGAAATCAACAAGAAATCGCCGTTCGGGCTGAAAGATTTGGCGGTTTCGGGGCATGATATCATGCGCGAGTTCAATATCCAGCCGGGGCCGCTTGTTGGCGAAGTGCTCGACCATCTAATGGAAGCGGTTCTGGACAATCCCGCGGCGAATACATATGAGGCCCTGATATCGCAGGCCAGGGAGTTAATCTCCCGAAAAAACGCCCAATAACGCTTCGGCATCATCCTGCCAGCTTTGGCCGAATTCCATGTTGACCTTTGCCGGCCTCGCAGATATAATCCAGTAGGAAGGGTTAATAGTAATATATGAACTTTATCCTGGCGGCTTTGATGTTATTTTCAGGCTTATCGGATGGCGATAAATTTCAGGCACAGCGTGACTATATGGTTCGGACACAAATCGAGGCTCGTGGAGTCACCGATTCGCTGGTCCTGAATGCCATGCGGAAAGTGCCCCGACATCTCTTTTTGCCGCAGGCCGCCCAGCGCTATGCGTATGAGGATTCACCTTATAACATCGGATACGGCCAAACGATCAGCCAGCCATATATCGTGGCCTTGATGACCGAGCTGATACGTCCCGAGCGGCACGACAAGGTCCTCGATATCGGAACCGGATCGGGTTACCAGGCAGCGATCCTGGCGGAGATAGTCGACAGCGTCTATACGATCGAGATAATCTGCCCTCTTCTGGAACGGGCCGACACGCTCCTCAGATCGCTCGGATATAAAAATATCGTTGCGCGATGCGGGGACGGGTACGATGGCTGGCTGGAGGCCGCGCCGTTCGATGGCATTGTGGTGGCGGCCGCGCCGGAGAAGGTTCCGAAACCGCTCCTGGACCAGCTCAAGGACGGCGGACGTCTGGTGATACCTGTCGGGGAGGCCTTTCAATATCTGGAGGTTTACACCAGAAAGGGAGAGAAAATTATCAGGGAACAGAATATTCCGGTCAGGTTCGTGCCGATGACCGGCAAGGCAGAAGAAGAACAATAGATATTTATGCCCTTGACAACGCTTGTGGCGGGCCGATTATTAAGCAGCCATAAAGCAATTCGATAATTCCGGATCGAGGAAATTATGCCCAAGAAACTGTACCGATCACGAAAAGAGAGGATGCTGGCCGGGGTTTGCGGGGGCCTGGCTGAGTACTTCAATGTCGACCCTACGCTCGTTCGCCTGGCAGCAGTGGCGCTGACCCTGGCCTGGGGTACGGGAATTCTGGCCTACCTTATCTTCTGGTTCGTGCTCCCGCAACGTCCCCTGGAATTGACCGTGAGCGAACCTGATAAGGAACCGCACGCGGAATCCGATGAGGCCGACTCCGGGGATAGTGATATGAGCAACGCCGCCCTGTTTTTCGGCATTATTCTAGTGGTGGTCGGTTTCCTGATACTTCTGGGAAATTTCATATCATTGGCCTGGCTTTCGTTCGGCAGGCTGTGGCCCTTGATTCTGATTGCGCTCGGCATCGTCATAATCCTGAAGGGATCGGGGAAAAGGCGTGAGAGTTAGCTCGATCCGCTGGGGCATAATCTGGATAGGTATCGGCCTTTTTTTCCTGGCTATCAACCTGGAGTTGCTCGACACGCTGGTTTTCCCCCGGCTCTTCTCACTTTGGCCGATTTTGCTAATCGCGGTCGGCGTGGAGTTGATATTCAGGCGAACCCGCCTCTATTTCCTGGCATTTCTGTCGCCGCTCTTGATTGCGGCCGCCTTTATTTTCGCCGCCTATGCCCAGGGCGACTGGGGCTGGAACGCCGACGAGTTCTGGCGTCGATGGGTCTGGCAGGCGGAGGGTAAGAAAACCAACGAGGTTGTGATTCCATCCGACAGCACGGTCAGCAGTCTTGAGCTTGATTTGAAATGCGGCCCCAGCGAGGTCGTGCTCAGGCCGACCTCCGATTGCCTGTTCAAGGCAAACACCGAGTATTACCGCCGAAGCCCCTGGATCGAGCATACCAAGATCGGCGATACAGAGAAGATCGAATATGTCAACCGCGAGAGGACCAGGCTGGCGATATTCGGTTTCAACGTAGCCGCCGCCAGAAATGAGATTTATATCGCCGATTTCTTGCCTGTGAAGGCCAAGGTCACGGCGCTTGAGGAAGAATCGAATCTCGATTTTTCGCGTCTGCAACTGACCGCCCTCGACCTCGATATCCGCTCCAATCGTACGAAAATCATAATCGGTGATAAAACCGATAGCGTAAGTGTCGCCATATCAGGCAAGACCGATAAGCTGGACTTAATCTTGCCCTCGAATTATGGCCTTATTATCCGGGGTGATTCGACGATGCTGGAGCGCCTTTTGGCCGGCTCCGGCTTGATTGCAGTCGCCGATGGATTTCAATCCGATAATTACGACCAAAATCCCAAGAATATAAATTTGCGCGTTGACGCCGATATCGGCTCGATATCTTTCGACGGCTTATCATCACCGCACGCGGAATAATAATAAATATGCTGGTGTTTTGGGAACTGCGATTCCCGAAACGCCGCGATCCCGCATATATATTTCTGTAGGTCGGTCCCTTGGGGCCGACAATTTACCCATATGGGATATGTCGGGGGCCTCAAGGTCCAAATGGACAAGCCCCCGACCTACGGGGCGTTATTTTATGTAAATGAGTTTGATTATATTCGATGCCTTGTTCTCCCCCGCCACCCGCGCAAAATACACACCTGATGATACCCCCTTTGCAGCCCACACCGCCCGGCCATGCTCCGCATGCAGCGTGGCCACCCTTCGGCCGGTGATATCGTATATGGTGATGGCGGCCTTCTGCATGCCCTCAGACGTGATAGTGGTGGCGATGTTAAACGGATTGGGGTAGCAGAAGATAACCGCTTCTTCAGGCAAAACATTCCCGCCGTTATTGCCGATTACCCCAGTAAGAAGGTCGTTGCGGCAATAATAAAGCCCCGGGGTTTCCGGTCGGACATCCCCCCAGAGGGTGTGGATTATTTGCCCGGTGCTTACCGATGCCGGGGGGTAGGAATGACCTTCTCCGAACGAGAGCCGTGCCTCCAGCCCCCAAGTGGCCCCGTGATCGATGCTAATTTTTGTCATGACCTCGTCGTTGTTCCCCTCGAAGCGGAAGTCTTCCCAACCAGCAACCAGGAGACTGTCCTTGGCATGGACCATGCCATCCCCGACATAGTGCAAGTCTGTCAACACCTGGGCGCTATCCCAGGTAGTCCCATTATCGAAACTCTGCTTCACGAAGAGGTCTCCGGTGAACATATACGGGCTGTATTTATATCCCATCCAACTGACTACCACGTGCTGTCCATCGACCGAGATATAGGGAAACTGGGCGCCGGATGAATCATGGGATACGTCAATTTCAGGACTCCAGGTGAGGCCCCAATCGGTGCTCCGCGAATAACGCACCGAGATCGGACGGGTCTCGTTGACCCAGACTAAATGAACAAAGTTGCCGCTGGCACCAATCCGCATCGGTTGCGGCGTGCCCATCAGGTAGGCCACGTTTTTCCCTGCGCCATCCCAAGAGGTTCCCCAATCGGTCGAGCGGATTACGTAGAGGGAATCTCGAATGGAAGAGAAGTAGGCGAAGTAGAGGGTCCTGCCGTAATTGGCCAGGGAAGCAAAGCGCGTGGCGTCGTCGGCCCAATACGGGAATACCCGCAACATGGGCTCCCAGGTCCCCCCGGCGTCGGCACTTATGCGGTAGAAGAGGTTCTCGCCCCGCCCAGGCTCGTAGCCTCGGAAGCCCATGGCCAAGTCCGTCCCCTGTGCCACGACGTCCGGGAAGTGGTTGAACCAGACTTGGGCGGTGTCGCTCAAGTCGTCAGGCCCCGACCAACTTCCCCCGTCGTCGGTGCTCCGGGCGAAGCCCACCCTGGGGCTGGCGATGGTGGCGTAGGCGCAGTAGAGGGAATCGTTGGAGGCGGCCAGATCGACGCAGTAGATCCGGTTGCTGTCGGGGACAATCATCCGCTCCGGCCCCCAATCGGTCAGAAAAGGCGGGAGATCGGGATCGAAGCCGCCTTGCTCGTAAGCCTGGGCCTCTTTGAGCGTGTAACGCCTGTATTCAATTAGCCCTTGGTCTGAAATGAGTTTGTTGGGGTAGACGTATTCCTGGGCGGTGGCGGAGGAGGCCCAAAGCAGACATAGCGGGAACAGGATTTTGAATTTGGCAATCTTCATGGCGTTCCGGTACATTCGGAGTCCCGTGTAATAATCTATCGCCCTTTCCACTTTCGTCAAGGTAATATTGCGTTTTCGGCCCCTTATCGGCAATGACGACTATTTTCGTCTCGGAAAATGTCATCAGAATTTCATTGCCGATTGGAGCAATAGTTACTAAAATGACACCTGTCGCGCGGATTTTTGAACATGGTGTAATGGGCCGCGCGCTTTGTCCGGCCATTTGCCCGATACGGGAGGAATAAATGTCGTTTTCGAAAGTTGCCGTGGTCGGAGCGGGCGTCATGGGTCAGGGCATATCCCAGACTGTCGCCTCAACCGGCACGGAGGTGGAGTTGTTCGATATCGATGAGGACCACCTATCTATAAGCATAAAATCATTATCCGATGAAATGGACCGCGAGATAGAGCGCTGGGGGATGACATCCTCCGAGAAAAAAGCCATTCTCTCGCGTATCAAGACAACGCCCAACCTGGCTGATGCCGAGGATTTCCCGCTGATAATCGAATCGATCCCGGAGGACCTGGGATTGAAAAAGAGCCTTTTTTCAAAACTTGACAAGGTCTGCCCCCCGGAAACCATATTTGTCACCAACACCTCGACTCTGTCGATCACGGAAATCGGCGCCGCGACAGCAAGGCCCGATAAGGTTATCGGGCTTCATTTCCTGAACCCCGTGCCGAAGATCCCGCTGGTGGAAATCGTCCGCGGCTTGAAAACATCGGATGAGACCTACGAGAAAATCAAGGAGTTCGCGGTCACTCTCGGCAAGACCCCGGTCAAGGTGTTCGAGTATCCCGGATATGTGACCACGCGGATAATCGTGCCGCTCTTGAACGAGGCCATGCATGTGCTCATGGAGGGAGTCGCCACCGCCAGCGATATCGACAACGCTATCAAACTGGGGTATGGATTCAATATCGGTCCCCTGGCCCTGGCCGACAAAATGGGGCTTGACGTGGTCATGGATTGGATGGAAAATCTACTGAATGAGCTTTCCGATCATAAGTACAACCCCTGTCCCGTGCTTCGAAAGATGGTCCGAGCGGGGCATCTGGGCGTGAAGACAGGTCAGGGATTCTTTAAATACGATAGCGACGGCAACAGACTTATCGAGGAGTAATAGGTATGCCAGCGAAGAAAAAGGCAGCAGGCAAGATGAAAAAAGCGCCGGCCAAGAAGGCGGTCCCCAAGAAGAAGGCCAAGCAGGCCTCGACAAAAAAGGAATCGCCTGTCAAGAAGGCCGTGCCGCTAAAGACAATCGTGCCGCCTCCAGCGAGAATACCGGAACCGCTCGATACGCATCTGGGGGAGCATCACGAGGAAACCGGGCCAATGGTAGAATGCGAGCACTGCCTGGGCGCGGGCAAGTGCACGGCCGGCGAGCCTTACGATAAGGGACATCACCAGATGTTTGGGGCCAAGCTTATCTTGACCTCGTGCTTCGATTGCCTGGAGTCGGCCGGGGAACATCGCAATTCGAAGAAGCTGGTCGCCTGCAGAATTTGCGACGGCCGCGGCATGGTCAAGGCCTGAGGGGCAAGACCGCAGGCGAGCCTAAATCGATAATTTTGGGGGCGGACCGTGAAGCCTACCGCCTATCTGCGATATTCTAAGAAAGGCTCTGGGACATAAATGAAGATATTGGTTCTCAATTCCGGCTCATCATCGGTTAAATATCAGCTTCTGGATATGCCGGAGGGCCGCAGGATGGCGTCCGGCGATGTCGCCCGGATCGGCATGTCGGAGGCGGTCCTGACACACAAGCCGTACGATCGTCCCGAGGTCAAGATATCGGGCGAGATACTCGATCACATCATGGCGATCGAGTATGTAGTCACCATGCTCCTCTCCCCCAATCACGGTGTCATAAGAGACCGCTCCGAAATCGAGGCTATCGGCCACCGCGTGGTGCATGGCGGCGAGACCTTTACCGACTCGGCGCTCCTCGACCCGCCTGTCATTGCCAAGATCAGGGAATGTATCGAGCTGGCCCCGTTGCACAACCCGCACAACCTGCGCGGTATCAACGCCTGCCATAAGATTCTGCCAAACGCGCCGCAGGTGGGTGTGTTCGACACCGCGCTCTACAGCAAGATGCCGAAATACGCCTATATATACCCTCTCCCCTACGTTCTGTATAAGAAGTACCAGATCAGGAAATATGGATTTCACGGCATGTCGCATTTTTATGTGTCGCGGCAGGCGTCGAAAATGCTTGGCCGACCCAAAGAGCAGATGAAGATCATCACGGTGCATCTGGGCAACGGATGCTCCATGAGCGCCCATAAGGACGGCGCCGCGGTGGATACCTCAATGGGATTCACGCCGCTGGAGGGGTTGGTCATGGGCACGCGCTGTGGCGATATCGATCCGGCTATTATCCTGAATATCATGGCGCGCGAGGAACTGTCGCTTCACGAGGCTAACACGCTTTTGAATAAACATTCCGGATTGCAGGGGATTTCGGGGCTGTCATCGGATATGCGCGATATCCTCTCCGGCGCCGAATCGGGCAACGAGATGGCCAAACTGGCGCTTGATATCTACTGCTATCGCATCCGCAAGTATATCGGGGCCTACGCCGCTGCCATGGGCGGACTTGATTGTATCGTGTTTACTGCCGGGGTCGGTGAAAACTCGCCTAAGGTGCGCGAACTCTGCTGTCAGGGATTGGAATTCCTGGGGGCGACACTCGACCAATCGCGCAACGCCGAGGCAGTCAAGAAGGAAATGATTATTTCATCGGATATATCCCGTGTCAAAGTATTGGCCATTCCGACAAACGAGGAATTGATTATCGCCGAGGACACATACAAGATCGTCCGCGAATCGCGGAAATAGATTCGACGGCGGCCCGCGGCCAGAGATTGCCAGAGGCTTTGGCCGGGATGTTGGCGAAATTAAAAACATAAACGCGCGGGGCATGGTTTATTCTATACAAGGGATGCACTATATCGAGCCCCGGCAATGCCCTTATGACGCACTTGCAATTTTATGCGCGTATTACTTCTCAATCCTCCATTCGAGACACCAAAACATGCTGGCCTGGGTGTGACTTTCCCGTTAGGGCTTGCTTATCTGGCATCGGCGCTGGATAAGGCCGGGATCGATGTTGTTGCGCTGGATGCAGCCTTAGAAGGTCCTCGGGAAGCAACTCAGCGGGGAACATTTAATTATGGGCTGTCCCCGGAGCAGCTCAAAAATCGTATGGAGCAAATCAAGCCCGATATCGTTGGCATGGGTTGTTTTTTCTCGTCGCGCTTCCCGGCAGTGCTACAGGCTGCAAGGATAGTCAAGAGCATTGATACGAAAATCATCACGGTTACAGGCGGCATTCATCCGACATTAATGCCAGAGAAGGTCTGCGCTTATCCTGAACTGGATTTTGCCATAATTGGTGAGGGCGAGGAAAGCTTCGTTCGTCTCCTGAAGGAATTTGACGGTAGCCGCGATTTTGATTCGGTTGACGGCCTTGCGTTCAAGCGCGATGGGCAAGTCGTTATAAACGCAAAAAGACTTTTTATCGAGGACCTCGATGCCATCCGTTCGCCATCATGGGATATATTCCATCTTGAACGGTATCTCGATCTTCACGAGGAAAGATGGGGCTTGGGCCGAGGACGATACGCGCCGGTGATAACATCGCGTGGGTGCCCTTACCGATGTACATTTTGCTCGATCCATTCCGTTATGGGATGCGCCTACAGGGTTCATTCGCCGGCCCGCGTATTACATGAAATTGAGACGTTGGTCTCGCGTTATGATGTCGACGAAATATCTTTCGAGGATGACAACCTTACCTATGACAAAGATAGATTTATTCAAATCTGCAAGGGAATTGTTGAGAAGAAAATCGGCATCAAGTGGAATACGCCCAATGGAGTTCATGTCGGCTCGCTTGACGAGGAGGCTCTTGCCTGGGCTAAAGAGGCGGGTTGCGATTCGCTCAATCTGGGGATTGAATCCGGCGACGATCATATCAGAAACCATGTCATCAAGAAAGGCCTGAGGCATGATAAGATATACGAGGTGGTATCGGCCTGCCATAGGCTGGGAATAAAGCCCAACGCCTACTTTGTTATCGCCATGCCAGGCGAAACCGACAGTTCAATTAACAAAACAAAAAAATATATCAAAGACCTGCGTTTTAATAACCTCTCATTGTTTATCGCTACCCCTACGCCAGGTACGAAATTCTACGATGATTGTGTTGCGAAAGGATATATCAAGCCCGACCTCTATGAGGATGAATTCATTGATTTTGAAGCCGCGATATTCGTGCAACCGTCGATAGAAACCCCCGGCTTTGACCGCGCCCGGGTGGAACTCTGGCGCTATCGGCTTCTTGAGGCATATTACGAATCGTGCCTTCGCGGAGGTTTTTGCCGCTGGCTGATAAAAAGCCCTCGGCACTGGCTGGGTATGATACTTACTGTGGCGCTGTATAAGATTTTAGGCGAAAAATTGAGCTTCAGCGCAATTAGGAAAATGCAGAAGGTGATTAGAGGGTGATACAGGCAAAAATAAAATATCGGTAAATTTGATTCATTATAATATTCGTCTTCATTTTTCTTCTTGACATTGCACAAATGAACTTCTCCGACGCGGAATCGGGCAATGAAATGGCCAAGCTGGCGCTTGATATCTACTGCTATCGCATCCGCAAGTATTTCGGCGCTTACGCCGCTGCCAGGGGCTGGATTTCCTCGGGGCGACGCTCAATCCGTGGCGCAGGGCCGAGGCGGCCAAGAATAAGATGGTTATTTCATAGGATAAGTCGCGTGTCAAAGTGCTGGCCATTCCGACCAATGAGGAGCTCATTATTGCAGAGGACACATACGAGATCGTCCGCGAATCGCGGAAATGATCAAGACCGAAGGAAAATAAATATCAGGTTGGGATTCAACATGTTGAACCCTAACTTTATTTTTATTAAATTAACCGGGAAAAAAGGAATAAGACCAAAGGGAGTATCGGATGGCTGAACAGAAACCGAAGGCTGGGAATATTACGTGGGTCGATCTTACCGTACCCGATGCAGACAGGATACGCGACTTCTATGCCGAGGTGGTCGGCTGGAGGGTTTCACCGGTAGATATGGGCGGATACGACGATTATTGCATGATACCGCGCGACTCCGAGGCTCCAGTGGCGGGGGTCTGCCATGCGCAGGGCGCCAACGATGGCCTTCCGGCACAATGGCTGGTCTATATCACGGTCGACAATCTCGATGAGAGCCTGAAACGTTGTCAGGAATTGGGCGGCAAGTTGATCCACGGCCCCAGGGGGATGGGCGGCCCGCAACGATTCGCAGTCATAGAGGACCCATCGGGCGCGGTAGCGGCGCTTTTCCAGGCGGGGTAGGTGTAATAGGCTGAGCTAAGTCCTTGGGGGGCTTGGCTATAATTTAATCATTATCTATTTATCATTTTTTTCTTGACATTGCACAAATGAACAGTATATTTTATTTCAGCAAGGGCACTACATCATTTAGATTGAAAGTAGAATACTAATACTCTTAATGCTGGAGGCTATCATATGCCGAAAGAACTAACCGCCAGGCAACGCGAGATTTTCGAGTACATCAAGAACATGATCGGCTCCAAGGGTCGACCACCGTCGATCAGGGAGATCGGCGAGAATTTCAAGATCCGCTCCACCAACGGTGTGCGGGCGGTGCTGGAGGCTCTGGAGCGCAAGGGATATATCCGACGCGACCGTTACACCTCGCGCGGGATCGAACTCCTCAAGGAGGCGTTTGACATGGCTCTCTCGGGGCGGTACCGCGAGGTCTTCTGGGTCGGCAGCGTGGCGGCCGGCACCCCCATCTGGGCCGAGCAGAATATCCAGGGCAGCTTCATGATCGACCGCGAGTTCGTACCTGGCGAGGAGGTCTTCTCTCTGCGGGTCAAGGGCGATTCGATGATCGACGCCGGCATATACGACGGCGATTACGTGCTGGTTCGTCGGCAGGAGACGGCCAGCGCCGGCGATGTTGTCGTGGCGCAAATCGGCGACGAGGCCACGGTCAAGCGCTTCTTCCCGGAAAAACGTCGGGTGCGCCTGGAGGCCGCCAATTCCGAGTATGGCCCGATCATAGTCGAGTACAACACGCCCGGCTTCAATATCGCCGGCAAGGTGATCGGGCTGTTAAGAAGAATGTAATCGATGCTGAGTGAGTGAGATTGCGGATTGCGGATTTCGGATTGCGGAATGAATCGGGTAAATTGGAGATATGGATAAAAATGATCTAAGAAAAAGAACAAAGCAATTTGCACTTCGAAGCATCAGGCTATCTGAGGCGTTGCCGAAATCTCGCACGGCCGATGTCATCGGCAGGCAATTGCTTCGATGCTGCACGTCTGTTGGAGCAAACTATCGGGCGGCCTGTCGGGCAAAATCGGCCGCTGATTTTATCGCCAAAATGGGCATTGTCGAAGAGGAATGCGATGAATGCATTTACTGGATGGAACTGCTTATCGAATCCGGAATAGTAAAAGAAAATATCCTTAAGGACCTGATGGATGAGGCCGATCAACTCCTGGCGATTACGGTCGCATCGATTAAAACTGCACGCGGACGCAAGTAATCGGCGTTTTAATTCCGCAATCCGAAATCCGAAATCCGCAATCTCGTTCATCCAGTCCTCATTACCCAGTTCTAACTTATGTACCAGGATATCGAAGAACCGGTTGAAGTGATTGCCCTGTTTGAGGCGGGGCGGATGCAGCCGATCAAGTTCCGGTGGAACGGGCGGGCTATCAAGGTCAAGCAGATCACCGGCTCGTGGAAATCGGATATCGGCGCGCACAAGATACGGTATTTCGCCGTGCTCGACAGCGCCTCCAACTTCTTCCAGTTGGCCTACGACGAACGCAATACCGCCTGGGTGCTGAATAAAATCTGGGTGGAATGATAAAACGAATTGCGGTCACAATAATCCGCCTAAGGCGGACAAGCTCGTGACACGCAATGCGGCAGGTACGGAGACCTGCAGCAACGCGCGTAGGGGCGCAGCATGCTGCGCCCGATAGAGAACCAAAGAGAATAACATGTCCCACTCGATTTGGAACAACCACCGCGTCATAATGCATCTGGATATGGACGCGTTTTTCGCGGCCATAGAGCAGACGATACAGCCGGGGCTCAAGGGAAGACCGGTCATTGTCGGTGGAAAGCCGGATTCGCGCGGGGTAGTCTCCACCTGCTCGTACGAGGCGCGCAATTACGGGGTCCACTCGGCTATGCCGATGAAGGAGGCGGTGCGCCTCTGCCCCGACGCGGTCTTCGTTGATACCTCCGGAGACAAGTACACCTACATGTCGGTGCAGGTGGTGGAAATCCTCAACAAATATTCGCCGGCAGTGGAGCCGGTTTCGATCGACGAATCGTTTGCGGATATCACCGGAATACACGAGCGGTACGATGGCATTGAAAATCTGATCGGGCTTATCAAGAAAGATATCAGGAATGCCACTGGGCTGACAGCCTCGGTGGGGGTAGCGCCGAATCGGTTCGTGGCCAAGATGGCATCGTCGTTCAACAAGCCCGATGGCCTCACAATAATCCCGCCCGACATGGTCAGGCAGTTTTTGTGGGGTATGCCTGTGGAACACCTCTGGGGCGTGGGGCCGAAATCGGCAGGAGCTCTTCGGAGAATAGGGATAACTTCGATAGGCGATTTGGCACAAACGCCTGAGGCAAAGATCAAGGCGATGTTTGGGATCATGGGTACTGCGCTTCACAGAATGGCAAACGGTGAGGGCGGAGATGAAGTCCGGGAGAGCCACCTGGAGTCGAACACCAAATCGATGGGGCACGAGCATACATTCGCCAGAGACACCAATGACAGCAAAATAATATTGGGGCTTCTCCTCTATTTGTCAGACCGCGTATCGCGCAGGCTCAGGCAACATGAGTGTGTCGGCAGAACCGTGACTCTCAAGGTAAGACGTTCAGATTTTCAGCGAGTGACCAGGGCCATATCGCTAAAAAGATATATCGATAACGAGCAAGAGATATACCGCTGTGCCCGCAAACTGTTGCTCGACAACCGATTCCTCGATCGCCCCATCAGGCTGATCGGTGTTGGTGTCTCCAACCTGAAAAAGAAAACCTCTGAGAAACCTGAGCAGACCTTAATTGAATACGATCCGCTCGAAAAGAAAATGCGGGTCGACAGGGTGCTGGATTGTCTCAGGGACAAACACGGTGAGGAGTCGATTTTTTTCGCGGGAGAGCAGATTTTTTAAAACACCGATTGTCCTTGACATATTGCCTTTCCATCATATTTTTCCCCTGGATTTAAGCGTGTTTTTGACATTTTTTAAGGTGGGTGAAGTGATGTCGGATGGCAATATTTTAGAACCTGTGGGGCAGCTATTGAATAGATGGCAATTTTCTGAGAGAGCCAAAAATCTTCAGAGCTCTATTATCAGAGAGATCCTCAAAGATTCCTCGAAACCGGGTGTTATCAACTTTGCCGGCGGGCTTCCAGCGCCGGAGCTTTTCCCCATCGAGGGTATCAAACAGGCCTGCCTGCGTGTGCTCGAGAAGTACGGCCCGGAATCGCTTCAATACTCTCTGACCACCGGTGTCCCGATGCTCAAGCAGTTTATCGCCAGCCGCATTTCGACAATAGGATTCGATTTTTCGCCTGACGCGATTCAAATCACTCAGGGCTCGCAGCAGGGGCTCGATATTATCGGCCGGGTCTTCATCCAGCCCGGTTCGGTGGTCCTGACAGAGGAGCCCACATATCTTGGCGCCCTTCAGGCATTCTCGTTCTATGAGGCTCATTTCGTTTCGGTCAAGACCGACGACAGCGGCATGCTTCCCGATGACCTGGAATACAAGATACGTGAGCACAAGCCCGTTTTCATCTATCTGGTGCCCAATTTCCAGAACCCATCTGGAATTACGATGTCAAAATCACGCCGCGAGGCCGTGGTGGCGTTAGCCAAGAAATACGACGTTCCGATAGTCGACGATAACCCCTACGGCGAGCTTCGCTATTCAGGAACCCCGGTGCCATCGCTCAAAGTCATGGGCGGGGAACATGTCATACAGCTTGGCACTTTCTCCAAGATTATCTCCCCCGGCCTGAGGGTCGGCTGGATCGCGGCCGACGTGGAGTTTATCGGGATTTGCGAGAAGATGAAGCAGGCCTGCGACCTGCATAGCACGACATTTACCCAGTATGTCGTTTACGAGTTCGCCAGGGATGGCGCTCTCGAGCAACATATCGAGAAGATAAAGAACGCTTATGGCCGCCGGCGCGATCTCATGATCAACGCGCTTCGAAAATATCTCGATAACGGCTCTACCTGGACCGAACCCGAGGGCGGCTTGTTCCTTTGGGTGAAGTTGCCCGATGGAATTTCGGCCTCGAAGATGCTGCCGGTTGCTCTTAAGGCAGGTCTCGCGTATGTGCCAGGCAAATACTTTTTCAGCCAGAAGCCAGATGATTCCACCCTGCGCATAAATTTCTGCAATGCTACCGAGGAAAACATTGTCGAGGGCATAAGGCGTCTGGCGAAAGTGGTCAAAGAAGCGGACTAAAGAAACTTCACAGTGCCCATACCTTTTATAAAGATCGAGGGACTCGGTAACGACTACGTTTATGTCGACAAGGGAGGTCTCGCACGCAGAACCACCAGCCTGGCCTCATTGGCCCGTGCGATCTCCAATCGTCGCCGGGGTGTCGGCTCCGACGGCCTAATCGTCGTTGAAAGGCTGGGCGCGGGATCGGCATTCATGCGGGTTTTCAACAGCGACGGTTCCGAGGCGAAATTCTGCGGCAACGGGCTTAGAGGAATGGCCCTCTTCATGAGGTCGGCTTATAAGTGCAAGGGCAAGAAATTTGACATTTTTACGCGCTGGAGTGATTATAATATCGAGGTAATCAAGGCTCAAACCGGAACGGCGGTCATTAGGGCGGATCTCGGGTCGCCGTCATTTGACTGCCGCGAATTAGGAATTGCCGGCGACCTTGTCAATTGCATTGGAATTCGAATTAAAGTAAGAGGTGCCTGGCGGGCGCTCTACTGCGTGGCGATGCCGAACCCACATGCCGTGATTCTGGTCGACAATTTCTATTTCGACTGGCGGGCGGAAGGGTCGCTGATTGAGAAAAACCGATTATTTAAAAACGGCATTAACGTAATGTTCACCAAGGTGGATTCTAATAACAGAATATCGGTCGTGCCCTGGGAGCGCGGCTCGGGGGCGACGCTGGCCTGTGGCTCGGGCGCAGCGGCGGCCACTGTCATAACCGGTCTGCTTGGGCTCACCAGGGGTGATGTCAGGGCGGTCATGCCAGGCGGAGCGCTCGTGACCCGATGGGACATCGAAGATAATCGGATTCGTCAAGTCGGACAAAGTAAAATAGCGTTCTCAGGATTATACAACCCTTGAAACAGTTCAAATTCCATATAGCGGAAAAGGTCTCGGCGGCAACCGGTGTGGAAAAATCGCAGTTGACCGGCTTGATCGAGTCGCCACCATCAGAGGATATGGGCGACCTGGCACTGCCCTGTTTCCATCTGGCGCGCGTCTTCAAAAAATCCCCCGCGACTATCGCTGCCGAATTGGCCGGCAAGATGACAACGACCGAATTTATTGAAAAGGTCGAGGCCAAGGGGCCGTATCTGAATTTCTTCCTGCGACGAGAAAAAATTGCCGGCGAAATAATCCGTGAGGTAAGAGCGCGCGGCAAAGACTACGGCAAAAGCGATATCGGGCTCGGCAAGACGATCGCGATAGACTATTCATCACCCAATATCGCCAAACCGTTTGGAATCGGGCATCTCAGGTCGACAGTGATCGGGGCGGCATTGAAACGGATATTCCTGTTTCAGGGATACAATGTGGTCGGGATCAATCATCTTGGTGATTGGGGCACCCAATTTGGCAAGGTCATACTGGCCTATAAGCTCTGGGGCGATGATGGAAAGCTTCAGGAAAACCCGATTGAGCACCTCTATGATCTCTATGTTCGAATTCATCAGGAAGAGGAAAAAGACCCCTCCGTGATTGACAAGGCACGCGAGGAATTTCGGAGGCTCGAGGGAGCCGACAGGGAGAATCACGCTCTGTGGAAGAGATTTTCCGACCTGAGCAACCGGGAATTCGACAAGATTTATGCCTTGCTGGGGGTTCAATTCGAGGCCACGGCCGGCGAATCGTTTTACAACGACAAGAATGCCAGAGTCGAGGAGCTTCTGCGGGATAAGGGGCTTCTAAAAGAAAGCCGCGAGGCCACCATAGTCGACCTGGAAGAGTTTGGCTTGCAGCCGATGCTCGTGAAGAGGAGCGATGACGCCACGCTTTATGCCACACGCGACCTGGCGGCGGCCATATATCGCAGAGAAACTTATAATTTTCATAAGATGTTATATGTGGTGGGAGTGGCCCAATCACTGCATTTTCAGCAGTTATTCAAGGTCCTGGAGCTTTTAGGCTTTAGCTGGGTGAAAGACTGTCATCATGTCAGTTTTGGATGGGTGAAACTTGGCGACGAGATGATGTCCACCCGCAAAGGGAATATCGTTTTCCTGGAGGACGTCATTTCAAGGGCGGTGGAACTGGCCAGGGAAATCATCAGAAAAGGAAGGCCTGATCTTCCGGACCCGGAAAGAACCGCCCGCGACGTTGGTATCGGAGCCGTGGTGTTCACCGACCTGGCTTTCCGCCGTGAAACGGATATATCGTTCGATTGGGACAGGATGCTCGATTTTGGCGGCAACAGCGGGCCCTATCTGCAGTACGCTCATGCCAGGATCTGCAGCGTCATAAGAAAATACGACAGGCCCGTACCGGAGAAATTCGACGCGTCGCTGCTGATTCTGCCCGAGGAATATGCGATTGTCAAAAAGATCGGAAATTTCCCCGAGCTTATCGACAAGGCCGCCGAGGAGTTTGAACCTTTTTATATTTCGACTTATTTGCTTGAATTATGCGGGCTGTTTAACGCATATTATCAGAGATACAAATCGCCCGATGATAGGATCATATCGGCCGATGCCGGCAAGGCCGAATCCAGAATTGCGCTCATAGATAGCATCAGGCATGTTCTGCACACGGGCCTGACCATGCTCGGTCTGGCAGCGCCGGAAATAATGTAGGCCGAAAATCGACGCGGAACAGATTCACTTTTCACACACTGCGACATAGGAAATGGACAAAGTAATTAACCCAGTAAAAAATCTAAAGGGGACGATCCGAGTCCCCGGAGATAGCGCCATCTCACATCGGGCCGCCATACTGGCCGCCATCTGCGATGGGCCGGTGGAGATCGGAAATTTCTCGACGGGCCTGGAGGCCCAGGCGGTTCTGAGTTGTCTCGGACAACTCGGCGTCGAGATCGAACATCAGGACGACAAGACTATAATCCACGGAAAGGGGATCGCCGGGATAAGCAAACCGGCGGAGCCGGTCGATGTCAAGATGTCGATCGCCGCGGGGCGGATGCTATGTGGCATCTTGTCGGCTTGCGATTTTGAGGCCGAGCTTGTTTGCGATGAAATGATATCCAACCTTCCAATGCGGCGCGTTATAGAGCCGCTGGAGCAGATGGGGGCGTCCTTCGAATCAAACAATTTCAGATTCCCTCTGAGGATTAAGGGTGGCCCGCTGCATGGTATCCGCTACGCCATGCCGGTGTCATCGTCCCAGGTTAAAGGGACCCTGCTGTTGGCGGGGCTGATGGCCAATGGCATAACCGAGATTATCGAGAGGATACCCAGCCGGGACCATTTCGAAAGGTTGGCGGCCTATTTCGGGATCAAGGTCAAGAAAAGCCGGGTAGAACCCAAGCAGTCCACCGAGGACCCGCTCACGAAGCGGTTTAAAAAAGCGACCGGTATCGTCTCGCCCGACATCAAGGGCGATATGTTCGCCATAATGGGAGGCCAGAAGCCGATCCTCAAGCCGCTCATCGTCCCGGGCGATCTCTCATCGGCATCATATTTCATCATAGCGGGATTGCTGGTGCCGGGCAGCGAAATCAGGGTCGAGGATATCGGCCTGAACCCCTCCAGGCTGGGATTTGTGGAAGTCCTCAAGAAGATGAAGGCTCCGATAACGATCAAGCAGACTGGCGAATACGGATTCGAGCCGGTCGGCTCCATAGAGATTAAATCGGCCAGCATAAAGGGGCGAAGGATGGTCGGGGAATTGATTCCCAGCATAATCGATGAGCTGCCTGTCATGGCGATCGTGGCGGCGGCGGCCCAGGGGACATCGGTAATCCGCGACGCCTATGAGCTGCGCCTGCAAAAGACGGATCGCATAAAGAGCATTGCCACCAACCTGCGGAAAATGGGCGTGAAAGTGGGCGAGTTGGAGGATGGATTGGCAATCGACGGGGGAAGCGAGCTTAATGGCGCTGAAATCGAGACGTTTGGCGATCACAGGATTGCCATGGCTTTTGCGATAGCGGCCCTGATCGCCAAGGGCCCCTCGGTAATCAAGGGAGCGGAATGCGTTCAAACAAGTTACCCCTCCTTCTGGGACGATTTCGACCGGTTGGTCAATAACCAATCTAACTGAGAAATCGGCGGCACCTTGAGCGAGGCCACAATTAAGGCAAGGCTTTATTCGTCGGCAGCGCTTGGGGTAAGGCGCGGTATCGGGGCATTCCTGCAGCTTTCGGCCATAATGGTGCCGGTCTACATAGTTGTAGCGCTGCTCAAACTGACACCCGTTATAGATTTTATCAGCGGCTTATTTGAGCCGATCATGGTATATTTCGGCTTACCGGGGGAATCGGCGCTGGCCTACGTGACCGGTTCATTTGTCAACCTCTATGCGGCGCTGGCTGTCATTGCCGGGCTGGGACTTACTGCCAGGCAGATCACAATTCTGGCCATAATGCTGGGGGTCTCTCACTCGCAGGTCATGGAAAGCGCTATCTTAGTCAAAATGAAAGCGCGCCCGTTCTGGGTCAGTTCGGCCCGAGTGGCGTTTTCATTTGCCTGCGGCCTGATACTTAATTTCATCATTCCGGCCTGACGCTATGGAGTTCTTGACAAGCACAGCCTCGGGTCTCCTCTTACTCCTCCTCAAGGTATTTACCATAGTAGTGCCATTGATGATCATATTGGAGGTTTCGCGCGAATTCAAGGTGCTCGATCGGCTGACCTCGGCCGTATATCCATTAGCCCGGCATTTGGGATACAGGCGCGAATCGATATATCCCTTATTGGCAGGGATTATATTCGGTATCTCCTACGGCGGAGGTGTTCTGATAAGCGAATCGAACTCAGGGCGTATTGATCGTAATCAGATGTTTCTGATTGCGCTGTTTCTTGGCATGTGCCACGCCGTTTTCGAGGATACCCTGCTTTTTGTCTCACAGGGCGCCAACGGATTTGTCATAATTGCGGCCAGGGTGACTCTGGCCGTAGTGGTCGTTTGGACGGCATCGCATTTAATAAGGGAGAAAAGCGATTAACAAACGTCAAACCGGCGCCGCGGCCGAGCGAGTGGCCGCATCGTATCTCCGAGCGCATGGCTACGAAATAGAAACCACCAACTGGCGGAATAAGAACTACGAGCTTGACCTCGTTGCCAGAAAGGGCGGCTGCTTGGTCTTTGTAGAGGTCAAATGCTCCAGAAGCGAGCTATTTGGGCCTCCTGAGGCCAGGGTCACCAAAACAAAACGCAGGCGGCTGGCGATGGCGGCATCGGAATATCTATCGACCCTCGAAACACCTCCCGATGAAGTAAGGTTCGACGTTATTTCGATTCTATGGCTGCCAGGGAAATCTCCCCAAATAACACACTTCGAGGGCGCATTCTTTTTGGATGATGATTAGTTTGCTTTTGACGAGTCGGCCTGCGGGGCAATCCTGAGAGAATCGAGCCTTCTGACTATCTCATTCCAGAAACGCAGGCTTTGATGGATATCGTTTGGCAAGGAAGCGGCAAAATCGCTCAGCCAGGCCGAATCGACCCTATTGGCGGCGAAGATGCTGTCGTAAGCGGCCGAGAGCGAATCCGGAGACAAACGGTATTTCTCTTGCGCCATCGAAAGCGCCGCATAGGTCGATATAAACCGTTCATTCTGCACCTGACTGGAATGATGACGCCGGGATTGGAAAATGTAGATTGTGCCAACCCCGGCTACAACTAAAATCAAGATAAGAAGAAATATTCGAAATGGCCTAACTGCCATAATATGACGAGCGGTAATCCTCGATCTTGGCGTTCTGCTTCAAGGAGTTAAGCCACTTATTCCAGAGGTCCTTATTCCGGCTGTCAGCCATGCTGTTGACAAGGGAGTCGGAGACGGCCGTGAACCCCGACATATCGGCGGATTGCTTATCGGCATACTGAATCAGGTAAGCGCCGGTTCGCGCCTTGACTGCTTTCGAATAGATATTCGATGGCGATAGGCTGAATGAGGCCCCGATAAAATCGGGATCGCTTCCGATCTTAGGCACGAATTGGGTGCGGCTAAAATAATCGGTCTCCTGAATCGGCTTGCCTGCCATAGCGGCTATGTCATTGAAGGTTTTGCCTTTCGATAGCTCGCCGGCCAATTCCCCCCCTCTTTTGTGGGCCATTTCGGCGTGCTTCTCGCGCAGCAACTGGGCATCGATCCGCTCCTTGACCTCGGCAAACGGCGTGATGCCCGCAGGAATTCGCCGGTTGATATGGCTTATATAGTAACCATTTCTGGCGGAGGTCACCTCTGATATTTCGCCGATTTTGCCATCGAATGCGAAATTATTGAGGTCCTGGTATTGGCCAATCCCCGGTACCTGGCTTCCCTTAGTGAACGGCTTTGTCTCGCTCACGGTCAGGCCATATTCCTGGGCAGCCTCCTTGAAACCGAGCTTCTCGGCATCAATTTTGAAAGTATTGGCTTTTTGCTCGAGGTTGGCCAATGTGGCCGCCGATGGTTCGGACCTAATCAGTATATGGCTGGCCTGGTATTCCGGCTTTTCGACGCCTTTATCATCTTTGGTTGTTCTTTTTCCAGTCAATTTGACTATGTGCCATCCGAATTGCGAGGTGAATGGTTGCGAGATATCGCCGATATTTTTCAGGCTGCTGGTGGCATTCCAAAACTCCGCCACCATCCTGCCCTCGCCGAACCAGCCCAGGTCGCCGCCATTTTTGGCCGAACCAGGGTCCTGGGAGAGGGCCGTGGCCACCTCGGCGAAATCAGCCCCGCGCTGAAGCTCACCATAGATATCGTATATTTCCTTTTTGGTCGCCGCCGAATCATCGGCGCTCATCGTTTTCGGCAGAATTACGTAATCGAGAACCGCTGTCTCCGGCTGCTTATATTGTTCTTTATCTTTTTCATATCTGGCTAAGGCCTCGGCTTTCGGCACGGTTGTTATAGTGGAATCGAAATCGCCGCTGGGGATGAAGAAATATCTCACCTTGACCTTTTCATTCTTTTCGACATAGTCCCTTTCAGCGTCGACCTGGGAAACTTTCACGGTGGAGAGGATAACGTCCTGGATACGCGCCAGGAGAAGCTGATTTCTGATCTGTGTCTCCAGATCCTGCAGGACTTCAGTGTATCTGGGATCCTGGGAGAGCGCCATTTGCTGCAGCCAGGTCTGATACTTGTTTATGTCGAATTGACCCTCGGTCTTAAACTCGGGTGTTTCCAGAAGATCGCGGGGAGGCGAGTAACGCATATAATCGGCCACTTCCCGGTCGGAGACGAGGACGCCGTGTTTCCCGGCCTCCTGCTCGATAAGAGTCATGGTGGTCAGGTTATTCCAGATTTCGGTCCTGGCCTGTTCCATCTCGGCATCGGTGGGTTCGTGGTCGTCTTTCGAGAGGCCCTGGAGGCGCCGGCGGTATTCTTCATCGAACTTGACATAGCTCACAACCTGGCCGTTAACTGTTCCGATCACGCCCGGAGGGGCGCCCTGCCCGCGGGCCATCCGCCGTCCGGAAATAATGGAAACCAGCCCGCCATAGGCCATGAAGCCAAGAAAAGTGACCAACACAATAAAGAATATAATCTTGGCCGAATTTCGCATCGTCTGCATCATATTGTTATCTCTCCATCTTCCTTAAATCCCGATGAATTTCCACGAAATTTAATAAAATATATGTCTGCATTCTATAAAGCAAGCACAAAACTGACCACCATTTCGTGCGCCGCCGGCACCGCCTCCACAAAGGAGGCCTATTTGCCTAAGGTAATCAAGATATATGACTTATGCCCGGGAAAACCATCTCCCTTTTGTTCCACGGCGCCTATCAATATATTTATTGACAAATTAAACTGCCGAAATAAATTGTATGGATTAAAATCTAAAATTGGCGTAGTTAGCATCAGGTCGCTATTGCCAGCGTTGCCTAGGAACAAGTCATTATCAATTTTAGCGCAACGGCCGGAATTTTCAGATGGGTCGTTTGAACGACGAGCGGCCGCAGCATCAATCCAGAGTTTTGGGAGAATACATGGATATCAGGGCATCGATAAGAGGTTTTATATTCGACAACTTCATGCTGGCCAGAAACAACCATGAGCTGCTCGATTCCGATTCGCTTTTCAACAAGGGAGTCATCGATTCGACTGGAGTATTGGAATTGGTGGGTTATATCGAGGAGACCTTCAAGATAGGGGTGGAAGACGAGGAATTGACTCCGGACAATCTGGATACCATCGATAATCTTGTCGATTACATCCAAAGGAAAAAAGGGGCGCCATATGCTGATACAACAATTTCTTGAGCTTAATGCCCGATCTTATCCCAACAAGGAAGCCGTGGTCAGCCTGGGAGAAAGGATGACCTATCGGCAGCTTGACGAGCACGCCAACAAGCTGGCCAATTCACTTGTCGCCGGTGGAATCAATCCCGGCGACCGAGTCGGAATTCTCGTGGAATCCTCGATAGATTACGTCATATCTTTTTTCGGAGTTTTGAAGGCAGGCGGAGTGGTGGTCGGCCTGAATACCGATACCACCAGCAGAATTCTGCGGTCCGTCCTCTCCGATTGTTCGGCCTCGGCAATTATTGTCCGTCATAATCTTCTGCATCACCTGACCGAAATAGCCTGTGATCTTCACGACCTTCATCTTGTGATCACCGATGGGGATTACGGCAAACTCGATTGCGAGAAGAGATTGGCAGTAGATAAATATAAACAGATACTCGAACACGGCAATATCGAGAACCCTGGCATAAGACGAAATGGCAACGACCTGGCAACAGTAATGTATACCTCCGGGACTACCGGCGACCCCAAGGGTGTCATGCTGACACACCATAACCTCGAGGCCAACACCGATTCTATAATTGAATACCTTCAGCTTACGCCTGATGACAAGGTAATGGATATTCTGCCGCTCTATTACTCGTACGGGCTTTCGCTTCTATTGACTCATATGCGGGTGGGCGGCACAATCGTGGTCGATACCAGATTCGCTTTCCCCAATGTCATTCTGGAGTCGATGGCCAATGAGAAGGTTACCGGATTTGCCGGCGTGCCGACGACATTCGCAATATTGATGAACAGGTCGAATTTCAAAAAATACACCTGGGATCATCTCCGATACATGACCCAGGCCGGAGGACCGATGGCGCCAGCTCTGACCTCCAGGCTTATCGAGGCTGTCCCGAATGTTAAGCTCATTATCATGTATGGCCAGACCGAGGCCTCAGCCCGCTTATCTTACCTGGAACCCGAGAAGGTGGTCGAGAAGTTGGGCTCTATCGGCAAGGCGATCCCGGGGGTAACCCTGACTGTTCGCGATGACGAAGGGAGCGCCTGCCCGCCGGGAGTAGTCGGCGAAATAGTGGCGCAGGGGGATAACATCATGCTCGGCTACTGGAATCGCCCCGACGAGACGCAAAAGGTTCTAAAGCACGACGGCCTTCATACGGGGGATCTGGCCAGGTGCGATGAAGACGGCTATTTGTTCATAGTCGGCCGCAACTCGGAGATGATAAAATCCGGGGCGCACAGGATCAGCCCCAAGGAGATCGAGGAGATTATACTCGAACACGAGGCAGTGGCCGAGACGGCCGTAGTCGGCAGGCGCGATCCGATACTGGGCGAGGCGATCTGCGCGGTGGTGGTTCTGCGGGATGGATTTGCCGTTTCCGAGAAAGATATCATGATTCATTGCAGCCGCAACCTGCCGACTTTCAAAGTGCCGAAGTATGTGCAGTTTGCCCATTCGCTTCCCAAGACACAATCCGGCAAGGTGCAGAGAATTCGCATCAAGGACTCAATCAACGAATAAGGAGCTACCACGGTGTTCTCAAAAGACCTGATTAAACTGAACTGCGAAAAGACAGTTAACGAAATTATCGAGAATCTGCGAAATGAAGTGTTCGTTAAGTTCAAGAGGCAGGGAGCCATCGTGGGCACATCCGGGGGAATAGATTCCTCGGTGGTGGCGGCGCTATGCGCCCGGGCGTTCGGGCCGGAAAAGATGCTGGGTATCCTGATGCCCGACAAAGATTCCTCTCCCGATTCCAAAGCCCTGGCAATCGAGCTGGCGGATAAGTTCGGGTATAAATATGAGATAAGGGACATTACAGAGGCTCTCAAGGGCGCCGGCTGCTATCATTACAGGGATTCGGCTTTCAGGCAGGTCTTCCCCGATTGGCGGGAGGGGTGGAAGGCCAAGATCGTGTTGCCAACTAATGTCCTCGATTCGGACCGCTTCAATGTCTACCGGTTGGCGGTGGAATCGCCATCGGGCGAGAAGATGGAAAAACGTCTGCCCCTGAAAGCCTATCTTCAAATCGTGGCGGCCTCCAATATGAAGCAGAGAATCAGGATGATGACTCTCTACTACTTTGCCGAGGCGCATAACTACGCTGTTATCGGCACTGGCAACAAGAACGAATATGACCAGGGATTCTTTGTCAAGTACGGCGACGGCGGGTCCGATGTTATGCCAATAGCCAAATTCTTCAAGACCCAGATTTTCCAACTAGCTGAATACCTGGGAATCCCCGAGGGTATCCAGAAACGGACGCCTACAACCGATACATACCCATCCGAAGTAAGCCAGGAGGAGTTCTTCTTCGGGCTGAAATTTGAGATGATGGACCTTCTATGGCTGGCGCTCGAGGGCGGCTACCCGGCGGAGGAAGTGGCGAAGGTCATGGGCCTGAAAAAAGAACAGGTCGAGCGTGTCTGGCATGACTTGAACCAGAAAAAGCGCACCACAGAATATTTGCGAATGCCGCCGGTCTGGATTTAAGGCGACTGGAAATTAATATTGGTGTAGGGGTTCAACATGTTGAACCCCTGCTTTTTATGTCATACACGGCAATTGCGATTCCGCATGTAGGGGCGTTCAATTGAACGCCCCCACATTAAGAGGGGACAGGGAGTCGTCCGAATCCGACAGCCATTTCTTGTAGGTCGGGTTCGGTGTCCACAAAATCGGGTAAAGCTCAGTTCATGGAGACCGAGGCCGCAGGCCGAGGTCGGCGGAACCCGACTTTTTCAAAAGAGATTTTTTCTAAAAGAGTCGGGTTTCCCCTTCCCGACGAAAGAACGTCGGGACTTGATAAACCCGACCTACGTTATTCGGTGTTTCGGAAACTGTGATTCCCTAAATACGGAAAAGTCCCAGAATGTATCATGGTACATTTCGCATATTACGCCCCCTGTCCCCCAACAACTTGACACAAAAAGAATGTACATTTTGCATTTTCTTTTCTACCCCCCTTATTAGTGGAAGGACATTACTCTACGCCCGGGCGGTCCTTACTGACTTGTGGGAAAAAATGTGGTCCGCGGACCCCCCACGGTTTTCCGTGGGAACGAGATAACCGAGACAACATGAATTGGGAGAAATCAACACTGAAATAAGACCAAATCCCTCGTAAATGGAGGATCAAGACCTGACATCCCCAAACTCCTCCCATATCTGGCATTCAGCGATCCCCGCGCAGCGGAACGGAGCGATTGCGCACGCCTGCCCAATTGGCAACTTCTGAAGTCTTATTATTTTATAAATAAAACAGAGTCAGGTCGCAGCCGACCTGACCTACGGGAAGATATGATAAAAGAGGCGAGGTCGACTGACCTCGCCCGAGTGAAATCAATTGTTGAAATATCTATTGGCCGACAGGCACGATTTCGATACGCCTGTTTTTCTGACGGCCCTCGGGGGTGCCGTTATCCGAGACCGGTTTATCCTCGCCGAATCCCCTGGCGGTAACGCGATCAAGCGAGACGCCTTTTGCCACGAGGTAGTCCTTGACAGCATCAGCCCTCTTTTGCGACAACCGCTGGTTACCAGAATTGGAGCCGAGAGCGTCGGTGTAGCCGTTGACCTCGATCTTGAGGTTCGGATAAGATTGCATAGTCACAGCCAACTCATCGAGCGCGAGCCTGGCCTTGGTGTCCGGCTCAAACGAACCGGATTCATACTGAATATTGAGCGTCAGCGTGCCGGTTAGTGGTTTAGCCCTCGGGCAGCCGAACTCGTCTACGAGAATTCCGAGGCCGGTATCGGGGCACTTGTCTATGCCATCGGGCACGCCGTCAGCATCGCCATCCAAAAACACGCCGTTTTCATCTACCAGGGCGCCCTTGGGCGTATCGGGCTGCTGGTCTTTGTAATCGGGCACGCCGTCGCCGTCACCGTCAAGCGGGCACCCGCGAACATCGACCGCCACACCCTCGGGCGATTCGGGGCATTTGTCGAGGCCATCGCAGACGCCATCCTTGTCGGTGTCGATCGGGCATCCGGTTATATCGACCACGCATCCCTGGGGCGTCTCTGGACAGGTGTCGATACCATCATAGACTGCGTCACGGTCGCTATCGAGCGGGCAGCCGTATTGGTCAACTATGGCGCCAGCAGGCGTATCAGGGCACTGATCGAATTTATCCTTGATGCCATCCTTGTCTCTGTCGGGGGCGCCGCCGAAGAAATAAGTCAGGCCGATTGACGGTTCGAGATAACCTCCAAAGGGGCGGCTTTTCCAATCGGACATATCACGATAAGTGGTCGAGTCACCGCTTGTTGAAATATTGGTCAGGCCATATGTCAATTTGCCCTGGATATCGAATGCGAAGTTTTCATTTACCCAGAAATTGATGCCGGCGCCGCCTTTCAGCCCGAGATCGTTGAATTTGTATTTTGAGTTGCCCACCTGAGTCTTCATCGACCACATATCCAGTCCGACACCGAGGAGGACATAGGGTTGCACCGAGCCCTCCGGAATGAAGAAATACTGGCCGGTCAGGCCAAGCAAGAGGCCGGTAAGCTTGGTGTAAGCCTTATCCGATTTGTTCATCTTGAACGATTGATCGGACACCGCCGTGGTATCGTCGTAAGTAGTGGCGTAGCCGATAGAGAGGTTGACGACGAAATTCCTCGGCATGCCATACTTGATTTCGAAAGCGCCGTCCCAGCCCATCATGTAGGGTTCATAGGAACCCCTGAAGGCGTTGTAGTCGGAGCCCTTGAAAAGGGGAACCATGAATGGCCCGCGGGCGCCAAGCCCAAACTTGCTATTCCATTCCGCACCGGCGGTGGATGCCACTAACAACACCAAAAGGCATCCGCCAATTATTCGCTTATAATTCATTATCCCTCCTTGATGCGAGGCTATTTATTCGCGTAATGATCGATTTTTCTCTGAATATGGCTTTTGGTGAGCGCACCGACCAAGCGTTCCATTTCCTCGCCCCGTGAGAACATGATCATGGTTGGTATGCTTCGGATTCCCAGGAAAGCGGCCACCTGCGGATTGCGCTCAACGTCGACTTTGGCGAAGATGACCTTGCCCTTATATTCTTTCGCCAGCTCTTCAATCACGGGAGCGATAGACTTGCATGGCACGCACCATTCAGCCCAAAAATCCACCAGGACAGGCCGATCGGATTTCAAAACCTCGTTTTCGAAATTTTCCCAGTTAACGCTTTTCGGTTTGCCCATTTCAATTCCCCTCGCCTTGTTCACGATTTGCGGAAAAGGATTATATATCGGGGGCCGAACAAATACAAGGCGTTTCTATAATTATTTGTCGGAAATTTCGGTGAATTTGTGAAATATATTTCCGCGAACCAAAAGACGGTTCCGCCCCGCGCTCCAGTCCATTGCGAAAAAGTCCGCCGGCCTGATA
>Ga0315284_10001892_pt1 | contig 29890 bp, 34 predicted proteins | sample YL17G09_16_MG_FD_203696 | JGI IMG/M metagenome (GOLD analysis project Ga0315284, IMG submission 203696) | Sediment microbial communities from Yellowstone Lake, YNP, Wyoming, USA - YL17G09_16 | ecosystem: Environmental > Aquatic > Freshwater > Lake > Sediment | place: USA: Wyoming | collected...
CCGGCTCGGTGCGTGTTGCAGGCGTACCACGTTTTGCCGTCTACGACAGCTTTCCAGACCGCAGGCGTTGCTTCTCCGTCAGGCCCGTGGTGCCAAACAGCTCCGGCATCCATGACTTGCTTGCGCTCTTCAGGCGTGAGCGTCCGGCGGCCCTTCTTGAGCCGCTTGATGTCCGGCCCGCGTTTGGCTTCCAGCAGAACGTCAACGACTTGGCTCGCGGAGAGCATACCCTAAATACGGACCGTAGTTAAATGGAGACTTATGCCCGGTGTATACGTTGTAACGATAGACGCGAGTGGCCCTTACGTGCCCAATCCGCCGGGCAGCTTCCGCGTCGAGCAGGTTGTCCCTGTGCCGCCTGCGCCGCCCGCGCCTGTCTTCAGCGCGCAGTTTATCGCCGACATCTATGCGGCATTGAAGACTTTTGACGGCGCAGCGGTCTATACGCCCGGCGTGGCCGTGGTGACGGATGGGTCATACGGGCCGTCGTTCAGCGGCGTGATGAGCGGCAGTCTTACCGGCGTGGTCAACCCGGAGGACTACGAGGTCAGGATTTACCACGTGGCCGACATCGGCTACTTCCGTGGCACTGGGGTTTTCAGCTATGCGGACATCGGCTTCACGGGCTCTTACGGCTACTCGTACAGCGGAAGCGTGGCAGGTACCGTGGCCAATTACTCTGGCAGCAGCGCGCAGTACCGGGTGGATGTCTACGTGCGGACGGACGCGGATTACTTCCAGCAGAGCAGTTACGTATTCATCGCGAATCTGGCGTGGGGCGGATCGTACGCTTATGGGTATACCGGAAGCGTATTTGGCCGTGTCACCGACCTCAATGTGGCGGAGTTCGGAAGTTATCAGGTTGGTGTCTACGCTCGCATTCCGGGTGATGCGGACTATCTCCAAGGAACAAGCTCGATTGATACGAACGGCTGGTTTTCGGTCAATCCGGTCTTTTCGGGTGACAAGGTCGCCAAGCTTGAACGCCTTTCTGACAGCGAGATTTTTGGCCAGACTGACACGGCGGGCTCGAACGCGTGGGCGAGCAACCAAGGCTTGGACCCCGGTATCAAGGTGGCCAAGATCGTCCGCCTGTCGGACGACCGTGTTATTGCCAGCACAGACTCAGCCGGTGCTGGCAAGTGGACTTTCGGCGACAGCGGAACCAACTGCCGCCTGATCCAGCTCTACCAGCGTTCCAACGGATCGCTCGTTGCTGAGACCTACTTTGGCCAAGGACTGCTGCGGTCGTACAACGTGCCGCTGTCAGACCCAGACTGGTGGGTTCTCGGCCACCGAAACTACACCTACGACCAAGCGGCTGCGATTGTGGCAGCCTGTCAGATGAACGACCTGCCTACAGCAGAACGCTGGGTCCGTGGCCTCATGGCCGCTATTCGTGCTGACAGCCAGTGGGCGTTTTCTGTTAACGCTATTTCTGGCTTGGTTGACGATGGATACTACCGCAACGGAGCGCAGTTCTGGTGCGGCTACGCGCTGCTGTTCTTCATCCAAAAGTTTCCTGCTTCGCCGATTGTCCCAGAGGTTACCACGCTCGTTCAGCGCTGGCTGACGGCGATGGAGGTGTATTGGAAGACAGGCCCCGATTTTCAGCAGAACACGTATGTCGGAGGTCGTGGGCGGTACAGCCTTCCACTTTGGGAGTTTGATTCCGGGTACGTGACACCGTGGTCGAGCACCGAGCACAACACCGACGCCTATTTCGCGATTAAGCTCGCGGGCACTGTGCTGGGTGCTGGCACTTTGGTTCAGCGCGCTGCCGACATCGGTGCCTCTCTTCAGACCAACTATTGGTTCTCTGGCTCGGATCGGGGGTATCAAGGCCAGAGTAATGGAACGACGCACGACAGCGCACACGCGCTTGACGTGGGCTCGTGGCTGTCGTTTGTTTTCCGCAGCCTTGGAGACAGCGCCAAGCAGCAGGCGTGTGTGGACATCACGGCTCAGTACGCTGTGAGCGCGAGCGGCGTTACCGGATATACGGCTTATCTGCCTGAGTACGGCTATCCTTCGGCGTCAGACTCTCTGTGGATCGAAGGAACTTTTGGCGTTGTGCTCGCCAAGTACTCCAGCGGCGCGGTTGCGCAGGCGATCACCGAGTACAACCAGCTCCAGCCGCTGCTCACGGGCAGCGGATTCAGCTACGTGACGCTGAACGACCCGGCGAATGAACTTCGAGACTGGACAAGCGTGGCTTCAACGGCTTGGGGAATTATTGCTGCCCGGCCCGGCGGCTTCTGGGAGGTCACGTGAACTGGCTGCTGGAGCTGGTAGTTAGGTTGCTGCGTATGCTTGTGCCGGGCATTTATGTGCGGAGAGAAGAGCCGACCACCACTGGTCTGGTGCGCAACACCGACATTCCTCCGTTTGTGCCTCCGCAGCCGCCTGAGCCTGTGCCGCCTGTTGCGACGTACGGCGTTTCCGGCTGGGTCAGCCTCGACGGAATCTCGTACTCTGGAGTTAGCGTATACATCCCCGGAGCGGGAACCTACGTTTCTGCGCTCAACGGCACATATACGGGAACGCTGCCAGAAGACTTTAGTGGAACGGCTACGCCGCAAGCACCCGCTCCGGGCGGATCGGTTTATCCTTCGGTGCGAGTTTACTCGCTGGTGAACAGCGATCAGGCGGGTCAGGGCTACGATTACACGAGCCCGCCGGTTTTGCCCGGTTTCGCCCCCAGCGGTTTGACGGCTGCGCTGCCCATCGTGCCTGAGATGCCGACGCACTTGCACACGACGTTTGAGTTCAACGGCAGCGGCACGCTGGCGTGGAATGACAACTCGGACAACGAGAGTGGGTTCTACGTGGAGCGCCGGGAGATCACTGCCTCTCCGCCTTATCCTGCCTTTGTGCGTGCAGGCACCGTGGCAGCTAATGGCACGACCTTTGGCTACCCGGCGCAGGAGATTAGCCGGGAGTTTCAGGTCATCGCGTTCAACTCGTACGGCACCTCTTATCCGTCGAATCGGCTTGAGATTCTGCCTGCCCCGCCTGCCGCGCCGTCGGACCTTACGGGAGCAATCATCGGCCCGAACCAGATCGACCTGATGTGGACTGACAACTCAACCAGCGCGTACGGTTTCAATGTTGAGCGCGAGGACAATGGCAGCGGCATTTACAATCCTCTCAGCGGTTCGGGTACTCCCGCGTACAGCGACCTCACGGTGTCGGCGGCCAACAGCTACAACTACCGAGTTTACGCTATCGGACCCGGCGGTAGCTCGGCCTACTCGAACATCTTTTTCATAGCGATCCCGTGATATGCCCGTAAACCTGTCATGGACTCACAATCCGAACGCTGAGACCTACGTGGTCAAGCGCGGTACAAACGTGCCCGGCGGCCCGTATGGCACGCTGGCGACGGGGCTCGTGGGAACGACCTTCCAAGACAGCGCCGTGAGCAACGGCGTGACATACTACTACGTGGTGGCTGGGGTCGGCACGGGGGCCGTGGGATCAGGTGATAGCCCGGAAGTTCCGAAGACGGTCGTGGCTGCTTACGAGCAAGTACCTGCGGACCAGATGCAGCTTTGGCTGAACTCGGACTACTATCTGACGGATGACGGTTTTGGGGACATCATCAGGTGGGACAGTTACGCGCCGATCTTGAGTTCCTACGGGACGCAGACCGACCCCGGTCTTGCGCCTTACCTTCAAACGGACTGGTTCGATGACGGATTCTCGAACATCTTCTTCGGTAACGGCCAGTTCACAGGTGACCTGACCATCTGGATGGAGGTCAAGAACGTGACGATGGGCACGCCGCCGTTTACGATCTTGTGCGGCTCCGTCGCGAATTATGGTCAGGACTACCCCGGCTGCGTGCTGGATTTCAACGGGGCGAACCTGTACAACACGCTTGACCCGGCTTTTGGAGCTGGCACCACGAACGACTGGGGAATGCGCACAGGCAGCGGCGCAGGCGAGGTGCTGGTTGCCTCCGGCACCCCCGTTGACCTGACCAACAATGTCTGCGTGATCGTTTGTCGGGGTACGAACGACATCGACTTCTATTGGAACAACCCGAGCCTCAACGACCGCATCATGATGGTGAACAAGGGCAGCGGGGCACCGTTGAACAACACGGGGACTTACATCCTTGGCGGGTTCAACGGCACCCACGGCGTCCGCAGCACTTACTCGGAGATCATGGCGTGGAATAGGGCGCTCATACCGCTGGAAGTAGAGAAGTGCTTTGCATGGACGACGAACATGCACCGGCTGGACGCGCTGTAGTCTCAGCCTGATACTGCCGTCAAGCCCCGCTCAAGGCAGCGGTACCAGCCGGTAAAAGTACATCGTGTTGAAGAGGTGCGAATAGTCGTATACGGGTACGATGTCCGCGCCGTCCGCGTCCGTGATGATCTCCTGCCAATTCGTCAGATCGGGTGAGGCATCGACACGATAGCGCGCTGCGTGCGTTAGGTTCGTCAGCACTAGACGGTACGCGCCGTTGGCCTCGAACGGTACGCCGGTTGGGCTGACCGTGACCGTGTTGAGCCGCGCTGCACCCGGATTGAAGCTGGTAACGCCGGGTGAGGAGACGGACATGGGCGCAACCCTCTTGGTTGCCAGCCTCGGCGTCGGGGCCGGAGGCATCGGAGGTGCGGTTGGAACTGGCTTGGCTTTCAGCACAACCGGCATCTGGGGTGCCTGACACCCGGTCAGAGCCAGTGCGACTAACACAGCGTACGCTGTCTTCATGACACGCCCTCGATCAAACGGCGGGCTAGGGACTCGGCAACCGAACCTGTGGCGAAGGCGCGCTCGACGGCACCCTTGATCTGGTTCTCGCAGTCGAACGCGAGGTCTTTGACCTCGTCTGCCTTGGACCACTTGAACTTCTCGGCATCGTCGTCAGCGTGGACCTTCAGGTCTTCAGGGACAACGGTGAAGTAGTAGTGGACCATGCCCTCTCGGTCAGTTGCTGGAACTTGGGCGAAGAACTGAACGCGATCCGTCTCGATGCCGGTTTCTTCCTTCAGCTCACGCTTGGCTCCGTCTTCAAAATCTTCGTCCTCTTCGACGTGCCCGCCGGGGCAGGCCCACTTGCCTTCTTCGGGAGGGCCTCCGCGCAAGATCAGCAGCACCTCGGGCTCGCTGGGGTTGCGCAGAACGACGATGCCGCAGAACCGGCGGTTGTCGTCGGCCTCAAGAAGTGCTTCAACGATTCGGGTCGGGGTCATAGGAAGTCGGGCGTCCAGAAGTCGGACTGCGCAGCGTAGAAGCCTGCTTCAACCATCCAAGGCTGGCAGGCGGCGATGATTGGCATACAGAGCGTACCGGTCAGGTTGACAATCACCGCGTCGGTGAACTGCACAAACTCGATGCCGAGCGGAACGAGGCAGGGCTTGCCGATGTGGCCGGGCTTGGCTTTGGCAAAGGCACCCACCTGCTTGACTGATCCGCTGCTCACCAGCGTTCCAGTGCTGAGCACGCCGTAGAACTTGTCACCGGCTTGGTAGGTGTCACTGCCGTATACGACCGGTGCTACGGTGACTTCGTACTGGCGTCCCGGCGTGATCTGCGCGGGGTAGTCCATCTCGCGCAGGCGCGGGTGCTTGACCTCGACCACGCTCATCCAGTTTTCCGTGTTGACGTAGTTCCACGACGTACCGGCGGTGTAGAAGACTGGGAAGCCGATTTTGCGGTAGGCGCTGACAGCCTCGTTCCAGCTCTGCTGGACGGCGCGCTCGGCACGCTCCACGCACTCCTGTCTCCAGCCTTGGAACTCGGAGGAGAGCGCCGTAGGCGTATACGTCCCAATGGACTGGATGTGGACCTGCACGACTTGGAGGGGAAGCTCCGCGTACGTGCCGGTTTGAAGCGTCAGCACGACCGGCGAGAAGCTGCCGCTGGTCATGTCGAGCTTCATTACGTCCGGCTGGTATCGCTGGCCGGTGACGTTTACCCGAGCGGTGCCGGTGCCTAGCGTGCCTGAGAGATCGAAGCGCCCGACTTCGTTGTCGGTGGATTCAAAGGTGAGCTGCCGGAGGTGAAAGTCCCCGTCGCCGTAGGTCCAGAGGACGTTCAGGCGGAAAGCGTCTGGGGTGGCTACGTCGAAGTACCCCGGCGGGCTTGTTACGAGATCGCCGTTGGCTCCTGAGAAAGCTAGAGGTACGATGTCCTGAATGACATCCACCGGGCTGGAGCTGCTGGGCACATACTCGGCCCGTACGCCGAAGCCGGTGGTGTTGCCGGTGAGGTTGGTGTAGTCCAGCGTCAGGCTCCATGCACCCGGTGGTAGAGCCAGTGCCCACGAGGTCGCGTACTGGCGGACGGTTGAGGCGGAGGCTCCGACTTGGTTGTACACGGAGCTTGTGCTGGTGCCGTAAAACACGTCACCGGGCAGGTAGGTTCCGGCCAGATAGACGACGCCATCACCGCCTTCCACGAGGTATGCCTGCTCGGCAACAGCTCCAGAGGCCACGTTGGTCTCCCACGTGGCACCCCCAAGTGTGCCGCTGGTTTGCGTCGTGTTGCTGGCCCCGGCGATCTCCACGATGGGCTGCGGCTTTACGAGCAGGCTGACTCGGTGCGGCCCGGCCTCAAGGCTTCCAGACGACACCGTCAAGATCAGCCGGTCGGGCACGGTCATGCTCGCGGCTGGAATCTGCAAGAGGCCGTCGCTGGCGGCGTCAGAGGCTGTGAAGTTGAGGTAGTGGCCGTCGGTCAGCATCTGGCCTTCCGGCACGATCTGACCGGCCTTGGCGCGCCAGAACTGGGCATCCTTGCGGTCTGGTACAGACGGGATTGTGTCTACGGTTTGGCCGACTTCGATGCCCGGAATCGACATCGCATAGAGCTGTGGCACGTGAACTTCGTCCACATTCTCCCGTGTCCACGTCAACGTTTTGTCTAAGATGCTGTACTTGATCTGGTTGCGGTTGGACAGCGCGGGTTCAGCGACCCAAGTCCTGTCCACGCCATCGTCGCTGATCAGCGCGTAGACTTCGGGCTCCATGCCTTCGGTGCCGGAAATCTGGACGAACAGGCGCTCGGCAAAGGCAAACGGATTCTGGAAGACCTGAAGGAGCCGGGCCGTGTACCCGGCCATCTGGTTGTCACGGTCGGCGAGATTCCGGTCGGGCAGCTTGAAGAGGTCGCGGTTGAGGGGAAGCGCGCTGTTGATGTCCGACTGGAGCATCTGGCCCTGCGCGAGCGACCAAGCAGTGCTCCCCGAAGACGGAATGACTGTTCCGGCGGCGTCGAGCCGCGTGATACTCGGCACAGTGAAAGCGGTTTCGGCGGCGCGTGCCAGTGTCTCAAAGATCAGGTAGTCGCGCCCGTACAGGTCCGCGTCGGCGTACCGGGCGGCGTCGTACGCGATGGAGGTGTTGCCGACGTGCCGGACTTGGCTGAAGTTCGTGCCGCTCGTCGGAAACACAGCCGGGTCGGCGGCAGGCATCTGCGGCCAGACCGGGCCTTCCATCATCGGCTTCGGTGCTGGGTAGTTGTATACGTCTGAGACATCCACTGCGACTTCGACGATGGCAGCGGCGTTGATCAGGTCGCGGTAGCTGAGCTGCCGGTCTCGGTACTGGTAGCGCTGCGGGTCAAAGACTGCTGCCGGGTTTACCGGGACGAGTGTGCCGGATGTGGACGTGCCGTAGTCGAGCGAAGACTCCCAGCGGATGCTGTCGCGCAGGACGATGACGAGGGCCGATTCGAGCTTGCCAGCCATATCATGTATACAGTTTCAGAGAGCCTGTCACCACCACGGAAAGGTCGAGGTTGTTCGTGTTGTTCGACAGCACGACCGAGTAGATGCCCGGCGATAAGAACGTGTAGGTGGTGAACGGGTTCACGGTGAACGCGCCGACGTTGCCCGCGCTGGCGTAGACAAGGGGGCTGCACATCATCGGTCCAAAGTAGACGCCGACGCTCGCCATGCCCAGCGCTGTGTTGTTGTAGTCGGCCAGAGGTCCGGGTGTGAGCACCTTGACCAGATGGACGGTAAGGCACTTCACTTGGAGCTTCTGGCCCAGCTTTACGGCCCAGTCGCCGATGCGAATGGACTTGGATCGTCGAAGCTCGGTCTGCGCGAGCGTGATCGGGATATTGACGATCCGGCTGAATCGGTTGGGGGTGAGCAGGCTCATGCGCTATCCAGTTCGAGTCGGGCCGCGCCGGTTACTGAGAGCTTGAAGTCGATGCTGCTGGAGGTCGGGACTGCCGAGCTTGAGCTTGGCTGCATGTTGTTTGCGACGATCCACGAGTAGATTCCCGGCGTGGTCAGGGTGACAACGGGGCCGCTCCGGTTGAACGAGCCTAGCGCGCTGATCGAGAATGAGTCGAGCGCGCCGGATGCTCCCGGCGACCCGGCTGAGTAGTTCAGGCGCAGCGCTAGGTACGCGAGGCCGAGGTTGCCGAACACGCGGTTGCTCGCGGCGATCAGACCGGTGTCTACGGAACAGGACGTGAGCTGAAGGTTCACGTGCTGGTACGTGATCTTCATGGGCGAGATCAGCTTGAAGGACGACACGATCACCCAGTCGCCCATCTTCAGCTCGGTCAATGGCAGGCCGACGGGAATGTCGATGACGTTGGCCAGTTTGGATTCAGTCAGGTAGCTCATGTCAAATCTTGGGGTAGCGCTTCACGCCCGCGTACACGGCCTCTTCCTCTTCTGGCGTAAAGCCCTTGAGGTGGAAGGTGCGCTCGGTGCTGCCGCCCGTGCGCATGTTCTCTTCGCGCTCGCTGTACCATACGCCCGGATGAAAGAACGAGGCGGAGACTTCAGGCACCTTCTCACCGAGAAACTTGACGGCCTTGGTGACCGGGGTCTCGCCTTCGTCGTCCCACTCATCGACTTCCATCTCCTCGCCCTCTTCGTTCTCCCAGCCGTATTCGACGGGCTCGCAGTCGTCTGGGTCGTCACTGGGCACGTACTCGGCGTAGGCCACGGCGATGCGTCGGCCCACCCCGTGCGTGAGCGCGTAGGCTTTCGGGTCTTCGTCGAGGTCGTCGTAGTCGTCTTCGAGCAGCGTGCTGACGAGGCTTTCGGCGAGATTGATGTCTTCGGGGTCCAGTGAGACTCGGGCATGAATGGCGTGGTCGCGCTGGGCGATTTGCCTGTGGCGCGCCAATTCGGTTTCATCAGCGGCTATGCCGCTGTAGAACCACCGCCCGCAGTCGCACTTGAACTGAAAGCTGTGGAAATGCGGGTCGTACTCTTCCGACAGGTCATGGCGCAGGTCACGCGGGCTCACGTGAGAGAGCGCGTAGCCTTTCGGATCGTCGATGATGTCGTCGTCAAACATTGAGCACGCCTGCGGCGGCCAGCCGCTGCTTGGTCGGTATGCGGAGCCTGTCGCCGATCTGGGGGCCGATCAGCGGATCGTTGATCGTGTTCACGCGGGCGATCACCCACCAGAGCTGTGCGGCTCCGTAGAAGTTGTCTGCAATCAGGTCAAGCCGACCCGCTCCAGCGGGCGGCACCGTGTAGATGTCGTCCGACGGGTCGGGGACTATTACGTCCTGCATCAGACCAAACACGATGTCGCTGCCCACTTCGTAGACGGGCGTTTCAGCGAACATCGAGTACGGCGGAAGCTCAATGCGTTGGCCTGCCATAACGCCCTAACTACGCTTCAAAGACCTTGCTGCGGTCATAGCCCTTCGCGGGCAGCGGAATGTCGATGGGTGGTGGCGCAGCCTGCTGAGCGTCAATCTGCTGGCCGGTATAGACGTTGGGCTGGTTGTAGCTGCCGATGCTCAGCTTTTCGTCCGAACTCACCGCGTTGTAGTAGGCTCCTGAAGCTGCGTCGGTGGTGTCCTTGCTACCTTCAGGCGGATGGTCGAACTTCTTGTCCATCTCCAGCAAGGCTTCAGCCTCGCGCATCATCTGGTCATTGCGGGACAGGCGTATGCGGTGCTCTTCAAACCCGGCGCGCCATGCCGTGTATACGGACTTGTCTTTGTCGATGCTGAGCTTGGCCACCTCAAAGCCCTTAGCTTCAAGCATCTGGAGCGGCATTTCAGACTGCCACTGGTCTGCCGTGATCAGCTTGAACCGAAAGCCGCACGTGTCCCGCAGCCAGAAGAAGAAGCGCTGAATCTTGTCGAGGCTGATCGGCTTGGTCTGCCCCGCGCAGATCGTTAGGATGAAGTCGTATTCCACGATCAGTCGGGCCTCTGCGAAGGGCAGCCCGTCCTTGAAGTCGTGGACCGTTTGCGCGCCAACCAGATGACAGACGGCCACACCTGCCAAGGTTTGCGTGGCCAAGTCGATGTGCGCGTAGCGCATTCGTTCCGGGTGCCGGACGGGCAGGTACCGGCTGGAGAGCCGAGTGACGAAGGTCTTGTGCTGAAGGAAGTCCCAGATATTGGCCTTGTCCTCGTTTGAGAGGGAGATGTGGGTGACCCCGGCCTTGACCGGGTTTTGCAGGCCCTCTCCGGCTGACTGTTCGAGGCACCACTCAATGTCCAGCGTCGATGGGAAGAGCCGGTGCGCGCCCCCGGTGCTGATGCCTGAGAGCGACTGGAGGTTGGTTCGGCAGTTGCGGCGGAAAGCCTCGTAATAGAGCTTGGGGACGAGTTCCGTACGTGCCCCGGAAGGCGGCTCTTCGTGCCCTTCGTCAACCAGCCTGCCGTCCTCTTTATACCAGCCGTTGAGGATGAACGGCTCCATGTTTTTGAGGCCGTAGGCTACCCTGAACCAGTCGTGATCGAGCGTGATCTCGGTGAGCGCGTGCCGCTTGATCTTGTATACGGCGTTTCGGTATACGAGTTGAGTACGCGGAATCTTATGGCCTTCGGGCAGCTTGGCGTTTTCCTCGTCGAGCCTTTGGTTCTGCGCCTCAATTTCCGTCACTACCTTCTCCGTAAACGATGACTCGTCGGAAGCGGACGAGGCGATGACGCACAGGGCGGGCAGGAAGGTGGAGAGCTTTTGAAACCGGTTGGAGATACGGGTCCGCACGGAGTCGTAGAGCGCGTACGCCTTGAGATCGGGGTCTTTCTCCAGACGGAAATTGCCTTCGTCGAGTCCCGCGCCTACGACGTTACGACCGATGATGTGCTGGCCCTTGGACCCGGCTGTGATCCAGATGTTGGACTCGCGGTCATCGTGCAACTTGTTCTTCATCGGTATACGGAAGCCCGAGTACTCCAGATCGGGGTTGAACTTGCAGACTTCGAGGAAGTAGGGCGAGTCGCCCATGAAGTTGGTTGCGTCGCCGAACGCCGTGTCCTTCACAGCCTCTTTGGTCACCGACAGGAAGTTGTAGATGATGCGCGATCCACGGCTGATGCCGAAGAAGTGCTGCGGGTTCTTCAGGTGCGTAGCGATGCAGATGCGGTAGAGCATGGCCACGACCATCATCCATGTGTTGTGCGTGACCGTGAAATCTGGCAGCAAGTAGCGCCCATTGCCATCAAGTGTGAATCCGTAGTAACGCCCACGGCCAAGCGGTTTGACGGAGAAGCCGGTGCGCAGAACGTTTTTTCGCTGCCTTCTCGGCTGGCTCTGTTTTCGACGGAGCTTGCAGGGCAAGTCGTGTGCTCCAGAGATACTGACGTGCCAGTACGTTCCGGTGAAATCCGTCTTTTTGATGCTGCGGTTCTTAGGTTTGACGGAGGCGGCGTACCCGAGCGACCTTGCGAGCCAGACGGTGTCTTCGGCAAGGCATCTATTGACCAGTGTCAGGGCGTAGCAGCCGTTTATAGCGTGGTCGCCGTCGGTGTCGATTAGTCCCGCGAGAACCGCTCTTCTGATTTCGGCACTATTGACCTTGTATACGCTCGGAATGTGTTTGTTGTCTACAAGGTTCAACGCTCTCAGGTGCTCAAGGATCGGATTTACGACGTGGCGTCCTTTGTCCTCGTTGCTTGCCGGATAAACCCGCGCTTTGCCGGTGTTCTGGTTTTTCCACGGGCGGCTGTGGAGGCCGAATGACGCGGCGTAATGCCGGTGATACCTTACAATTTCAGGATCGGCACTGGTTATGGACGGACAGTCGCTGTTGCCGTCGCCCAGCCACAGTCCGAACCAGTAGGGGTCCAGAGGAACAGTCCGTTCCGCAAACGTGAGTGGGACACGGTAGAGCTTGTATACGGCCTGTCTCCACTTAGGAAATGCCAAGTAATCGGCCACGGATATTTCGATGATTCGGTCAGTGTTCGTGTGGACGAGGCAGAGGACGTGCGCAGCGTTGACATGGAAGGGCTCACCTTTTACGGGTCTGATTTCGTACAGATCGTCGGTTCCGCTGGACACGCAGGCTATCGTTCGTGCGCCACTGTCGTCGCCCATCAGCCTGTCACCGGCTTTCAAATCCTGAACCTGACGACTCGTGCCGTCGTAGAGCATGACTGAATCGCCTTCGCGTTGACATTTTCCTATGCCTAAACTACCGGTTATCACCATGTTGTGGATGTAGGACTGGAGGTCGAGGTCGCGCTCGAACAGCTCCAGCCATGCAGGCCAGATGCCTTCGTTTTCTCCTTGGATTGGTCGGAGGGTTTTGCCGAGGTAGTAGTCGTCGAGCACGAACTGCCGGATGTTCGGCGGTTTGGTGTGGTAGTCCAGTCTCCAGATTTCGCCGTCCAGCCCGCTGAGCCGTTCCATCGTGGTGCCGGTTGGCGTGCCCGGCTCGACGCCCGAGGCGAGCACGCGCAGCTCCTCGACGTATTTGAGGAATCTGCGGTACTCCTCGGGGCTCAGCTCCCGGTCCCGGTCGCCGCCCTGAAGCACGTCGCGAATCGCCCGCTCGACGACCTCGTTCCTAGTCAGGCGACGGGTAGTCTTCTTTGTAGCGTTCGCAGAGGTCATGGCCCAGCGGGGTCAGGTAGTACGTCCCGTACGGAAAGCGCATACGGACGCACTTGAGTTGAATCAGTTTTCGGACTTTGCCTGCGAGCAGGCTTGCGGTCGTGTGGTCATGCCGGAGAGGCCAGAACTTGAGGGCAAGCTGGGTTGGCGACAGTCCGGGGTTACGCTGTATACATTTGAGCAACGCGGTCTGGCGCGGGCGGATAGGAAACTCGAAGGCACGGAAGTTAAAACGGGCAAGCTTCTGTGTCCTCTGGCGGCGCGTACGAGAAGAGCGTGAGCTGTCCGTCGTCGTCGGGCAGGTCGCGTGGGTTGCCTTTTCTGGAGTTGCACTTGATGCAGAGGACTTGGAGCTTGCCCTCTTTGGCTTCTCTTCGGTAGATGCTGATTCGCGCCGACCACTCGACTCTGTTGTGGACGAAGTCGCAGCCTTCGATGTGGTCGATAGATAGACCCGCAGTAGCCCCGCAATGGCGGCATCGACCGCCGAGCGAGATGATGAGCGCTTCATAGGCGTGGCGTGCCCACTCTCTTTGGCGTTTAGCCATATCACAGTACAGCTCCCCCCAAGAGTTCAGCAAGCGCTTCGGCTTGGGCTGTACTGAAGAACAGGTAGAGGGCTCCGCCGTCGGTATACATCTTGCCTGCTTCGCCGTAGTTGCTCAGCGGCTGCGCGCCGGAGCCAAGCTGCCTGCCGTATTCCGTGATCAGCGCAACAGCCAGCTCGGCGATGTTCCCGAGGCGGAAGGCCGCCAAGGCGTGCTCAATCGCGTAGTTGGTAAGAAAGGTGTTGCCGACAATTTCGACCTCGTTCACCACTGGGACAAAGCAGAGGCGCTCTTGCAACCAGAGCGGGTAGCCAAGACTTTCGAGGCACAGGGCTGACGAAGAGTGCTCGTAGGTTAGGCTGTTGTCGAGTCTGCGCCGGATAACAACGCCGTGTTCACGACCACCTGCAATGGTGAGTTCTTCAAAGGCGACCACACCTAGAAGAACGGACTCAGGTCAGTGACCGCCAGCGGTTTGTGCTCCAGCACGGCAGTTTACGGTGGAAACGAGGGGGTTGGCTGGCCCGCGCAGCGTGGCGGATGAACCTGCCCTTGAAGACAGGCTCGTGCCTGCTTCGGACAGCGACTAGCAGCAGGGTGCGTTGCGAGGCTTCGGCTGATTCCCGGTCGCGGCGTTCTTTTTCAGCGTCTTCAGTGTAGGCGCAGAGCGCGCCGTACGTGTCGAGGTTAGAGATGTTGAAGTAGCTGGTCGTTGAATCGGCGCTTGACGTGTACTGGTATACGCAATTACGCGGGTTCACATAGCTGTCCGCCATGTCCTCGTAGTTGTCAGGTGGTGGCAGGATTCCCACCATTTTCAGCCTCCTCCCCGATAGGTGCGGTTGCTATCGCTTCGGCGATGTGCTTTTTGAGAGCGTAAAGGCGCTTGCGGATGATTTCGCGTCCGTGCGGCGTGGTGTTCTTCCACGTTTCGGCGATGGCTTTGTCGTCGCGGGCAGCGTCACCGCTGACTCGGTCTACGGCCTTGTCATCGACTTGCGCGCCTTGCTTGGCGTTTCGGCTCATGTCTGCGCGTATTTTGTCGATCTCTACTCCCGACAGTCGGTAGAAAGCGAGAGATTCGGTTGTGGTCAGATCGCTGCGCATACCCGCTCGCCAGAGGTAGCTCTCGTTGTGCGCGTGTACGGCTACGTGCATGTTGAGCCGGTAGAACTCACGAACGCTCAGGACGGCGCTGATGATCTCGGCCTTCTCCTGCGCATTGGACATCAAGCGCTGAACTTCGGACTTGATCGATGCGAGGTTCGTGCCTCGGACAATGCCTTGAACGAGTGTGTCGAGGACTACGAGGGTTGGGTCGGGTTCGATGTCGCCCACCTGCGGGTCTTGCTGGTCTCGCGCCAGCACGTTGTTGATGATCGCAGCCTCGTCGAGAGGCTCCAGCACAACTGGGACGAGGGCTCGTCTCGGCGGCGGCGGCGCGGCAGCCGGGGCAGCAGCCGGGGCCTTCGCTTTTTTACGCGGCTTTGGCATCAGCCGCAGAGGTTCTGGACGACCTTGGCCTTCTTGGCTTCCGGTACTTGACCGCCCTGTGCCTCTGTCAGTTGGTTACGGCGAGCGGCTTCGGCTCGGGCCTCGGCCTCGCTCATCGTAGTGGTCACGCGCTGGCCGTTCTGAACCACCACATGCTTGCCGTCCGCTGGGTTTCTCGGATCGTCGCTCATACCTCAATAGAACCAGATTCAGTCTGTGGGTACAACACTCGCGTCTGTGTACGTTGTCGTGTCGCTGGTTGTCGTGATGATCGTGTTTTGGGTCTGAACGGTTGCGGGCGAACTCAGCGCTGCTTTCGCGTCGGTGTAGTCCTGCCCCACGTCCGCCCCAAGTTCCTTCATCTTGCTGATCGCTTCCTGCGTTTCTTGCGCCTTCAACTGGGCTGGTGCCGACAGGACTTTACCACCGTTTTGGACGAAGTTCTCGCCGTATTTGGTGACCTCCTGCCCGATATTCGTGTTGGAAAGATCAGTGGCGAGCGCCACCCCGGCGGATACGCCCGCGCAAGCGGCCTGTAAGCACTGGAGAAAGCTGGTGATGGGCGCGGCTCCTGCCTGAATCTTCGAGTAGAAGTCGTTCATCTCGTCTTGGAGCTTGCCCATCCGGTTCCACGGGTGGTTGAGCAGCTTCCCAGTGAACTGGGCGTAGGCGAGGGCGATCTGAGCGCGCAAGCTCGCGACTGCCGTATTGGCGTCGCCGCTGGGGTCTGCCGGGGGCAGGTTGAGGAAGGGGCAGGCGGCCCTGATCTGGTTGTACGCGTCGAGGTCGATGGTGGCCAGTGGTATCAGGCTGCCGATCTGCGGAATCAACTGCTGGAGGTCGCCCAACTGCTCCAAAATCTCCGACAAGCGCTGGAGGGCGGCGAACTTTTTGTTCAGCCGCTTGAGCACTTCAAGCTCGAACGACGCGACTGCGTCGATCAGTAAGCACGGATTCGCTGCCATATTCTAGCTACTCACGAGGGTAGAACCGTATTTAAGGCGTGAACGTATCGCCGGACCTGATCCAGCGCACCCGAGCGCCAGCCGATGACACCGAAGACTTGGCTCTGACCTTTATGGAGACTGAGGTCGGTCGGCACGACTGGCTTAACAACTGGGCGACGGTGAAGGCCAGCGGGGACATACGCCAGAAGGTGGGCGATTGGCTCAAGGTCATGGAGATTGATCATGACCCTGATGCTCTCGTGGACTACCTTGACCATCTCGCGGCGACACGAACCGGGAAGTGGCAGTAGTCTTCGTATACGGCGGCACGGGAACAACAGAACCCAAATGAAGAAATACCTCAGCCTCATCATGGCCGTGGCGCTCCTCGGGGCGATCACGGGTTGCACCACCACCAATCCGACCACCGGTCAAAAGGAAATCGACATCGTCAAGACCGAGAAGGTGGCTGCTGTCATGCAGCAGACCATTGCCTCGGCCACGCTGATCGGCATTCAGAAGGAGCCGAAGGCAGCGCCCTATCTGAAGGCGGCGTCGCTCGTCCTCGCGGACGTGTCCAACCAGCAAGACCTGTCTCCGCAGGCCCTGTTGGCGGCTCTCCAGAGCGCGAACATCAAGGAGTTGCAGACCATTGAAGCGCAGATCGTGGTTAACACCGTGGTTGGCCTGTACGGAGCAGCCTATGCGGATAGGCTGCACGCTGACGTTCAGGCGAACATCTACGCCAAGACGATCCTCGAAACGCTGGCCAAGGGCATGTCGCAGGGCATTGGGCAGGCCAAGGCGGCGGGTTTGATCCAGTAAGCGGCGGACTCATCCAATAGGGCGCGGCTCGTAAGGGCCGCGCCTTTTTGCTAGTCGATGGCCTGATTGTCGCTCGTAATGGACCAGCACATGTCGTTGATGAAGCGGCGCAGAAAGCGCTGGTATTGTGGTTCGGGCTTCCGGTTCGAGTTGCCTTTGCACTGAAGGACGGTTCGGGTCGGCTTGCTCAGCTCCAAGGTGATGTGCGGGCTGTTCTGGTCGTCGCGCAGCGAGAAGTACTCGGTTTGGCCCTGCTGGAACCGGAGGAAGTACCCGTACCCGCCGACGCAGTGGTTCATCAGCTTGCCTTCGCGCTCGAAGTGGAGCTGCGTACTCAGCCGGACCCAGTGGAAGCCCTCTTCGTAGGTGCGGATTGTCTTGGGCTTGTCCTTGACGAAAAACCAGATATTGGCGTTCAGGTGACTGCGCCACATGGCTGCGCCGTAGGCGGCGGCCTCGAACCCGATGCGGTCAATTCGGCGAAGCCGCTTGTCGTCTTTCGGGAAGCTGTTGAACCACTGGATGATCGTCTTGACCGCCTGCCACACGCCCCGGCGCTGGACCTGCACAGGGTCGAAGTAATGGAGCACCTCGCCCTTGGCCAGCGCGGCTTTTGCCCAGCCGGGCAGGGCCGAAGGTTTGGGCATGAGGATGGCATCAGCCCCTTTGGGCTTGGTTGTGTATACGCGAAAGTTCTGGACGGAGTCTTTCTCAGGGAGCCCGCTCAGCAGGTAGTTGCGGGCTACGGACATGGCCCAGCGCACAGCCTCTGGGTGGTTGGTGTGGACCGCGATCTTGTAGAGTTCTCGCTCAACATCGTTGACGTTTACCACGTTCATGCTCTGGCCCAAGAGAACCAGAACCGAGCGAGGGCGTCAATCGTATTTTAATGTTGACGAGTCCCTGACGGCGTATACGTCAGGCAGGCTGGCCCGTCCTCTGGCGGTACTCGGCCACCGCTTGTGCGAGCGGAGGATAACCCCGCTTGAGTTCGGCGAGAGGCCACTGTGCCGGATTGGCAAACAGCGGCGCAATCTCTCGGATTATCGGTTCCGTGATGGGGCGGTTGTATACGTTATAGAACTGGTGGGTGGGGAAGTCGATGAGGACGTAGTTTTCGCCCTCTTTTTCGATGAGCCACAGCGCGGAATCGGCCATGTTGGAGGTCTTTTGCTGTCTTTCGGCGTAGCTGTTGGCGTTTAACTCGTTCTTGGTACACCACGTCGGAATGCCGTCATGATTGTTCTCTGCCCACTTGGTCGTGCGCCCAGTGAGGCCCAGCATGGCTTCCTTGCCCTCTATGCGTTTGAGCGTGAGGTCTCCGTGCCGGGCGACCACGCGCACGGACTTCTTGTACATCATCCCCGGCACGCGGGCCATGAAGTCGTTGGCCCGGCCAAGGATGTCGCGGAAGCCGCCGATGTCCGTGGTCTGCATCAGTCCGAGCCGGTGGAAAACCTCTGAAGCTTCCTTGGCATCCTGCTCTTCTTCAGCGTCTTCGTACTGAACCTCACCCGCATCGACCTTCGCCTTTTTGGCGTCCATCTTTGAGAGGTAGTTCAAGTACCAGACAATGCTCTGCATGTCCTTCCAGAGCGTGCGGCCTTTGCGCACTTGGGTCGGATCAAAGTAGTGGACGGGCTGCTCCTTCTCGCGCTTGGCGATCCACTGGAGCTGCGGGTCTTTCTTCACCTGCGCCTTAGTCGGCGGCGAGCCGTACATGTCCGTTTTGGGCGCGGTCTTGGTTGTATACGGAGCGAACTCGCGCCCCAGCACTTTTTCCCAGTGAGGCCGGTGGAGCTGCGTGCCATGCTGCTTCAGGTAGTTGGACATCGTGCCGTACTTCTCGATGTCCTGCTGAATCTCTGGGTCTTCGGTGGCTTCGCGGACAGCCCTGTACGCAGGCGAGTGCCAGCGCTCCCAGTCTTCGGGTGTGATCGGGATTTCGCCGGTTTTCTCAACGGCTTTTTCGATCTCTTCCCGGCTGCGTGGCTTGACGCTTGGAGGATACTTACTCCCTGTCGGGGGCTCTTTCTGCGACCACCAAGACGGGCGCTTCTCACCGTGCGCGCCGGGTTGGTGGACGGCGGTCAGCAGCTCCTTGGAAAGCGTAGGCGGCACCTTTTCCGGTTCGACCGGCTCAAACGGGTGCTGCGTGCCGTGAATACCTGCTGTGTGCAGATGCGGCTTTGGTTCTAAGGGGGCAGGCTCTGTTAGCAGGTCGGCGTTGGTCAGCGCGTAGCGGGCGACGCGGGTCAGCCAGCGGGCGGCTACTGGGTTGCGGAGCTGGGCAGCAAGCCTTTGGAGTTCGCGGTCGATGTCCTGAACGTTCAAAACGTTCATCTCCAGAAGCTGGCTGACTACGAGGCTCGCGTTCATCGTCGTTGCAGTAACTACATCGTGATCGACAGAGAAGTCTTTTACCAGCGTCTGGGTGTTTGCAAAGGCTGTGAGTGGTGGAGAAACGTTTGCCTGAAGGGCCACCCCCTGCAAAGTCCGGTCGGTTGTCCGGTCAAGAAGTTTGCCCCGGTGGATAACGCCGGGTACCACCCGGACTCTGTAGTCGTTCAAGCGCCGCCGCCGCCCGGTGCGGCTGGGTGCTGCGGCCAGAGCGCGCAGCCTGAACTCAGGCCCCTGACGTGGGCGGAGGCGTGGAAGCACTTTCAGGACGCGATGGCCAAAGCCAGCGCCGCTGGATGGCCGCTGGTAACCGGGCAGCCGTACAACGACCGGGTGGCTAAGTGCAAGGGCTGCCCGGCGGGCCAGTACGTCTTCTTCCAGTGCCGTCACTGCAAGTGCGTCGTCTACTCAAAAGCCCTGTTGGCGACGGAGTCTTGCCCCTTTGGTCACTGGCCACGGTAGTTACTGTGGCCTAGCCAGCCGTCGTGAGAACAGTGCGGACGGCTACCGCGTAACGATAGTGTTCATTATGAAGAGAATAAACAAACTCGGCCTGTTTGTGCTGGTGCTGATGGGTGCGCTGTTCGCGACCTCCCTGAGTGCGCTGGCCCAGACAACCGGTACCCTTCCTCCGCTGCCAAAGACGGCTTCTGAGTACTGGGTGCTGGCCATCGCCGGGCTCACTCCGCTGATCGTGAATGGGATCAAAAAGCTGGTGCCTAAGCTGCCTGTGTGGCTGCTGCCGCTCAGCACCCCGTTCCTCGGCGTGGGGCTTGGCTATGGCATGAACGCGCTGACCAGCGCGAATCTCGGATGGGTGGATATGGCCCAAGCCGGAGCGCTTGCCGTCTTTGTCCGTGAGGTCTGGAACCAGACTGTCACCAAGGCGATGGCGACGACGCCTCCGACGCCGCCGACCACTTGACGTTAACCTTGAGCGGGCCGCTCACACCGGCCCGCTCACCCCTTTTATGCCCAAAGCGTTTGCCGTATCGTCGAAGGACTTGAGTGCCGGTCCAACCAACCCGCACGGCATTTGGACGCCGCAGTTCATGGCGCTAAAGCGGGCGCTGGACCACGGGGACGACCCGGAAAACGTCCTGCAAGCCCTCTACGACTGGTTTTCCTACAAGGGCGTGCCGGAGCAGCAACTGGATGCCATCCTCGATCTGGAGCCGGATAAGGCGCTGGACGCCTTGGTCCACAAGATCGGTGCCGGGCTCAAAGGAGAGAGACTCCCTCCGGTGGCTCGAACGGTGTTGCAGCAGGCTCTTCGGGCTTTGGCTTCTCGGTATGTTGGAAAACAGGGGCAAGACCTCGATCAGCGCCGTTCACGGCTGGATGCGATTCAACGCCGGTTTTCGGAGGGCGGCCTGCCCGCGAGGCGCGTGGTAGAGCGGCTACTAGCTCTTTGAGGTTGTACCTAGTGATCTTGCTGTAGAGCGTTTGCCGACCGATGCCAAGGCGCTCCGACGTGGCGAGGACGTTTCCGTCCTCAGCTTTGATTGCGTCGATGATTGCCTGCTTCTCGATGTCTTCCATCAAGGTGAACCCGTGGGTTGTGGGTGACAAGCCTTCGGCTAGCGCGTGGGTGGTGTTTTCGCGCAGGCTGAGGTCGCCGATCTGAACGTCCCGGTCGCACAGGATCGCGCAGCGGTTCATCTCGTTCTGAAGCTGGCGCACGTTGCCCGGCCATGCGTACGCCATGAGGTACTTGCGAGTTTCGGGCATCAGATCGGGCACGGGGCGGCCAATATCTTCGCAGTAGTACGCCAGATACGCCGTGGCCATCGGGATGATGTCGGCCATCCGGTCACGCAAGGGCGGGATGCAGAGCGTGATGGTCGAGAGCCTGAAGTACAGGTCGTCGCGCAGGAGGCCCAGTTTGATGCACTCAGAGGGTGACTTGTTGAGCGCTGCGATGGGGCGCACGTCTACGCACACGGATTCCGTTGACCCAACCTTGCGGATCATCTTGTCCTGAAGCACCCGGAGGAGCTTGCTCTGAAGCCCCAACGGCATCTCGGAAAGCTCGTCGAGGAAGACCGTGCCTTTGTGCGCGGCAGCGAAGAGGCCCAGCTTGTCGTCCCTGCTTCCTGTATACGACCCTTTGACGGCTCCGAACAGCTCGGACTCGATCAGCTCTGCGGGCAGCGCTGCGCAGTTGATGGAGACCATGTGTGCCCTGCTACGCGGGCTTGCCCAGTGGATCGCTTCGGCCACGACCTCCTTGCCGACCCCTGTTTCGCCGTACAGGAGCACGGGGGCGCTGCTGGTGGCGACTTTCTGCACCAGTGCCAACACCCGCTTCATGGCGGGGCTCTCGAATATGCGAGGAACCTGCACGGTGCCTAACTATAGCGTGCGGGTGACCGTGATGTCACTGATTTGAATGAGGGGCGAGGACTGGTTCCACGAAATCGAGAGGCAGTCGAAGAACCCGGCTCCGCTGTAGGCAAGGCTGGTGTAGCTGCTTCCGCCCGGCTCGCCCGCGTTGAGAACGGCAGACTCGTCCTTGGTGTCGAACCAGTGCTGCCACCGCGTGCCGATGTCCAGCGCCGGTACTCCGGTTATTGCAAAGCCTTTGACGGTGTAATTGGGGCTGCCTTTCAAAACGTCAAAAACCCAGTGACCACGGTACGTTCCGGCGCTCACACGCGGTGGACCAGCCGCCGCCGAAGCAGTCGTGTTGGTACTGCCGATTCGGCGGATGAAAAGAAATCCGTTGTTGAAGCTGAGGTAGTGGTTGGGCGGGCCAGCTACGGCGGTGAGGTTGCCATTAAAAACTCCGCCCCAGTGCATCCCCACAAAGTCAGCGGTGTTGGCCGACTTGTAGCCGTCGGTTGTTCCAGCGCACACACCGACGACAAACTGGGCACCTGTGACACCACTGCCTGTCCACGTCGTCACTAGGCGCAGGGCAATGCGCAGGCGCTGCCACTGGTTTCCGAACGCGAGAGGCCGGATGAACTCTTCGTTGCCAAGTTCCAGTGCGCGGTCTCCGACGACATTTTCGACGATGCTGGCCATATCAGGTGTACCGCAGGACAGCCCAGTCGTTGATCTCGAAGGTCGGCGTAGGCTTGTTGGAGAAAATGAACGCGGTGTCGAACAGCCCGGAGCCTGTATACGCTACAGAAAGCGGGCTGCCAGCGAGCAAGCCGCACGCGCTGGGTGACGCTGCTTCAAGATTCTGGTAAAACGTGTTCCGGTTTATTGGCGTTTGAGCGTTGGCCTGACTTATGGGCATGAGCACGTGGTACGAGTAGTTCGGATTGCCTTTGGTTATTTCCAAGAAAATCTGTGAGCGGTGGTACGTCGGGGTGTCGAGGGCGTATTGCGCGACGATTGACCCTATGTTGCTGGCTGCTGTTCCGAGCTGAGTTGTCGTGCTGCCTTGCTTTCTGAAGACGGTGTAGCCGGTCGTGACTGTATCCACGTAGAAGGGGCGGCTGGGCGTATTGATTCGCCAGTTGACTCCGTTGATGATGTTCGTGGTTGTGCCGAGCACGACCATCAGCAGGTCTGTGGGAGCGCCCACGTAGCCTTGTAGCCCCTGCGTCACGCCGATCCCTAGCGTCTGCAAAACCGTAGCTCCAGACGCGTTAGAGCAGAGCCGGATGCCGATGCGCACCTTGGTCCAGTTTGTGCCAAAGCTCCACTGGCGCAGCAGTTCTTCAGAGCCAAGCTGAATGCCGCGCTGGCCTACATCGGCTGTGATGAGTTGTTCGACGAGATAGGGCATCAGGTGTTGATGTAGGCCGGGCCTCCCCAGCCCGTGCCTGCGTTGATGGTTACGCCGCTCGTGATGCTGCCGGTGCCGTACTGCTCGAACCCGTCTGTTGGGGTGCCGCAGGACGATCCTGCGAGCCAAATCTGCGGCAGTGGGTTTGCCGTGCCTGCGGCGGTGTACGACCCTGCCACGTAGACGGCGCTCATCCAGTTGGTGCCTGCGGAAAGCTGTCCAGACGCGACGTATGCGTCGCTGGGGGTGTACTGTGTGAACGTCTCTGCCGACCCGCTCGCCGTGCCGTCTGCGTACAGGCTATCGGTAAGAATGCTGGCTCCGATAGCTGAGATTTCCAGAGGGTAAAGGGCTCTGGACCAGTACAGGTTCAGGCAGTCGAGTGCGCCGAACTCTTCGCCGACATTGGCTGCAACGGCAGTCATGTGTACGGTCATTGTCTGGGCGTTGATGACAGGCGTGCCTAGTTGGTCGAGCCCGGCGAAAAACTGGTCAGGTCGGTAGTCTATGGCTACTGTCGCTGTGGTGGGTGCGTATACGCTTATGGTGCAAGCTCCGCTTCCGCTGATGGGGCGGGTGATGTCTACGTAAACCGGAGTTCTCCTGTACCACAAGCCCGTTCGAGCGAGGGCAAAATACGGGCCGGTGGTACCCACAGCGCTTACTTCGGCTTGGCCGAACTTTCGGAACGTGTAGCAGCTTGGCGCGCTGTAGTACGGGTTGCCCGCTCCAGCCGTGTAGGTCAATAGCCGACTGGAAGCTGGTGTGTTTGGGCCGACTAAGAGCGCCCCAATGAAGTTGGCCGTACCGTAGCTGCCGACAGGGCTGGCAATGCCGGAGCACATTCCAAGTAAGAGGGTAGCGTCAGTGATATTGGCTACTCCGTTGGGGGCTACGGCTACGAGCATTCCGATCCGAATGCGCGACCATTTGTTGCCGATGTTGAGCTTCCGCACGAAGTCGGCAGGCCCGGCGAGCTGGAACACCTTTTCCGGCGCGTAACTGTATACTCTTTCGACAATGGTCGCCATGATCAGTAGAATCGGATGACTGTCAGGTCGTAGATGTTGATGACCGGCGTGGACTTGTTCCAATAAACGAAGACGGAATCAAACAAGTTGGCTCCGGTGTAGGCCGGTGTGGAAGCAGCGCCTGTTCCAAGCGTGCCTCCGGCAGTTGCTTCGTCTTGCAGCCACGCTAGGTATGTTTGCCGCGTCCTGTCGGCTTGGGCTCCAGCTCCGGTCGCAAATGTCCACTTGGAGATTGTGGTGAGCCCTGTGCCCTTTGTAATGTCGGTAAACCAGAGTGATCTTCGTGTGGTGGGGGCTGCGCTCAAACTGTTACTTACATTGGCCCCGTTGACCAAGGTGAGCGTTGCTCCTACCTTCGTAAAAGCTCGCGTGTTCGCTATGCCGTTGAACTCGTAGTAGACAGGTGGACCGGCAAACCGAGACGCAGTGGTGTCATAGCCTAGCGTGAAGCCCGCACAGTCTGCTGATCCGCTATTGAAGTCTGTAAGGCCGGTACAGACGCCCATCATCAGCTTGGCTGTCAGGATGTCGCCGCCGCTGTCGTCAAAGGCGCAGCGCATACATACCCTGAGCTTCGTCCAGCTTGAGCCCATCGCCATCGTGCGGACGAACTGCTCGTTTCCTAGCTGGAGCGATTTGTCGCCGACGAAAGTTTCAGTGATGTTTGCCATATCAAATGACTACGGCGGCACCGCTCCAGCCAGTGCCTGAGCTGATGGTTACGCCGCTGGTAATTGTGCCGGTGCCGTAGGACTCGAACGTGTCGTCTGGCCAGCCGCATGTTCCAGCCAAGCCTATCGTTGGCCCCGGATTCGGGTAACCGAAAACGGCATTGCTGCCGGACCAGCCGTACAGCGCGTTGCCCAGTGTCCCGGTTGTCAGTGTGCCAGTGGAATAGAGGCCCACGCTCTCATCGGCCCCACCATAGGCGTCGTTGTACGCACCGCTGTTCAAGACCACCGCTCCTATGGCGTAGACCTCAAGCGGGAAGGCCGATTTTCCCCAATAGAGGTTGAACGTATTGAAGCTGCCGAACTCTTCTCCCGCATTGAGGGCTAAAGCATTGGCGAATAAGGTCATTGTCTGACCTGCGGGCGTTGGTGTCCCCGCGCTGTCGATGCCCGCAGGCCCGAGCAGGTCATACGGTCGGTAGTCTGTGCCGATCACAGCAGCGGTGGTTGACGGGCACCAGCCGCTGACCGTGTAAGCGCCTCCGGTCTGCCTGCCAACTCTGGCGATGTCGATGATGATGGGGAACCGTCGGCGCTGCGCGCCAGTGTAGGCTGGTATCAGGTTTGCCGCTGAGCCGAAGTTTACTGTGCTAAGGACATTGCCGTCGGCCTTGTGGAAGGCGCTGCCAGTGGACGCGGTGTAGTAGTTGTTTCCGCCTGTTCCGGCGGCATAGGTGAGCAATTTTGTAGTTGCGTTCACCGCACCTATGAAGCTGACACCTACGAAGTTTGCTGTGTTGTACGCTCCGACCGGGGACGTAGTTCCAGAGCACAGGCCGAAGTAAAGCGGGCAGCTCAGCAGGTTGTTGACCCCATCCGGTGTCACTGCGACTAAAGCGCCGAGGCGGATGCGGCTCCAGTTGTTGCCCACGTTCAGCTTGCGCACAAGGTCAGCGCCCGCGATCACCAAGGTTTTCTTGGGCACGTAGCTGAACAGGCGTTGGATGACGACGGGTACTCCCATTTTAGTTGTAGCGAATTACGTATACGTCGCTGATGAGCATGGTAGGCGAGGACTTGTTCCACGAGATGGAGACGGTGTCGAACAGACCGCTTCCGGCGTAGGGAACGCTGGCTATGCCGAGGGTGCTAACGCTTTGGGGGGCGAACTGGTTATCAATGTTCTGCCAGTAGAGGTATTGCGTCTGATCGGGCGCGGCGTTGGTGGTCCATAGCCGCACAGCGTAGTTCGGATTGCCTTTGGTTATGTCAACGAGCCATAGTCCGTGAGTTGAAGGACACGCAAAATTAGCTGTGCCACCAGCGCTGCTGGCGACTGTAGTTTCGATGGCTCCAACCTTTTTGAGACCTTGGCTGTTGCCGTTTGATGCGTCGTACCGCGTTGGCACTGTATACCGCTGCCAAGTCTGAACGCCGCCAGTCGCTTGAGAGCCAATAAAGTCAACGCAGTTTGGCGACGTGAATCCGTACGTTGAGCCCTGAAGCACTCCGATCACGAGCCTTGCGGCGGGGATATTTCCTCCGCTGTCGTTTACGCATAGCCGCAGAGCGATGCGGATAGCGTACCAGTTGGTTCCGAAGTCCATTTTTCGCACGAACTCTTCTGCTCCGAGTTCGAGCTGATTTTCGCCAGCGATGGTTTGAACGATGAAGGCCATATTACGAAAAGCGGATAAGCACCACGTCTGCAATCTCAAGGCACGGGACGGACTTGCTCCAGAATATGCTCAGCGCGCTGAACAGGCCGCTGCCTGCGTACGGCACAGCGGTTGTTGAGTTCAGCGCCGTAACGCCGCCGGGGCTTGTTTCAGTTTCCATCGACGTGATGAAAGCTGAACGGTTGGCGGTGCTTGCGTTGGACGACGTATAGTACTGTACCGCGTAGTTCGGGCTTCCTTTAGTCACGTCCAAGAAGTGCATACCCGGAAGAAAACGAGTGTCCGCCATGAGGGTAGCGGTGCTCGCTCCCGTCTGGGACACTCTTGTTGTGACAGCACCCTGCTTGGTGTGGGTAATCGCGCCATTGTCTGGCGGGGTAAAGTAGATGGGTGGTCCCGCTGTCCTATTCCACAGTGTCCCTACCCGGCTGCCTGCGACAACTCCAAGCCAGTCTACCGTGGCCGGGTTCTGGAATCCTACGAGTCCTTGGCACACGCCAACGGCCAAAGTGCTGTCGGTCAAGTTCCCCTGTATGCCTGTGTCGAAGGCTACGCATCGAAAGGCGATCCTGACTTTCTGCCAGTTCGTTCCAAAAGGCATCGTCCACAGCAGCTCTTCAGCTCCAAGCTGAAGCCTGCCATCGGTCACGGCGTATTTGGTGATGAAAGCCATGTCAGTAGACGTAAGTTCTCTCGGCCCAGCCGGTGCCCCCGGTGAGCGTGCCTCCGGCTCCGGTGACTGTGCCGGTGCCGTAGCTCTCGAAAGTTTCTTGGGGGAAACCAAGGCTGGTTCCGGCAAAGCCCAACTGCCTGTTTGGGTTGCTGTAGGAGCCCGCCAGCGAGCCGTAGCTGGCCCATGCGACGCCCCGGTTGACCGTGCTGCCGCTGATCACCGTTCCGATTCCGTAGACCTCGAAAGTCTCCTGCGGGAAACCGCAGGAGGTACCGGCGAAGCCAACCATAGAGCCGTAGTTCGCATAGCTTCCTGCGATCAGGACCGCGCTGGCGCTGAAGCCGTCTGCTTGCGTGAAGGTGCTGGGGATGGCCGTTCCGGTGTTGTAGAGATCGAAGCTCTCGGCTCCGCCTTGGGCTGTGAACGTGATGCCGTAGTCGGTTTCGCTGAGCACTGAGGCCGCGACCGCGTAAATCTGGCAGGAGAGCAGGTTGCGGCTCCAGTAGATGTTGAGGCTGTCCAGCGGCCCGAACTCATCACCCAGAGTCAGGGCGCTCGTCGTGCTGAGCTGCGTCAGCGTCTGGCCATACATGATCGGCGGGCTGGGCTGATCGACGGCGTAGAGCAGGTCTTGTGGGCGGTAAGGCACGGCCACCTGCGCGGCAGTCGTGAGGCCATAGGCTGTAATGGTTGCTGTGCCTGCGCCGCTGCCACGAGGGCGCAGGATGTCTACGATGATTGGCGCTGCGCGCTTTGGAACGCCGGTATCGGCGATGGGCATGAGGGCCGTGCCACCGGCTGTTGCTGTGACGAGGTCTTTTCCTACCTTCCTGAAAATCTGGCCCACGCTGCATGACCAGTACGGAGTGTTCGTGGCGCTTCCAGTCCGAGTAAGAATCTTCGTGTTAATGTTCGCACTGCCGACTACGGACACACCTACAAAGTTATTGGTGTTGTACGCTCCAACCGGGCTGGTGGTTCCTGAGCAAAGCCCGAAGAAGAGCGTGCAGTCTACCTCTGTGGTGGCGTCCGCCGTCAGGGTAGTCTCAGGCGCTAGCGCCACGAGCATTCCGATACGAATACGCGACCAACCGCCGCCGTACTTGATCTGGCGCACGAAATCGCCGTTTTGCAGGGCCAGCGCTTTGTCGGGCACCAGCGTAAAAACGCGGCTTATGATGTTGGCTTGGGTTGCCATTATCCAAATCGGTATGCGGCCACAGCCTGAATCTCAACTGGAAATAGCGACTTGTTCCAGTAGATGGAAAGCGTGCTCAGAGGGCCAGCAGCTTCGCTGAACGCGCCGGACGCCAGAGTCGTGCCTGTCCAAGTTTTTGGACCGGGCATTGTCTGCGTCATTGAGGTCTGCTCCATGTACAGGATGAAATCTCGGAAGCTCCAATTATCGGCAAAGTTGGCGCTGGCCGGTCGGCTGACAATCACTGAATAATTTGGAGAGCCTTTGGTGATCTGGACGGACGCCATGCTTTTTCGTGGTGTTGAGACTGTCGGAGAGTTCCACGCGCCCGCGTTGTTTTGAAAGGACGTGGCGACCGCTCCTACCTTTCTGCCTGAGCTGGTGCCAACTATGCTCAGCGTGGTAGGAGGGCCAGCGCCGTACGTCTGAGTTGACGTTGCTCCGAACGTGTCTCCGAATGTGCCTCCGACCCAGTTCGCGGTGGTTGTTCCGTAGCCCTTATCTAAGCCGGAACAGAGCCCGAAAGCAAACTCGGTACTCGTAATGTTGTTGGCTCCGTCCATGTTGAGCGAGAATATGAGGCCGAAACGCAGGATGGTCCAATCGGTGCCGATGGACAGCGTGCGCAGCCACTCCTCGTTGCCTAAGCTGATGAACTTGTCAGAACCGTCAGCGTAAACTCGTTCTCCAATGGTGGCCATATTATGCGTATCGGTAGACGCCGATGGAGTAGACTTCCAACGGGTAAAGGGCCTTGTTCCAGTAGATGCTCACGGCGTTGAGAGGCCCGGCAGCTTCAGTGAACGCACCGGTCATGGTGGTGCAGGCAAGACCGTTTCCCCTGACGGTTACGGAGCTGACTGAAGACTGTTCGAGCATGTCAACAAGGTCTACCGTTGAAAAGTCAGCGACCACTTGGCCCACCAGCAGCCTGATGGAAGCAGTGGCGTAGTTGGGGTTACCGCGAGCGATGTCTACTCCAAAAAGTGCTCGGCGCTGAATCGCGCCTCCGGTGGTTGGATAATAACCTGCTGCGGAGCCTGCCAAGTAAGTGACTGTTGATCCAACCTTTTTGTACGTCCCTGTGCCGGGAGAACTAAAGTACGGGTTTCCAGACCCAGCGTTATAGGTGAATGTCTCCTGTGGGTACGGGGTGTTCTGGCTGGCTAGCGACAGGCCGAGCCAGTTGGTCGTCGAAGCGCTTCCGAACCCGTTTGTTCCGCTACAAAGCCCAATCATGCCTTCGCAGCCGTTCAGGTTGTTGGTTCCGTCTGGGTTGATGGCTACCAGAACGCCGATGCGCAGACGATTCCAACCGCTGCCAATGCCAAGCGGGCGTATCCACTCTTCGTTGGCCAGTCGGATGCACTTCTTCGTGGCGTCTACTACAAAGACACGTTGGGAGATGGTGGCCATATCAAGCGTGCCGCGCTACGGCGAGTGCGTAGACTTCGACGGGGTATAGGGACTTGTTCCAGAAGAAATCAACGGTGTCAAAAACTCCAGTGGATTCGTCGCACGCCACGGCGCTGTTGAGCAGCGTGGCTAGGAGAGTTCCACTTAGATTTGGCACGGCTGAAACTTGCTCTGTGGCGTCTAAAAATGAGTTTATGGAAAAAGTCGTAGCTGGAGTGGTCTGGTCGTAGTGGTAACCAAGTACTGTGTAGTTGGGGCTTCCCTTGACCACATCAACGTAGAACGGCCACCGCCGCTGTACCGCACCGACCGTGCTTGCAAAAGCTAGTGTTCCGACTCCAGACGTTGACGTTATTGCGCCTACTCGTCGCAATGTAGTGGTTGAAGTCACGGTGTAGTAGGGGTTGCCAGCGCCAGCGGTGTAGGTCAGCACGCCAGCAGAGCGGCCTCCTCCTATGAAGTTT
>Ga0315284_10001893_pt1 | contig 29890 bp, 32 predicted proteins | sample YL17G09_16_MG_FD_203696 | JGI IMG/M metagenome (GOLD analysis project Ga0315284, IMG submission 203696) | Sediment microbial communities from Yellowstone Lake, YNP, Wyoming, USA - YL17G09_16 | ecosystem: Environmental > Aquatic > Freshwater > Lake > Sediment | place: USA: Wyoming | collected...
ATGAGGTTGAATTTGTAATACTTGTTATACCTGTAACTCCCAATGTGTTGTTTATTTGAGTAGCACCTGTTACTGTTAATGTTCCTCCAATTGTTTCATTTCCTGAAACGACTATATTTCCTGTTACACCTAAAGCACCTCCTATATTTACATTTTTACCTATTCCTACACCTCCTGTTACTATTAATGCACCTGTTACTGTGGTTGTTGATTGGGTTGCATTTGTAATACTTGTTACTCCTGTGACTCCTAATGTATTGTTTATTTGAGTAGCGCCTGTTACTGCTAATGTGCTGCTCAATGTGGAGGCACCTGTTACTGCTAATGTGCCTCCTATATTTACATTTTGACCTATTCCTACTCCTCCTGTTACAATTAACGAACCTGTTCCTGAAGTTGTAGATGATGTTGAATTTGTAATACTTGTTATACCAGTTACTCCCAATGTATTATTTATTTGAGAAGCACCTGTAACTATTAATGTGCTACTCAATGTTGTCGCACCAGTTACTCCTAACGTACCTCCTATATTTGCATTTTTATCTATTCCTACTCCACCTGATACAACTAAAGCACCGCTGGTTGTGCTGGTGGATTGAGTTGTATTTGTAACATTTGTTTGAGAAGCAATGTTTGTAGTTGTGATACCTGATTGACCTATATTTAAGGTAGCCAATGAACCTGTATTTCCTAAATTTACTGTGGTTGTTCCCGAAGTTCCAATACTTAAAATTCCTGGATTTGGAGCTTGAGGTGATGCAGTTGGGTCATTATCTAAATAACTAATAAAATTTAAAGAAGAATCAACATTTAATGTTTCATCGAAAGTCAATGGGTCGGGTGATAAATTTAAACCTTGACCAATATTATAATTAAATTGATTGTATAATGTGAATTGAAGTGGGTCTGTTCCTGTAATTGCTGGGTCTGGGTCTATCGTTGGACCTGTAGAAGAAAAATTTACTTGAACATAGGGAGTATTAGCATAAGTATCACCAGTTTGGATAAAAGTATACGCCCCAGTACAATCATTTCCTGTTGCTAATGTACCTGTAGCCGGTCTTGCCCATGTTCCTGCACTTGCGTTGTAATACCAAATACCATTTCCAATATTACTTGTGAAATCTTGTGGAGATGAGCCAGAACCTCCTTGACAAGCAACTAATATAGGTTGTGTTCCTGTGATTGTAACTCCATCAAAATAGGTTGAATTGTAGGAGCCTGTTTGAGGTGTGCCCGATGCGTCGGCTGATGGAATAGCTAATGTTGTTGCACAAAGACATGAATAAGTAACTTTTAGTCCTCCCGCAATAGCATCTACATATGCCTTTGGAACAATACTTTGATTTGTATATTCATCTGTATTTCCATTATATATTTGAGTTAAAATTCCAGCATATAAATATCCTGTTCCAGGAATAATTACGTTTGGAAATTGACCATTATTGTATCCTCCAAGTTTTATATTATTGGAAGCATCTGCAATTGCGCCATATCCAACCGCAGTAGAATATTGAACTGCATTTGAGCTTGTATCTGTAAAAGCTCCAATTAATGTATTATAGTTGTAATTATTTTGTAAAGTCCCACTGCTATATCCCAGTGAAACATTTTGGTTTCCAGAAAGATTGCTTGATAATGATGTGACACCAAGTGCCACATTTTGGTTGCCAGAGATATTATTATTCAATGATTGGTAACCACTCGAAACATTTTGATTTCCAGATGTGTTATTATAAAGGGCTTGAACCCCAAATCCACTATTTTGAATGCCTGTTATATTATTATTTAATGATTCAAATCCGGTTGATGTATTTTCAGTTCCTGATGTATTATTTAATAGAGCATATGTTCCTACAGCTGTATTATCGTTTCCTGTATTACTATATAAAGCTTGCGCTCCAACAGCTACATTTTGGTTTCCAGTGCTCACATTTTCCACAATACCTTCCAAAGCACTTGAACCTATTGCTGTGTTTAAATTACCTGTATTGTTATTACAAAGAGAACCTGAACCTAAAGCTGTGTTATTTGTTCCATCTGTATTAAAGTACATCGAATTCGAACCGATTGATGTATTTTTTTGACCATCTAAATTGCTGAACCCAGAATAAGCACCGATTGCTGTATTATTAGAACCTGAATTTACATTTAGTGCACTAACTCCATATTTCGTATTATTAACTGCTGACATATAATATTTATTTATATTATTTTTTTTTAAGATTTGAAGTAAAATAAAGTAAAATAAAGTAAAATATAGTAAAAATAAAAAATATATATATAAATGTTTTCTAATTTTAATGTTGGTCATAATAAATTAAAAATGCAAATAAACAAAGAAATAATTGTAAATAATCCTAATAGTATTCTTCCTTATAATGTAGCTGATATTAAAAGACGTGGAATAAGAGTTATTAATAATGTTTATCAACCAAAATATAAATTTGGGATTGCAAGTACCGGTTTGGGAGACTTTATTCGTGGCTCTTATTTTATCTTGGATTTTTGCTTCAAATATAAATTCAAACCTAAAATTATTTTCAATAATTGTATTTCAAAGTTCTTAAAAATTAAAACAAATGGATTAAACAAAATTAATTATTTATTAAATCAGATTCTCTCTTTTCCTAATGGCAATTTCATGGAGTTTTTAATTACAAATGATGGAACTATTCTTGAGCCTACAAAAGACATTCGGCGAATTATGTATGATTATGTAGATTATTTATCCCTTATTCCCGTTCATAACCATAATGTATTTGGATATTGTATTTCATATCCTATGAGGCCTGTATCTGATTTGGCAAAAAGATATATGAGAAGTATATTGGAACCATCCAATGAAATGAAGCTAATTATTCATAATATTTTAATAAATAATTTTCAATTTAAATATCGCGACTACACAGTTATTCATATTAGGTCTGGGGATGCATACTTGAATAAAAATAGTAGTGTATTTAAAAAAGAATATATTAGTAAATTGCTATCTCATATTGATGCTGTTGTTGATAGAGAGAAAAACTATCTTATTATTTCTGATAATAATGAAATTAAAAATTTTGTTTTGGAGAAATTTACTAATATTAATATTAAAACATTATTTAAAGAAATTACTCATTTTGGCGAAGGTGTGGTATTAGAAGAAGAAAAGGTTAAAAATACAATGATTGATTTTTACTTGCTATCCTTATCTTCGGCTATTTTTTCTTATTCTTGTTATAAACATGGTAGTGGTTTTAGTTATTGGTGCGCTCAAACATATAATATTCCTTATGTTTGCAAATATATTAATTAATGAGTTTTTAATTGATTAATTTTGCAGAAAAAAATGTTTGGGATTACTCTTTCGAGTTTTACAACACTTAACATGAAAACCCAGCATTTTTATTTTTTTAATTAAATTCAATTACAAGATATATAAGACATATAAGATATAAAAGGCATATAATAATATTTATTCTTCCACTTCGCCGTCTTCCAGGTTGGCTGCTGGGGCTGCTTCCTCTATTTTTAGAGGCTTTTTATTTGTATTCTTATTAATACGTCTTCTTGCCACTTGTGATGGAATAGCAACAAATTCGGTTGCTGCTTGTTTTTTTGGGGCTGGGGTTTGAGGCACCTCTTGGCGTAAGGTTCTATCGCGACCAAATTCATCATTTGAATCAGATGCTGCTTTTCTATTTTCTTGAGGACTTTGGCTTGGTCTTTGGCTTGGTCTTTCTTGAGGTCTTGGTCTTTCTTGAGGTCTTGGTCTTTCTTGAGGTCTTGGTCTTTCTTGAGGTCTTGGTCTTTCTTGAAATCTTGGTCTTTCTTGAGGTCTTTGGCTTGGTCTGTCTTCTTCTGAATCAAACTCAATATGAGGTCTTGGTGCCTTTAGTAAAGGTCTGGGGGCGGCTTGCACTGGAGGTCTGTATGCTGAAACTTTCCAAAACCATGGCTCATCATATATAATTTTAATTTCCTTACCTTCGAGGAGTCGCTCGCGAGCAGTGTCTGCATTCTTGTTGACAAACCAACGGCGAAAGTGCACAAAAACACGATTAAAGCTCTCTCCTTTTTCTGTTTTTTTACTTACAAAATCAATAGCTTGTATTTCACCTAACGCTAAATCATCAAAGATACGGCGAATGCGCTTTTCATCAATGTTATGAAATACACGTGGAATACATAGGCTGGGAATGCTTGCTGGCAATGTTCTCAAGTCAATATGGGTAGTCATTTTTAATATATTCGCTTTTTTCGATTTAAAATCTATTGTATACTGTTTTAATATGCTAATCATTTATTTGTAAAAAGCATTTCAATTTTTTTTTAAATACGCTATTTTATGATGTTACTAAAAATTTATAAATTTGAAAATTTATAAGTTTATAAAATACTTATTGTAAAAAAAAATAAAAGAAAAAAGATGTCTATCCAAGTGGATATCTCTTTTTATTTAATTTAATTATTTAATTTGAATTACAAGTAAATATATGTTGTGATAAGATGTGAGAATATGTGACAAGAATATGTGACAAGAAATGTGACAAGATATGAGATGCATATAAATTATACATTAAATAGATTTTTGTTTGCGACATAATATTCACACCAATCAATTAATTCTTCTTGGTCATACTTACTTTCGCTATCGCGCTCTCTGCGCAGCGTTGGAAGAGATGAGCTAATCTCTCTTTGAAAATTTTCAATTACGTCATCTACTGCTGCCTGGAATATTGAACTATTTTTTTGTTGAATAACATTATGACCTACGTTGGTTTCAAAGAAATCTATGGCAATGTGTTGCTCATATCGCGTATCTTCAAAGGTTGCTTCATCAAAAGCATCCTTATACTTACGTTTGCCATGTATGGACTCAAGAACTGGATATAGAATTGCTGCTTTTGCTTCTCCTCTCTTCGGAGGACTTTTGGGTTTAGGAGTCATAAAATCTGGTCTTTCAGAGATATCTATAGCTAAAATAGATTTATTGATGGAATCAATATTCATAAAGGAGGAAGAACTCATATTTTTTGAAGGAGTTTGAAACAAAGGAAATGGGTTTAATATGTATTCTTTTTATTTTTAAAAAAGTATTTCAATTTTTTTATTTTATGACTCATAAATTTTTTTACCAAAAATTTATAATAAATTTACAATATTTTTTTTAAAATAACTTTTAATATTTCTTTAACATTTTGGAAGTATTTAATGTATTTTAAATACTATTATAAATTTTTAGTTTAACAAAAAATCGCTTTAAGAAAAAAAAATTGAAATACTTTTAATTAATAAATTGATAGATAAATTAAACCCTATTGCAAAGTCTTGAACTAAAACGTAAATACCCAAAGCAAAATATGAGTGATATTCCTGAAGAAATCGATAGCAAAATTAGTCTGGTTGCTTGCAAACCACAAGAAGGTAAGACGTTTATTTGTATTAATAATATTAAAAATGATTCATCCAGGGCGATTCATCTGGTCCTCACCATGAATACGATTGATTCGAGCGCACAGTTCTTTGGTCGTATCAAGAAGGAAATCAGTCAGAATCGCGTTGTAGTTTTTAACAGCAAAAAAGAATCTGCAGAGGGCTGCTATCACGCGAAAAATGTCAATGAAGTAATGGAATGTATTCTTCGATATCAAGACATTAAGGTTATTGTATGCTGTGCACATATTGCTCGCTTTCGTGACAGCATCCCACAATTATTAGCACGTATTGCTGATTCCGTCCGCCTGTCTAACCGCAAATTTGTTGTTCATATTGATGAAGCACATAAATACATTCCTGAAAACAGAGGGTCTGTTGAATTATTTAATGACTCTGAAATCGTCAAGGAAATTATTGGTTATAGCGCTACACCAATTGGCATTTGGACGGAGAACCCAAAAGACCGTTTGTTCAACAGAATTCTTATTCGCGATGTGGATGCTGAATTGGCGCAATGGGAAATTGTCCGGGAAAAGAACGAGTATTTTGGTGTCAACAGATGTGATTTACGTGTATTCGAAGAGATTGACCATGCAGAAGTTGTAGTATCTACAGCATTGGATATTAATATTCCTAATCGCATTCTGAAGCTTGCCAATATGACTAACACCAAGAAGCCATTCTGGTATGGGGAAAAGTATGATTTTGATTTTGGAAATGAGTTACTTTTCTTGAGCTTTCTAAAACTCATTGTCAGCCAACTTTCCGTTCCTCAAGATGCATTTAGCTACCACTTTATGCCAGCGTATATGCGTAAGGTTACACATTATAAGGCGGCAGATATCATTTTTGAAGAGTATCCCAAAGCGAATGTAATTATTATGAATGGCGAAGGCATTAATCTCTTCCGACGCAATGCAACTGGTGGGACATCCTATAAAACAGGCGAAAAAATTAAAAAGGCAATTGAACAAGCAGCCGAAATGCTTGAGGAACCACAAAAAGAAGAAATGTTGCGAAAAAAACAAGAGCCTTCCTTTATCATTCAGAAGCTTATCGAAGAAACCGCAAACTTTCCTACGTTTGTCACTGGTTTGCAATGTGTTGGTATGAGTGTCACACTGATTAATGAAGAAATGGGCAATTTTGACAGCATCACAATGGACCATCAACATTTCTCCAATGACAAGCTTTACCAACTATGTCGTTTCTTGTTCAATTATTCAAGCTGGACCCCTGAAAATAAGGCCAGAATAAAGACCACCAAGTTCTACTCACTCACCAAATCTGTTGTGGATAAATGTCTTGAATATGAACAATATATCGAACACTTGTCTTCAGAATTCTCCGGAAAAGTTTGCTCCAAAAATGAGGTCTTTGGCCTTGAGCCTGAAGAGCCATCTGAACGCGAATTGAAGAATGATGCACTTAAATCTATCAAAATTCTCAATCCTGATGGCAAATTTATTAAGAAATTTAAGGTATATGATGGTAATGATGAGCTAATTTGGGGTCAAGTAAGACAATTCTACAATGAGATTCGCGGTAAGAATTTGGATGGAAAATCAATGCCACGAAATGTTGAAGGGTTTTGGGAATGTTCAACAACTGCAAAAGTGGAAAGACAATCTGTTGCAAAACTCAAGGCGTTGGAAGGTCAGAGCTGGTGGTCTATGTTTCAATTGTTTCCAGACCAGCTCACTTATGCACGCGTATTTGTTGGATATGATGACCTTGAAGACGCAAAGGAATATACCATTTGTGTCAAGTATGTTCTGCTGGAGGATTGCCATGAAAATCGTGAAGTTTTGCATAAATACGGAAAAAAACCAAAAAAAAATGAATCTGTTGAAGATTCTGTTTAAATTATATTTGTATATGATTTATATTATTTATATGATTTATATGTATAACCTCTATTGTAATATTTATAATTTGTAATTTTTTAAAAGTTTAACCAATTTTTTTTTATAATTCGAGAGAAGTTTCAATAAAATTTTTAAATTTATTTACTGTTGTTTGAAGAAAATTAAATATTTGTCTTGCGTTAATAGCTATTAATGGTATTAATATATTGTTATCAATAAGTATATATTTTTGCATTGGAATTATGAGCTCTATTTGTTGCTCTGGAAACATTTTTATACTAATTATAGTGTGGAAGTGTTTATATTTTTTATTTAGTATATTTTGTTTGGTCTTAATAGAGAGAAGAGTTTATCTTTTTTACATTGGCATCTATTGCTTTTAGTAATGAAAGCAATTTTTGTTCTTCCAAGTAGTCACGATAAATTAAATAATCTTCACAGCATTGTGGTATTATTCTTTGTTCAATTTCGAATTTTATTTCTAATTCGCGTTTAATTAGAGTAGCGATTTGTTCATAACTCAAACTTATTCCTGAACCCATTTTTAAAAAATATTTTGTTTATAAATTACTTGATATATTGTTTTCTTTTTGATAAATAAATAATTCAATTTTTTATTAAATTAAAAAATAAAAATGATTGTATTTTTATTTTTGTTGTTATAAATTAATATTACTTATTTCCGATGATTGAATATCGAATATTGGTTAGATTAAATAAAACTCTTATTCGAAAGAAGAGAGAAGACAAAAAGTTGTATGGAGTTTGCCAGGTATGTAGTGATAGAAATGCTCAATATTGTATTGAAGCATCTATGTGTGTAGATAGTAGAAATCATTTAGTGTTTGTGTTTTGCAAGGATTGTCATAGTGCGCTAAACGATATATGCTCTATATTTGTATATAAAAAAGATGAATATACATATGAAGACTCATATCATATAAGTGAAATTCAGATTAGAAGAAAAAGAAAATGGTGTTATAATAGATATTTTATGGAACCTATATGGAGAAATAGATAAATTTAATTGAGTTGTAAACTGGTTATTAGAGAGAAACTTTTTGTGCTTTTTTATTATGTAAACTTGATATAAATACATTTATTAATATTTTTATATGAGTAGATTTATTAGATTAACTAATATGGTTATAAATACGTCAAAACTGGTTAAGATTGAAAATTCTAATAATCAATATTGTATGTATTTTAGTAATAATAATATAAGTGGTTATTTTATTCTTTCAATTGGTAACCTGTTTACATCTGATAATACTATTGTAGTATGCAAAGAGAAGAGTCCAGAAGACTATCAAATTGTAGAAAATTGGATTAAATCAATTGAAAAATAAATTATAAAATTGTTTTTTTGATTTAGAAGAGAGAAATGGTAGCAGAGATTGAAGTCAGAGATTGAAGTCAGAGATTGAAGTCAGAGTTTGAAGTCAGAGTTTGAAGTCAGAGATTGAAGTCAGAGATTGAAGTCAGAGTTTGAAGGCAGAGATTGAAGGCAGAGATTGAAGTCAGAGTTTGAAGTCAGAGTTTGAAGGCAGAGATTGAAGGCAGACTTTAAGGCACTGTCGCACTGTCGCACTATGCCTTCTCCTGTATAAAAGCCTTCATCTTCCCATGTGGCGCCGTTTTAACCCTTCGATATCTAATATGGCGTCAATTGTGCAACTATATAAAGCCTTATAGCAGGAACAAGAAATGAGTGACAAAACGAGAAATGAGTGACAAAATACGGCGCGTGCGTCACGAGAAAAAAAAGATGTTTTTTCTTTTAATTTTATATTTAGTTACAGTTCAAGATAATTATATAATATTCTTTTGCGCATATAATTTATATACATATAATCTACCAATCTTCATCTGATGAATAGTCCGCCCAATTCGTGATGGACTTGTATAATGACTTGGATGGTGCTGCTTCTGTCTCCTCATCCCAGCTGTCGTAATTGTGTTCTTGTGTTGGCGTCACTTTAGCAGCGCTTTTTGTAGCTGTGAATAATGGCTTGATTTGGCGTTTAATTGAGTCCTCCATTAGTTTCTGTTCATATACTTCACTCTGATACTCTTCTGGCGTTTTAGCAGCGACACTTGCATATCCTGACATTGTAACAGGTGCTGCAACTATCTTTGGCTTCGATGGCAAAGCTGGGAACTCTTCCTCTCTCGAGCGTGGCTTTTGGACTTGATTAACGGTTTGCTTAACTGGTGCGGCTAATATAGATGCTGGTGCTTTAATAGTAGATTCTCTAATAGTATCACTTCTCTTTAATGGAAGCATACGTACCTTCTTCTTACTTACCTCTTCATCTGAATCTGAATTCAGCGCATCAAATATGTTCGACGACTTCTTCGCAGGCGCTGGCTTTGGCTCTTTTTGCTCTTCCTCTCTCTTCAATACTGCTGCTGTGCGTGCTTCCACTTTTGCTGCCTTTTCTTCCATTTTTTTTTTTTCATCTATGATAGGGCAATATTTGGCAGTATGGCCATGCTGATAACAATATCGGCATTCTTGAGAAAGCAAAGTGGGGCATGTTGTTTTTCCTTTTGGACCGGGTTCTGATTTAACAAAATGACTTGTATATTTATCCTCTGGCAAACAAGCATCGAAGCATACTTTGCAGAATGGTTTTGGGGCAATCTTGGTATTACTTTTGGCTGACATTTTGCTTTGATATTAGGAAATTCGCTTTTACTTTAATAGTTTTGACTATGACTTGGGGTTTGATTTGCCTTTTATTTTTTGGTTAAAAGTATTTCAATTTTTTTTTGTTTTGCTATAAAAAGTCGTTTACTAAAAATCTATAATGTCACTCATAACTTTATTTTTTTTTTATTTTTATTTATCATGATGTGTTTATGAAAAATAAAATAAAAATAAATTCAAAGCAAGAAAAAAAACCTTGTGGGTCTTTCTTTTTTTTGGGATTACTCTATTTGAGTTTTACAAACCTTAATGGCAACCCTTGCTTTTATTTAATTAGTTTCATTACAACATATAATATATCATACATGTTATATAATCTACACATTATAGCTCTCATCGTCGTTTCTTGCGCTCTTCATAGCTGGCTCTGGTGCTTTCTCCTCATCATATGCTTGGCCTATGTCTCTCTTATTGATGTTTTCATATTCATAATATATATCGATTGCTGTCGCGATATGGGTTATGTAGTATTGTGTTAGCTTATGCATGTCTATAAACGCCGCTGCTATTCTTTCTGAAGTCGCATCAACATCATTCGTTGCCGCGATTTCATCTCCTGGGCAGTATTGTCGGTCTCCATCATCGAGTGACCATAAATCGCTGTCAGAGCCCAACGATAACGCAGATATATCGTCTTCAATAGATTGCTCATCATCTTCAGCGTATTCTGCAATATATGCATATGGGTCTACGCATGAGTTATCCTCTGAACATTGCTGATTAAACTGACGACCATATCTACCTAAACTGTCCAACTCATCCATCTCGCGTGCTCTTCTCGCTAAACTGTCTTTATCATTTACTTGCTCTTTAGCTTCCTCTTCAGCTTCTTCGACCCTCGAATCGCAAAATCGCACATTTACTGGATATTCGGTGTTATAAGGTGCTCCATTGTCGCAATACTTGTCGCCCAGGAAGTTTGCGTAGTGAATATTTTCAAGGCTCATATCTTCTTCATTTGGCATTTCTTGGCGTCTCCATGTATCATATCTTACCTTGTGTTGCTTTCTGCGCTCGAAATTGGTTAGTTTACGAGAATTAGAACTTATTTTGTTTATTTCAGCGGCGGCAAGAGCACGTTGCTTTCTGCGCGTATGTTCTGTTAGTTGACGCGAATTAGTTTTTGCTTTTTTTATTTTGTTTATTTCTGCTGCGGCAAGTGCGAATAACGCCATGTTTCTTGCATAATTCACGCGGTCTTTGCTTGTTTTAAAATCTTTTTTTGGTATACGTACCTTTGTATTTAATGATACCGAATCATTATACATTCTGTCAACAATAGTAGGATTCATTTTAGTTCGTGATTTCGTAAGTTCGCTGTTTGATTTTTTGCTTGAGGCAGGACTATATGTTTAATATGTCTTTCATCATACAAAGAAAAAGTATTTCAATTTTTTTTTATTTTGACTTATATTTGCGTTTACTAAAAATTTATAAATTTTTTTTGCGAAGAAATGTGTCATAAATATAATAAAAATAATGTTTGAGTATATTTTCTTCATCTTGATTTTATTTTTATTTTTCGCAAAGGGTTGTGTTATAAATAAAATAAAAATAAAATCAAGGACAACTTTTGAGTATGTTTTCTTCACCTTGGTTTTATTTTTATTTTATTTTAATGTGAACCTCATCTTACACCTTTTTACATTTCAAACGCCTATCAAGTTATAAATTTTTAGTAAATAGAGAAATGAGTAATCAAATAAAAAAAATGAAATGCTTTTTATTCCATACAGTAAAAGCAAATAACCCCATCAAATATAGAAAGCTAAAAGCAACTCGAAAAGTGAAAAGCAAACAACCAATAAAAGAATGATGAGAATGAACATGAATGCAGAAATGGAGACCGCCGAGGGCACGGCAACTGTGGGTGGAATGAGGACGGCGTATGACGAGCGTTCGGCGTTCGTTGAGAAACTCCAAGAACTCTTCGCCAATATAGACGACCTCAATCGTCCCATGCCTATGATGGAGTTCGCTGACCTCATAAAAGACCTCAACCAGTTCGCCAATCTCTTCAAGAAGAACGACCCCATATATATCCGTCTTGTTGCCTCAACAATGAGGTGTGAGAGGAAGGAACAGAAAAGTGTTGTCGCCAAGGCAGAGGACAATACCTTTAAGTTGTGTGAGAGGTGTGATACTCATATCAAGAAGAAGGGTTGGGCGAAGCATCGCAGAAGCAAGAGGTGTCTCCAAATCTTCAACAGTAAGAAACTCGCCGTCAATATCACAAATGTTGAGAAGCACAAGGTCGGTCGCTTTGCGAAAACCCCTATCCACCCCTTCTACCTCATAGGACAATCCCTTGTCTCACACTTTTGTAAGCAAAAGGCGAGAGACGCTGACCGTGTGGTTCCCGAGTGGGACGCTGTGCGTTTGCCTATCCAAACCCAGCAACTTGAGGACGAAGTTGGGACTTTGAGTAGTTTCTATGAACCCCAAGAGGACTTCTCAAAAGTCGTCGCAAATGCTCCCGCCCTAACCCTCACTCTAATCATGCCCTTCTACTAAAACCTTCACAATCATCCAATCCAAGAAAAAGGACGTCAAAGCAAGTATATAGTATATATGTATATATGTATATGTATATGTATATGTATGAATCTTATAAAACCTTTAAATAAGTCTTTTTTATCTTTTATGGAGTAGGGAGTGTAAAGTTTAGACCCCCTATTTTTTTTACCCCCAGACTGTCCCTAATACCCACCCCTAATTAACTTTCGTAAAATAAAAAAATGATGGAAACCTATTTTTTATTCGGCGTTTGAAATGTTAAAAGGTGTAAAAATTTTTAGTAAATTAAAATATAAGCTAAAATAAAAAAAAATTGAAATGATTTTTTTAAAAATACTTAAGTGTATATTATATGAGATTATAGAGTTTTAAAACTATTGCAAACATACTAAAATGGATATTCGAGGCTTCTTTGGTAATCCATCAACTGCTAATACATCAAGTGTTTATATGACATTAATTGATGTTCAAACAAGAACACATAATTTATATGGAAGTGTTACAACTATGAACCCAGAACAAATCGAGCGTGCTATCGATGGAATCGTTGGTTCAGCGAGAGAAATGGTAAGAAGGAGACAAGCAGAAAATATAACAAGTAATGCTGTAAATCCAGGATTAACTATCCTTCAAAGATTAAATCTAATAAGAGATAGAGTCCAGCCAGGTTCACCTCTTGTAACTCCTCCACCTATGAGGCCAGTTTCACCTCTTGGACCTCCTCCACCTATGAGGACTACGCCGCAAATTGTTCCTGTTAGGCTGCCAGCTGAACTTCGACCTGCGGCCAGAGCACCATTTACACAAGAACAAGTTGTTGGAATATTGAGAGGACCGCTGCCGCCAAGGGCACCAAGAGCTCCAAGACCGGCACAACCCGTGGACTGGGCTCTTCCTAAACGTAGTAGCCGTATGAAAAAGCTAAAGGTTATTACACAAGTCGAAATTAATACAGAAATTGATTGCGGGGTCTGCTTTGAAAGTCATACAAAGGACAAAATTTTGACTACAGAATGCAAACACCAATATTGTATCACTTGTTGGGCTACTTGGATGCAAAACACACAAAGCAATAAGTCATGTCCTACTTGTCGCACTGTTTGTCCACCTGTCACCTATTACAAAGTCAGGGCTGCTACAACAAGAAGAGCTCCTGTCACTGCATAATTATATTATATTATATGTTTTAACCCTGTATGTTATATTTAACCCTTGTAAATATATTTAACTTTTTTTATTTTACTTATTAGTTTTATAAATTTTTAGTTCTCTCCATAAACCACTGTTAAAATAAAAAATTGAAATAAAAAAATTGTAATTTAATGATTGGTAGATACATAATTTCATTACATTTTTAAAATGACAACTGATATTTATAGCAAACGAATCAGGTTCTTCAAGAAATATTTAGAGAGAACTAAAATGGAACACAAGGAATATCAGTATGATGGGGTGCAATGGATGATGCATAATGAGCTGCGGGCTGACCCACCTTGCGGCATACGTGGCGGATTTATTGCCGACGAAATGGGTTTAGGTAAGACTATTATGATGATTGGAACATTACTTTGCAATTTTCAAAAAAATTCTCTCATTGTTCTGCCTCCAATCCTTATCGACCAGTGGTTTATTCAAATATTTAAAACTACTGGTCATAAGGCCCTCATATATCATGGGGAGGACAAGAAGACAATTACTATGCAACAACTTTTGACCGCTCACATTGTCATCACTACATATGGCGCTATTACATTAACAAAAAAACAAATCAACGATGACGTCACCACGGTTCTACATAAAATTAAATGGTCCAGGATTATTTTCGATGAAGCACATCATTTGAGAAATTCAAAGACTACTCGATATATCAGTGCTAAAAAGTTAAAAACCAAAATCCGTTGGCTCGTGTCTGGAACACCTATTCAAAATAGCAAAAAAGATTTCTACAGCTTATGCTCTATGATTCGACTACCTGCAAGTTACTATAATGAACCTGATAACCTCAAAGAATTGGCGACATCATTCATTCTTAAAAGGTCTAAAAAGCAGGTTGGAATATTGATGAATGACGTGGTTTCTCATAAAAATATTGTTCTATGGACCAATCTCAAAGAAATGCAGCTTTCGGAAGAGATTCATTCGGCACTCCCTTTTAGTAGGGTTTCAACTGAAAAGGGAAGAGAGATTATTACTGGGTTAAAAAAGGGGGGCATTCTCTCTTTAATGTTACACGCAAGACAGACTTGTATTCTACCAAAGCTTATGACTAACAAGCTCGCAAAGTTATATCAGCTTGGAGCTATATCTGATTATGCTACATACAAGGAGGTATTTAATTGTAGCAGCAAGTTAGATTCTGTTGTAGCATCTATATTAGAGAGAAAAGGAAATGGTTGTGGCAAGCTTGTATTCTGTCATTTTCGCGAAGAAATTGATGAAATCGCCTCTCGATTACGCAATGGAGGCATCACGGACGTCGCCACATTTGACGGCAGAACTTCTAATAGTAAGCGTTTCGATATACTTAATGACAAAAATGAGGCTCTCATATTACAGATACAGACTGGTTGTGAAGGCTTAAATCTGCAAGAAAATTACAGCGAAATTTACTTTGTTAGCCCACATTGGAACCCTGCTATTGAAGACCAAGCTATCGCAAGATGTCATCGCATCGGACAAACTAAATCTGTTCTTGTTAAGCGTTTTGAGATGGGCAATTTCTTTGACCCTGATATACGAACCAGGACTGTTGATAACTATGTTGAAGCTGTTCAACTAAATAAACGTTTGATTGCTAATGAGATATATAATTAGTCTATATTTATTGTTTTGTAATTTTAATTATAGAGAGAAAAAATTGGCTTCCATTTGGAGGCGAACTTTTTTACACTATATCATTGTAGTATACTATTTCACCATTCACCTACATACTATTACACTACTTACTTGTAGTATATTGACTTTTTTTATTAAAGGTAAAGGGTTATAACCCTTATTAAAGCAGGAACGAGAAATGAGTGACAAAACGAGAAATGAGTGACTAAATACGGCCTTGGACTTCACGCAAAAAAAAAAGTTGGGGATTACTCTATTTGAGTTTTACACTTTATGAAACCCTGGCTTTTTTTATTTATTTTATTCATTACAACATATAAGATATAGTTTACATATAATACAACATTTCATATAATTTATGATTCATTATCTGATTCATATTCTTCCTCTGATTCTTCACTGTTGCTGAAGTCTATCTTGCTCTTGTTTTCGTTCCACTTGCCTACAACCACCTGCTCTCCATTTTGGGTGTATTCATTGTAGTCATAAATGATGCCGGTTTTCTTCGACTTCAGGTATTTCTTACCATTCTCTTCTATTTTCTTGACCACATCTGGCTCTTTCTCTTCTTCCTCTGATGAGGCCTTGGCTACTGATGCCTTCGCATTTATTGGCTGCTTTTTGTTGGCTACCTTGGCGGCCTTTGCTTCATCTTCCTCTTGCTTCTTCAAGGCTTTGGCTGCTTTTGCTTCCTCTTCCTCTTGCTTCTTCAAGGCTCTTGCTTGCTCTTCTGCTGCTTTTTTTGCCTCCTTTTCGGCTTTTTCTTGAAGACGCTTTTCTTCTTTTTCCTGCTTTAACATTTCATCAAGAGCTTTTTTCTCTGCTCTGACTTGCTCTTCCTGTTGCTTCTTCAAGGCTCTGGCTGCTTCCTCCTCTTGCTTCTTCAAGAGTTTCGCTGCCTTCTCTTCTTCCTTTGCAATGCGCTCTTGCTCCTTCTCTTCATCACTCTTACCTTTCTTCGCTACTGCTGGATATGCTGGCATCATCATGATTTCCTCTTCATCTTCGACTTCTTCTTCTGACTCGCTTTCATAATTCTCTTGAGCATTCGCTACCAATGATGCAAATAGGTCTGTTGAGTCACCTTCGATTTCCAATACCTTCTTCGCTTTTTTTGGACGACCCTTGGCTCCCTTGGGTTCTTTTGGCTCTTTTGCGGTTTTCGGGCGGCCGCGTTTTGACTCTGTTTCGGGTTCTACAAAATGCATATCATGTATATCTATATTAAACTTACCTGCTTCTTCGTTTACCTGGTCCATATTTACCTTGAATTTTTTCATGACCTTCGTGTATGCTATAGGTTTGCGGCCTTTTGGGTCTACATACTCGAATATCTCTGCGGCTTGGCGTTGCTGAATCGTGCCATACTCTGGGACATTGTCTTCACTTTTGTCCGCGAGGGCTTGGCATGGTTTGCAGAACGGCTTTTCGCCTTTTCTAATTGTCAGACATTGAGTATATAAACCGTTATTTTGGCGCAGCGCATTGCAGCAGTTTTCATTTATTTCGCCATTGTAAGGCAAAGGGAACGCTGGTTTCGCTACAGGCGTTGGCTTTGCTTTGGCTACTACATTACTACTACTTTTACGCTCCATTTTTACATTCTCCAGACCAAGCGACCGCAACGCTTCTTCCGCATCAAAATTGTAGCGTTCTGCGCATTCTCTTACTGAACGTATCGCTAATTGTTGACCTGCATTCATCATCATACGCTCCAGTTGCTCACTTATTACCAAGCTTGCATTAAAATTATTTGACACGATTGACATTTCACTTGACATTCTTTGCTTTTACTTTTGATTTACGATTTCGCAGTTTTACTACTTCTTTACGTTTCTTTATTTACTTTTATTTTTATTTTTAAAAGCATTTCAATTTTTTTTTTTTTACACTCATTTCTTTATTTACTAAAAATTTATATTTGTGGGAAACCCAGGTTCCCCATACCCCTCCTGCCTTTAACTTGTTTTTATTTTATTTATTTATAAATCATGCTTCACTTATCGACCTTTTTTCTTTAAGTTGTTTTTTATATTATAAATATAAATAATATAAAATAAAATTATAGATTTTTAGTTTAAAAATAAATTACTCATAAAAAAAAAATTGAAATGCTTTTTTATAATATATTTAATTCAACTTCAACTTATCAGTTACAGCAACATAGCTTTATTTTAAAACATCTATTCAGCAAAAATATACAAAATGGAAGATACGCTTAAAACAACAGATTCTACTACTGATTCTACTCCAGATTCTACTCCAGATTCTACTCCTTTTTCTACCCTCGATATTATTAGAAATAAGGCTCTTGAAGAGTTGACAGGAATCATGGATAAATGGTGCGAAAGTTATTCAAGCAACTACACTGGAGGGAAAATGAGGGGCGACCGAGGCGCAGATATTGAAGTATTTGTGAGAAATACTATAAACACCATAGCAGTAGAGGTTTCGAAAAAATTAGTAGCAGTTAAAGGTTCCAGTGATAAAAAAGAATTAAAGCTAATGATTGGAGAGAAAGAAATAAAAAAAGACCACCAAGTTGATATTCATATTTACTTGGACGGCAAATTTATTGCAGTAATAGAATGCAAGGCTTATTTAGACAGCTGCTACTACGTTCGAGCTTGTGATGATTTTTCGTTGTTTAAAAAGTTTGGATACGACGTAAAAAAGTATATATTTACTCTCGAGAATTCCATCGACGAAGACACCAAGGTATTTACAGACCATGTGACAGAAAATGTATGCGACAACATATTCTGCCTTTTAGACGGCAAAAGAACATCCGCAAAGCCTGTGTATGACAGCAAATTCAGAAAGCCAATTAATATTCAAAAATTATATGAATTTATTGATTATATGTTTCAATTATGTGATGCTTAATTTTACTTCTTTATATATCTTAATTTAATTAAATATTTATTAATTCAACTGCTATTTCGTAATATTTTTTTTCTAATTCAATTCCTATAAAGCTTCTTTTTAAGTTCTTACATGCTATACCTGTTGAACCTACACCCATACAATTATCTAAAACAACATCTCCTTCATTTGTATATGTTTTTATTAACCATTCCAATAAATCTACAGGTTTTTGTGTTGGATGTTTTGGTCTCTCAACACGATTAAATTTTAATACTGTTGTAGGTAGCCTTTTTCCATCAACGCTTTCAACGAAATTTTCTTTATGACTTCCATAATTTGTCTGCTTATCAACAGCCGTTTGTGTATTCCATCTTGTATATGGCGTTGAATACCAATACTGTGGGTTATATTTTGGTTGTTTTTTATAAAATATAGCTATATCTTCATTTGTTTTCATGGGTTTTCTTTTTGCGTTTAAAAAGTCTGAAAATTTATTTTTTTCCCATACTAAACTATATCTAAACATTGATAGGTTACTTGTTATCATTATTGATGTAAATGGTTGTGAGCCAAATAATATAATCGCACCATTGTCTTTTATAATTCTATTATATTCTACCCACAATTTTTCAAAAGGAATTACTGCATCCCAAGAATTTTTTGTCATTCCATAAGGTAGGTCGCATAATATTAAGTCAAGTGATTTTGTTTCAATATTTTTCATTTCAATCAAACAATCACCATTTATTAAATTTATAAATGTTTTCTCAATTGTTTCTACATTTGGAATTTGTTTTTGTATTATAATATTTTCTGTTTCATCTTCATCATCTTCTATTATTAATTTACAATTATTTTTTTCCTTTACTTCTAATTGATTTGAAGAAGTATTTTTTGTAATTAACTCAATTAATTCTTTTTTATTTTTAGATTTATAACCTGTTATATTTAATTTTACACACTCGACTTGAAGTTGTGATTTGCTCATACCGGTTAAGTCCATGTTATTTATTTTCATTATAATATTATTATTTTTATTATCATTTACAATCAATTTTTTATTTAATATCTTATTTTTTTCTTTTGATTTTTTATTCATTTATATACATAAATATAAGGATTATTTTTAAATTTTAAATAAATAAATAACTTACTTTTGTTTTACATATCATATTATCTAAAAGAATAATTATCAACACATTCATGTGAACAACATATCATATCACAACCACGCTTACTATAAACATATTTAATAATAATTTTATTACAAACCTCGCAATATTCAATATTACGTATTTCTTTAAAAACAAAATACATTTTTTCTCTATGTGAAGGATTATATTCCAAAATATGCATTATTAATTCATTAGGTAATTTATAATTACTACTCATTATTCATTATTAATAAATAATAAATATCATTATATTTAATCAATTTTTATTTTAAATAATTATAAATTTTTAGTTAAACAAAAAATGACTATAAAATAAAAAAAATGAAATGCTTTTATAAAATAATTATAATTTAAATACAATCTACAAATACATCTTAAAGATATTTCAATTTTATTATTATTATTTATATTTTAACTATGAACATCGCTGCTATCAAAGACTGGGTTTTCAACGTGGGAGGAATTTTCATTATGTGGATTGTGCTTCATTATATAGCAGCCAATTTGTATGCTAAATATTGTGCAGAATACAGCCTCTTTGGTTTAATCAAGTCCATTTTCATTGCTGAAGCACCTCATTGCATGGCTATGCGATGGATGATATATCATGGAGGAGCTGCTATACATACAATGTGGGTTTCGATTGGAATCTGGTTCACTGGTAAGTTATTTTCAAAATTTATTAAAGAAAAAGAAGAGTAGATACATACTGTTTTGAATATTTTAAAATGTTTATTATATTTATGAGATTTATATATTATTCATTGTAATTTAATTAATTACACCTTTTAACATTTCAAACGCCGATTTAATGTATAAGTTTATCATAAATAATTTTTATTTTATTATAAATTTCTAATGGAGCTTTTTCTTTTACATCTTCTAACATTTTATTTTCCATGCACATTAAATAACTTTCATCTCTAATTATTTCAAACAATGGTTTATCTATATTTTTATATTTTAACTTTTCTGGAATAGTTTTTACTAATATACGCATATTATTTTTAATTTCATTATGTTTATCTATTTCATAATCTAATAAATATGTTTCAGTTGCTATATCGAATATACAATCATTATATTCTACCCAAAAATGACCATAATAAACCTTCATCGTATGATTTATTATATAACCTTTTACTAATAAAGGAAGTGTTGTATGTTGAAATGTTAAATTATATATAACTTTGTATAAAATATATGATTGCGCAAGACACGACGATTTCCCAATATCATTATTGTAAAAATAATTAATAATTATATTTTTAACAACATTAATTCGTTTTTGAATATTATCCATATTATTCATTGTGTGTAATTTAGTATGATTTCATTATTTTATTTATTATTTTATTTAATTTAATAAATAATTTAATTACTAAATTAAATAATTTTTTTTTACTCAAAAGTCACGTGCTTCAAAAAATATATCATAATTATGAGTAGAATGATGTTTTGGAATTAAAGCTGCATCTAAATTATGAATTTTAGTTTTAAATTCGGTAACTGTTTTATTGTTATTCGAAATAATTTCAATAATGTTTTCTTTAAGAATTTCTTTTGAATTTTTTTCGAAAGTATATTTTGTTTTAAAATCATATATTTCTATAATTTTTTTTACAATTTCACTTCTCTCTATATCAACATTATTAAACTCAACCATTTTTATAAGATTTGTTGAGTTATTTTCATGATGATATTTTTTAAGTCTTAAAATAAAATCATTCAATCCATTATCACTTTTAATATCTGATTGATTTAAATCCCCTGTAATTGCTAATCTACTATTATCACCTAATCTTGTAGTAAGCATTTTCATTTGATTTGGAGAGCTATTTTGCATTTCATCTGCTATAATAAAAGCGTTTTTAAATGTTCTTCCTCGCATAAATGCTAACGGACATATTTCTATTTTATTATTTATTAACATTAAATCAAGTTCTGTTTTACTAAAAAATTCCAGAAATATATCAAATATTGGTTTAGTCCATGGGTCCATTTTTTTTATAATGTTTCCTGGTAAAAACCCTATTTCTTCTTCTACTGTAACAACAGGTCTTGTTATAATTATTTTATTTATTTCTTCTCTTTTCAATTGTGTAATAGCTTTTTGACAAGCAAACAAGGTTTTACCAGTTCCTGCTGGACCATGAGAAATAACTACTTTACTCTTATTATCGTCTAAATACTTTACATACTCAATTTGTTTTTCTGTCCGTGGTATATATATATTTGAATTGCTTTGAATTTTTTTTTTCATATATAAGTTTGTATTAAATTTGTTACCTGTATTCGTGTAAAAACAAATACTACTTTTACAGAAAAAAAACAATATAAAGAGTTTGTAAAGGTTCATAATATTATAGTGTATTATTATTTAAATACTTTTATATAAACCTATTTTAAATAGAATTATTATGAGTTTTAAAGCTTCACATTCATTTGAAGATAGAATAAGAGAAACATCAAACATTTTACTAAAATATCCAGATAGACTTCCTATTATTTGTGAAAAATATAAATATGCATCTATAGATTGTCCTGATATAGATAAAAAAAAATATTTAGTTCCAAATGATTTAACTGTTGGCCAATTTGTTTATGTTATAAGAAAAAGATTAAAACTTTCACCTGAAAAATCTATTTTTTTATTTATTAATGGTTTTATTCCACCTACTTCTTCTCTCTTATATAATATATATAACAATTCTAAAGAGGATGATGGATTTTTATATATAACATATACATTTGAAAATACATTTGGATAATTTATTTATTTTTTTCAATACGAAAATATCTCTTATATTTTTTTATACCTTCATTAGTATAACCATCTGATTTTCGAATTGGTATCATTTTGTAACTATAAACGCTTAAAATTTGTCTTACTAAATTTAAAAGTGGCCATTTTTGAGATTTTTCTGCATTTTTTTGTAAACTTGTCATAAAAGATGAACTAAAATTCCTTTTTAGTTTTGGTATAAGTATTTTAATATTTTCGTAATTAGTATCTGATAAAAATTTTTCTCTTTCTATGATTGTTTGGTCCAACTCACATAATTTATCAAATTCAAAACCTAATTCTTTTAGAATTGATTTACTTTCGTCGTCCATTTTATAAATATAAATGAAAAAAGTATAGTTATTTATATTTAATTTTTTATTTTTTATTTTTTATTTTTTTATATCTTCTTGTATTATTTTTTTTATTACGCTTTCTTTTCGAGCCAGCACTGTATGAATATTCATTTTGAACTTGTGGGGTTGGATTCCATTGATTGTATAAACCAGTTCTTGTATTTCCAAACTGGTCAGATAAATCATAAGGGTTTTTGTTAGATTCTTTATTTGATAAATAAAAAGCGCCGCCAACAACTATACCAACTGCTCCTAAAACACTCATTGCAATAACAAGTCCAGACATAATATTTTATGATATTATAAAATATTATGATTCATATTTATATTTTCTATAGTTTTTATTAAATATTGAACTCTGGTATGCTATAATTTTCTTCATTTTTAACATACTTTGCGATAATTTTTGGATTCATTTTGTTACTAACAATGTCTTCAGCTTGGTAAACATTATTGCCCTTATCGATATAGTATATGATTCCTTGAATATCTTGAGCCCACACTTCTATTTTTTGAGTATTAATTTTTGTTTCATTTTGCGCGTCCATTATTCCATGTGGTGTACCCTTCATATGTGTGCCGCAATATTCACTTCCATCTTTTTTTCTTCGCGTGCATTGTTCATTTGATGCTCTTTTCGCACAACATCTATCGAAAATTGGAACAAAGTTTTTTACACGCTTTCGTTTTTGAAAATCTTCTTTATTAAAGGTAAGTCTATCGTAGTCGTAAATATACTGCAAAAGTTGGTTTGTTTTTTCATCTTTGGCCATTCCCATCAAGCTTGCTTTTTCTCTTATATTATCTTTAAAAGAGGTAATATAAGCCTCTGTCTTTTTGTTTAAACGTCTTTCCATATTGGTCTTTATGTTATATAATATAATATATTATCTTTAGTTCAATTTTTTTATATATTAAAAAAACTATTTAAAGAAAAAATAACATATTATGTTTTTTATTTGATAAATATAATTATTGGTATAATAAAACAATTAATTAAATATATATATGTTGCCAAATCTTTTATATATATTATCTCATTTTCTATTGAAACAATTCTTCCAATACGATTTTCTATATTAATTATTTTATCATTAATTATTTTATCATTAAATTTACAATAATTAGTTTTACTATGGGTATGACATAACCTTGTTTTAATTTTATTACTTATTAGTCCTCTTAACATATATATATTAATTATAATTCTTTAAATATATTTTAATTATGTTTTTGGATAATCATGAGGAAGAACTAAAATTGATATAATAATAAAAATGTAAAATAGAATATAGACACCATAAATATCTTCACCAACACCATAAAATTTTAGAATTTGTGTTAAGCTGTAAAAAAATATTATTGAAATACCAATTAATGTTATTGGATGCATTTTATATTATTATTGTATATTATTTATAATATTAAATTATCCTATATTCTTTTGATTCATATGCTACTTTATTAATATAATGATAACTTAATGGAACTTGTTGATTATACTCTTTTACTACAATTAGCGGAGAATCCTTAAGTTTTATTCCATTATCAAGCATTAAATTACCTAAATAACAACTATCTGATGTTTCTGACCACTTTCCATCATGGTCTGATATTCTTAAAGTCAATTGTTCATATGTTCTGTCTAATTCATCATCGTTTAATCTTTGTTGTTTTGTATCTGAAACATCAATATTATCATTTGGATAATTATTTATGTATTTGGTATTTCCAACAAATAATGCAAATCTTATTATACCTATTTTGTTTTTTATATGGAGATTTTCATTTAATTCATATGCATTTTTCACTGCATTTTCAAAATCTGTAAAATAATAATATGGACCTAAAATAGCATTTTTATCATTTTGGCTTACACCAAATATGTAAGTAAAATTAAGTTTATTTTCTTGTTTTCCAACATAAGCAACGGACGGATTCTCATAAGCTTCATTATTTTCATCTAATAGAATACAAAAATCATAATTATTATTAAAAAATCTATATGGAAAAGAGTCGATTCTTATATTACACATATATCTTAAATTTAATATTTCATCTACTGTAACGAACATACAATTGCTTTCTGAATATATATCATTTATTAACAATTTACATTCTGTAACATTTATAAATAAAAATAATTCATTATTATATTCATAAAAACCATTTATTTCTATATTTTCAATAAACATATCATAATTATCTATTGAAAGTGATTCAAATAGATATAATTTTACAAAATTTAAAAATGATTCAATTCCTGTATTATCTTGACTTATTTTCATTTTTAAAAAAGACAAAGTATTAAAAAAATTTTTATATAGCAAAAAATTTAAAAATGGATATTTACCTTCATTTTTTACTTCATATGGACATATATTGATATTGCTAAAATCTTCTAAATTTATATCTTCTAATTTCATATCCAAATAGCTTTTACCTCTATAATTATAAAAATTTGGCTTTACTGGGTTATATTCATTATTATCCAATTCCATTTTTATAATTATAATATAATTATTTTTTTAACTTATTTTTTATTTATCTATTTTACGTTTAATTATTTCTTTAATTTGTTCTTCACGACTATCTAAAACATGTTTAGTGATATCTTCGGCAATTTTTGGGTCACTCTTATAATAATTTTGTAACGCTGCCAAAAGCGATTTTCCATTTATCGGTTTTTTTACTTTATTCGTTTTATATACTAAAGCCCCACCGTTAATATCAAAACAGTCTATTTTATTTGTTTTCATTACATCGACTAAATTGGTTGTTAATTCTTTTTTTTTATTATTTTTATTTTTTATATCAGATTTAAGTTGAGAAATTTCATTATCAATTTTTATCCATTCTTTTATATTAATAACTAATTGTTCTTTAGTTTCCATTAAATACTAATAATATTTAATATTTATATCATTATAAATAACTTTAATTTTCATTTTTAATTTCATTTTTAATTTCATTTTTAATTTCATTTTTAATTTCATTTTTAATACTTAAATTATTTTTTAACTTATTGTGACGAGAACATAAATTATCGTTTATTATTTTACCACCACACATTTTTCCTTTATTTTGACCTGTTTTTAAAATAACACCACACAAATCTTTTTCTTCATTTTTAATTACATCAATTGTTCCAATTATGATATTTTTACTAATCAATTGATTAGATTTTTTTTCTAAATTTTTTATTTGTTTACTTATTTTTTTTAACAATTCTTTTTCATCTTTTTCACTCTTTTTCACTTCTTCTTTTGCCTTTTTAGCTGCTTCGATTGCTTCTTTTTTTGCATTTTTAATTGCTTCTTTATCTTTATCTATTTTTTCCTTTTTATAAATTTTTATTAATTCTCTTTTATGAGAATAACAATAATATTTTTCATCACCAAAATTATAATCTATTAATCCTTTATTATCACTATATTTTATTTTTGACCCTACACCAAAACATTTTATAAATTTACAATTTCCTGTATTTGTTGGATTTGATTCTACATGAGTATTACCACTTGGGTCATAAGTTGGATTTGGTGTTAAATATTCGCAATGATGATATGTATAACTTGAATTTGCAATTTCAGGTTTTGATAAATCTATATCATTTACTCCATTTATTTTTAATAAACCTAATTCTTCATAATAAGGTAAAACACCTTTTTGTTTTTTCCTACAATAAGGACACCTAATTTCATCATTTTTTAAATGACTTAAACCTCCTTCCATAGTATTAAATTTTTGTTTATGGTTTTTTATATCCAAAAATAATGGTAAATAATTAAACTTATGACCACAAAGCATTTGGATATATTTGTCAACGAGAGGATGGTTAGAAATTAAGCATAAATTATTGTCTTCTTCTGTTTTAAATATGTTTTCTTGAATATCTAGTGACTTATATAATTCATCAAAAAAATTTATTCCTCCTTCAATATTGTATTTTTTCATTTATACCTATTTTAGATATATCTTTATATTTTTTATATATATATTACTTATAATGTCACCGCCTGAAGTTTGGGGACCTGCTATATGGAGCTTATTTCATACATTGTCCGAAAAAATTAATGAGCATACTTATAATGCTATTTATCCACAACTTTTTTTACATTTTCAAAAAATATGTAAATATTTACCTTGTCCTGAATGTTCCAGAGACGCAAGTATTTTTTTAGAAAAGATTAAAATTAGAAATCTTAAAACTAAACACGATTTTAAAAATTTATTTTATTTATTTCATAATTATGTAAATGCAAAAAAAAGAAAACAATTATTTAACTATTCAGGCATAAATATATATAAAAACTATAGAATTATGAATGTTATAAATAATTTTTTTGTTAATTATAATACAAAAGGAAATATGAAACTATTAACCGAAACATTCCAAAGACAATTTATAATTAAAGATTTTAAAAAATGGTTTACTTCAAATATTACTGCTTTTTTTCAACCAAATATTCCACAACCTATAAATAATGCTCCTGTTGAAGAATTAAATGTTGATACACCTGTAGAAACAATTGTGAAACCAGATGTTGAGACATTTACAGAAACAAATTTGGTAAAAGATGTTGACCTAAACGTTGAGATACCTCCTGAAACACCTTCTGAACCAATTATAGAACATTTTGAGGAACCAGTTATTGAACATTTTGAGGAACCAGTTATAGAACAAGATGTAGAACAAGGTGATGTGACACATTTAGAGACAGATTTAGAAAAAGATGTAGAGACAGATTTAGAAACACATGTAGAGCCTGTTGTAGAGACAGATTTAGAAACACATGTAGAGCCTGTTGTAGAGACAGATTTAGAAACACATGTAGAGACATATATAGAGCCTGATGTAGAGACAGATGTAGAGCCAGATGTAGAGCCAGATTTAGAGACGGATGTAGAGCCAGATGTAGAGACAGATGTAGAGCCTGATGTAGAGACAGATGTAGAGCCTGATGTAGAGACAGATGTAGAGCCTGTTGTAGAAACAGATGTAGAGCCTGATGTAGTGCCGGATGTAGAGACACATTTAGAGTCTGATGTAGAGACACATTTAGAGCCTGATGTAGAGACACATTTAGAGCCTGATGTAGAGACACATTTAGAGCCTGATGTAGAGCCTGATGTAGAGCATGATGTAGAGACATATGTAGAGCCTGATGTAGAGCCTGATATAGAGCCTGATGATGATGAAGTAATTAAATATTACCTACAAGTTCACCATTCTTGTAAACTGAACATTTAAATGTTTGGTTTTTTGGTTGATAACAAATTTCTTTATCACTTGAAACTTCATTAAAAAATAAATATTTACCTGACCCACCTGCATACATTAATGTTACTATCATAGCAGATGAAGCAAAACCTAATAATACATTTATAAATAATTCACTTGTTTGTATAATACATTTTTTATAAATTTTAATAAATAAATCTAAAAAGAAATAAACTAACAAACATGAAAAAATCCAAAAATTAGGGGAACCATTACTAAACATCGGAATGGAAAAATATGTTATTGTAAAAGCAAAAACAAAGGCACTAAAAGTTGGATTTCCATATTTACTATATTGAATAGCTGTACATATTGTTTTATCATTTTGCATTGGAATACCGCCACTTAATTGATAAATATAGTTTCTTGCAACACAACAAGCAATTAAAAATCCTAAATAAATAAAACCTTTAAAGTTTTGAAATATAAAAGATAAACAAGTTACACTGGTTGCTAATATTATTGGCGAATAAAATGATAAAAAAACTATTATATTAAACGGTTGAAATAATTCAAGTGGAGTTTCTTTTTGAATTCCACCTATTTTTTCTGTTGGATTTAAACTACTCATATATTAATAATGAATAATTTATTTTTATCATTCATTATTATAAGATATAATTAGATTTACACGTGTTCTAATCATCGAAAACTAATTCAAATACTTCTTGAATTAAATTAACTGGATGAAATTTTATACCTTCTATCAAAGAAGTATTTTTATATTTATCCATAAAATTATTATAATCTTTCATATTTTCTACAGGAAATAATATTTCTTTTACACCTGCTTTTATAGCGCCCAAAATTTTCATATCGAGACCACCTATTTCTGTAACATTTCCGTCAAAACTTATTTCTCCCGTAAGAGCAATATTGCATTTAATACGTCTATTATTAAGTAAACTGTAAATTGCCACCGTAATGGCTGTTCCTGCACTTGGTCCGTCTTTTGGAACAGCACCTTCTGGACAATGAATATGTATGCCATTTAAACTATGATTTTGTTCATCCCAAATATAATCTCTTCTCTCTATTGATGTTAAATTCCAAGCCAAAGTTAATGCAACATTCATTGATTCTTTCATAACATCGCCTTGCATTCCAGTTAAATGTAAATTCAAAAATTTATCACTTGGTCTCCAGTTTACTTGAATTGGTATAACACCTCCTTTTCCAAATGAATTTGCCCACAAACCATTTATTACTCCTATTTTGCTTTCAGTATGTATCTTTTTATGTTTTATTTCATGTTTATCCTTAAAATACTTATTTTTTATATCTTCGATAGTTATTTGAATAGGAATATCAAAATCTTTATTACTATTTTTTAGAACATCTAAATTTATCTCTCCAACTACTTCAAATAATATCTCTTTTAATTTTCTAACTCCTGACTCGGAAGTATATTCATCGATTATAAATTTTAATATATCATCGCTAAAACTAATCATCCCTTCCAGTCCCATTTTTTTGTAAACTTCTGGAAGAATATGGGTATTACAGATTATCAATTTGTCTTCCAAAGATAGACTACTAAATTTAATTCTATGCACTCGGTCTAAAAGAATTTTATCAATGGCTTCTACATCATTATATGATAGAATAAATAACGCTTTTGATAAATCTAAATCTATACCAGAAAAATATTTGTCTTGAAAACAATCATTTTGTGCAGGGTCTAATAGATGAGTCAATATACCAACAATTTCTTTACCATGTTCAGTTCTACTAATTTTATCAACTTCATCAATAAATATTATTGGATTCATACATTTTTTATCAATCAAAATTTGAGCAATAGAACCCCACGTCGAACCTACATATGTATAATTATGACCATGTAATGTGCTTCCATTACTATCTCCGCCCATCTGAATCATAGCGAATGGTCTTGAATTACCTTTATCATCTTTTAAACAATTAGAAATACCACGTTTTGCTAAACTTGTTTTACCACATCCTGGCGGTCCTTCAAAACCAAAACAATAACCGTCTTGTTCACCATTTATCCATTGTCCAATTATTCTCTCTATTTGTTTTTTAGCCTTCTCATGACCATATA
>Ga0315284_10001894_pt1 | contig 29878 bp, 38 predicted proteins | sample YL17G09_16_MG_FD_203696 | JGI IMG/M metagenome (GOLD analysis project Ga0315284, IMG submission 203696) | Sediment microbial communities from Yellowstone Lake, YNP, Wyoming, USA - YL17G09_16 | ecosystem: Environmental > Aquatic > Freshwater > Lake > Sediment | place: USA: Wyoming | collected...
GTATGACCGGGAACGGCGAGCTGCTGGAGGTCACCGTCACCGGTGAAACTCTCACCACGGGTACGGATCTGGTGCGCGAAGGAGTCTCTCCCGCGGCCGTGTGGCGGCAGTGGGAGTCGGTCCGCCGGGTGCAGCACCGCCTGCCCAGCACCCGCCTGGTCGCGCAGCTGCTTGACGGGCAACCAGTGCCGCGAATCAGTCCGGCCCCGGCGGAGCTGCCACTGTTCACCCCGCTGGACCGCTGGGGCGCGGCGCCGCTGCGGCCGGAACCGCTGAGTGCGGCAGCGATCGCCGGAATCACCTCTGCGCACCTCGAGGGTTCGAGGCCGGCGCACCGACCGCTGCGAAAGACTGCCTCCGCGACGATCCCCGAACCTGTCGTCGAGCCCGAGCCCCTGGAGCCGGTGGTGCTTGACCCCGACAGCTTCAGCCGAGGACTGAACGCCCGGCGTCTGGCCGCCCAGCGGCTCGACGGGATCAGCGACGCACTCGACGATGTGGAGGCCCGCGCCGATGCGCTGCTGGCCGGGCTGTTGGAGCTGCTCGAGGAGCCAGAGCTGCGCCGCAGCGGATAACGTTAATCGTCACTCGTCGGTGCCCGCCGATACCGTCCGGAGCGTGTACAGCGCAGCTGCTTTGGTTTTGCACCCGACGATCCACGCCGCTGAGATCGCCAGGTTCTGGAGCTACGTCGTCCCCGGTCCTCGGGAGATCGACTGCGACATCTGGGTCGGCGCCATCGGCAGCGACGGCTACGGCCGCTTCCGTGTCAGCCGTGGCGGATGTGTGTTCTCCATCCGGCCGAACCGCTACGCGCTGGCGCTGGCCAATGGGGGAGTCCTCGAGTCAGGAGTCCTGGCCCTACATACCTGCGACAACCCGATCTGCATACGCGTCAGCGACCGCCACGTCAGGGCGGGCACACAGAGCGAGAACATGATCCAGATGGTGCGGATGCGCCGGGGCGGAGCCCAACGTCCTCTGCGGCAAGGAGATTCACGCGGTGCGCGCCGCGAGCGGTCCGTGGCGTTGCGCGAGGCCGTGCGCGACGGGTGGGACCCCGCGGCGGTGGAGGCCGCCCTGATCGGGGAGCACCCCACCTTGTGGTGAGGGGGTTACTCCTCGAAGATCCGCGCCCCGTAGCCGTGGGCGCTGGCGTCGGCGCAGCCCCAGCCGGCCATGCTCGCCGCTGAGTGCGCGTCGGACTCAGCCTCGCCAAGGGCTATCAGCGCTTTGACCGCGTACTGCTCGGCGACCTGGCGGCTCGGATGCTCGGCACGGCCGAAATACTCACCGGAGCGGATGCTTTGGAACTCAGAAACGAACATCTCGGTGCCTCTCTCTGGTGTGTGCCGACACATACCGCGGTCAGAGCACTGAAGCCTGAAGACGTTGGTGAAGGGGTGCCGCGGCGCGCCTGCCGGCGAAGGTCCGCAGTCATCGCGCCGAAGGAGGGACGTGACAACTACAGCTTCAGCCGGGACCGCGCCTTCGCATCGCCGGTGACGGCGCGCAGCAGTACCTCTGGGGGTAGTTGATAGGTCTCGGCCAGCGACACCAGCTCGGTCACCCGGCACGGGCGCTCGCCGCGTTCGACGCGGGAAAGCACACGCCAGTCGATGCCAGCGGTGTCGCCGGCATCACGCAGGTCGAGCTTGGACCGCTGGCGGGCCGCCCACAACACCTCCCCGACCGCGGAGTCGGGCAGCTCGAAGGTGCGTTGACGGTGAATTGGCATGCGATTGTTCCTCTCGCTGGCGTGGGGCTGGGCGTGGGCGTGAGCGTGGCGGAGGCCGCTGTGGTGAGTGTCTCCAAAGTGGAGAATAGGTGGTCAACGGCGTCTTGGGAAGTACCTACACCCGCTCGGCCGCGATTGTCGCAGATAAGAGCCGCTTTTTGTCTCTGAAGTAGAGACTCGTGTCGCGTTCGTCGAGCGTCGCCCTGATCCATCAGGGTGCACGGCCATGGACACACTCGTAGCCATTTGCGCGATCATCCACTCGATGACCGGCACGCCGTACGTCCCGGGCGGCAACAGCCCACACGGCACCGACTGCTCGGGCCTGGCCTCGATCGTCGCCAACGTCGCCTCCGGGCGCGACCCGTTCTCGGGACGGTTCAACACCGCAACTGAGGCGGGCGCGTTGGCCTCGCGCGGCTTCGTCCCAGGCACCGCCCCCGGCGCGATCGTGATCGGGTGGAACGGCGGGCACACCGCCGTGACCCTGCCCGACCGAACCTCGGTGGCCTCCGGTTAGGGCGGTGGAGTCCGCTTCGGTGGGGGTGGCGCCTACCAGGCCCAGTTCTCGATTCCTGGGGAGAGCGCATCAAACTGCTGATGCCCTACCAGGTCAACGCGAAAATGGTTAAGGAGACGGGTAATCTGCGGGTGCGCTTCATGCACTGCCTGCCGGCCTTCCACAACTCCCAGACCAAGGTCGGTAAGCAGATCGCCGAGCAATATCCCGATATGAAAGACGGCATCGAGGTCACCGAGGACGTGTTCGAAAGCCCGATCAACATCTGCTTCGAACAGGCCGAGAACCGGATGCACACCATCAAAGCCGTCCTGGTGTCGTCACTCGCATGAGGATCGTGATCGCCCTGGGCGGCAACGCACTGCTGCAGCGCGGCCAGCCGATGACCGCCGAGAACCAGCGGGCCAACATCAGGCTGGCAGCCGAGCGCATTGCGAAAGTGGCTCCAGGCAATGAGATCGTGATCGCCCACGGCAACGGCCCCCAGGTCGGGTCGTTGGCGCTGCAGGACGCTGCGTACGAGGCAGCGGACCCGTACCCGCTCGACGTGCTCGGTGCCGAGACCGAGGCGATGATCGGCTACGTCATCGAACAGGAGCTCGGCAACCTGCTGCCGGTCGAGCAGCCGTTCGCGACACTGCTCACCATGATCGAGGTCGACCCCAACGACCCGGCGTTCGGCAACCCGACCAAACCGATCGGCCCGATCTACGACAAGGCGACGGCGGAGAAACTCGCCGCGGACAAGGGGTGGTCGATCGCCCCGGACGGCGAACACTTCCGGCGAGTGGTGCCGAGCCCTAAACCCCAGCGGATCTTCGAGATTCGCCCGATCCGCACGCTGGTCGACCAGGGCTGCATCGTGATCTGCGCCGGCGGGGGGAGGGATCCCCACGATGTACGACGCCGACGGCGAGCTCCACGGTGTGGAGGCCGTCATCGACAAGGACCTCGCGGCGTCCCTGCTGGCTGAGGAACTCGACGCCGACATGCTGGTGATCGCCACCGACGTCGACGGCGTCTACACCGGCTGGGGAACCCCCGAGCGGCAGAAGCTGGGTGCGGTCACGGTCGACGAGGTCGTTAGCATGAACCTGCCGGCCGGGTCGATGGGCCCGAAGGTCCGCGCGGCGTGCGAGTTCGCCGCGAAGACCGGCAACGAGGCCGTCATCGGCTCGCTGGCCGACATCGACACCATCGTGGAGGGTTCGGCGGGAACGCGGGTGCGGGCCTAGTACCGGAACACCCACAAACACCCGAAGAATGCGCCATTGCGGACAGGGTCCACGGGACCTTAGCCGTTGCCGACGGTGGTACCGCGCGCGTGTACGGAATGGTGGAAGGCCTTCTTGTTCAGAGCGGGGGCGTGGCCCAGCTCTACGGGAGATCCACCGGCGACGCCCGCAATGACGGCGGCGATCTCATCTCACGGTGAAAGGCGTCATACTCGGCAGGCTGCTCGGGGCACTGTCGTACACCCCAAAGCCCGCGTCGGCCTCCCCGGCCGCAAGCTCGATTTAGCCGCGGCCGAGCCCTGAGACCGGGATAACCGGACGGTTCTCGGATTCGCCACGAAATGCGGAAAGACGCTCTCGCCATCAGGAGCGGAAACGCAGCGAACGCGCAGCTCAGGCGCGCGCCGGCATGTTCCAGACTATTTGCTCTTCACCGACGGAATCCCCACGGTGGTTGATGCAAAGCCTGCCGACAAGCTCAGCGCCGAGAAGGTGCGTTTCACTCTCGACTGGACGCGGGAACTCGTCGAGCAGCGCGGCTGGCTCTACGAAGTGTGGACCGAGCCGGACGATCTGTCTCTGCCCAATCTGCGCTTTCTGTCGGGGTTTCGTAATCCGGATCGCTTCGATGACGCGCTCCTGAAAAGCATTGTCCAGCAATTCTCTTCACATGCCTCGTCTCCCGGCCTGAACATGCATGTGGACTGGCTGAGCGCGGCGCAGGTTGCCTCTCGCGCAAGTTGCTGCACTATGCCTTCGACGAGCAGTCGGCCGCGCAGCGGCTCCCGGCAGTGGGCAGGGGACCCTGAGGCACCTCGCCCAACTCCTCGGCGCGCGCTGATCGTTTGGTCACCGACGGGTGCAGCAATGCCCCCGCCGAACCGACGACGCCGTTTCAGGCGATGCTGTTGATAGCGGCGGCGGCCTTGCTCTGAAACTCCGCGGGCAAGGGGATATAGCCGACCTTGTTGAGATCGGTCTGGCCGACGGTCACTGCGGACTGCAGGAAGCTCTTGACGGCTTCGCCGGTGTCGGAGTCGGGGTAACGGGAGCAGACGATCGAATAGCCGGCCAGGATGATGGGGTAGCCGAATTTCGCGGTTGGCTGGAAGGCCGGAGTCAGGTCGAGGACCATGTTGTTGCCTTCCCCGACGATCGTGACGGGCGCGATGGACGTGCCGACCCAGTCGGTACCGATGTGGGTGATTCCCGCGGGGGTTTGGATGTCAGCGGTCGACAGGTTCTGGTCGATGGCGGAAGACCAGTCGTTGTAGCTGATCGCGCCCGGGGTGTTTCTGACCATTTCCGCGGTGCCCTGGTTTCCGCTGGCGCCCTGGCCCACTCCGCCGTTGAAGGTCTTCCCGGCGCCGCGGGTCCACGCCCCGTCTGACGCGGTTTGCAGGTACTGCTGGAAGTTGTCGGTTGTTCCGGATTCATCGTTGCGGTGGATGACCCGGATTTCTTCGGCTGGCATGGCTATGCGCGGGTTCGGGTGCGCCCTGCCGCCCGGCAGGTTCAGGGCCTCGATTGCCGGGTCGTCCCAACGGGTGATAGCGCCGGAGAAGATGCCGGCCAGCGTGGGTCCGTCGAGGATCAGGACGTCAACATCGGCGAGGTTGTAGGTGATGGCGATCGGTCCGAAGACGATCGGGATGTTCAGGGCCTCCGCGCCGCCGCAGCGCTGTTTGGCGGCGTTGAACTCGTCACCCTGGAGTGGCGAGTCCGAGCTGCCGAAATCGGTCTTTTTGGCGAGGAATTCCTGGATTCCGGCGCCGGACCCGTTGGCGGTATAGGTGAGCGTTGTCCCCGGGCATGCGTCTTGGTAGGCCTTGGTGAAGTGGGCGATCGCAGCGGCCTGGGCGGTCGAGCCGCTGGCAGTCAACTCTTTCTTGCCGGCGCAAGCCACCGTGGCGTCCTTGGCGTAGGGCTGCTCGGGGCCGGTCTGGGAACACGCCGCTGTCAGCAGAGTGCCCGCGGCGGCCATGGCGGCGAGGGCGCGGTGTCGGTTGTTCTTCATCTCGGTTGACTCCTTGGGACGGATGGACGGGGGTCGTTGTCGATAGGGGATTGGGGACGGCTTTCGCCGCGTAGGCCGGCATCGGTGATCAGCGCTCGCCGTTGGTGATCGAGTTGGTGTTCACGGATCCAGGCCTGGGCGGCGATTTGGGTTGCGTCCCAGGGCGACCCCAGGGGTGGGGTGTAGGACAGGTCGAGTTCGTTGAGGGCGTCCACGGTCATGGTGTGGAACAGGGCGGTGGCGTAAGTGTCGACCCGTTTGGACACCTCCGCGCTGCGGTGGCCCACGAGTTGGGCTCCCAGCAGCCGGCCGCTCGCGCGGTCGCCGGTGATGCGGATATGCACGGGAGTGGCCCCGGGGTAATAGGCCTTGTGGTCATCGGGGGCCGATTGTGTGGTCACCGGGTGCCAGTCGGGGTTGGCGGTGTGGGCTTCGTGTTCGCGCAGCCCGGTGCGGGCCGCGACGAGGTCGAATACTTTGACGACCTGGGTGCCCAGGCTGCCGGCGAAGCGGGCGTAGCCGCCGAGGGCGTTCTCGCCGGCGACTCGGCCCTGTTTGTGCGCGGTGGTTCCCAGCGGTAGCCAGGTGATGCCGAGGAGGCGGTGGTGGGTGTGAGCGCAGTCGCCGGCGGCGAAGACGTCGGTCAGGTTGGTGCGCATTGCGTCGTCGACGGCGATGGTTCCCTTGACGCTCAACTCGGCACCGGCGTCGGCGGCCAGCTCGGTGTCGGGTTTCACCCCGACGACCACCAGAACGAAATCGACGACGCGGGTGGCGGTTTCGCCGTCGTGTGTGGTGGACAGGACCAGCGCCCCGGTCGGTGTTCGGGCAATGGCCGTGACGGTGGTGTGGGTGAGGACCTCGACGCCGTTGCGCTGGAGTTCAGCGTGGATCAGCGAGCCGAGGTCGGGGTCCACGGTGGGCAGCACTTCGGGTAGGGCCTCAATCTGGGTGACCGCGATGCCCCGGGTGGTGAGGGCCTCGGCCATTTCCAGCCCGATGTATCCGGCCCCGATGATGGCTGCTGTCTTCGGGTTTCGCGTGTTGAGGGATTCCATGACGGCGAAGGTGTCGCCCATGGAGTGCAGCAGGTGCACCCCGTCTGCCGGGCCCAGCCCGTCCGGGCCGTCCAGGCCGGCGATCGGCGGGCGGGCACTGACCGCTCCAGTGCCGACAATCAGTGCGTCATAGGGCAATCGACCGGGATTTCCGGCGGGGTCGAGGATGTCGAGGGTGTGTTCGGCGACGTTGATGCGGGTGGCCCGGGTCTCGGTGAGGACTTCCATTCCGGTGGCGGCCAGGTCGGCGGCGGTGCGGTGGGCGAGATTGGTCCAGTGAGTGACTTCCCCGGAGACGTAGTAGGGGATCCCGCAAATGGAGAAGTTCGGGTAGGCATCGGCGACCACCACGGTGAACTTGGCGCCGGGGTCGAGTTCGCGGGCACGCAGGGCGGCGCTGATCCCGGCGTCGCTACCACCGACGGCGACGATCCGGCGAGCTGTCATGGGCTTGGCTCCTGACGTGTTGGAGTGAGGATTCGACTCAGGTGATCGCGTTGACGGCGCCGGCCACCTTCGACTGGAACCGGTCGGGCAGCGGGAAATAGCCGTGGTCTTCCAGATGCGCCTGCCCCTTGCTGACGGTGGACTGCAGGAATGCCCGCACGGCGGTGCCGACCTGAGTGTCGGAGTATTTCGAGCACACCAGCTGGTAGGTGGCCAGCACGATCGGGTACGAGCCCGACTCGGTGGGGGTGTAGAACGCGGAGGTGTCGAGTACGAGGTTGTTTCCCTGACCGGTGATGGTGGCGCTCTCGATGGTCTTCTGAACGGTGGCCGCGTTGATCGTGACCGGCTCCGGTCCAGCGGAGGTCAGAATCTTGGCGGCCTTGAGCCGGGCTTTCTGGGCGAATGACCACTCGTTGTAGCTGATCGCACCCGGGGTGTCTTTGACGGTTGCCGAGGTGCCCTCGTTGCCGGGGGCGCCCTGGCCCACACCACCGTTGAAGACCTTGCCGGTCCCCTTGCCCCATGCGCCGCCGGAGGCGGCATCGAGGTAGCGCTGGAAGTTGTCGGTGGTGCCTGAGCCGTCGCTGCGGAACACCACCCGGATCGGTTCGGCAGGCACCGAGGGGTTATCGGCTTTGATCGCGGGATCGTCCCACCGGGTGATGGAGCCGTTGAAGATCTTGGCCAGGGTCGCGGCGTCGAGCACCAGGGTGTCGATTCCGTCGAGGTTGTAGGTGATCGCCAGTGGCCCGAAGACCACCGGCAGGTTCCAGGCGTCCGATCCGCACCGCTTTTGGGCCTTGGCGTACTCGTCGCCGGCCAGCGGGGAGTCGGAGCCACCGAAATCGGTTGTGCCGTCGATGAATTCGCTCACTCCGGCGGCAGAGCCGTTGGAGGTGTAGACCAACGTCTGTCCCGGGCAAGTCTTCTCGTAGACCTCGACGAACAGGGTCATGGCGTTGGCCTGGGCGGTGGACCCGCTGGCGGTCAAGGTGTCCTTACCGCCGCAATCGACCTTCGCCGATCCCGCGTAGGTGGGCACCGCCTGATCGCTGCCGCATCCAGGCAGCAGCAGCGCAGCAGCCGCAATGACCGACGCGGGGGCGGACCGGTTCAGCGAGATAGCCATGGCACATGTCTTTCTGATGGGACTGATCGGAGGCGATAGCACCGGCGGCTCATCGGTGTCCCCGCCCGCGCTGCTGGTGGTGGTGCCCGATGGCCGGGGCCAATTGGTCGATCCGTGCGACCAACTCGTCGAGGGCGTGATCGAACGCCTGGGCGCCCCCTGCGCGGACGGGATCGGTGATCGACCAATGCAGCCGCGTCGTCTGAGGGGGGAGCTCTTCGTGGACGGTGTCGCACACCGCCACGATGAGGTCGGTGGGGCGGCGCACCTCATCGAGGTGGCGCGGCCGGCGGGGCCGCATCGCAAGGTCGTGGCGGGCCGCTGCGGCCACCGCACCCGGGTGCACCCGGGCTGCGGGTTGGGTGCCGGCGGAGGCCGCGGGCACCTGACTGCGCCGGTTCCACACGGCGACCGCCAGTTGGCTGCGCGCGGAGTTCTGGGTGCACACGAACACCACCCGCTCGACATGCAGTGCCACCGAGGGCACCAGCAGGTCCAGAGCTGTGGGGATCAGTTGCAGATAGGTGCGGCGGCGATCGCCCTCCGAGCGGACCCGCCGCAGGATGCCGGCGCCTTCCAGCACAGCCAGGTGGTGGGCCAGAAGGCTCGACGACATCGACACCACCTGGTGCAGTTCCGACGGTGAGGCGTCTCCGAGCAGCAACCGGTCGACGATCGTCAGCCGTCCGGCATCAGCCAGGGCCGCATGGACCTGCACACGTCGCAAGGCGTCTGCGGACAGCTCAATCATGATTGAGTCAATGTGCGCTGAGACAGGCCACTCCATCAACGGATGCACCGAGATTGTGCCGTCCCGTCATGTGCTGTTCATCCTGGCGCCGGTTCCGGTTTGCTTGAGGCGGCTCCCCCCGTGAAGTCTGGGCTAATGACCCACTACGACGTTGTAGCTCTCGGCGGTGGTCCCGGCGGGTATGTCGCGGCGATCCGTGCCGCCCAACTCGGGTTGAACACTGCGGTTGTCGAGCCGAAGTATTGGGGTGGGGTGTGCCTCAATGTCGGGTGTATCCCGTCGAAGGCGTTGTTGCGCAACGCCGAGCTGGCCCACATCTTCACCAAGGAGGCCGAGACGTTCGGCATCAGCGGGGAGGCGAGGTTCGACTACGGTGCGGCCTTCGACCGAAGCCGCACGGTGGTCGATGGGCACGTCGCCGGTGTGCACTTCCTGATGAAGAAAAACAAGATCACCGAGATCAATGGGTACGGCCGGTTCACCGACGCCACCACCATCGAGGTGGCCCTCAACGACGGCGGTACCCAGATCGTCACCTTCGACAACGCGATCATCGCCACCGGCAGCAGCGTGCGCCTGGTGCCGGGGACCTCGCTGTCGGCCAACGTGGTCACCTACGAGGAACAGATCCTGTCCCGGGAGCTGCCGCGCTCGATCGTCATCGCCGGTGCGGGCGCCATCGGGATGGAGTTCGGCTACGTGATGGCCAACTACAGCGTCGAGGTCACCATCGTCGAGTTCCTGCTGCGGGCGCTGCCCAACGAGGACGCCGAGATCTCCAAGGAGATCGAGAAGCAGTACAAGAAACTCGGCGTGACGATCCTTACCGGCACCAAGGTGGAGTCCATCACCGATGACGGGTCGGCGGTCACCGTCGTCGTGAGTAAGGACGGGATCACGCAGGAGCTCAAGGCCGACAAGGTGTTGCAGGCCATCGGGTTTGCGCCCAATGTCGAGGGCTTCGGACTGGAGACCACCGGTGTGGCGCTCACCGACCGCGGCGCCATCGCCATCGACGACTACATGCGCACCAACGTGCCGCACCTCTACGCGATCGGCGACGTCACCGCCAAACTGCAACTGGCCCACGTCGCCTCGGCCATGGGCGTGGTCGCCGCCGAGACGATCGCCGGGGCCGAGACCCTGCCGCTGGGCGACTACCGCATGCTGCCGCGGGCGACCTTCTGCCGGCCCCAGGTCGCCAGCTTCGGGCTCACCGAGGAGCAGGCCCGCGCAGAGGGCTATGACGTCACGGTGGCCAAGTTCCCCTTCAGCGCCAACGGCAAAGCGCATGGCCTCGCGGAGCCCACCGGCTTCGCGAAGGTCATCGCCGACGCCAAATATGGTGAGCTGCTCGGCGCGCACCTGATCGGGCCCGACGTCTCCGAGCTGCTCCCCGAACTCACCCTGGCCCAGAAGTGGGATCTGACCGTCAGCGAACTGGTCCGCAACGTCCACACGCACCCGACGCTGTCGGAGGCGCTGCAGGAATGCTTCCACGGCCTGGCCGGCCACATGATCAATCTGTAAATCCCAGCCCCGCCTAGTGTTCGGCGGACCACCTCCGGCAGGGACGGCCCGCCGGTCGGCTCACCGTCTCAGCAGCACGACGTGGTGGCTGCCGCGTTGTCCGGCTGGCCCGGGCCATTGGTCGCAGCGGCGGCAGATCCGCAACAGGCTCCCACCTCGGACGGGACATCCAGATGCTGTGGGTTGGCGCCGAAGGTCTCCGAGTCGGCCAACACGGTGTAGACCTCCCACTTCTCGCCGCCGGGTCCCGTCACCCACACCTTGTCCTGGGTGGCGAAGCAACACGTGGTGCCGATCTCCTCATCGGTGAACAGGCCCTCGCCGGTGAGGCGGGCGATTTCGGCATGCACCGTGTCGCTGGACTCGACCTCGACGCCGAGATGGTTGATGGTGCCGCCCTGCCCTGGATTCTCCAGCAGCACCAGCTTCAGCGGCGGCTCGGCGATCGCGAAGTTGGCGTAACCGGGCTTGACCTTGGCCGGTGCGGTGTCGAACAGCTTGGAGTAGAACGTGATCGCCTCGTCGAGGTTGTCGACGTTGAGGGCGAGTTGAGCTCGGGACATGGGGATGATCCTCCTACTTCTGAGACATATGTCTAACTACGGCGATGCCTTCAGAATGCCACCTCTTTGATATATGTCAAGGCATCTGAGAAGATGGGTTCATGCCCAAGGCGCTGCCCGTGGTCGAGATCTCCACCCCGGTCTGTTGCGCGCCCATGGCTGCCGGGTCGATGAGCGACGACGACGCCCTGCACGTCGCCTTGCGACTGAAGGCCCTCGCCGACCCCGCCCGGTTGAAGATCATGTCACTGCTGTTCAGTTCGCCGGCCGGGGAACGCAACAGCGGAGAACTTGCGACGGCCCTCGGGTTGAGCGAGTCCACGATCAGTCACCACCTGACTCAACTGCGCAAGGCCGGCCTGGTCGAGTCGGATCGGCGCGGCATGAACGTCTATCACCGCCCCAGCCCGGACTCACTTGCCGCGCTGTGCGCGGTGCTTGACCCGAACTGCTGTCGCTGAGCCCGCCAAGGCCGGCGCTATCACCGGATCTTCACCGGGAGTTCGCTTGCACTCGGGATTGGATTTCTGTCAATATCGACTCATGTCGAATCAAGATGCGGGAGACGGTGGCTGCCCGGTGGCACCCCTTGTGGCCGAACCATTGAGTATGCCGGGGGCGGTGGAGATGGCGGCGAAGTTCAAGGCGTTGTCGGATCCGGTGCGCCTACTGCTGCTCAGCTCGGTGGCTAGTCACGCCGGTGGCGAGGCCTGCGTGTGCGACATCTCCACCGGAGTGGGGGTGTCGCAGCCCACGGTGTCCCATCACCTGAAGGTGCTGCGAGGTGCAGGGCTACTGACCTCTCAACGTCGGGCCTCGTGGGTGTACTACGCGGTGGTGCCCGAAGCGCTTGAAGCACTGTCGACACTGTTGAGTGCCGGGGCGGATTCTGCTGCGGCCGTGGGGGTTTCGGCGTGACCGGCACGGTAAGCGCCGACGTGCCGGTGGCCAGCCGGCTGTCCACCCTGGACCGGTTCCTGCCGGTGTGGATCGGTGTGGCGATGGCAGCCGGGCTGCTGCTGGGCCGCGGGGTGCCCGGGCTGAACACCGCCTTGGAGAAGGTGCAGATCGACGGCATCTCCCTGCCGATCGCCCTGGGGCTGCTGATCATGATGTACCCGGTTTTGGCCAAGGTGCGCTATGACCGCCTCGATACCGTCACCGGTGACCGCAAACTTCTGGTCAGCTCACTGGTGCTGAACTGGGTGATCGGGCCCGCGTTGATGTTCGCCTTGGCGTGGCTGTTCCTGCCGGACCTGCCGGAGTACCGCACCGGCCTGATCATCGTGGGCCTGGCCCGCTGCATCGCCATGGTGATCATCTGGAACGACCTGGCCTGCGGCGACCGCGAGGCTGCCGCGGTGCTGGTGGCGCTGAACTCGGTGTTCCAGGTCGTCATGTTCGCGGTGCTGGGCTGGTTCTACCTCTCCGTGCTGCCGGGCTGGCTGGGGTTTGAGCAGGCCTCGATCTCCACCTCACCGTGGCAGATCGCCAAGTCGGTCCTGATCTTCCTGGGCATCCCCTTGCTGGCCGGCTACCTGTCGCGCCGACTCGGCGAGAAGGCCAAGGGCCGGCAATGGTACGAGAGCGTGTTCCTCCCCAAGGTCGGCCCGTGGGCGCTCTACGGCCTGCTGTTCACCATCGTCATTCTCTTTGCGCTCCAAGGTAATCAGATCACCAGCCGGCCACTCGACGTGGTACGCATCGCCCTTCCACTGCTGGTCTACTTCGCCCTCATGTGGGGCGGCGGCTACCTGCTCGGGGCGGCGCTGGGCCTGGGCTACGAACGCACCACCACCCTGGCGTTCACCGCGGCGGGCAATAACTTCGAACTCGCGATCGCCGTGGCCATCGCCACCTACGGCGCGGCCTCTGGACAGGCCCTGGCCGGGGTGGTCGGACCGCTGATCGAAGTGCCGGTCCTGGTCGGGCTGGTGTACGTGTCGTTGGCGTTGCGCGGGCGCTTCCGGACAACCGATCCGACCTCTGTGCCCGCGGCCGGTGGTTCCTGATGGCCGATGACTGCCTCGAATCGCCCGAGCCGGTGGCGGAGTTGTTGATGCCGCAGGCGGTGCTCTCCCGGGCCGCACAGAACCTGGCCGCCAAGTACACCGGGGTGTTCTCGCCGCAGACCGTGGAACGGTATGTCTTCGAGTCGTACGCGGCCCTGCGACGCACCGCCCGCATCCACACCCATCTGACTGCCCTGGCCACTCGGTTCGCCGGCGACCGGCTCACCGCCCTGGCCCAGTCCCAAGGGGCGGCCCCCAAGGACGTCCCCGAGGTCCTGTTCATCTGCGTGCACAACGCAGGCCGCTCCCAGATGGCTGCGGCCCTGCTCGACCATCACGGCCAGGGGCGGGTGCATGTGCGCTCAGCCGGGTCGGCGCCGGCCCAAGAGATCAACGCGGAGGTGATCGAAGCGATGGCGGAGATCGGCGTCGATCTGGGCGAGGAGTACCCGAAGCCGCTGACCGACGACGTGGTCGTCGCCGCCGATGTGGTGGTGTCCATGGGCTGCGGCGATGCCTGCGCGGTGTATCCGGGCAAGCGGTACCTGGATTGGACGATCGACGACCCCGCCGGTCAACCCCTGGACGTGGTGCGCAGCATCCGCGACGACCTCGACGCCCGCGTCCGCGGCCTGCTCACCGACCTGACCGGCTCCACACTTCCTGCCTGATCCCTGCTTGCAATCTGAAAGGTTTTCCAAGACATGGCTTCTCGTCCCAGCGTGTTGTTCGTCTGCATCCACAATGCCGGCCGCTCCCAGATGGCGGCCGGCTTCCTGCGCGACCTGGCCGGCGATGCCGTCGAGGTCCGCTCCGCGGGCAGCGACCCAGGCCCGCAGGTCAATCCGGCGGCGGTCGAGGCGATGGCCGAGGTCGGCATCGACATCTCCGACCAGTCACCGAAACTGCTCACCCACGAAGCGGTCGAAACCTCCGACGTGGTGATCACGATGGGCTGCGGGGACGCCTGCCCGGTGTTTCCCGGCATCAGCTACCGCGACTGGCAACTCGAAGACCCGGCCGGCAAGGGCATCGACGCCGTGCGCCCGATCCGCGACGAGATCAAGACCCGCGTGCAGGCCCTGGTCGCCGAACTCCTGCCCGCCCAATCCGCCTCGTGAGGAATCCGTCGGTGCTGTTCGTCTGCGTGAAGAACGGCGGCAAGTCCCAGATGGCGGCCGGGTTGATGCGCAAGCTGGCCGGTGACCGCATCGACGTGTATTCGGCCGGCACCTCCCCGGGTGCGGCGATCAACGAGCTATCCGCGCAGTCCCTGCTCGAGGTCGGTGTCGACATCACCGGCGAGCACCCCAAGCCGATCGACCCAGCACTGCTGAGCAAGGTGGACCTTGTGGTCACGCTGGGACGTGAGGCCCGAGTCGACGTGCCCCCCGGCACCCGGCTGGAGAACTGGGACACCGACGAACCCTCCGAGCGCGGGATCGAGGGAATCGAGCGGATGCGACTGGTCCGCGACGACATCGCCACCCGCGTCGAAGAACTCAACGAACAGCTGACCGAGAAGGAGAAGTGATGGGCAAGATTGAGGTGTTCGAGCCGGCGTTGTGCTGCGCGACCGGTGTGTGCGGGGAGGACGTCGACCAGTCGCTGGTGACCTTCTCCGCCGACATGGATTACGTCGCTAGCCGCGGCGGTGACATCGCCCGCTACAACCTGGCCAGCGAACCGCAAGCGTTCGCCGGCAACGAGGCCGTCAAAGCCTTCCTGCACGTCTCCGGATCGCCCGGGCTGCCCCTGATCCTCGTCGACGGCGTCACCGCCATGACCGGGCGTTACCCCGACCGGGCCCAACTGGCCGCGTGGGCCGGTCTTGATGTGCCCGCGGGCGCCGGGTTGGGCATCACCGAGGCCAACGCCTCGGAGGGCGGCTGCTGCGGCGGCGACGCCTCAAGCTGCTGTTAAACCGACCGAGACCCCCGAACACCCGAAAGACTGGTTATGAGTTCACAACCCACCCATGGCGTCATCATCATCGGATCCGGGCCGGCCGGATACACCGCGGCGATCTACACCGCCCGCGCACAACTGCACCCCCTGGTGTTCGAGGGCACCTCATTCGGGGGTGCGCTGATGACCACCACCGAGGTGGAGAACTATCCCGGCTTCCGCGCGGGCATCCAGGGCCCGGAACTGATGGACGAGATGCGCGAACAGGCGCTGCACTTCGGCGCCGACCTGCAGATCGAAGACGTGGAGTCGGTGTCACTGGCCGGCCCGATCAAAGAGGTCGTGACGGCCGGTGGCGAGACCCACCGGGCCCGGGCGGTGATCCTGGCCATGGGTGCCGCGGCCCGCTACCTGGGTGTCCCCGGGGAGCAGGAACTACTGGGCCGCGGGGTGAGCGTGTGTGCCACCTGCGACGGGTTCTTCTTCAAGAACCAGGACATCGCCGTGATCGGCGGCGGCGACTCGGCCATGGAGGAAGCCACCTTCCTCACCAAGTTCGCCCGCAGCGTCACCCTGGTGCACCGGCGCGAAGAGTTCCGCGCGTCGAAGATCATGCTGGAACGGGCCCGCGCCAACGACAAGATCCGCTTCCTGACCAACACCACCGTCGTGGCGGTGGACGGCGACAGCACCGTGACCGGCCTGCGGGTCCGCAACGCACTCACCGGGCAGGAGTCCACCCTGGCGGTCACCGGGGTGTTCATCGCGGTCGGCCACGACCCGCGCTCGGCGTTGGTTCGCGATGTCGTCGATGTCGATGCCGAAGGCTACGTCCAGGTCTGGGGCCGCAGCACCGCGACCTCAGTCGACGGTGTCTTCGCCGCCGGGGACCTCGTCGACCGCACCTACCGGCAAGCCATCACCGCCGCGGGCAGCGGCTGCGCGGCGGCCATCGACGCCGAACGTTGGCTGGCCGACACCCGCGACAGCGGCACCACTGAGATGATCGGAGCACACCGATGAGCACCTCCACCACCCCGCTGACCGTCACCGACGACTCCTTCGCCGCCGACGTCCTGGCCAGCACCACCCCTGTCCTGGTGGACTTTTGGGCCGCCTGGTGCGGGCCGTGCAAGATGGTGGCCCCGGTGCTGGAGGAGATCGCCCGGGAGAAGGCCGGTGTACTGACGGTGGCCAAGATCGACGTCGACGCCAACCCGTCGACCGCCCGGGACTTCCAGGTCGTCTCCATCCCCACCCTGATCCTGTTCAAGGACGGCAAGCCGGTCACCCGGATCGTCGGAGCCAAGGGCAAGGCAGCCCTTCTCAAAGAGATCGCCGACGTCATCTAAGGCGCACAGACGGTTTCACCAGAGGTCCGCCGCCGCACGACTTCCGACACACCAACCAGAGGACACCGCACCGCATGAAGTTCCTTGACCATCCGCCGCGCTTTTTGTTCTTCACTGGCAAGGGCGGGGTGGGCAAGACCTCGATTGCGTGTGCCACCGCGATCACATTGGCCGGCCAGGGCAGGTCGGTGCTGCTGGTTAGTACCGATCCGGCCTCCAACGTCGGGCAGGTCTTCGGGTTGACGATCGGTAACGCCATCACCGCGATCCCTGCGGTGGCGGGGTTGTCGGCGTTGGAGATCGACCCCGATCAGGCGGCGGAGGCCTATCGGGAACGCATCGTCGGGCCGGTGCGGGGTCTGTTGCCCGAGGCGGAGGTGGCCTCGATTACCGAGCAGCTCTCCGGGTCGTGCACCACCGAGATCGCCTCGTTCAACGAGTTCACCGAACTGCTCACCGACGCCGGAGGTCAGATCGGGTCATTCGACCACGTGCTGTTCGACACCGCGCCTACCGGGCACACCATCAGGCTGCTGCAACTGCCCGGCTCCTGGACGGACTTCCTCAACGAGGGCAAGGGCGACGCCTCCTGCCTGGGCCCGCTGGCCGGTTTGGAGAAGCAGCGCGCCGTCTATGCCGAGGCGGTGGCGGCACTCGCCGATCCGACCCGCACCCGGCTGGTGTTGGTGGCCCGCGCACAGACCTCCACCCTGAACGAGATCACCCGCACCCACCGGGAACTGGCCGCCATCGGACTGACGCATCAGTACGTGGTCATCAACGGCGTGCTGCCCACCCCCGCCGACGACAACGACCCGCTGGCCTCAGCGATCTACCGCCGCGAACAGGCCGCGATCGCCGCCCTGCCGGAGGAACTGCGGGCGCTGCCACTGGACCAGGTGGACCTCAAAGCCACCAACATCGTCGGGATCGACGCCCTGGCAACACTGTTCACCCCCGACACCAACATCGGCCCGGCCGAGGAGCCGGCGGTCGAGGTGCCCGATGCGCCCCTGGCGGCGCTGATCGACCAGATCGCCGCCGGCGACAAAGGGCTGATCATGTGTATGGGTAAGGGCGGGGTCGGCAAGACCACCGTGGCCGCCGCGATCGCCGTGGCACTGGCGCAGCGCGGCCACCCGGTTCACCTGACCACCACCGATCCCGCCGGCCATCTCACCGACACTCTGCACGGCACCTTGGAGCACCTGACGGTTTCCAGCATCGACCCCGTCGAGGCCACCCGGGCTTACCGCGAGCACGTCCTGGCCACCAAAGGCGCCGACCTCGACGAGCAGGGCCGGCTGCTGCTTGCCGAGGACCTGCGCTCACCCTGCACCGAGGAAGTCGCTGTCTTCCAAGCCTTCTCGAAAGTCATCGCCGAATCACGCCGCCAGTTCGTCGTCGTCGACACCGCACCCACCGGACACACCCTGCTGCTGCTCGACGCCACCGGCTCCTATCACCGCGAAGTCGCCCGCCAGTTGGGCGACCGGCACTTCACCACCCCGCTGATGCGGCTGCAGGACCCCGAGTCGACCAAGGTCATCATCGTCACCCTCGCCGAGACCACCCCGGTCCTGGAGGCCGCCGGCCTCAAGAGTGAACTCGAACGCGCCGAGATCCACCCCTGGGCCTGGGTCATCAACAACTCCCTGGCCGCCGCCGAACCCACCGCACCGCTGCTGCGCCGCCGCGCCGCCGCCGAAATCGCCCAGATCGACACCGTGCGAAACGATTACGCCGACCGCATCGCCGTGGTGCCCCTGCTGCCGGTCGAACCCGTCGGCATCCCCGCCCTCACCCAGCTCGCCAACGCCCGCGACACCGCCACTCGATAAGTGGCGACCCCAGAGGCCGGCGGTGACCCGGTGAACGCTGAAGGCATCGCCGCCGTCACCGACGAATGGCGAAAGTCCCTCCCGCTGAAGTCCTCTAGGGTGACGAAGTGAGCACCGCCTCCCGCCATGTCTCCGACGCCGGTCCGGGTGGCCCGTCGGAACGCGCGCGGACCCTCGGCGTTCTCCTAGGCGCCGCGCTTGTCTGGACCGCCCTATACGCCCTGAACGAGTACATCTGGGATGCGATCGTCGGTTGGCTGGGGCTCGATCTCCATACTCGCCTAGTCGGCGCGGTGCATTTCTTCCTCTACGACACGGTGAAAATCTTCCTGCTGCTCACCGGACTGATGTTCGTCGTCGGCATGCTGCGCGCGAGCCTGGACCTAGACAAAGCCAGGGACTATCTGCAGGGCCGCGGACTGTTTGTCGGGTTGGTGCTCGCCGTCGTTCTCGGCGTCGTGACGCCGTTCTGCTCGTGCAGTTCAATTCCGCTGTTCATCGGTTTCGTTGCCGCGGGCATCCCGCTGTCGATCACGCTCACGTTCTTGATTGCCTCACCGCTGATCAGCGAGATCGCCGCAATCATGATCGGTGACCAGTTCGGCTGGCATATCGCCGCGGTCTACGTGGCCGCCGGCAGTCTGCTGTCCCTGGCGATCGGCTGGATCTTCTCGCGCTTCGACCTGAGCCGCTGGGTCGAGCCCATGGTGTTCGCGACGAAGGTGGGTGCACTGCGCGCCGACGGGCACGTGCCCACGCTGGCCGAGCGGGTCGATGCCGCGCTCGAGGAGACCAAGGACATCTTCCGCAGCGTGTGGCTATGGGTCCTGCTCGGAGTCGGCATCGGCGCGGTCATCCACGGCTGGGTTCCCGCCGACTTCTTCGTCCGCTTCGCCGGACCCGACAACCCCTTCGCGGTCGTGGTCGCGACCCTGGCCGGAGTGCCGCTCTATGTCAACGGCGCCGGCGTCGTACCCATCGCAGAAGCGCTGTGGGCCAAGGGAATGTCGCTGGGCACGGTGATGGCGTTCACGATGAGCACGATCGCCCTGTCGATTCCGCAGGCGGTCATGCTGCGACGCGTATTGAAACCGCCGCTGCTGGCGTTGTTCTTCGGCACCGTGGCCGTGGGGATCATGATCATCGGGTTCCTGTTCAACCTCGTTGGCCGATAGCCCACCCACTTCCACCGAACGGAGTTAGTTCTCATGATCGTCAAAATCCTCGGTCCCGGCTGCCGCAACTGTCACAGCCTGGAGGAACGCACTCGGGAGGCGCTGGCCCAACTGGGACTGGACGCCGAGATCCAGGCTGTCACCGACTACGCCGAGATCGCAGGCTACGGCGTGATGAAGACCCCCGGCCTGGTGGTCGACGAGGAAGTCCTCGTGGCCGGAAAGGTCCCCAGCGCCAAGGAAATCGCCCAACTCCTCGCTGCACGCTGACTCGTGGTCGCGAAATGCCGTTGACGCGTCGCTGCCCCTACCAGGTGAGCAGGTGAACACCGAGGACGTCGACGTGGTCGTCATCGGCGGCGGACAGGCCGGACTCGCCGCGGGCTACTACCTACGCCGGGCCGGGCACCGCTTCGTCATCCTCGATGACCAGCCAACCCCGGGTGGCGCCTGGCCGCATACCTGGGCATCACTGACCCTGTTCTCCCCGGCCTCTTACTCATCCCTGCCGGGATGGCCCATGCCCAACTGGCCCAACGGATTTCCGCCGGCCACCCACGTCGTCGACTACCTACGCGCCTACGAGCAACGCTATGAACTCCCGGTACGCCGGCCCGTCCATGTCCGCGAGGTCATCCGCGCCGGCGACCACCTCCAGGTGTCGACCTCGGCCGGCCAGTGGCGTGCACGGGCCGTGATCAGCGCGACCGGCACCTGGCATCAACCCTTCTGGCCGATCTACCCCGGCGCGCGTACGTTCCGCGGGCCGCAGTTACACACCGTGCACTACCGCGACGCCGCCCCCTTCGCCGGCAAGCACGTCGTGGTGGTCGGCGGCGGCAACTCCGCGGCGCAACTGCTCGCCGAGATTTCCGAAACCACCACTACCACTTGGGTGACCCATACCCCGCCGCGGTTCCTGCCCGACGACGTCGACGGACGCGCGCTCTTCGATATCGCCACCAGGCGTGCCGCCGACCTCGCCGCAGGGCGCCCCGACACCGGAGGCATCGCCAGCCTCGGCGACATCGTGATGGTTCCCCCCGTGCTGGCTGCCCGGGAACGCGGCGTGCTGCACGCCCTCCCGATGTTCGAGGGATTGGCCACCGACGGCGTCTACTGGACGGACCGCGAACAACGCGCCGACGTCATCGTGTGGGCGACCGGCTTCCGCCCGGCCCTGGCCCACCTGCGCCCGATGCACCTGCGAGAGCCCGACGGCACCATCGCCGTCGACGGCACCCGAGCCGTCAAGGAACCAGCCCTGTACCTGCTCGGCTACGGCGACTGGACGGGTCCGGGCTCGGCGACACTCATCGGGGTCGGGCGCACAGCCCGTGCCGCTGTCGATGAACTTTTTCCACACAATCGAGCACTCGAGCAACCAAGCAACTCCGATCAGGTCGCCGGGCCCCGGACCCGGCCGAATGGTTAGGCACACAGCCATCAACTGTGCTCGGAATTGCCTGATCCCGGACTTCCTTGATCGTCCCTTGCACGCCGGTCTTCTGGCACCCGGCGGTTTAGGATGGGCCGAGGGCGAGCGCCCCCGGGGGGAGGGCCTGTGCCGAGGTCGCGAGACATACTTCAGCGCTTCCGGACTGCCGGTACGCCCGGGGCGGCCACGGCGACCGGTGTCCCGGCCGACCGGGTGGCCGAACTGGCGGCCGAGCTCGAGCCGGTGCTCGCACGGCTCGTCGCGGTGCGCGAAGAAGCCTCGCGGATCCGGACCGAGGCGCGACATGAAGCCGAGCGACGGCGCCAGGCGGCGGCGGAGCAGGCCGCTGCTCTTGTCGCTGCCGCCCACCGGCAGGCGACGGCGGAGCGCGCAGACGCCGCCATTCGCCTCACCCGGCATGCCGAGGAGGAGACCGCGGCGACTCTGGCGGCTGCCGCGCTCGAAGCCGCGGCGGTGAGCCGCCGTGCCACCGAGATGATGCCGTCCTACCTCGAACGCGTGGTGTCGGCGACAAGGGCCGCGTTGGACACCGCAGAGGAACACGCTTCGTGAGCTCACCCTGGGTTGCGGGCGTGGTCCGCGCCAAGGCACTGGCCAGGCGACGTTTGGGCCCAGCCGGGGCGCGTGCGGTGGCGACGTCGCCTGGGCTCAGCCAGGCCCTGACCGCGCTGGCATCGTCGGCCTACGGCCACGATGTGCGCTCCGGTCAGAGTTTGGGTGCCGCTCAGCACGCGGTGGGCGCGTCATTGCTGTGGAACATGAGGGTGCTGGCAGGGTGGCTGCCCCGCGGGAATATGGACGTCGTGCGCCTCTTCGCGGCGGGTTTCGAGGTGGCCAATATCGACGAACACCTTGCGGCGCTGCACGACTCGTCGACACCGTCCGGCGAACCCGCAGCTTCGCCGTACACGCTCGGGACGCTGGACACCTCATGGTCGCGGCTGTCCTCGACGACCACCCTGACCGGGATTGCGGAGGTGCTCGAAACCTCGCGATGGCGGTTGCGCGGCTGTGCAACCCCGCGCGAGATCCATCTTGGACTTCGGCTGGCCTGGGCTGATGCCGTGGTGGCGGCGGGAGTGCCCGAAGCGGCCGGGTGGGCCACGGCCGGCGCGGCGCTGCTCGTGCTCAAGGAGGTGGTCCTGGAGGGACGACCACTTGTCTGGCCCCTCGCGCTGCGCGCGTCCTACGTGCTGGGACCGACCTTCGTCGGTGCGTTGTCCGGGCGCCCGGTCGATCTTGCCGCAGTGCGGGCCAGCCTTCCCTCCGGTGCCAGGTGGGTGCTCGACGGCGTCGATCGGCTCGAGGACCTCTGGCTCGGGGAGGCCGCGTGGTGGCATCGGGTCGAGCGGGACGGTTTCGCTTTGCTGCGCGGCTCTGCCTATGAGCGGGGACCGGTGGTCGGCGCGCTCGCAGTGTTGGCTGTGGACACCTGGCGGGTTCGTGCGGCGCTGGAGACAGCGGCGCGTGGCGGCGCCGGACCGAGTCTGGAGGCCTTCGATGGGGTGGCGTGAGGTCGCCGCCCCGGTGCGGATGCAACGGGTGGCGCTGGTCTGTCCGAAGGCGGTGCTGCGCGACATGCTCGTGCAGGTGGCGGACGCCGGCGTTGTCGAGATCGACCGCGCCACCTCGGACGCAAACCCGGGTGAGTCACCGGATTCGTGTTTGCGCGCCGCCGCACCGGACCTCGGCGACCTTGAGCGCGACGGCCGAAGTGAGCTGCTCGCGGGCGAGGCTGAACTCAGGACGTACGCCGACGGCGCCGTCGTCCGCGACGAGATCGCCGCTCTCGCCGGCTGGGTTCCGACCACCGAGTTACCGGCGCTGACCAGCCGCCTCAGCGATGTCGGGGCCGGCGTGGTGCCGATCACGGCACCGCGCGGAGTGGACCCCCCGTCGTTGTTGCACCGTGGCAAGGACTTGCGGCGCTCGTTCACGGCGCTGGTCGAGACGTACGGGAGTGTGCCGTACGCCGACGTCGACCCCAGCGTGCTGGCCGGTATCGCCTACGTGCTGATGTTCGGAATGATGTTCGGGGATGCCGGCCACGGTGCCCTGCTCGTCATTCTCGGATTCGGGATGCGAGCCGGCAGACCCCGTGTGCTGGCCCGGTTCCACAAGGCCTGGCCGTTTGTCGTTGGGTCCGGCCTGGCCGCGATCGTGTTCGGGCTGCTCTATGGAGAGTTCTTCGGTCCCACCGGAGTCGTTCCGGTGCTGTGGCTGGCTCCCCTGGACCAACCAGTCACGTTGATGGCGGTCGCGTTGGGTGTGGGCGCGGTGTTTCTTGCCGGTGCCCAGATCGTCGGCACGGTCAACCGCTGGCGCGAGGGAGGGTGGCCGCTGGCACTGAGTGCCCCCTCCGGGGTCGCCGGCGGGGCCCTGCTCGCCGGGCTCGGCCTCATCGTGTTGGGCGCGAACGGTCGACTTGGATGGCTCATTGTGGCCGGCGCCCTGGTCATGGCGGGCGGTGTAGCGCTGGCGTACATCGGTTTCCTGGCCGCTGCCGGTCGCGGCGCCGCCGGTGTCACCCAAGCCTCCGTCGAAGTCTTCGACGCGGTGATTCGGGTCGGCGCCAACCTGGTGTCCTTCACGCGCCTGGCAGCATTCGGGCTCACCCACGCTGCGCTCGGCAAGATCGTGTGGGACGGAACCGCCGGGTTGTGGCGCTCAGGTGGTGTCCTGATGGCCGCCGCTGTCATCGTCTTCGTCGTCGGGAACGTACTCGCCTTCGCCCTCGAGGCCCTCGTTGCCGGGGTGCAGGCACTTCGCCTGGAGTACTACGAGCTGTTCTCCCGGATCTTCGCCGACCAGGGCAGACCGTTTCGGCCCTGGCACGTCCCCACCGAGCGCACCGGCACCGGTGAGCTCCAGTCCACCATCAGCTCGACACCAATCGGCGCCACAATCGGGAGAAAACCATGATGATCTGGGTCCTTCTACTGCCCGTCCTGATCGCCGCGTTCGCCGCGACCCGTCAGCTGCTGAGGCGTCGCGGGCGGAGCGCCGTGCGAATCCTCGTCGGCCTCAATGCCGGCGTGTTCGTCGTCGCGCTGGTGGCGCTCGCGCTGATCGCAACCGCCGGCACCGGAGTGGCCGACGTGACCACGACTGTGGCGCAGGAGGGCGGGTCCGGGTCCTCGTCGTCGGCCGCGCTGCTGGGCGCGGCCATCGCCGTGGCGGGCTCCTCCCTTGGGGCTGCCTTCGCGGTGGCCTACACCGGTGCCGCGGCGCTGGCGGCGATGAGTGAGCGGCCCGAGTTGTTCGGCCGCGCAATGGTCATCGTCGGGCTGGCCGAGGGAATTGCGATTTACGGCCTGATCGTCGCGATCATCCTGATCGGCAAAGGATGAGCGGGGTGGGAAGTGTCGCGGTCATCGGGGAGGAAACCGCGGTATCCGGGTTCGCGCTCGCCGGCGCCCTCGTCCTGCCCGCCGAGGGTGAGGATGCGGTTCACCGCGCCTGGAGCAGCTTGCCCGACGACGTTGAGGTGGTCATCGTCACATCCCAGGCGGCCCGTCACCTGGGCGGTGCCCGCACCGCGAAGTTGCTCCCATTCACCGTGGTCATTCCATCGTAATCGCTGCTCAAATGCCTGAAATAGCAGATCCGCTCGCCCCGGTCCGAGAGGAGTTGTTGGCCCGGGCGCGAGCGCAGGCCGAACGCGAGGTCGCGGCGGCCGACGCCGAGGCCGCCGCTACCCTGGCGGCAGCGCAGAGCGAAGCCGACGCCATCCGCGACGCGGCCCGCGCAGAGGGGGAGTCCAATGCCGCGGCGGTGCTCGCGGTGGAGCGTTCCCGGGCTCGACGCCAGGCCCGAGCGGTCATACTGGCCGCACAGCGGCAGGCCTACGACGAGCTGCGTTCCCGGGTGGTGCAGGCGCTGCCCGCCCTTCGGGACGACCCCGCCTACCGACCGTGGCGGGATCGCCTCGCCGCCCACGCCCGAACGGTGCTCGGAGCCGATGCCGTGCTGAGCGAACCTCCCGACGGTGGTGTGCTCGGCGAGGCGAACGGTCGGCGAGTGCGATACACCCTGGCGGGACTGGCCGACCACGTGATCGACACGATGGGCGCGGACGTCGAAGGACTGTGGTCGTCGTGAGCGCACAGGTGTCCCGGGTATCAGGGTCGTTGGTCGAGCTCGAGGGTCTGTCCGGCGTGGCGATGTATGACGTGGTGCTGCTCGGTGAGCAGCAACTGCCGGGAGAAGTCGTTGCCATCACCGATCGACGGATCACCGTCCAAGCGTATGAGGACACCGGCGGCCTGGCCCCGGGTGCCGGGGTCGTGTCCCGGGGCGCACCACTTTCGGCGGAACTGGGCCCGGGGCTTTTGGGCTCGGTGTTCGACGGCCTGCTGCGCCCGCTGTCCGATGCCGGAACCTGGCTGGTTCCAGGCGCGGCACGACAGGGTGGCAACGACCGACGCTGGCACTTCACCCCCTCGGTCGCCGAAGGCGCGCTCGTGTCCGAGGGTGATGAGCTGGGATCGGTCGGCGGCGAGACGTCGTTGGCGCTGCGGATCCTTGTCCCCGCCGGCACGGCCGGTGTGGTGGAGCACATCGCGTCGGCAGGCAGCTATACCGCGGACGCGGTGGCCGCCACGGTCGCCGGGGTCGACGTTCGGCTCACCAGCGTGTGGCCGGTGCGGCGTGCGCGGCCCTACCGGGAACGCCTCAACGCCGCCGAGGGCCTGCACACCGGGCAGCGCGTCCTTGACCTGCTGTACCCGGTGGCCCGCGGCAGCAGCGCGGCGGTGCCGGGCGGCTTCGGTAACGGGAAAACGATGCTGCTGCAGCAGATCGCCAAGTGGTGCGACGCCGATGTGATCGTCTACGTCGGGTGCGGCGAGCGCGGCAACGAGATGGCCGATGTGGTGGACGAACTCAGCGCGCTTGAGGATCCTCGCACCGGCGAACCGCTCAGTCGCCGCACGGTGATCATCGCCAACACCTCGAACATGCCCATGATGGCGCGTGAGGCCAGCATCTACACCGGTGTCACGGTTGCCGAGTACTTCCGGGACATGGGGTATCACGTCGTGCTGATTGCGGATTCGACCTCGCGTTGGGCGGAGGCGCTGCGGGAGTTCGCGTCTCGGACCGGGGCCTTGCCGGCGGAGGAGGGCTATCCCGCGAGTCTTGCCTCGGAGATGGCGGCCTTCTACGAACGGGCCGGACATGTGGTCACTCTCGGCGGGCGGCGCGGGTCGGTCACCATCATCGGTGCGGTCTCGCCCCCGGGCGGGGACATGACCGAACCGGTGACCGCGCACACGCAGCGGTTCGTCCGATCGGTGTGGATGCTCGACCGGGACCTGGCCTACGCGCGGCACTATCCGGCCGTTGCGTGGTCGGGATCGTTCTCCCGCGACGCCGACGCGCTGGGCGCGTGGCACACTCGGCAGGGAGATCCGGCATGGGCTCACCGCCGAGAGCGGGTCAGCGCGTTGCTCTCCGACGCCGATCGGCTTGGCGCCCTCGCCGATCTGGTCGGCATCGCAGCGATGCCCGGTGCCGAGCGGGTGGTCATGCTGGCCGGACGGCTATTGCGCGAGGCGGTGCTGCAGCAGAGTGCGCTCAGCCCCAACGACGTCTTCTGTTCCGCGGCCAAGGGCGCGGCGCTACTCGAGGCCGTCCTCGCGGTCATCGACCGATGTGACGCACTCATCGACTCGGGAGTGCCCGCCGCGACGATCGAGGAGACGGACTTCGGCAGCCTGTTGCGCGCCGCGCAGGAAACCGGGCCCGAGGACTTCCCGGGGGTCCAGACGCATCTGGAGGCCATGCTGACCCGACTCGGGACGCTGTCATGAGTACGAGTCCCATCGGGCCGGCCGCGGCGTTCGGCGCGCTCGAGTACACCGATGTGGCCGAGTTGCGAGGGCCGCTGCTCGTTGTCCGGGGCGTGTCTGGCGTGGGCTGGGACGAGTCCGCGCGCATCGAACTGGGTTCCGGTGAGGTGCGCAACGGCCTCGTCCTCGAGGTCGACCGCGACCTGGCGGTCGTCCAGATGCTCGAGGGCACCGAGGGTATCCGCCCCGGCGACACCCGTGTCCGCTTCGCCGGGGAGTCCCTCCACATCCCGGTGGGACCCGGCTGGCTCGGACGGGTCTGCAACGGAAGGGGAGAACCCGTCGACGGGGGGCCACCGATCTTCGGTGTGCGGCGTGCTGCTGTCTCGGGTTTCCCGCTCAACCCCATGCACCGCGAACCGCCCGCTGAGCCGGTCATCACCGGGGTCTCGGCCATCGACGCGCTGACCACCGTGGTGCGGGGACAGAAGCTGCCGGTGTTCTCGATTGCCGGGTTGCCGCATCTCGAGCTCGCGACTCAGGTGGCTGCGCAGGCCACCGCGGGTGATGCGCCGTTCTCGGTCGTCTTCGCGGGCATGGGCCTGACCCACCTCGACACGGCCGCTGTGCGCGACGCCCTTGAGGCGCGCTCAGCCGCAGGGGAGTTGGTGCTGCTGCTCAACACGGCTGACGACCCAGTGGTCGAACGGATTCTGACCCCCCGGCTCGCGCTCACGGTCGCCGAGTACCTCGCCTTCGACCTGGGCCGGCACGTGCTCGTCGTGATGGCCGACATGACGTCCTACGCCGAAGCGCTGCGGGAGGTGTCCGCGGCTAGAGGTGAGATACCCGGGCGCCGGGCGTATCCGGGCTACTTGTTCAGCGACCTCGCCTCGCTCTACGAGCGGTGCGGCCGTATCCGCGGCGTACCCGGGTCGGTCACCGTGCTTCCCGTGTTGACCATGCCCGCCGGGGACATCACCCATCCGGTCCCAGACCTCACCGGATACATCACCGAAGGCCAGATTGTGCTCTCGGCCGCCATGCAGGACGCCGGCATCTACCCGCCCGTCGAGCCACTGAACTCCCTGTCCAGACTCATGCGCAAGGGCGCCGGACCGGGACGGACCCGCGAGGATCACCTCGATGTGGCTGCCCAGGTCCTGGCCTCGCTGGCCCGGGCCCGGCAAGCACGTGAGCTCGCCGAGTTGGTGGGGGAGGACGCACTCAGCGCCACCGACGGCGCGTATCTCTCCTTCGAGCAAGCGGTGAAGCAGCGGCTGCTCAACCAGCGCCGCGACGAGGCACGGACACTCGACGACACACTCGACCGCGCCTGGCAGGCGCTGCGTGTGCTGCCACGCCAGGAGCTCACGATGCTTCCCAACGCTGTGCTCGACGCCCGGTACGCCGATCCTTCCGCGGGGCGATAGACGCCATGGCCGGTATCTTGCACGCACCGCCTGGACGCGCCGGTCGGCTGTGGCTCCAACATCGGCTCTCCACCGCGCAACGTGGCGCAGATCTGCTCGACCAGAAGCTACGCATTCTGCGTGCCGAACGGGAGCGTCTGACGTTGCAACGGGACCGGTCGGTCACCGCGTGGGAGGCTGCAAGCCACGAAGCGGATGCCTGGCTGTTGCGCGGCGTTCTTCTCGGAGGCGAACAGTCGCTCCGGCTCGCCGCCGCACCGGCGCCCGCTGAGGTCCGCATCATCTGGGAGCAGTCGATGGGCGTGCGCTATCCCGCCGAGGCGATCTGCACCGTGGCGGAACCCTCGCCAGACGCGCCACCCGCCGGCAACGCCGCCCTGGTCGCGGCGCGCGACTGCTATCGGCGAGCGTTGCAGCTCGCAGTCGAGCAAGCAGCCAACGAGACTGCCGTCCGTGTCCTGGAGGCGCAGGAGACGGCCACTCGACGTCGGCTCCGGGCCATCGAGGACCGGTGGATACCCCGCCTGCAGGAGGCCCTTGCGGACCTGCAGTTCAAGCTCGAAGAGGAAGAACACACCGACGGCGTGCGATTGCGCTGGGCGTCGGGCAATCCGACCGGCGCCAAGCGGGACAGTCGCAGCGAAGGAAAACCATGACAGCGCCTGTGTTCGACAAAATCCTGGTTGCGGTCGACGACTCACCGGCCGCACTGGCGGCGGGGCACGCCGCAGTCCACCTCGCAGCCCGAACCGGCGCACGCCTTCGATTCGTACACGTCACGGGCGACGGCGAACTCGTCCGCGCTCTGACCAGGATGGGACGCGACAGCGAGCTGGCGACCAGACGCAGCAAGGCGGCGGCAGCGTTAATGGCCCATGTCGGCGCCGAGGCTGAGCGCGCCGACGTCATAGCCGAGACAACCGTCCTCGAAGGTGACCCGGCCGCATTGGTGCTCGCGGAGGCAACTACTTGGGATGCCGACCTCATCGTCATGGGCCGACCAGACCTACGGGGACCCGGTCACCACCCCTTCGTCGGCACGGTCACCCGCAAGGTTCTCGAACTGGCCGAGATCCCCGTAATGGTCGTCCCGCGCCCAGCATAAAATTCCGCCGCGGCCTGCCGCCCGGATTCGCCCGAAAAGCGTTGCCAGCCAACGCCGTCGACAGAGTTCGGCGACCTCCCGCGCCGAGGAACAGCAGCGGAGTCGACGCCATTCATCGAACCGGGTTGAGTGGCTCACTCACGCTGTTGTCCCACAGCAGGTCGTGCATCAGGCCGGCTCCGGGGCTCTGCGGCCGCCACCACTCGTCGCGCTCCAGTCGTCCAGGCGGTCCTCGCCATAGAGGCGATCGTCGCCCCAGTGGCCGTAGCGGTCGGAGTCGCTGATCCGGGAGCTGGTGGGGGTGCTCATTCGCCGGCCTCGTTCTCGGCGTCGGCGGCGCAGGCGGCGGCCAGGAGCGCGGCGGCCATCTCGCGGGCCTCGTCCGGGGAGAGCTCCCCGCGGCGCTGCGCCCACACCCATACGCCGTCGACGCGGCGGGAACTCGAGGCGCCGATGGTGACGCCGGATCCGAAGTCGTCGCTGTAGCGGCCGGTCGGGGTGGGCAGTGTGACGGTGACGGAAGACGGGATGCTGCTCATGGCGGTCACTGTCGCGTCCCCCGGTACCGCACGACGAACGCGACGCGCCCGGCGCGAAGAATCAGCGCCCGTCGAGGCCAAACGGCCGGCACCGTTCCGCAGGCGGCGGGGTCAGGGTGGTGTGTCCGCAGTCGGCGTTCCAGCGGGAGCGGTGCATAACCCCGCAAGCGCAGTGCTGGACGCCGACGCTGACCCGTCCGGGTTTGAACGGTATGCCGCAGGTAGCGCAGCGCTGGGGCGGCAGCTCCTCATAGCCGCGTCGGGTCCGGCG
>Ga0315284_10001895_pt1 | contig 29874 bp, 41 predicted proteins | sample YL17G09_16_MG_FD_203696 | JGI IMG/M metagenome (GOLD analysis project Ga0315284, IMG submission 203696) | Sediment microbial communities from Yellowstone Lake, YNP, Wyoming, USA - YL17G09_16 | ecosystem: Environmental > Aquatic > Freshwater > Lake > Sediment | place: USA: Wyoming | collected...
TCGACCCACGAGATGGCGCTAGCGAACGCAAAGCCGGCGATGATGGCGTTGACGGACTGAGCCTCGACCTGGAGAGCGACGGAAGAGAGAGTGGAGGCCATTTGTTACTAAGTAAGCCGAAAATAATCATGCGCCTCTCGTGGATCCCAGCCCTGTATTTCAGGGTTAGGATCTGGGTCTTCGAAATTGTCCTGAAGTGGGGTTCGTTCATAGGACTCTGGGCCGTCTTCGTCCTCGTATTCCTCTTCTGAGAGTATCACGGAGTACTTGGGCTTTTGTTCTTCTTCGTCATCTTCAGACTCCAAGTCCATCTACTAATCTTGGCGCTGTTTGTCTACTGCATTTTTTAGCGCACGCTCGGCGAGGGTCTCGGGCTCCCACTCATCCCAGGTATCAGCACATTCGTTCATTTTCCGGGCCACCTCGTCTTCTGTGCCCTCGTAGCGAGTCCATACCAATTCTGAATCTGAAACGGTTTCCCAAGAGCCCGAATCGCTACCCGACTCGTCCTCGTCCTCGTCCTCGTCCTCGTAAACCTCGGGGTACAGGGTGCCGAGGTGCTTGCCTGCGACGTTGCGTGCGGCGAACATGAGGCCAATTCGCATGTCGTCACCCTGGACACAGTCACGGCCGGCCGCCTTGCAGTAGTGAGCGGCCAGAACAACGGCTGATTCCATAACGGGTAGAAAGATGTCCATAGCCGCCTCCTCCATTTACGAGATGTAGTTTTTAAATATAACGTCAGCCGTCGCGTTTCCAACCACCAAGAAGTTGTAGCTCAGGGCATAGACCGTGATGTACCTATTGGCTGTACTTGCATTCAGACCCAGTACCAAGTTCTTCTGATCTATTCTTGAAAAATTTACATGTCCGGTTGGTTCATCCGATTCTGGGTCGAGACTAAACGAGTACATGTAAAACAGGTACTGTGGAATTCTAGTATGAAATTCAAGAGCCTGTATATTTCTGAGGAAAATTGGGGTGCCGACATCGGCTGAGATTCGGTCCGTAGAGTTGAAAAACATGACCAAGTTACTGAGCTGGTCGGTCGACCCGTTGGCCACATTGCTGTAGTCGTATCCTGAGGACGAGTCGTTCTGGATGGTCAAGTACATTTCCTTTACTGAATTGATGATGGTCAAGGGGCACGTGAGGGCGTTGACGCCTTGGGGTGCGAAAAACTCGTTCTTCTGGAGTTGTTCGAATATGTAGAGAAGGGGTTTGGACTGGATGAACTGAACCTCTGGTTCCGACAGGTACGTGTACTCGATGTCGAGGCCAACGTTGAGAGAAGGCGAGATGGATATGGCCGGGGACGTGAATACCGTCGAAGGACGGAGACCTAGCCTGATCGTAACGTCCTCCTGAAATGCACAAATTGGTAGGCCCTTTTTTAGGATCGAAAAGGGTAAGGGCACCGTATAGGTCGATGCGGCGGCCGAGGTCCCCTTGCCGATGAGACTGGTCAGGGCTCCTTGCTTGCTCTGAGGCACCTCGAGGTCCCATTTCATGGCCAAGAACTCACCCCAGAATCGCTCTATGAGACGGGGACCTATGTAAAGCTCGACGTAGTCGATCATGAGAGTCCCGACCGAATCACGGACAACCGATGCACCGAGTTGCGCCACGGGAAATTCAATTTTGAGATACATTTTTGAAATGAGATCACCCGACCGAGGCAGGATTGAGTAAGACTCGGCGCCAAAGTACACGTGATTTGCCTGAAAATTGACTGAATCGACACGCTGTGCGAATGACGTGTGACCTTTGTACCGCTCGACGAAGTACGTCACTTCGGGCTCACCGCTCAGGATCACATCCTCTTTGCCTAGGGCGGCTAAATTGGCTCGAGCGGCCATTCCTAGTAAAAGGGGAGAACTTATTTAGCCCGAATTGAACATGAGGCCGGCCAGGCCGTTTTCAAACCGCAAGACGGTGTGACTCACGAAGGCCAGGCGGAGCTGACGATTCTGTATGTTGGTACTTGTGTTCACAGTCAACAGGGCCTGTTTGATTCGACTAAAGTTCACATAGCCGGACGGTGCGGCATTGCCTGGGTTCGTACAGAACGAATGCATGTAGAAGTTTCGCGTAGGGAAGTTGGGATAGTGATTGAAAGGCTCGAGGGACCCTAGGGACACTGCGTCGTTGGTCGATGTGCTCATGGCCTCGTATCCATTGAAGCTCAGACCGATACTCTGAAGCCCATTTCCGCTGTAATCATAAGGAAGGGTCCCGTCAACTTGAATCACAAAGAACATCTCACGGATCGGATTTCTGAAATCGAGGTTGAACACACCCGAGGTGAAATTGCCCGGAAGTCTAAATGACGCGTATTGGAGCTGTGTTATAACCTGTTCGACACGACTATTACGGAACCAATTGATTTCGGGTTCTGAAAGGTACACGTACTCTGTGATGATCGTCGCATCGATTGTTGGGTTCACGACGCTTGTGACCGCGGTCAAATTAGAAAAGGTATTGAAGTTGACGTGGATCTCCACATCTTGACGTTCCAGAGACACGAGCGGGATCGAGAGTTCGGGTCGGTTGAAGAAATAAAAAGGCAAATTGAGGTAGTATGTTCGGGCGGCGAGGATCTGCGTCGCCGTGTCGCCCTTGCCCACGAGGAGTTTAAGAGCCGGCTGATTTTCGTATGAGATGTTCAGGTCATTCCACAAATCTATGTATTCCCCCGTGAGCGTCTCGATGCTTTGACCACCAATCTTGAGTTCGGCCGACTTTACGACCAAGGTTGCGACCGAGTCGTAGTAATTGAAACTCGGCGCGGTCGACGTTTTGGAAGAAAGGGGGTATACCGCCAAGAAGGTGTTCGAAAAGAGATTGGGTGCGACGGTGGTCCCGTTCGTCGTGAGGCTGATGGAGTATCTGGCGGCAGTATTCGAAACCCTAAAAGGCACATTGATCGTGTAAGGCGGGAGCATACCGAGTGAAATGGGCCAAGTCACGTTTCCACCGAGAGTGTCGGACACGGTCACGGAGGTGACCTGGTCCGCGGTGCAGATAGCCCCCGTCACCGTGTACATTCCGACGTTGCTGAAACTCAGCGTATTGGCCGTCGTGATGTTCGAGATGTTGAAGACGTTGCCTAGGGTGGTAAATTCTGTTGTAATTTTGAGCGGAGATTTGAGGGTCGTCGTGCTCGGCCGCAACATGATACCGTTGTAGGGCAAAACGATACTCGATGCAGTACTAGCTGTGGCCGTACCGATCTGACTGATGATGAAGAATGTGTTATTGAGCATGACCGTCGCACGAGCCTGACCCGTCAGGACCAAGTTCACAGCGGGCTTCGTTCCAGCCGTCCCGTTGAAGGCTTTCGTGAACACGACTCGGAACCACGTGAATTCACTCGCACCAGAAACCGTGACGGTCTGATTCACACTGGTGAGGGTCGTGGGGCCGTTGAGAATTGTCCATCCGGAGTTGGTGTCGACGCTATTGCCCAGAATGTAGCACTCACCTGGAGCCAGGTCAGCACTTGGTGAGGTTATCTTCACCGAAGTGAGGATTATATTGACCGGGGAACCCAACTCCAACCACTCGCCGTTGATGGGCGTCACGGGCGCGGCGGTCGAAACTCCACCCAAGTAACTGAAAGACGGGCCTGAGGTCGAATATAGACCCGGAGTGGACGCCTGCCAGTAATCACCCGTCTTGAACCCTTGCCAGGCTTGCTGGGTCAAGCTTTCAGTACTCGCGTTCATAAGGAACTGACCCAAGTGCGTCTGGACGGTCCATTGACGAGTCGCCCCTTGACCGGTCGGCTGCGCGCTCGGGAAGTTCTGGGACGACGTCAAGTTGTTGGCGGTCGCGACGTTGATATAGTAAAGCCGGGCAGTATCAGACGCATTCACGGGCATCGAAAATGTGAATGTCGGGTCGCGACCTTGGGCCGACATGTCGTACGTGTAGAGGGTGTTCGCCCCCTCCATCAGCTGGACGTTCGAGACGTAATTCGAGTCCATGTAGATCGTGCCGGTGACGAGCAGTTGGCCCGTGTTGTCGATGACGAACTTGTTGGAACCGTCCGTTGCGAATGTTGCGAAACCCGAACCGGTATTAACAATGTTCGAATAGAAAGGGATGGTCGTCGAACCGGTCGACGTCAAGGCGACACCCGGGCCGTAAGGGGAGCTAATGGACATGTAGTAATCAGCCTTGTTGATTGAGATGTACGAATTGGCGACGAAATTGGAACCCGTGCCCGATGCATAGACATACACGTTCGAACTCGTGTCCGTAATGTTCATCGGAAATACGGTGGGTGTCGAAGGGTTGGTGGACACGCGCCACGGGTACGAGTACGTGAAACTGACGGGGGCAGGAACGCCATCACCTACTGAACTTCCCCACGCGACGTTCGAGACCGATCCCGAGTCCATTCCTAGACCGACACGCATGATGTAAAGGCCCGTCTCTGTGAAGTGAATGCGCCCCCCCGAAGTCACCGAGAATAGAGAGGTCGAGTCGTAGTTGGTCCATCTAAAAATTCCACCATCCGAACCGAAGTTGATATAGCCAGGTATTGGAGCAGGCAAGGACTGATTTAGATTCAAAAATAGACCCGGGCGCGCAGGTGGGTCGGGCAATCCTGTACCTGGGTTGCGCAACCATCCCGACTGCTCGAGTGTAAAGTCCGATGCGCGCCCTGTCGGCCCCACGTTGTAGATGTAGTACGTGTTGCCGCCGGCGGTCACTTGGCCGTTAGCGTTTCTTGGATCGAGCCCCCAGAAGACGCCAACGTTCGTTTGATTCGCCGTGTATGTCCGTACCCATACGTTGGTCACGTTCGAAAAGGCGAATTTGTTGGTCCCGGCTACGTAGGCTACGTTGGGCTTGAAAACTCCGGCCGTTCCCAAACCGTTCAGCCAGCTCGTCTGGTTGAAAGTCGAGTACCAATCGATACCTGAAAAGGGGGCGACATTGGCCAGGGTATAATTTCCATTGAAAACAAGGGTCGCGGCGTTGGAGACGCTAGGTGGGATCGGCCAGTACCAGTCGGTTCCGGTCGTCTTGAGAGCCGGAAGGGTCACCTTGAGCATGAGAGATCTGACCAGGTCTCCTTTTGGAGGAATGCGACAGATGTGATTCTGGCCGTAAGAGATTTTTTGATCCAAAAATGGGATGTCGTAAGCTTCGAGGACGAAAGGTGTGTGTCGGCGGTACACGCCCAAGAAGTACGTCACTTGGGGCTCGCCTGTGAGATAGGCATCCTGCTGCCCAATCGCTGCCAGCTGAATGTATCCAGCCGACATCTCTAGTAGAGGAAAACATTGTTTTCCGTGCGCCCCAGCACAACTCAAAAAAGGCGCCCCAATTACAGGATGAGTCTTCAGCTCAAGAAATTCGACCCGAGCTCTATGGGTGATGATAAGGTTTGCGTATTCATCGGCAAGCGTGGAACAGGCAAGTCGACCCTCGTCACGGACATTCTGTGGCACAAGAAGCACATGCCGGCTGGAATCGCCATGTCGGGCACGGAGGATGGTAACGGACACTACAAGCAGTTCATTCCTGATCTCTTCGTCTATGCAGACTACAATAAGGAGGCTATTGAGAAGCTCATAGAGCGTCAAAAGCGCCTCGTGAAGGTCATGGGCAAGGATAGGACCCCGGCCGTTTTCTTGCTCATGGACGACTGCATGTACGACCGGGCCTTCATGCGCGACACGTGCATCCGCCAGCTCTTCATGAACGGTCGCCACTGGAAGATCTTTTTCATGATGACGACCCAGTACTGCATGGATATGACGCCCATGATCCGCACAAACGTCGACTACGTGTTCGCTCTGCGAGACAACGTCCGCCAGAACCGTGAGAACCTCTACAAGGCGTTCTTTGGTGTGTTTCCTACGTACGACATGTTCGGCCAGGTCATGGACGCTTGCACCGAAAACTACGAGTGCCTCGTCCTCGACAATACAGCCAAGTCCAACAAGATTACAGATTGCGTCTTCTGGTACAAGGCGCCGATCCGCCGAAACTTCCGGGTCGGTGGAGAGGCGTTCTGGCAGTATCACCAACGCTTCTACAACCCCCGGGCGGCCCAGGCTGGTCCTGCACAGGCGGCACCGCGCCCTCGTGGCTCGACCATGCTTGTTGTAAAAAAGTCAAAATGAATTTCCTCTTAAAATTCAATGAACTCGTACGATCCAAACGGGGCTGACACCATGTCCACTCCCATCGAGGAAGTCGCGACCCCGAAACAGGAAGGCCCCCCGACCGGACTGTTGAAGTTCGCGCCGGAAAAAAACGTTGACGAATCTCAAATGGCTGACTTTTCCACTCCGATTGAGGAAGTTATGCAGGGTCCGGGGGGCATGATTCAGGATGAGGTTATGGGCCCGCCCATGCCGACCCAGGGCAACAAGAAGACGGCGCGCAAGTCCGAGTCCAAGGGCGCTTCCAAGAACCCGTTCGGTATGACTGACGAGCAGTTCACGGCGGCCATCGCTGGTCTGGCTGCAGTGATTGCATTCTCCAAGCCCGTTCAGGGCAAGCTGAGCTCTATGGTCCCCAAGTTCACGGGTGACTCGGGTGACCTGTCTCTGACGGGTATGGCCGTCAGCGCCATCGTGGCCGCCATCGTGTTCTACTTTGCGAAGCAGTTTCTGGGGGACAAGGCCTAGAGGCCCGTCTGTAAAAAAAAAGCTTATAATATGGCATCCCCAGGAAGTCTGTTCAAGACCCCACCAGGTATGCGCATGTCTCCCGGTAAGAAACGCGTACTTTACGGACCTGCTCCTAATCTCAAATCGGTCCATTCAGCCCTGACCCGTGTCTCGGCAGCCCTTGCCGAATCCAGAAACCTACACAGCAGGATGATGAACGCTGCTGTGGCTAAACGCAGATTACACGCACGCCACCAAACCCTTGTGAACAAAGAATTCAGGAGTCAGTACGCGATGAATCAACTTCAGACCAAGTCATACCCTAATAAAGAAGCCAGACTCAGGTACGCGTCGAGGGAAATTCAGAAGATTCAGAAAGAAATAAACGCAATCATTTCAAATAGACGCAATGCCGACAGAAAAAGTAACAAACTCGTCGCCGACTGGGAAAAATCCAAGAAGCGTTACTTTCAACTCGCGCGGCGCGTCGTCCGCATCAACGGAACTCGGAACCTGAACACCTACCCTCTCACGCACGGAGAAATTCAAGCCGTTCGAACCATTGGTACATTCGCCAAGAACATGTCCGCGGCTCGACGCACTGTGCGTCACCTGCCGCTCCCGCAGAATATGGGGATGTCGATAGTGCGATCAATGGCACGGCGTTGACTTTAGGCCGTCAAGAGACCGAGGGGTCCTGCGGGACCTCCCTCAGTCTCGTATAACCTCCCCACAGTACTTGCGTTCACCCTTGGCCTCGTAGAGGCCCTTGTCTATGCAGATCATCTTGAGCTTCTTGAAATTCTCCCAAAATTTGTCCGTGTGATCGTACTCGGGCACCGACATGTGCGCCACCTCATGGATGAGCACGTACATCGCCGAATTTACATCGCCTCCATCCAGGCAGATGTAAATCTCGTATCCCTTATTGACGTTCGAACCAATGACTCCATCCTTTTTTCCCTTGATTCCCGTGATTATGGACGGTTTGAGTACAGGGATCCACATGGGATCCTTGGTCTCCCTGAGAATCTCGAGCATGGCCCAGTACCGCTTCTTGAGCTCGGTGAGCATTTCAGGTTCCTTGTTGAATAGCACGGCTATCAAGATCAGGACCTTGAAAAGTCCGGCGGCCAAAATCCCCTCTGGAGTGATGACTGCGTCCATCTACTACTCTAGTGAGATCTTTTTGAAAACGAATTTCGAGTACAAATCAGACACGAGTCCATTGGGTCTGGTCAGCATGGGTTCCCATACAAGTTTTTCAAAGCCCACCTCTTTTAGTTTTGAAATTAGTACCCGGGAGTCCAAGGTGGGTTCCTCCCGGCCACCATCCGCATAGAAGGGGCCATCGACCAACCTAACCAGAAGCCTCCTATTTCCCTTGGTCAGAGCAATTTCATTTCCAAATTGGTCCTTGAAGTGTCCGAACTGATCGACCATCCCCTCGGCCCTGGCGAGTTCAGGGGTTATGCCTAGCAGGAGGCCTCCAGGCTTGACCGAGAGGGCCAGGGCCTTGAGAGAAAGTTCGAGCGTCTCTGGATTCTCGAATATGTAATGCAAGGAGAAGTTATAGCAGACCACGTCAAACGGACCGGCAAACGCAGCCTGTCGGATGTCGCCCCGACCCAGGAACCATACACCCAAGTGCATGTCTAGGGCCCGTTTCTCCGCCTCTTGGAGAGACTCCTCGTCCGGGTCGATTGCGAAGATCTTAGCCTTGACGGCCTTCCACTTGTGCCAGTCGCCTCCACGACCACATCCACAATCCAGCACGGTCGATCCGGGTGGGACCCACTTTGTGATGAGTTCACGCTTACAATTGTTATGCAGTTTGCGAAGTTCTTCCATTGCGTATTTGGGCTTAAAAGATAAGCACTTGTTACTCTTATATGGGTTCTCTTGAGCAAGATTACCTGACGGTCCCAGGACAGCTTTTTGCTTGCATTTCCTTCGTCGGCCCTGAGCAGCCCCAGAAGAATGAGAAGCTCGGAATGAAGATTCGTGGTTGCTTCGCGACCCGTGACGAGGCAGCCAGCCACGCCAAGCGCCTTCAGAAGGAGGATGCGCTGGTAGATATCTACGTGGTTGATATGTACAAGTGGTTGCTGATCCCCCCGGATCGTGATCAGATCAATGACGTCCACTACCAGAACGACAAGCTCGAGGAGATTATGAGCAAGTATCGTGAGAACCAGTCGCAGGCCGCGGCGATGTTCGAGAAGCGCAAGCGCGACATGACGGCCAAACCGCTCTCCGGCTCCGACACGCCCTACATCGAGCCCGGGGACGAGAACAGCAAGTTCTACACCAAGCCCGACGTGCCCCCGATTCCCCACCCTGCGGACCTGATTGACGATCTGAAGAAGGAGTTTCCCGACATGGAGATGCCCGAGCTAGTGAAGCTGGCTGACGAGCGCGTCAGTGCCGAGATCGCCCGTCGCAAAGCTCTTGAGGAGGCCGAGGCAAAGGCACAGGCCACCATTCCCGAGGGTGACGAGACTGCCGAGGCTACGGCCTAGGTTTTTTTGCGAGCATAAATTAGTATAAATGATTTTCATTCTGTTGGCGTTCGTCATAGGTGTGATACTGGCCTACCTGGCCTATACCAACATCCCAGCGGCGCCGGCGCAAATATCTCAAACTGTTCCAGCGTACGACAACCAGTTTGAGGTATTCAGAGATATGGAGCCGGCCGATCAGACTCTTGAAAATTCATGGGTAGGTTTTTTGCAAGAAAATGTGCGAGCTGGCCGTACGGGTCCGATCGGCGACTTTATCGGGGCCGACTCCGATTCTGGAAAGGCTCCTCTTTTCTATTTTGATTCGATCCAGGAACCTGGAGTCATCGAAACCACCAAGGCGGTCGCTGGCCAGCTCGTCTCGAAGGTCATTCTTATGGACGATATAAAGGGTACCGAGACTGAACTCGGCCCAGGGACTCACACAATCACACCCACAACGAGCTCGATGAAGGTTTATCCTCCGTTGATCGTTGTGGCCGAGAACGCGGCGGGAATTAAACAGACTACCAGATATGTTGCTGGAAATGCAGTGAGCAACCTGACCCTCGACAAGGCTTACAAATTTACTAAAATTACACTGAGCGTACCTTCCTAACTCTTGATCACGACCGGGCGCATATTCACAAGAAGGGCCCCGATGATGATACCCAGGAGCACAAGCGCCATCGGATTTCCCTTGAGGCTATCGAAAACGTCAGCCTTGGGAGCGGTCGCCACGTCCCGTGGCTCGTCGTCCTGCATGTAGTGGGGAGGAGGGCGCTGGGGCCACTCACTTTCGGACGGGGCGTTTCTTGACTGGGGTTCGTTTTGCTTTAGGAACGGGAGGTTCTCCATCACTACTACCCTCTTCGTCACTCTCGCTTTTATCTGGTACGACGAAGCCATCCAAGTTGCCGTCGTCATCTGCATCTTCCTCATCATCTTCCTCATCTGAATCATCATCGATCACGTCTTCGTCGCACGTGTCCGACTCGTGAGAATCGTACTCGGCGTCAGAGTAGTCGTCCTCGACCTGTTCTACAGGCTCATAACGGACCGGAGGCTTGGAGACGCGACCTGAGCGCGTCCGGGGCGGCTCACTGGTCGCCACGAAGTCTGGGGAATTTGTCGGGAGGGACATCTTCTGCGTAGTCTTTGGTCGTTTCGTTTAAGTACTTGGGGAAGAAGTACAATCCACGGGCCATTGCATTTTGGTTCAACATGTATTCACCTTCGTAACCGAGTTCGGCTGCGATGGTCTGGAGCTCCTCTGCGTAATTAGAGTCATCGGAACGCTCAACAAAAAGACCGAGATTCCTGATATTCTCGATGGCTGCATAAAGGGCCGCGGCCGACTTGTCGATGCTGGCCGTTCCCAGGTGAAACTCGAACGTCTTCATGTTCAAAAGAAACTCCTTCCATGTGGCTTCGTCGAGACCCGAGTACACATGGACGCGCTTTTCATAAGCGACAAACCGACGACCTTGAGACATTGGGAAAAACATCCATAAGAAAACTGCCAGTAGGACTACCCACAATAGCAACATCTTTGAGTTGCTCTACTAATGATGGCGAAAGAATATGTTCAGTGCCCTTGAACTCAGCGCATTCTTCGTCGAAACAGCGCTGATGGATCCGCCCGTCCCACACAGAGAACCAGATGTGATTCGATTTGTGCTCAGCCCTTATCCGTTCGCAAAACTTGGAGTCCGTCTGGACAAACCACCCGTCGTGCTCGTGCCTCTGAACCTTCTTGACGCGCGCACGCCGCTGACCCATCATGTACTGCTGAATGTACTCCTCGAGGGGCTCAGTCTGCTCGAGGACCTCCTGGGGTCGCACCTCTTCGCTCGTCCTGACGGCAAACAGAGCCATGATATCGGCACTCGGCTCCTTGGAAAACTCGCGCGTGAAGGTCCCGTCGGCCCCCGTACCGCGCCACGGCAAGTACGGGTCTCCACTCGGCTTCTTGTGGGACCAGAGCATGCGAAGGCCTGACCCTCCATAGACTGACGCATCGACCACTTTGTCCCAATCAAACTCGTGGTACCTGCTCAGACCTAGAATGATTTTTGTTCGTAAATTCATAGCCTGAGTCCGAGTCACGATGAGATCTGGCCAGTGAATATGGACACCAGATTTGATACCCTCTTTGACTGGTCGAGGAAATGCCCGAGCAATGAGACACTGACCTCCGTCCACCTCTTCAGCAATTATGGAACAAAATTGGATCAGATCTTCATCCTTGAGTTTTTCCTGAGCCTTGTAGTCGAGGTCCACGAAAAATTTAAACAGATCAGTCTTCTGTTCGACCACATACAATTTTGATCCTAAACTGATGAGGTCCACACAAGACTGATAGAACTCATGAGTGTCTTCAGTCGGCACGGATAGTATTCCACCGTCCATGAGGACATGGGTAGCGGGACCGCTCGGGATCCGCCACCTGTCCATTACTTACTTACTCTTCGTCTGAACTCTCTAAGGTCAGGAACGCCCAGAATGGCTTGATCCGGTACGTTTTCTTTTTGGGCTCCGGAGGTGGCGCGGGCGCCTCGAGGGTCTTTTCAGCCACCGCAGCCTCCAGGGCCGCCTCAATCTTCTCAATTTCGTAACACAATTTACGAAGGGACATTTCACTCGCAAGTTTCTGAGGATCCGAACCGTCTGCCCTGAGGCTCGCGAGGATCGTCGCAAACTCGAGTTTTGAACGAGTCATCCTGTGCTAGTAAGTCCGCAGGACTTATTTAGGCGTAGCCTGCGCACTAGCCTCTCAAATTGAATGGAGTCTTATGGGTCCCAAGAGCCTGGGTGAACTCTGGGTTCCCTAAGACGTGCTGGCGAATCATGGGCCATAGATTCGAACGGCTTGCGATGTTCGAGAGCGGCTCGAATTTACAATCGTCATTCTCGTCGTAATTCTTGCGAAAAGGAACCTGGGCCCCTTCCATCTTGTCCTTTTCCTCGAGGAACCGCTTGACGATATGGCGGTGCTCGATCGACGTCATTGGCATGTCGAATATGTACACGTGGTATACGTTTACGACGTCGACCCCATCCTCGATGTCTCGTGGTTCAGGGGTATTCGTGATAAATTTGAAATAGGAGTAAGACCCCCTTTTCAGATTGATCATGCCTCGTGTTTCTTCCTCGAGTTCGCGAACCGCGCATCGAAGCGGGTTGTAGACCTCTCGTCGGCGACACCCGCCGGTAACGAACGTCCACTCTTTGTAGCGCCTGTCGTGCACTATCAAAAAGTGGGGAACATCATTCACCGTGCTCACTGGGATCGCTATCGCTTTGTGTCTCTCTCTGGGCAATCGGGTCGCCATGTTGACGCCTCTCTGATATTTCCGAACCAAAATATTTGGTGATATTTCCCGTACGAGGATTGTAGGTAATCAAAAACACGAGACCGAGCAAGAGTAGCCAATGCCACAATTGCATGTTACCCACTGGTACTGTCGAAGAAAAGATGTTTGACTGTAATCTCGCGGGTCGGCTGAGCAGTTATCCAATAGTCTATTATATTCTTGAGCCGTTCTGTCCTGACCTTCCATTCTTTACCGTTTCCTGAAAGAACCCCGTCTTTTTTGAAACAGCCTGGGACCGAGTCATACCTATCTGGGTTGAAACGTATCATGACCATTGGCCTGGAACCAAGACCTTGGAAAATAGCCATGAGTCTTTTATTATCACATGACGCGTCATATGCCCTATGCTGATTCTCGTCCAATTCGATTACTATTGTGTGACTTCCCATATCGAACACGAAATCGGGCCTGTAACGGTGACACTCGACGTGTTTATCGTGAACTATAGTCTTATCAGAATACTGAGCCTCTAGATACTCTTTGAGTTTAAATTCCCGCGTCTTGAAACAGGAGGGCTTGTCTGGAAACATATAGGCTGTGCACCTCGCACAGTACCCAGTACTTGAACCAGGTAGAATTATGTCACACATTGGAGTCTTGCATCTAGGGTTTTTGACGTCAACCATATCACTCGACTTATGCGCACTACAAAATAGACCTCGTTTCTGTCCTTTTATATTGAACACGGGGACGGTCCGACATCCTTCAGCGGCGCACCGGGCCGTCTTGACGTCGATCATTCCCTGTTCCTTGTGTGAACCACAAAACCGTGGTGGGTTTCCTTCGAAGTTAAAATTGCTCCGTTTAAAACACCCCTCGTGACCACATCGCAAAGACAGGACATCGACCATCTCCCTGATCTTATGTTCTTTACAAAAGATGCCTCGAGTTTCGCTAGGTAAATTATAGATGGGTTTGTGACAACAGCCTTCATGAGCACATCTGCGGCCGACGACGTTAACCATTTCAGGTGATCGATGTGTGGCGCAAAATTTCCCAGTGGGTTCTTCTGGAAGATTAAAACAGGGCTGCTTGGAACAGTCTGGATGGGCGCATTTATCACCACGCACAGCCACCATGTTCGGTTCTTTGTGATCCGCACAATACACGGGAACTTTCTCACCAGAAAAGTTGAAACTCGGTTGCTTACTGCACTTCTTACAAAGATATCGTCGTTGTCTTTCTGGGCGCCTGTCGTGGCGGCGACCTCTTTCCCGGCACTTTAGACAAGTTTTAAACGTTTTTTTATACTCATTGATGAACTGATCAATGGCTCTATCAATATGACAATGATTGCATTTTCGGGTATCCATGTTTTAGAGATGCTGGTATTTTTTATGCGGAAAAAAATTCAATTCGCGTAAAGCAATCCACCGAGTCCGTTCTGGATGCGGAGCACGTTATAGTTGACGGCGTACAGGTACGGCGAGGTGATGGCCTGGTTGGTCAGACCCAGCATACCATTGGTCAGCTGGGGATCGGTCACGAGGCGGAAAGTGTCCAGACGGGAGAAGTTGAGAGTACCGGTCGGCTGGAGCTTGGACGTGTCCAGGCAGTAGCTGATGATCGCCACGTTCGCCACCTGGTTGTTGTGCATGTAACCGAAGGGCGTGTTGTAGTAGTGGGCTGCGTCCGTGTAGGCCGGCAGGGAGCGGAACTCACCGACATCCACGCCGTTGATCTGGGTCTTGAGCACGTACCGAGAAGCCGCCACACTGCCCGCGCCGTTGGCGTAGATGGCCGGGTAGTTCGCCGCCGGGAAGGCCAGGAACTTGACGGGCTGGGCCAGAGCCAGCTCCTGGACTGGATTGGACAGGATGGTCACACGGTTCACCTGGGTGATCAGGAGGTCCTGAGTGCCCTTGGCGAAGAAGTTGCGCTCGGTCTCGTCCAGGTAGACGAAGTTGGACCAACACTGGAACATAAGGTCAGAGTACTTGACGGTCGAGACGGTGGTCCCGTTGAAGAAGGACACCACGGCGCGTATCGGGACGACCGTGCTTGTCTGAGACGGGAAGGTGACCGTCACGTCGTTTCCAGACACGGCCGACACGAACGCCGGACCAGTCACCGGTAGGCCGGCCACGTACTGACCGATGGAAGGAGTCGCGGGGGCGCCCGTAGGGCTCGAGAAGGTGTTGAATGTAATGAGAGCAGATGTTCCTGTAAGCGTCGAGGCACCCGTCACCTGCCCACTGACGACCGGGGCGTACACGTTCAGGGTCGTTCGGTAGGTCGTCGAGATGATGTTAGAGTTGGCAGTGTTGGAGAAGGCGACCACCGCATTAGAGGAAGAGTTGGAAATGGACTGAACAACCACCACGTTCGTCTGCAGGTTGGCGGTAGGGGCCGTTAGCATCATACCCGGGAATAGAGGGCCGGTCGACGAGGTAAATACAATGTTGGCCGTGTTAGACGTCGCGGCATTGAGGGCCGTGTCTGAAGACAGAGTGAAGGCCGTCCCCTGGGGCACAGACAGGGAAGGCAGATTGGTCAGACCGAAGTTGACCGTCGAGCCCAGGTTGGTCGACCAGGTGATGCGCAGCTCCACGTCGTGGAACTGCAGCGCCACCAGGGGCAGAGACACCGACCAGTCCTTGCAGAAGAAGAACTTCAGGGGGTAAAAGATCGCCTTCTGGTTCGTGGGGGTCGCCTGTGAAGCCGTCTGGTTGTTCAGGTAGCGCTGGGAGAAGTTCTGGGCGCCAGTCAGGGGCTCGATGTCGGTAGAGTACTCGAAGTCCTGGGTGTCGATGATCTGACCACCGATCATGAGCTCAACCTTGTCGATCACCTTGGACCAATCCAGATTGTTAACCACGGACCCATTGGTATCGCGGGCCGTGAAGTACACATAGCTGAGCAGGTCGCCCTTCTTCTCGAAGCGGATGGTCGAGATGCCACCAGCGGTCGGCTGACCCTGGATGATCTGGCGCTCGACGGAATGAGCATAATGGGTATACCGGCGGTAGTTGGACCGGAAGAAAGAAACCTCGGGCTTACCGGTCAGCCACGCGTCCTGAGCACCAGTTGCGACAAGCTGAACGATACCTCCGCTCATTTTACAATTGGTCTAGATTATTTTAGACGACCGAAAGAGGCGGCTGGGCAATTGGGTTTTTGTCGAGTTGCTGGATCGCCACGTCCATCGAGGCGTTGGTCGACAACGGGTTCATGCGACCCTTCTTCTCATTAAATTTATCAAATTCAGGACGCTGATACTGCTGGAAACGAGCGCCATTCATATGAGGAACCGGGAATGCCGTCGTCTCGGACCGGAGGCAGGATGGAGCACCGTTTTGGTTTATCGGATCCGTCCGGACGTTCATGCGCCCGGGCCCCTCTGGGCGGTTTCCACTCTCGCGGTAACCGCTCGATCGCGTCAGAGACTTGTCGGTGTAGGATGTTTCACCACCTGATGCGTACGGCTGAGCCACGTTGTACTGAGCCGGACCGTTCTCAAGGCCGTCGGCGCGGGACCCGGTCTCGTGACGGATTGTCGAGCGCCGAGTCTTTATGAAATCCGGGCGACCCTCTGGGCCCAAAAGGGCGCCCCCCTGACCCTCACCTTGGTTTTGGGCCGGAGGGCGGTACCACGCCTTGGTGTCCTTGGCCTGGTGCGTGATCTCACCGATGGTCGTCCCACCGTTCTTGACGACGGCGTCAGATGGACCGTTACGACCTTCGAGCGTCGTAAGGCGCTCCTCGTTGATGTTGTTGGGTAGGGCCCGGAAGAAGTCGTGGAAGCCGCCTGAAGCCGGCACGTCCGCATCGACGCCTAGACCTGGACCGACGCGCTTGCGTTCGATGGGCTGGAGATTGTTCATTTTGTTCGTGACATTCTGGCGGTTATACAGATCATAGACGGGCTGACCAAAAGGAAACCGTCCTGCATCCTGAGAGCGGTCCTGGAGAGACGGGATCTCGTTCTTGGGGCCGAGGCGATTGTCGCCGATCCGGCGGCCGAGATCTGGGGTCATAATTTTGAGATCAAAATAGTCCTTCGAGTGGTCACGGGCATTGGCCATGAGATCCACGTCACGACGGGTGATGGGTTTCGTGGTTGTCGATGAAGCCTGAGTGGCCGCCTCGGCTTGCGCCGTGGAATTATCACTCAAACGCTTACCGGCAAACACAAGACCGACTACGGCAGCAAGGGCCAATGGGTCCATGTTATTACTATTTACTTACTAAAATATCTCTGAACGAAACGAGTGTTCTGATCGTCGACGTACGTGCTGATGGGATTCCAACCCATCACGCGCTGCGGGATGGTGACGTAGCTGTTGGGAAAGTCAAAAGGCTTCTCAGTCCAGTTTGATTTCCACGCCGTCGTGGTCCGCTCGCGAATCATGCTTTCGACGTCGGTCTTGTCGGTCAGAACAACGGTGGCCGGACCCATCATCACACCCTCCTGAAGGACCACTGGACTCGTGTTCAGACGAGGCATTATTACTGTAGAGCCCGAAAAAAAACTCTAGATTTATTATAACAATGCCGTCTGCTCCTGCAGGTGGAGCTCGCGCGTCCCCACCTCGCCGGCGGCCGGCGTCCGCATCACCTGCTCGGGCCCGCCGTAGCGCTGGGCGTGGGTCCGCCCCGGCCCGTCTCGGGTCTTCTGTGAATCCCATGTATCGTCGGGCCTTTTCAGCCTCCCCGGGTGTTCGTCGCTGGAGCCCGGGACGTGCTCGCGGAGAGCGCGCTCGCCGGAGCGCACGTGCTGGTCCGGGCCGGCTCGCAAAGGGTCTCACTGGATTTTTGGCGTTACAGGCTGCCCTGATGGGTCGCAAAGTCAACACGCCCTATGTCGGAGCCAAGGGCAAGGCTCTGGCCATCTACCCCCTGGGCTCGACCATGGCGCCCAATAACCTGGGCCTGACGCGGACCATGGGTCGGCGTCACGAACTCGCCAAGTACCCGGCGGTAGAGCGCACTCGCCTCCGCCGCCCTCTGACGTGCGGTCGTAAGACGTGCCTGGGTGGTCAGCCAAACCGGAGTTTGTACGAGCCGAAAATGATTCGGAGCCATATTTACGGGACCAAAGTGCCGCGCAAATTTGGAAACCGTCCTCTTATAAATCTTCCTGTACCCGTCATATCGGCAGGAAACGTGCTGAAATTCGAGGCTCAGGGGTACCAGTTTCCCAAAAAGGTGATTCAGCAAGCCCATATGGGTCTGCCGATTACATCTAATTTCAAGATATCTAAAAGAACCCTCGAGGCGCTGGCGAACAAGGATCCCCGCCTGCTCCCTGCTCTTTTGGAGGCGAGCAAGTCCATCCCGAGCCGTTTCAACCGGTCAGGTCAACTCGCTCTGCCGGCGCCAGTCCAGCGTAAACTGGCCGCTTTGGAGGCCCGGGCGCGTACTGCAGCGATTTCAGGAACCGCAAAGGCTGTGGCCGCCCCATATAAGGTGGCGGCCAAAGCCCGGAATTTGACGGGGCGTGCAGCAGCCTCTGTGGGCCGCGGCGCGTCTTCGGTGGCGCGTGGTGCGCGTTTCGCGGCGAGCCTTCCGGGTCGTGGTCATCGCGCGATGATGCGTGTTCTGACGGCTCAAGAGCGCCGGCTGCCGAATTAACGGCCGTTGCCTGCACGCATCTGAGGACGCTCTGGGAATGTAGAATAGAAACGATCCGGGTCGCAAGCCTCGCCACCCTGGTCCTTGCAGATCGGGGAGAAGGGCTTGCCGTAGGCGCCCTGAGCGAACGCCGCCTGGTCATTAGGAATGGTCGTTGAAGCGACCGTGTAAAAATTACGTTCGGCGTCACGCTTACGCTCGAACGGGTGTATATTGCTCCACTGGACGGCAACTTCCTGCCGCACACTGGGGTACCATGCGGCACTCGGACGGTCTGGGTAATCGATGTAGTCCGTCGGGAGGACGTTGCCCATGGGGTTGTTGAACGAAGGCATGTATACAGCCTCACGGAACGGGCCTGGAGCGCGGCCATCACCCTGCGCCGGGCGAAGCTTGCCGTCCTTTATCAGGTTGGCGTTGTACAGGTAATAGAGGATAGCCAGGACCAGCACGGCCAGCGCGAACACGCGAGGGTCGCGATTAATGATGTAAATAAGGACTGATGCGTAAATAACAAATCGGGAAGTTGCCGCTACGCGCTCGCGGGCCGACTGCTTGGCGGTCGGCCAGAACTCGAGGAGTTTGTCGTTGCGAAAAATCTCTCGCGGGTCCATTCTGTAATAGTCTGAGAAATTACTTCTTTCGGCCCTTGGCCTTGAGCTTGGGCCGAGGGGCCTGCTGCTGCTGAAGACCACCCCCGAGGAGAGCCGCGAGCCCACCACCGCCCGCGCCACCCATCATCTGAGAGAGCATGTTGTTCATACCGGCCATCATCGCCTTCTCATCCATCTGACCGGAACCATTCGTCTTCATGTTCTTGGCGCAGTTCTCGGCAGCCGCCTCGATCATACTGAGGGTCTCGGGGGGGAACATGCTGATGGTGTTGCCCAGAATGTACATGGTCTGAATGTACTGCCAGATGGCATCCTTGGTCGTGGAGGTCGCCGCCTCGCTCGGCCAAACCACATGCAGGTTCAGACCCTTGACGAACTCGTTCTGCTCGCTGAAAAAGTCCGGAGACTTTGCCATCAGCTGGGATGCGTGAGGCCCAATTTTCTTCATAAAATCATCAAAAGTGGCGCGCGTGCGGGGGGCGGCCTGAGCCGTCTTGAATGCCTCTTCCTCGGGGAACGTTGCTACGAGTTCGTCGAGGAACTGACCCATCATCTCATTGAATGCCTGAACGGTCGTCATGTACTATATTTTAGGAATGATCTCCTTAACTAATATGGTTCTTTGGTCATGGTCTCGTGGGTCTCTGACCCGCGCGAAACGATAAAATATACCAGAAGGGCCACGAGGAACGCCGGCTTCATCATCTCGGAGTTCTTGATGGGACCCTCGTTGTTCATTTTGGCCCGGCCGTACACGTAAGCCATTGTGACGGCACCTGCGATTACGGCGGCACCTGCTGGTTCGCGGAGGTACTGATCCATTCTAGTAGTTGCTGAGCAATTTTTTAGCCCAATTTCTCGATGCGCTGCGGTCCGATGGGAATACCCTTCGTCTCGGCCGCGTCATCAAACAGGTTCTGCTCCATGTTATTCACAGAGGGCTCGCCAGCCGGAGTGCCTCCTGGGACGTTCGGTGGTGTCCCGCTGTTATTCACAGTCACCGTGTTGTCCACGCCTCCCGGAGTCTTACCAAACTCCATGTTGGATCCCGGCACGTTCATGGGGTCTGTGTTGTCGATGGGGTCCTCGTTCATGACGTCCGGCACCTCATCCTCCACCTCCGGGTCTTCATCCTCGTGATCCAGATTGAGGTCCTCACCGGCTGCGGGCAAGGGCAGGTACGTCTGGAGAATCTCAGCCGTCGGAACGAGATCCTCGATAACCTCGGCAATTTTCTTTGCAAATCGGGCCCGGAGGTCGTCGTTCCGAACCTCCTCAGTGTTATTCTCGGTGATGATGTGAGGCCGCTCATACAGATCCTTGGCGCACGCCTCGTAGCACCGCTGGACGAACACGTCATTCGCAGGCAGCTTGATACAAATCTTCTTGGACTTTTTGTCTGTACGGATCGAGCTCAGGATCTTGACGTGGATGACGAACACGGCCGCCATGAGGTTCGGAAACAGAGGCTGGTTCTTGATGATGGCCTCTGTATTCTTGAGGGAAATTGAAGAGTTCCAGGTCTTGATGGCCCGCAGGAGCTCCTGAAACACCAGAGTCGTGTTCTTCGACTTTTTTTCCGCAACCTCCTTCTTGGCCTCGAGCCAAATCTCCCAAAAGGCCTCAATCATGACTGGAGTCATCGCATCACAAAGCTTCTTGGTAAAGCGCCGCTCAGACTCGTTCAGAAGGTCCATTGGTATTACGTGTCATTTATTTGCACGAAACCTTACGCGTACCAATCCAGAATCTCTTTAATGACCGGATGGCGTTCAATCTCAGCGTCTGTGAATATCACGTGCTGGATCTGGTCCGAAGGCCTGAGGCGCGTCACAAAGTCGGTGAGTCCATTGACCTCGAACCCACGATCGTGCTGGCGAGGGTCGCCCGTGATGACCATCTTGGATCCTTCGCCGATCCGAGTCAGGACCATCTGCATCTGATTCGGCGTCGAGTTCTGCATCTCGTCTGCGATGATCCAGGACCCGTCGAACGTCCGGCCGCGCATGTAGGCCAGTGGGCACACCTCAATCTGGCGGTCCTCCATCATCGTCCGGATGTGATTCGGGCGGAAATGGCGGCCTAGGGCGTCCGTCAGCGGTCGTACCCACGGATCCATCTTGGCCTCGAGAGTTCCGGGCAGGAAACCGTGCTGCTCATCCACCGAGACGGCCGGGCGGGTCAGAATGATCCGGTTCACATGGCCGAGCTTGAGGGCCATTGCCGCCGAGTTGCACGCAAGAAGGCTCTTTCCGGTACCGGCCGGACCAGTACTCACGACGACTGGGATCAGGCGATTATCGAGAAGGGACTTGTAGCGAATCTGAACCAAGTTCCTCGGGCTGATCATTTGCCTTTGGTCACTCTTATTTTTTGGGCCATTTTCTGCATATTCATAAGACCCGGAAGGAGGTCGAACGGCGTGTCTTCCGCCTCTGGTTCGACAACGGCCTGAGTCTTGGGTTTGTCCCAGCGAACCTTGAAACTGACCGGGCCGATCATAGCCACCGTGTATCCTAATTTCTGAACCTGGCGACAAAGGTACTTGACAGCCTTGGGGAGGTCGTACCGTGGAAATCCCACGACGAACGGGGGGACCGTAAGGAGGGCTTCCTTGTGTCCTAGTTCGTGCGACGTGCGAATTTTGCGAGAAAATTGCTCAAGGATGGCTTTATAGGTCTCCTTCTTGACGTTCTGGCGAGCCTTTTCCAAGGCGGCCATCTCTTTGGCGGTCGGGGGCGACGCCATCTCTAGTCTGTTTTGTTATTTTTCTAACGCTGATATGACTCGAGCGGCGGTACCATCACAGGCTTGCTCAGAGCATCCTTGAGCTGGGCGTCCAGAGCGTTTTGGACCGTTTCCCACGACTCATACCGATCTGGCTTGTACGCCTTGGAATAGTCCACCTTGGCCGTGGGCGTCTCGTTTAGGATGTCGACCGAACCGTTCTGGTTCACCCGGGCCTGGACATCGATTTGTTCACCGTAGTAATTCTTGGTGTTCAGGAACATGAAGCGCGAATTGTACACGCCGTCACCCTGGTGATTGATGAACAGAGTCTCGAGGGGGCGATAGTCGTCCTTGGTCGCTATGATCGCATCGATGATAACCTGAGTCACGTCAGGCGACACGCGATCGCCCGTCTGAGTGATCGCTTCCTGTGCGTAGGTTGCCGTCTGACGGCTGTTCCAGACGAGGAATGCGATCACGAGCAGAAGGACTACTGTAATCAGGTCCTTCATATTACTTTAGCGGATGAAAAAAGTTGGTCGGCGCGTTTCGGGACGGACGAAAAAAACCGACTCAAAATTAATGGCCCTACTGGTCTACTCCGACAAGTGCAAATGGTCGCTCGAGATTATGACTTTCATCAAGAGCCAACCGGCTCTCATCGAGATTGTCCGATTCCATAACGTCAATACACAGGGTGTCCCTTCAAAGAAGATCACCCGGGTCCCTACCCTCGTGACCAATGAGGGTCAGATGCTCGTCGGTCAGGAGGTCAAGAACTGGCTCGTGTCTATGATCCCGAACGACTTTGACTCGTGGGACAGTACGGGCAATTTTTGTTCCAACTTGGATGGTACTGAGAACGCCTGCCTGTTCGATCTCGACAAGTACGGCGAGTCCCTCCAGCCGGTGATGACCCCTGAACTCGAGGAGAAAATTGCAATGAATGTAACCGAGGCGATGCAAAAATCCAGAACTTAGAGATTCGACGCGCCTTCAGAACAATGTACCTAAAAACCATCCAGGCTTCGGCCATAAAGGCGGTTTTTGAGGTGCTCAAGGACATCATCAATGATGTCAACGTGTACTTCACGGCTGCTGGGGTCCACATCCTGACCCTGGATACTGCGCGCGTGACGCTCGTCCATATGACTCTCGGATCCGAGAACTTTGAGGAGTATCAGTGTCCCACGGACATGGCTGCCGGACTCAACATGGGCAACATGTACAAGTTGCTCAAGTCCATCTCAGGGGCCGACACTCTAGTCATGCGTATGGAGAATCGGGACTATATCGACTTGCTGATCGAGAACCCGGTCAAAAAGTCGGCGACGAGCTTCAAGCTCAAACTCCTCGACATCAACGAAGACATCCTCGGGTTGCCCGACATCAACATGAACGTCGTGACCACCTTGCCTTCGGTCGACTTTCAGAGGATCGCACGCGACATGGGCAACCTGGCACAAGAGATGAGTATCATCCGCGACGGCACGTCCCTGACCCTGAGCTGCCAGGGCGACTTTGCGGATCAGACGACCACCATCGAACTTCCCGAGTCGGTCAACCGGACGGGCGCCAATTTCAGTCTGAAATACATCAACCTTTTCACAAAGGCGACGAATATGTGCGCATCGGTTCAGTTTATGCAGGATTCTACTAATGAAAATATGCCTATAGTTTTCCGGTACACGATCGCTAACCTCGGAGACCTCCGCTTCTATTTGGCTCCCAAGATGGATAGTTAAACATTTAGTAACGTAATACCAATAGATGGAGAGTAGGTACAAAGAAAGGGTCCAAGGGTGCAAGACGGAAGAGGAGCTCGTCGAGTATCTACTCTCGGCCATGCCTGTGATAAAGGAGTACACGGCGAGTGACGAGGCGCCTGCGACCGAGAAGGTGACGCGGGCCTTGGGATTCGAGCTCAAGACGCGCCGGGGCGTCCAGCGCCAGGACATTTACAAAAAGTACCTGGCCGAGGTTGAACATGAGTTTGACCAAGGTGCTACACAAGGGGCACCTGTCCACACATTGCCTTGTCTGGGGTGTGGTCAATTTTACACCAAAATATTCGACGAAGCGGTCAGTGAGGAAATCTGCGGGGCCTGTGGACGAATGGACTACGTGCAAGGTGAAGAGGTGGGATTCAAGGAGGAACAAGAGATGGAGAAACACGTCATATATTCTTACAAGCGTGAGAATCACTTCAACGAATGGATCAGTCAATTCCAAGCCAAGGAGTCGACGAGCGTGCCCGAGGAGGTCTTGAATCAGCTCAGGTCTGAATTTAAGAAGCAAAAGATCAAGGACCTGAATGAAATCACACACGAAAAAGTCAAGGCTCTCTTGAAGAAGCTAGACAAATCAAAGTATTACGAACACGTACCTTATATTGCAACTATACTCAGCGGTATCACCCCTCCAACGATGCCTCAAGCCCTTGAAGACAAGCTCCGTCTCATGTTTCACAAGATTCAAGCACCGTTCGAGAAGGTCAAGCCTGCAAATCGCAAGAACTTTTTGAGCTATTCATTTACCCTTTACAAATTCTGCGAACTCCTCGGCGAGGATGAGTACCTGCCGTGCTTCCCCCTCCTCAAATCCAAAGAGAAATTGTACATTCAGGACCGGATATGGGAGGCTATATGTCAAGAGCTCTCGTGGCAATTTATTCGGAGCGTCTAGTCACGCATGGCCAGCCACGGGAAGACCATCAGTTCCTCCTCGGTGTATGGTGGCGGCTCGAACTTCTCAAACTCGAGGGGTCCCGATTTGTCTGGGAAATTGATGAGCATACCCGCCTTGAGACCAGTCAGTTTCATATAGTTACGAATTTGATTACGAAATTCATCCTTGAGTCTCGAAGTGGACTTGAGCTCCAAGATGAACTGGCCAGCCACTATAAGGTCGGCACGAAGGTTACCGATGTTATGACCCCTGAATGACACGGGCAGGATCCGCTCAGACTCGTACGAAAACCCGTCTTCGCGCAGGGCGATTTCAAACGCGTTGTGATAGACGCGCTCGGAATAACCGGGACCAAGGGTAGTCCAGATGTCTTGGGCAAGCTCAATGCAGCGATCCATGAGTAGCCAAGATGTATGCAAATATGAAAACCTGTCCTAGGACCGTCATCTTGGCCAGGACAGGACCTGTTTTCCACTCGGCACCGTGCCACGTGGGATTGAGTGTAAATAGGGTATCGACCGCGACCCCTAGGCCGAGCCCCTTGAGAACGAGTTCCCTAGGGACCGGCCCGGACCATACGACCACCATCGCGGCCGCGAACATGGCGGCCGCAGTCGCGTCTTTGATTTGACTAATTTTCATACTAAATTAGACGTGGAAATTTTTAACGCATACGGGCCAGAAGCTGCGTGTTGGTGGGCGCGCCCGCCCCGATACGCAGAGTCCGTGCGCGTTCACGTGTCCGTGAACGGCTGCGCGAACGGGAACGGCTCGTTCCTGCGCCGCCTGCGATAGCCTTGGTGCCCACGCGACCAGCGAGCGTGGCTGCCTGGTAGGCGTTGCCCGAGGTCAGGACGTGAACGGTCGCACGGACGTTGTACGCAAGTCTCGGAATAAAATGGGAGATGATGGCCAAGAACGCTATGAACATCGTCCAAGCCAGGTAAAACTCGAGGTTCTGGCGGGCGCGGTTCCCCGCCTGTTCGTACTGTCCAATCTGGTTGTCCATGGCAGTGACGGTTCGGCTCGTCACGGATGTGACCACCCACTTGACGGCGAACATGGGATTGAACGCGGTCGCAACGGCTCCACCCACGTTAATAACCTGTTGACGGTTCGGAGCGTAGTTCATCGCGCGCGCGCCCCACGACCGGGCGGCCAAAGGGGCGTTACCGGCGGGCGTGGGCGCCATGGCGGGCAGGCCGCCCGCTGGCAGCTTCGGGAAGTGCATCACAGCCGTGATGGCCATGGCGCTAAACCCGAGGGCCAAAAGAACGCGACGGAGCGTAGAGCGGGACAGACACGACAGCGCCGGGGCCGGGTGTTTACGAAGCTCACGGCTGAGCGCCTGTTTGCGCTGCGGCGCCGGGGCCGCTAGGGCCATCTGAACTCCAGTGGTCAGGGCCAACCGACGGTTGTGACGGACCGAGCCGTTCACAGATGTGGAACGGGGACGCCACTGCTGGATTTCACGCAGGGTAGGCATGTATTAATTTAGATTGAGAATTTATTTAACCTTTAGGTACTTGCGGCTGATCCACTTGGCGTCCTGACGGTAAATGCGGGACGCACGGGGCAGCGTACGCTTGGTCAGGGTCCCGATGGCGACCAGACGGCGCATCACGGACAGGGGCTTCTCACCCTTGCTGATACCCTTGGTCAGAGCCTTGTGGCGGTTGGTCATGGCCTCGACCGGGTGGTAGCCGTACCGGGTGAGCATACCACCCTTGAGTGGGCCGATGACCTTCTTGGAGCGGCCGATCGCGCCCACATCATAGGCCGGAACCGACGCAACGCGGCGGGTCGTCGGCTTGCGCACGTACGAGTAGGCGGCGCGACCTTTGGTCGCCCGGACGGTGATCTTCTTACGCGAAAGCTTCACGATGTGGCTGGAACGGATGTGATGTTTCATTTTGAAATGTGTCGAGAAATTTACTGGGACAGACCCTTCATGAACAACTTGAGCTTTTGCTCCTGACCCGCTGCAAAGTCGAAAATGTCTAGGTCACCTGAATTTAAATTCAAAATTGGAAAGTCGTACGTGGCCCGAGAGCGCATCTGAGTCGCGATTATGACCATGGCGTAACTTTTCATGTCCTTTATTTCCGGAATTTTGTTCCATTCAAAAGCCATGACCAGCACGTCATCGCGCGGGTGGCTCAGAAATGGCGCGCACGGAATGGCCTCGGCCGTCGCACCATCTATGTAGTGCCATCCATCGTTCAATTTAGCAGAAGAAATGATGAAGGGTATAGCTACGGTGGCGCAGACGGCATCCACGACGTTCATATTAGGGGTCGAGTCCATCGAGAAATAGACCGTCTTGCATGTATTCACACAGTAGGACGAGATGTGGATTTTGATAGGGTACCAATCCCAGAGCTCCTTGAACGTCATGGTTCGCTTGCCCGTGAACTTTTCAACCATGTCCGAGAAGACGGTATGCAATTTTGAACTAGAAATGAGTCCCCACTCCTTGAGGAGGCTTTTGATATTGGGTTTCATCATTTGCTTTATGGGCACAGTAAGCGTAAAGTCGAGGACCTTTGTGGTGTCCCCCTTGCAGAGGGCGAACACAAAAGCCAAAAGGGCCCCGGCCGACGCTCCTGAAATCTCTTCAAGGTCATCGAGCCGGCCCGCCTGTTTTAGTTTGGCCAGGGCTCCCAAAAAGGTGAAATACCCCATGGCTCCTGGGCCAATGGCCAAGTACTTGACCATCCTTCTATTTTAAATGTAAATTAGGACGCTGGACCCGCCGCACGCTTAGTAGTACTGGGGGAACTGGGAACGCAGGGTCGCGAACACGATGGCGAACACCAGGGTGTGCACGCCCACGGCCGCACCAGACGTCTGGCCGCTGCGGAAGATGCCCGCCGAGCCCGGGGGCAGGGTCAGCAGCACGCCCGGGGTCAGCAGCACGAACAGCAGGGCCGGCACGAACAGGTCAGCCGTCGTCAGGCTGAGGCCCAGCACGTACGTGGCGATCGCCCAATAAAGGAGAGCCAGCACAGCGGCGTGCACGACCGCCTGAACCAGGAGGCCGGCGCCGGACGGCAGGGCCAGAAGCAGGCCCGGGCTGAGCACGGCGAACAATAGGGCAGGGGCAAGAACCTTGGGGCCGGTGATGTCGATCATTTAAAAGTAATCAACATAATTTTCGACCCATGCATAAAAGTTCTGGGAAGAGACCCGGTCTGAGATGATCGGTAGGCCTGAGATCGAGTTCCACATGACGACCTGGACGTGGCCTGGCTCGTCGTTCGTGTACCACTTCGTGGGCTCGAGTACGAGCTCGACAAACTGCGGAAAACCCGCGCGGCACTTGATGTAGTTCTGCTCCATATAGTTCCTCAGGTGCATCCACCCATCCAGGATCTCCTGAGAGTACATGTCCTGCCAGTCTTCGGGGTGGAGCTCGGGATCGAACTCATCCGAGCCGTCAGAATCGTACACCTGGTCGTAGTTGTACGCGTCACGCGAGTACTCGTCATTCAGACCCATGTCTGCTATTCTTACTGTAACTGGGCTACAGATCCTTAAGCCCGGACACCGTCACACCAGCCGTCTCTTTGATCGGCGCCGCATCCAGAATCGCCTGGAAGGCCCCCTCGACCTGGGCATCATTTCCACCGAAAAATGACCCAAGGCCCTTCTTGATCACATCCTTGGTGATTGCCCCCTTGGTCTTTTTGAGCTTAAAATTGACCTTGACCTTCTCCTGGACACGGACAGTGTCAATCTCGTGCTGCTGCATGTGTACGGTTACAAACTTGCGAAGATCCTTCTCGCGTCCGTTCAGAACGCTGAGATCTTTGCGAGCTGCAAGAAGCTGGGCTTTAAGAATAACCCACTCAGTCATTGCCGCTTTAAAATCCATTATGAAAGACGGCTACATTGTTTTTAACTTACAGAGGCGCGGAGGACAGTTCCTACGGAACTGGACGTTTACTGGTACTCCGGGCTGATCTCGAACTTGGGGCGCATGGTGTCGGGGGGAATGGTGCTGAGGTTGAAGATGGACACGGGGGTGCGCGGGTTGATGGGCTCCGAGCGGAACTGCTGGTTGGCGTTGCGCAGAACACCACCCAGGGTCTCCGGGTAGCCAATCTGGCTGCGCGGGTCCATGTAGTTCTGGCCGCTCAGAATCGCCTCGGGGCTGAACTGACCGAAATCCTCGGTCTGGACAACCTCGCGCGGGATGAGGCCCGCCGAGCTCATGTCGCCACCGGCCAGGTACGGGCCCTCACCCTGGGGCACCTCACCGGCCGAGCGACTGGAGGCGGCGCGAGCTTGCGTATTTGCGTACATAGAGTTGGACAGATTCATACCGGAGACGGCCGCGCCGGCTTGGGCGAAACGGCTCTTCTGAGGGGCGACCAGGAGTAGGAGAATCACAGCCGCGAGAACCATGATAGCCAGGCCCTTGCGATCCATTTATTATAGCGTGCGAATAAATTTTCGGGGACCTAGTCCAAGTAGTCGGCTGGGTCGTCCTCCTCGGCCTCGGGCTCGTCCGAGAAAAGATACTCCTTGGGGAAGTTCTGGGCCCGGCTTCCTGTGCGGACGCGGACCTGGATCACACGCCAGATGGGGCCGAATGACTTTTTCAGAAACCATAGACCGGCCAACTCGAAGACCACGTCGCACTGGGAACCGGCAGCCACGTCCTCGAGGGCCAGAGCGTTCTTCTGGCTGTCGAACGCCATCGTGACCACCTGACCTTTGACTGACGCGAGCGACGCGCCGAGGACGCCGTCCGTCACGCTCTCCTGGAAAGCGTTCGTGATCGTCTCGTCGCTGAGCTCCTTGCCGAACCACTCCACCTTGGACTCCTTGGCCTTGGCCAGAAGCTCGATGTCGATGGCCTCGAATGCCGCCTGATCCTCGAGCTTGAAATTGACCGACTTGGACGCGAGACCGTCCTGGGCCACGACGCCGTTCACCTGAAGGCGCTGTCCAGAAATCTTCAGAAAGTAACGACCGTCCGGCAGCTTCTGGGGTTTGGCGTACTCCATTATAGTACTAATACTAAAATCTTCTTTAATACTAGATGAACTCCTGCAGACAGGAGTTTCTGAACAAAGGATGCATGTGTTTGGCGGATCCCATGGACCCCCTGAAGACCATATGTGCATACATAAATCGGGAAAGTGGCCTCGTGTACCCATGCGATACTGGGTGCTGCGTGCCGAGATGTATGGATCAGGGGACCGGACCTCGATTTGATGTTGAAATTAGACGGTCAGGTGGTATTACCCTTCCACCTGGGTTTGGAGGGGAGGATCTTCCACAGAGTGCAGAACCGACCGAGCCCAAGGGGGCTGCTCCATTCAACCCCAGTCCCTACGGGGACGGTTGGAAAACCGAGGGCCTCCAGGATCGCAAGGTCTGGCATCTCGTCCTGTCTGGCCTGATTGTTTTGTTCTTGATCTTCATAGCATGTTGGGCACTCGAGTAACGGGGCTTAAAGACGGCCGTCTCAGGATATGTAGAAATGGCCACAGATACCCCTATTACCCTGGAGCTGCTTGCTAAGGAGCTGAAGGCGCTGCGCAAGGACGTGCGCAAGATCCGTCAGCACATCGAGGACCCGTCCGGTGAGAAGGCGGCCGTCCGTGCCCAGAACAATGGCTTCAACAAGCCCCTGGACATCACCCCCGAGCTGCGCGCTTTCCTGGCTCTGCCGGAGGGTGAGAAGATCTCCCGTTCTCAGGTGACCCGCAAGGTGAACGAGTATGTTGAGCAGAAGGGTCTG
>Ga0315284_10001896_pt1 | contig 29859 bp, 27 predicted proteins | sample YL17G09_16_MG_FD_203696 | JGI IMG/M metagenome (GOLD analysis project Ga0315284, IMG submission 203696) | Sediment microbial communities from Yellowstone Lake, YNP, Wyoming, USA - YL17G09_16 | ecosystem: Environmental > Aquatic > Freshwater > Lake > Sediment | place: USA: Wyoming | collected...
ATCCTGTTTAAGAAAGGCACTGCGGTTGGTGCACAAATATGACGTGCAGATTCTGACATATGGAGGAAAATCTATCTTCGACAGACTTAGCATCTCACGCGTCCGTCAAAAATGTTCATGGCCATGGACAAGTGCTTATGTGACGTGGGATGGCTTCGTTTCGCCTTGTTGTATTCCTAGCACCTATTTCTGCGGTAACCTACTTCAAGATCCCTTCAAGAAAATCTGGAATAACGAGAAATACCACGATTTCAGGAGTCGACTCAAAGGCGGCGAGTTTCCTATTCAATGTGTCAACTGTTCGTTTCTCTAGAAGAAACGAATGCTCTGCAAATAGCGCGTGCTGAAGCAATGATGAGTCTCTAAGATTGCGATGGAAGGCTGGAACTGATGGGACCGAGATATTCGAGCGCTCTTGTAACAGGAGGCGCAGGCTTCATAGGCAGCCACATGGTGGACAGACTCCTCAGGGAAGGCTTTTACGTCAAGGTTATTGACGACCTCAGCACAGGCCGATTGGACAATATCAAAACTCACTCAGGCGACAAGAATCTCCTTTTTATCAGAGGAGATATTAGGGACGGTGAGATTGTCAGGAAAGCGCTCAGAGACACTGACGTGGTTTTCCATGAAGCTGCATTCATAGGTGGTCCACAATCCATTGAGAGACCTGTGTTCACTAATGCAGTCAACGTTGATGGAACATTGAATCTTTTGGAAGCCTCGCGAGAGTCTGAGATAGAACGTTTCGTCCTAGCCTCTTCAGCAAGCGTCTATGGGGCGCAGAAAGTCATTCCAATCAAGGAAAATGTCGCTTTGCATCCGAGTTCACCCTACGCAGTTTCCAAAAGGGCAACGGAACTCTATGCAGAGTTCTACTACAAGACTTTCGGGTTGGAGACGGTTTGTCTGAGATACTTCAACGTTTATGGGCCCAGGCAGCCTCGCGGACCCTATGCGGCTGCCATAACCGCCTTCGTGGAAAGTTTCTTGCATGAGAAATCGCCAATCATCTACGGAGATGGCGAACAAACTAGAGACTTCATCAACGTCAAGGATGTAGTCGAGGCCAACATGCTTGCCGCGAACAAGAAGTGCGCTGGAGAAATCTTCAATGTTGCTTCAGGCTCGCGAGTGACCATAAACGGTCTTGTTAAAGATCTGCAGGTCGTCATGGACAAGAACCATGTTAAGTTGTCATATGCTGGTCGGAGACAATCGGATGTGTACCACAGCTGTGGTGACATAGGAAAAGCACGGGAAATCTTGGGTTTTGAGCCAAAAGTTGCGATCAAACAAGGTCTAATAGAATTGGTGGATTATTACAAATCATTCCCGCATGACGCCTGACCGAGTTGTCACTCTTTCGCTATATTACTAATCTGGAAATAACCTCTCTATAACAATTTCTAATACTATTTGGGTTGAAATGTTCGCGCATCTACACGAGGTTGTGTGGGATCCTTATTGAGAATCGCGTTCATAGACTATGATCTGTCCTCAAGGACTGGGTCTAGACGTTTTACTTATGAAGTGGCTCGCAAACTTGGAGACTTCGGGCATGAAGTCAAAATCTTCACATCCAGATTGGATCCTCAGAAATGCTTCAGACAATATCTCTCGCTTCCCGTTGAATTCATTTCGAAAAGGAGTTCCTCGCGAGGAGAAAGCACACGTATAACAAAGCGTTTGATTCTGGCTGGTGTGAAGAATCCCATGTTCAATCTCGTGAAATATTGGGCATACGGCCTTAAACAGATGGATTTCGCGTTTAAGACGAGCAAAAAGGTGGCAGACATGGGGTGCGACGCAGCCATGCTTCACTATCACGGCGAACACTGGCTCATGCCAGCTTTCTGTCACCTGAACGAACCAAGAGGGGCGGTGTTTCTGAACATGGTTCCGCCAAGATCGCGCTCGTTAGCCTTGCCTTTTCAGGAATCGACTCTGGAACGACGGATCGCTGACACATTCATTAGTTTGCCTCCGGTTCGTGGATTGGAGAACTCGAGCCTGAGGAAAGTCGCTCTGTTCATCACACCGAGCAAATACCAGCTTCGACAAGCCAGAATGCAAGGTGTGATCGGACAAAAAAGGGCCGCAGTTGTGCCGCTAGGAGTGGATCATGCTGAGTTCAGGCCAACAGGCGAAGAAGAACCGTTTGCCCTCTATATTGGCCGAATACACCCCCATAAATCGTTGGAACTGGCGGTATTGGCCATGAAGAACACAAGACAAGATCACTCGTTGATAATTGCAGGAGACATTGCCGAAGAAGACCTATGGTATAAGGACAAACTTCTAGGCCTAGCTGAAAAGCTGAAAATCACAGGTAGATTCGAGCTAATTTTGTATCCGTCAGATGTCCAGGTCGTCAGACTCATGCAGAGATGTTCAATCTTCCTGTTTCCCAGCACAATAGACACCTTTGGACTGGTTGTCCTTGAGGCCATGGCTTGCGGCAAACCAATTGTGGCATGCAACAGAGGAGGCGTTCCAGAAATAGTCGGAGACGCAGGATTCTTGATTGAGCCTGTTGCTGCGGAATGGCAGAAGGTTGTGATGAGACTGCTGTCCGATTCCGAGCTTAGGCACAAGTTGGGACAAAAAGCACTGCAGCGATCTGAAGCGTACTCATGGGAGAACACAACTACACGGCTACTAGCAGCCTTTAGCGGTTTCGGCGACTAGCGTAAAACGTATGTCTCGGAATTATCTTCACTTTTAGCGCGCGGTGAGCATAAGCGCATTTATTCTCAACTCTCAAATTCCTTTGAACTCAATGTCTAGGTGGCCTATCAAAGTTGCTCTCCATTGTTGTCCCAGCGTTGAACAGTGCAGCAACAATTTCAGGCACTCTTTCGTCCATATTCTCGAATGAAACCTGTGACGAGGAGTTCGAAGTACTGCTGGTCGACAACGGAAGCTGCGATGCGACAGTTGACATAGCAAAAAAGTTTCCGGTGAAGATCTATCACTGTCCCAGAAAAGGTATAGGACCTCCGAGAAACCTTGGAATTCAGAAAGCCCAGGGCGATATTATCTGCTTCACAGACTCCGATTGCCTGGTCGAAAAAAGTTGGATCAGAAAGATATCAGATTTCTTCAACCGACACTCTGAGGCTGACGGGGTGGGTGGCTCTGTCTTCCCCTATCCTTACGGCCAAAACAAAGTTCAGGAGCTGACTGGAAGGATCTTTGTCGAAGACCAAGATTATCCCCAAAACGTCAAGAAAATCCAATTTGGCTCCACGCATGGAATTATCTTTGGCTCCAACAGCGCGTACAAGAGAGAGGTATTGAGGAGATTTGGGGGGTTCATCGAACCAGGGGGTTCAAATTTGGAACTCGCAATGAGACTTGCCGCCAAAGGGAAGTGCCTCTTCTTTGATCCTGACATAAGAGTCTATCACATTTTTCCAAACAACCTTAGGTTCATTTTCAGACAGCAATTTAGATGGGGAGCACAATCGACTTTTTTAAAGAGAATGCATCATTTCGACAAAGGAGCAAAAGAGTTTATCTACATCGCATACTTCCCTGTTCGGCGTTTGCTCTGCCTAGTTTCTCCCCAAGATCTAGAGGAGAAATTGTTGCATTTTGCTCAACTAGCAAGTTATAGTCTGGGCCGGGTTTACGGACTTCGTCTACAAGAAACTCGTTCGATTGAGGCCTTGTCGACACATTTTCGGCGCCCACGCACGATTGGTCACAAAATACGCTAGTTTAGGCGTAGGTTTTGATGCAGTTGTTCACTGTTTCCATCGTTGTCCCCACTAAGAATAGGAGGGATGATCTACGCGAACTCCTAGAGTCGATCTTGAATCAGACGACAATGCCAAGAGAAGTCATTGTGGTCGATCATAGTGATGATGATCGAACGAGAAGATTGATTGAACAAAAGTGCAACGATTTCTTGAGTAGAGAAGTATTGTTGAATTACTTGCGGGGAGACGACCTGAACAGAAGTATTAGTGCCGCTCGAAACATGGGTGCAGAGAATTCAAGCGGAGACGTCACCTGTTTTCTTGATGACGATGTTGTTTTGGACAAGGATTTCATCAAGCAGATCTTGGCAGTCTATTGCATGTATCCTGATGCCAAAGGAGTTCAGGGATTCATAACAAACACAGGTTTCCACTCAGTGTTCTCCAATGCCTTAAATAGAGTGTGCTTTGGCTTTCCACGTGACTTCTTCGAACCAAATAAGTGCCGGGCATTCCCATTCTCTTATCCCTACCCACTAACACAAGTGATCGAGTGCGAATGGCTCATCGGAGCAAACTCGAGCTACAAAAGAGAGATATTGAAGAAATTTCAGTTTGACGAAAATCTCAAGGGTTTTTCACTGCTTGAGGATCTCGATCTCTCATATCGAATTCATGCGTGTTTCCCGCATTCTCTTTACATCTCGCCGCAAGCCAAACTAGTCCACAAGAATTCCCCAGTTGACAGGACTCCTAGGAAGGACATTGCAGGTATTATGGTTGCTTACCCCGCATATATCTTCTACAAGGACATAAGGCAAACGCTTACAAATAACATGATCTTCTACTGGGGCCTCTTCGTTGGCAGGCTCATTTTGAAACTCGCTCTCAGAGATCCCAACGAAATTATTTTTCATACAAAAGCCACTCTAAAGACTTCAATACACTTCAAGGAAACTAAGCACGGTAACTTCAAATTCATGAACGCCTAACCACCAGAGAAAGCGCGCGCGAGCTACAGTTCGGGTCGCATCTATGGGTTTGGTTTATGAGATTCTGTGACGCGATACCTGAAAACGATGTAAGCTGGTACACACGATGTCGATGACGGGCATACAGTACATTAGAAATGTGATTAATAATACAATTCTTTACTCTGGCAACTATGCGATGCTTAGGCTTGCGTCGATAGCGCCCGATTATGCAGAGGTGAGGGTTACGGAAAGTTGTAACAGTAGATGCATTACCTGCCGCGCATGGAAGAATTCTCCAGAAGGCGAGTTAACTACAATCGAGATGATTGATGCGCTCAGACAGCTGAGACAAATTGGGGTGCAAATCCTTCGCATATCTGGTGGAGAACCTCTGCTACGAGCAGATCTGCCTGAAATTGTTAGGGAGTGTCATCTTCTCGGTTTTCCGCAAATACACGTTGCCACTAATGGTCTTCTTCTTGAGCAGAAAGCCGAGAAACTGCTTCTGGAGGGAGCAACGCGTTTCGACGTCTCTATCGACGGGATTAATGCGACTGACGATCATATAAGAGGGATACCTGGTCACTATTCTCGTGCGTTGGCCGGCATCAAAATGGTCAAAAGCTGCGCACAGAAGATGCGGAGGGGAATCCCAGTGACTGTTTTTACTACTCTGTTGAAGCAGAATATTTCTGAGGTTCCAGCGATCATTGATATGTGCGAGAGGGTTGGGGCACGTTGGTGCTTCAGTCTTCTTTGCGGGAATATTGACCTTTTCAATAAAGTGGATGTTTCCGAGTTTGCGCCTACCGATTGGAAGATGATAGACTGGACACTGGATTATGTGAAGAAGCTCTATTATGAAAAACGTTTTCTGATATACTCAAACCCAGATATCATTGAATACGCTAGGCACTATATGAAAGGAGACCTGGACGTGCATAATTTTCCATGTGTTCTTGGTTATAAAACTTTGGCCTTAGGGTCGAAGGGAGAGGTTTATCCTGGGTGTTATACGAGCAAACCATTGGGGAATGTTCGAGAAATGAAGATTAAGAAGATACTGGAGCTACCAGAGTACAGAAGATTCACAGAGAAAATGTACAGACGCGAATGCATAGGTTGCACTTTCTTCTATGAGGATAGCGTGATGACTAGGAACGTGTTTCGGAGAACTGAAAGATTAAGAGCCATCGTGAGAAGTAATCGATGATGAATGCATTCCATGGTAAAAAGGTTTTTCTTACTTTTGATGTCGAAGATTTCATAAATGAACGTTCGATAAAGGCTCTGCGGTTCATCCTAGGAACGTTGAATAAACATAAGCTTCAAGGCCTTTTTTTCATTACGGGCCACATGGCCGAAAAACTTGCAGGATACAAAGAGATCCTTGACTTGTTTTCTGACCAGCAGATCGGGTTTCATTCATCAAGTCATTCGGTTAGGCCGACGATTCTTGAATACACGGATGTGGAGGATTACGCTGAAGCCCGTCTGGAATCTGAAAGAAGAGAAAGCTCCCACATAAGCCCCCTGACCGGAGCGATTGAAGGAAAAGGCGGGATCAATTCGCTCCGAGAATTGTTCCCGAACCATCAAATAGAAGCGTTCAGAGCCCCGGACTACTGTTGGTCTCCACCTCATTTACAGGCCCTAACAGAATTGGGAATAAAGTGGGATTTCTCAACGAAACTTTTCCCCGAACCTGCCGCTTTCAAAGGAATCACCTTCTATCCATTTCCGATTTGTCACAACTGGAATCGAAGTGTCTACGTCGCATTGATGCATGCGCTGTTTGGTAAACAGACTATAGTGCTGAATTTCCATGATTGGTATTTTGTAAATGTAGCTGCGTGGAATCAATGCTACCTAATTGGAAACCCTGAAAAGCTGATCATGGTGCGTCCGCGGAGCCGTGATGAAATGATGAGGATGCTTTCGACGTTCGAATTATTCATCAGCAAAATCAAAGCTCTGCAGAGAGCGAGCCTATTCGAAGTTACGCCGGGGCTTGAAGTGCTATCAGCTCATCCTTCGATTGACAGAGCCAACGTGACAAAACGATGCAGCGAAATGGTTGCGTGGTACAAGAGAAACTACCACTACGAGTCAAAGCATCTTCGTAGGCATTTTGAAACGTTCTTCTTTGAAGCTTGATGGTTCATTTTGGCCAGAATGCTGGGTTTGACAAGATCAATATGAAGAGAAAACAATTGACAGTGACTGGAGCCCTTCAAGATGCCTTTGACACATCGCTTGAAGAAATCGAGACAGATGATTCGTCTTGTCAGACCGTTTGAGTTAACCTCAAGTGATCGCACTTGGGGCTCGCGTCCTCAGTTCTTATGGCATAAAAATGCCGATTGCTCCCAAGAGGATTGCTCGCTCCGCGTTTTTTTGGCTGTGGATTTCTTTCTACCCGAGGTCTGTTCGTTCAGCTCTTGCTTTCTGGCATGTTCATCATTTTGAACTTAAAACCGCACATGTCGCTCTAGGTTTTAGTGCGCTAGAACTAACGGATTGCGCCAAGTTATAGCAGATTGGGATTGTTGCCCTAAAGCAGCCTTCATAAAGCTAATATATCAAAGGAATGATTTGCAGATTGGAGATTTGAGAATGCGTTTGACAACTAGACTGAAAAAATCGAAACAGATGATTCGGCTCGTTAGACCCATGGAACTAACTACTAGCGACTTGATATATCCAATTTTCGTCAGGGAAGACGGGAAGAAATTTGAGATACCATCTATGAAGGGGCAAAACTATCTTTCTTTGGAAGGTGCTACCAAAGTTTGCGACCAAGCTGTGGGGCTCGGTATTCCTGCCGTAATGATTTTCGGCGTATTAAAGGAAAAAGACGCGGATGGATCAATAGCTCTGCGAAAGAGTGGTTTTCACTCCAAGATCTTCAGAAGGTTGAAAAAGGAGTTCGGCGATGACCTGGTTCTCATATCTAACGTCTGCTTGTGCGATTATACTGCGGAAGAGCTTTGCGTTTACAGCGAAAAAGGCAAAGTTTCGAATGAAAAAACTGCGGAGATGCTTGCGAAGATAGGTGTTGTCCACGCAGAAGCCGGTGCCGACGTGATTGCTCCAGCTGCAATGTGTGATGGACAGGTCGGGCACATAAGATCAGCTTTGGATGAAAAGGGTTTGGAAGATGTTTCGGTCATGACGTATGCTAAAACAGACAGTTGTCTTTTTGAACCGTTTTTTGAGGCTATGACACAGTCGAAGACACCTAGAAAGGGAATTGATTCCAGCAAGTTCAGGGCGGATATAATCAATGAGAAGATGTACATGCAAAAAGTCGAATTGGATCTAAGCGAAGGAGCTGACATGGTTATCGTTAAGCCCGCCTTGACAAATCTTGACTTGATAGTCAAAGTGAAGGAGCGGCATCCTACAATCCCAATTGCAGCTTACCAGGTTAGCGGCGAATACGCTATGGCAAAATTGCTTGCCAAATCGACACCTGTTGACGAAAAAACCCTGTTCATGGAGACTCTTAGCTCAATCAAGAGGGCAGGAGCAGACATGATACTAACATACTACGCCATGGAAGCAGCAAAACTGTTCAACAGGTCAAAGTAACGCGCACGCTTGAAATGGAGGACCTGAATAGGGATTAGATATATTGAGTTCTAGTGTTAACTCAGAATCTGCAAAGAATAATTACGTGGACAAACATTCAATTATTGAATCATTGAATTGTGCCACAACAAAACCCAGGACGGCGACATGATTGCGTAAGAGACATAATTTGAGGAAAAGAATGGTTGTCTTTTCTCCCCATCCTGATGATGCGGCTTTGGGTTGTGGAGGTACTATCGCTAAGAGAGTGAGTGAAGGGTTTGACGTTTATGTGGTCATGTTGACGGACGGGAGGCATGCGTTTACCAAGAAGCTAGGGATAGCTTCAGAGCCGAGTCCAGAAGAAGTGAAGCAAATTAGGAGAGAGGAATTCATAGGGGCTATGAGGATGCTCGATGTGCCTGAGAAGAATCTTTTCTTCTTTGATTTCGAAGATGGAAAATTGGAGATGCATAAGACGGAAGCTGAGGAAAAAGCGATAGATATAATTGAAAAGTATTGGCCTGCTGATATGTATTACCCGTTTAGAAGAGATTGTCATCCGGATCACAGGGCGACAAACCAGATTGTGTGTCATGCGTTGAAGCAGTTGAGGTATGCGGGATCGTATGAATACACCATCACACACACGTATGCGCATCTGGGTCCGGTAGTGGAGAAGTTCCTGAGCTTTCTCAGAAGAGACGAGGTTGAGGAAGACATTTCAGCGTTCCTCAGTCTGAAAGAGAGGGTGCTTGACGAGTATAAGAGCGAAATGACAGTAATCTCGAGGAAGCAAAGAGAACCTCTTCACACTAGCGTAAAAAGATTCTTGAAGAAGAAAGAGATATTCCACGAATCGAAGTAGCGCACAAAAGATTTAGCGTGCATCATTTCTGACATTAAGCTGAAATAGAAAAGAAGTCGTTCTTTCGACTGCCTTTTTATTGAGTTTGGATTGACCTTGCGAGGAAATGCAATATTGAATGTGGGCAGAAAATGGTAGAACTGTTGATGTTGCTTTTTTTCCTGCTGTTCACGCTTCTTGTCGGGATTTACGGGATTTACTTTGTCTGTGTCAGTGTCTGGGCGAAAAAACCATGGGGACTAGCGATTGACAACAACTTCCAACCCAAGGTGTCAATTCTCATTCCTGTTCACAACGAAGAAAAAACTATAGTAGACAAGCTAAGAAACATCAAGAGCGTCGAATATCCTAAAGAAAACATCGAAATAATAGTGACTGATGATGGTTCCAGCGACGATACTCTGCAGAAAGTGCAAAATTTTGTCAAGCTCAACCCTGAACTCAATGTCAGAATTCTTGGACCGAACAAACGAGCTGGAAAATCAGTCGCGTTGAACAGAGCTTTGCCTTTTTCGACAAACGACATCGTCATAGTTTCTGATGCAGATACGCAATGGCCTGAGGATCTGCTTCAGAAAACGCTGCCTTATCTTGTGGACTCGAAAGTCGGAGCGGTGACTTGTGGGGGGGTAAACAGAAACGTGGGCGAAACTTGGGTGACAAAGGGTGAAGACACTTACCTGCATTTTACCAATTTGATAAGGCTAGGCGAATCAAAACTTTATTCGACAATAAGGTTTGAAGGGGGGTTCTGTGCTTTCAAGAAGAAAGCCTTCGACGAGTTTGACGCAGAAACGGGATCAGACGATTCTGGCACGGCCTTAGAGGTTGTTCAGCGGGGATATAGGGCAATAATGGTGCCTGACACGGTCTTCTACACGACTTTCCCGACTGTTTTTACTCAGAAACTAAAAACGAAGGCACGACGCGCAACTCAACTCATAAGTCTCTGGGTGAAATGCTCCAAACTTCTGTTCAAGAGGCGGCTTCTTCTTCCTAAGAAGATTCTCATTCCAGAAATCCTTCTGTTCGTCTTCAGCCCAGTGATTCTCGTAGGCTTGATGGCGACGACCGCGTCCGCGATTATGTTCACCCCATATTCACTTTTTACAGCAGGCATTCTTTTGCTCATCTGTTGTTTGTTTGTTTTCGTCCGAAGAACATTTATTGAAGTCTTTGTTGATAACCTTGTTCTCTTCTACGCGCTGTTGTCTGTGATGCGCGGAAGACGCTATACTGCTTGGGAAAAACCGCAAACGAAAATATCCTAAAAGTTGGTGCTGAAATGGTTAGAGTTGGAATTATCGGTCTAGGCAGAATGGGCATGCTTCACTTGATGAACTGTCTAAAAATCGATAATGTAGAAGTAGTAGCAGTTGCAGACTCGTCAAAAAGGGCCCTTAAGAAAGCAAAATCATTACATATCAACAATGTTTATACTGATTTTCACGATTTGCTCAACCATTCGTCTGATTTAGATGCAGTAATCCTATCTTTGCCCAATTTCATGCACTTTGAAAGCATTCGACTGGCGTTAGAAGCTGGGCTGAATGTTTTTGCCGAGAAGCCTATGGCAATTTCTGTCCAAGATTGCCGCGAGATCGTGCGGTTGGTAGACAAGTCTGGCAGGAAACTTATGGTTGGGCATGCCGCCCGGTTTATGGAAGTCGTTGAGAAAATGAAACAGAGTATGAACACTGGTATTATCGGAGACGTAGAGGTTGCCACGATCGAAGAAGTCATGAATGGTCCTTTTGCGCACCCAAGAGTTCCCGCTCCCGTAGCAGACTGGTGGTTTGACATCAACAAGGCTGGTGGTGGAGCTCTGCTTGACATCGGCTATCACATGATAGATCTATTCCGCTTTTTTGCAGGAGATTCAGAAGTGCTGTATTCTCACCTCATTCACAGGTACAACCTGCCCGTTGAGGACGGCGCAATTCTCGTGTTGCAGTCTGGATCTTCCACGAAAGGCATAGTGAATGTGGGCTGGTATCAACAGACTATCTTTCCGAAATTTAATTTCCGTGTTCTTCTTCACGGCACCGCAGGATACTTGTCCAGCGACAATTTTGTGCCAGGTAATCTCTATTCCCATGCTGTGAAAGAGGGAGCCAAGAACATTGCCCGGAGAATGGTGGGAAGAAGAATCCGTTTTCTGTACTACACATACTACTACGAATGTTTTTACAAGGAGATGGTAAGCTTCTTTGACTGTATTCGCAAAGATTCTGAGCCGCCCGTTTCTGCTATTGATGGATTAAAGACTGTTGAAATTATCGAACAAGCATATAAAAAATCTGGAATGAACCAAGCACTCTCCTAAGGCGCTGCAAATTGATCGCCGCCCTAACGTTTGATGACATCTCCTCTACCTATCTGACTTCTTCAAAACTAAAATGGATCATGGACGTAATTGACGATCTGGATATTCCTTGCACTTTCTTCGTTGTGCCTGATGACAACATGCTCTCTGCGTCAGAGGAATTCAAGCTATGTTTGGAACGTGCAATGAGCTCTAAACATGAACTATCTTTGCACGGATACATGCATAGAAAGAATGAATTCGGGGTCTTTTATCCTATTCCGCTTCCGATTCCATTACCAAGCCTGCAGAGACAGAGAGAACAGATAATGAAAGGAAAAAAGAGATTGATCGATTCGGTTGGAGTTAGCCCCAAGGGCTTTCGAGCCCCCTACTATTTGCACAATAGTAATACGACGAAGGCTCTTGCAAGCTTAGGTTTCACATATGATTCAAGCGCAACCGTTTTCAAAACCACCCATTGTTCTTCTTTCAGAATACAGTGGCTTCGTAACTGTAGACCTTTCATGACTAACGGAGTGATGGAAATCCCTGTAACCGGCGATTATACCTACAATTTGGAAGGTTATGGATCCAAAGATTCACTAAAAGTGGCCCTGCGTGATTTTGAATTAATGAAACGATCGAATGGAATCTTTGTAATAAACAATCATCCCAATTGCTTCCGCGATAGAGAGGCGCAATTTCTGAGAGTCCTCCTGAAAAAGCTCAGCGGAGAGGCAACATTTCAAAAATTAGCTGACGTTGCAAAAACACTCTCGGAATCATTCAGTAGCATCAAGGGATAATATGGAGAGAAAACAGTTTTCAACAAGAAGATTCGAGATCTCCGACGTGGACGGAATAGTGGAATTGTTCACGAAAGTCTTTCAGGGCAATTTTTCACGAAAATGGTGGGAATGGAAATATCTCCAGAACCCCGCAGGTTTTAGAGGCAAAGAAGGAGACGTGTGGGTAGCAGAAACCAATGACGGCAAAGTGGTGGGTCATTGGGGCGTGATTCCAGAGAGGCTTAAGCTAGGTTCCAAGACGGTCGAAGTTGCACAGGCAGTAGATGCAGCAACTCATCCAGATTATCAAGGGCAGGGCATATTCAAAGCACTTGTGAAAAATGTCTGTTCGGACGCCAAAGGACGCTATGGCCTTGTGTTCGGCTATCCGAATGAACTCTACAAGGGCTACGAAAAACTTGGATGGCGAAGTTATCATATTACCGAGTTTCTGAACTTCGTGAACTATGACAGAACTCTTGTCAATTACTTTCAAAACCGAATATTCTTTGGACTCGCAAAAACGGCACTGAAGACAATGAGAGCGTGGAATCTTCTGGAGGCTAGTTTTCACCCTAACAAGATTACGGGCGATCAGGCTGAAATCGAAGAGGTTCCAGGGTTTTCAGAGGAAATTAATGATTTCTGGCAACTGTCAAGATCGAAACACGAGATCATTCTCGAGAGAGATTACTCTTTCCTTTATTGGCGGTTTTCGGAACAGCTTGGTGCCTACAGGAGATTCATAGCCAGGTCCCCTGATGGTGGCAAGATACTAGGGTACCTCGTTACGAAGAAAACTAGTATTCGCGGCATTCCTGGAATATTGGACATAGTGGATTTGCACGCACTGCCAAATGAAGACCGAACTATGATGAACCTCGCAGAATCTGCGATTGCCATGGCAAGGAAAGAGGAGCTCAATGTCATACATTGCCGTGTCCCATCATGGCACAGATTCGCCATTCTCCTGCGAAAGTTGAAGTTTGTAGGAGTGGGGAAAGCTTTTGAAATGGCAAAACTGTATCAGCCAAGACTCATAACTTATCCTGCAACTCACGAAGCAGTCGACTTAAACAGGTGGTTCTACACTTTGGCTGATACTGATTATGCCTAGAATCCATATTAGCCGCGATGACACTACAATGAATGCACCTAAGCTTTAGATGAATAAGATTGATTTGGAGGGAAAGAAACGGGCAACATTGTGAGCATAGTGCGAACATCTGAACAAGCACAGGAGATAAATAGTTCCATTACAAAATCGTTGGATCTTATAGGTTTCCAGCTCAGCAAAACCGTCAAGTCAGTTGTGATCAAGCCTAATTTGTGTTATTATTGGGACGCCAGTACAGGGTACACGACAGATCCTAGAATAGTCTCTGGAATAATTGATTATGTGCGCGAAAAATGCGGAGAAGATGTAGAGATCAAAGTTGCTGAAGCCGACGCTTCAGCCATGCGAACCAAGCATGTTTTCCCTGTTCTGGGGTATGACAAGCTGGCCAAAGAGAAGAAAGTGGAGCTTTTCAACCTTTGTGATGATGTGCTTGTCGATAAGACTGTCCATGTCAATGGACGCGATATCTCATTCAAGGTTCCTAATGTACTCTTGAAATCTGATTTGTTCATTAATGTTCCGAAGTTGAAGATTATGCGTATCACGAAGATTACCTGCGCCATGAAGAACATATTTGGTTGTAATGGATTTCCGAAGAAACTAGTTTATCACAAATTTCTGAATGAAGCCATAGTGGGTATCAACAAAGTCCTGCATCCTCATTTGACAGTCGTCGATGGCCTTGTAGGGTTGGGGCGCAATCCAATCAAGCTAAATGTGGTTATGGCAAGCACAGACACTTTTTCGATTGACTGGGTGGCTTCGCAAATAGCAGGTTATTCACCATCTAGAGTCAAGTTCTTGAAGCTTGCGATGAATGAGAAACTTGGAGACCGTAAAGGCATAGTGACCATAGGTGAGAATCCCAAGGAGATTGCGAAACTTTTTCCAAAGGAAGGATTCGTGGCTTCTAAATACGTTTGGGGTATTCAGTTTTGGTTACTAAGTGCTTATCGCAGGCTAACCGGCGACATAATTCCGCCAGTCATAGAAGAAGCATGAAAATAATTGATTATCTAACGATTCTCTTGGCCGAGTCAGAAGCCCAGTCGCAAGGTCATAAGAAAGTGCCCTCGTAGGATCAGGGCATTTATTCCAGTCCCGTTTTTCCGTGAAACCCAAAACTGCGTGCTAGAGGCTTGAGAATGAAGATCTGCATCTTGAGTTCATTTGAAGATTCGATGCAGAAGGATACAGGCGCTTCCGTGCGAATATACAATCTTGCAAAGGGTCTTGCAAAATCTGGAAATGACGTCAAAGTAATATTGCCGATGGATAGAACGACATATGAATTCATTGATGGAGTAAAAGTGTATGGATTCAAAGGTCTGATTCCGAGACCTATGCTGGAAATCTTGAGAAAACTGGCAAACGTCACAAGACCTACGTCAATTTACTTCTACGATTTACTGTTCGCCTCTCGAGTCGGTAGGCTAATTCGAGAAACAGATGTCGTTCAAATGGAACAGCAGTCATCAGGTGGATTGCTGATTCCGTTCGTCAAGAAGGTCTTGAAGAAACCAGTAGTTGTGGATTGCCATGATGTTTTTCAAGCGTTGAGACTGAAGAACACAAGTATGTTGAGGAGACTGTATGAGACTTTTCTTGAAAGACTGGCCTATAAGAATGCTGACCTGCTGTTGACAGTCTCTGAGAGCGAAAAGAAGTGTTTGATCACGGCTGGTTTTCGGAAATGCAAAATTGAGGTTGTTTCTAACGGCGTTGACACTGAATTCTTTGTGAGGTCACCCGAGCAGACTGAGACTCGGACGAAATACGCTCTTGAAGGCTTTCAAACAGTGATTTTTGTGGGTAACTTGGAATACTTGCCTAATCGTGAAGCCATTCAAGTACTCTCTTCAGTGATAGCTCCAAAAGTCCTTGGTGAAATCAAAAACGTGAAATTCCTTGTAGTTGGAAAAAGCCGTGATAAAATGGACCTGCCCAGACTGACCTTCACCGGCTTTGTTGATGACCTTCCAAGAATCCTCAGCATTTCCGACGTTGCTGTCGCTCCTCTGTTCCATGGATCAGGCACTAGATTAAAGATCCTTGAATATTTCTCATGTGGTCTTCCTGTCGTTTCTACATCAATAGGCGCCGAAGGGCTTGACGTCAAGAACGGCGTAAACATTTTTATCGAAGATAATCTTGAGGGCTTTGCGCTTCGCATCATTCAATTGTTAAGAAGCAAGAACCTTTCAGCAGCCACGGGCAATGCGGCAAGAGTGCTTGCAACGAGCACTTATGATTGGACCACAATTACAAAAAAGCTGGAAACCGCACTGGACCATCTTCTTTGTGAACGACACATGAGGGTCCGAACTCAAGCGTCAAACTAATCTGTTCTGCTATGAAAAATGGGAAGTGTGGCGGTTTTTTGGATCTCAGCGTTACGATTGGCGTTTGTGTCAGAAACTGTGACACTTCTATTAAGGATGCTATTGGGAGCATCATGGATCAGGATTTTCCGCACAATCGGATCAAGGTGGTTTTTGTTGATGATGGAAGCGAAGATGCGACTCTATCGATTGTCGAGGATTATGTTCCTAAGATGGATATGACTACCGCGGTTTTGCACACTTCGTGGAAGGGCTTGGGTAATGCGCGGAACTTGGTTATCGCAAACGCTGAAGGCGATTACATTCTTTGGGTTGATGGCGATATGACGCTATCAAGGGACTTTCTGACAAAGCTTGTAGAGTTTATGGAAAAAACCCCCAAAGCGGGCATTGTGAAAGGGAGACAAGCACTATCGCCGGGGCCAAATCTACTAGCAACCCTTGAAGGGTATTCACGCGCTTTCGGCAGAATGGTTGATTATGAGTCTCAGAAAGGTCGGTACAAAGCTGTCGGAACAGGTGGTGCATTGTATCGAATCAAAGCTGTCAAGCAGGTCGGCGGGTTTGATAACAATTTGAAGGGGTACAATGAGGATTGGGACATTGAGCTTAGGATAAGAAAGACTGGTTGGACACGACACATCGTGAACGTTACTTTCCATGATTATGAGCGATACGGGCTGACATGGAAATCATTATGGCGAAGATATTGGCTTCGGGGATATTTTACACATTATTTTCTTCACAAGAAAAGGGGAATGATTAAACACTACAGAATGTTTCCTCCTGCTGCCGCGCTATCCGGCCTTCTTGGTTCGTTTGCCCTATTCAGGCTAACGCGACAAAAAGCCGTTTACCTCTTGCCTTTTCAGTCCATATTCAAGATGACAGCATGGTACATGGGGTTTCTCAGAAGCCATTCCAATTCCTACGCTCCCAAGTCCTCAGATGCTTGCCTTCAGAGTTTTGTATGATCATTTCACCACTTGACCAAGAATGCGAGAAGCCTAAATGTCAGCGTTGGAAACAACGTTTAAAAGAAAAACGATTCAATAAAGGCTCGCAGGATGCGAATTAGAATGAAAGTTGGTTTAATTGGTTGCGGCAGGGTCGCCAACATTCATATGGACGCGTATAAGGCTATCCGCAATGTGGAAGTAGTTGCTGTATCAGACGCCGACATCAATAGAGCAAAAGCTTTTGCCCAGCCGCACAGAATTGCCAAAGTCTTCTCAAATCATTTGGATCTCTTTGAACTCAAAGATCTCGATTTCGTTGACATATGTACGCCCACATCTACTCATGAGTCAATAGTCCGTGACGCAGCAAGATCAGGGCTTAGTGTTCTTATGGAGAAGCCGATGGGCCGAAACAGTGAAGAATGCGAGAAAATGGTCGAAGAGTCTAGGAAACATGGAACCAAGTTATGCGTCTGTCACAATCAGATTTTCTTCCCATACGTCAAATACCTAAAATCAATTGCAGATTCTGAAGGCTTCAATCTGGTATCATTTCGAACGTCTCATAGGGAGAATTTTGATTGGCTCAAAGCTCACGGCTTAGCCCAACCTTGGAATGTGAGTCCCGAGCATGGAGGAATCTTGTGGGAAGTGGGCTGCCACCTTGCATACCTCCAATTGCATTTCTTGAAGGACATAGAACAGGTCTACGCTTTGGGTGTCAAAGCAAAATATCCTGTTTGGGACGATTTTGCAGTCTTATTGCGGACTTCTTCGCAACGTTGGGGCATAATTGAAATCTCATGGGTTGCGCAAGAATCTGAAATAGTCTATGAAATCAACAACTCTGGCGGGAGAAGAATACAGGCTTTCCTGCCTCATGGGTATGTAATAGAGAGAACTCAGGAATCTGCAGCCAATCTAGCAGGTGTTGCCCGGAATTGGTTTACAGATGAGAAAAGACTTTTCAAAAAATGGGGAAAGTTTGCGAAAGATCAAGTAAAGAAGCCACGATGGGGGCATTTTGAATTGATCAGCAGTTTTGTTGAAAGTCTTGAGAAAGGTTCTCCTTCACCAGTGACGGGAGAGGATGGCAGGAATGCCATTAGGCTTCTTGAGTGCATCGACGAATCTCTGAAGGAACAAAAACCAGTGGGCTATTCCCGCTGGTAATCGGAGACAACTTGCTTAAGTGAATGACCGCAATGCTTAAAAAAAGCACAGTAGTTGTCGTGTGCAAAGCTAGAATAGTCATATATTGTATTCCCTCTATGCGTGGATAGAAATATGGTAAGCCTGAGAATAGTATTGTTCAACTTGCTGCGTATGCAGAACACTGCAAAATGCATCGTAAAGATAGGAAAGGGTACTACCAGCATCCCCTACATAATATCTTCCGAAACAACTGACAAAGCAATCATTGGAAAGTATTGCTCAATAGGTCATGGCGTCATACTTGTTGTCCATCCAGGACACGTTCCTCCAAAAGGGTATGAGGACTACAATGTTGCTACTTATGCAGTCGCTCGAATAGGAAGGCACGGTTTCCTTTAATCGTACTACAAGAAGGAACCAAACAATTTTGTTGTCATAGGGAATGACGTGACTTTGGGGGCAAATGCCATAATTCTTCCTGGGGTCAGTGTTGGTGATGGCGCCATAGTTGGTGCAGGGGCAGTTGTCACGCATGACGTACCGCCATATGCAATAGTGGGAGGGGTTCCTGCGAAAATACTAAGATACCGGTACACTCGAGAACAGATCTTAAAACTTCTGAAGATCGCTTGGTGGAACTGGCCCGAAGAAAGAATAGTCAAAAACATGGATTACTTCTATGGAAAAGTGCAAACCTTCATAGATATTTTCTATGAAGAATCTGAATAAGACAGTCGAGATTAACTATTCCTATGACATTGCACTTTGCCGTCTCACTATGTTCCTTGGAGAGTCAATGGATGCGGATAAGTATATGCAACATAGCCTGGTTTTGCGTATAGGAAGTAGTCTACGCCTTCGGTGATTGTGTAGGCATTAGGACTGATTCCTAATTGTGTTGTTACATTGATGAAGGTGTTATCCCATATCCAGACATTATGCAGTCTCCAATCACTATGAGAGCTTTGATCGTTAGTTAAAACGACTGCCGCTGTTACATCGAAATTTATGAAAGTATTGTTGAAAATCACACCTGCCCCGCCTCTGAGACCAATCGCAGCACCCATGTATAGTCCCCAATATCCAGGTTGACTTATTGAACGGTAATCGCAAGCAACATTTGTGAATGTGTTGTTGTAGATTTCGCATCCTCTTCCACCACCATGAACATCTGCCATACTGCCTAGGTACTCTAAAATGTTGTCCGTGAAATTGTTGAATCTGGCAACATACCAGCCTGCACTTGCGGAAGCAGCAATAGGATGTCTACATCTTCTAAAAGAATTGTACTCGATATAGCAAGTGTTGTTTGTGTATTGACCCATGAAGAAATCTTCGTCTGTTTTCCAGTTGTAATAGTTGCCACCAGTGATTATGCCATATCCCCAAGCTGGAAATACGCCAGTGTAGTTCCAGAAAATGTCTTTGTATGGATTGTCAATGATATTGTGATCTATGACTCCCATGTTCCATTCTGTATAAGGCATATAGTTGGCATCTGTTCCAATCGCAAAATTGGTGAAGTCAACGAAAGTGCAATGGTCAATACGGTAATCTTTAACGCCGTGCATACAAATTGCGCCTAACGCTTGGTAATTGTCTGTCACGCCAGCGGTCATGTTGACTGTTCCTTGAAACATTATTCCTGAGATACGAACTGGTTTGCCGTTTGAACCGTCAACATCTACCATTCTTTGAGGTATCGTGGTTGGGGAGTCAACAGCTTTCCAACCTGTAAGCGGAACGTAAAGTATGGTCTGATTGTTACCTACGCCAATAAGATTCACTCCACCGTAAAGGTAAACACCGCATGGATGGTTGTCTACTCCGTGGTGTGCATAATCAATGTTGAAGGTGAAGTTTCCAGCAGGAATCAAAACGTCGCCACCTCCAACCGCGTTTACAGTGTCAACTGCTACCTGTATATCTGGGGCTGAACCACTTCTCGCAACAACAGACATCGATATTTGTCCGGTATTCCTCACGGTGAAGCTTCCAGTCCAATTGGTTGCGAAGGATAAGCTGAGAGTTGCAACAAGTAATGTCAAGATTAGGAGAATGTTACGATACTTCTTGTTTTGCAGTTTTTTCACAACCGACATAACATCTTGTTTCCTACGCTGGAATTGTATTGATTGATTGCCAAGGTGTTTACTCGTCGTTCTAATATACAGATAGATTATCTTTGTATTAAGTATACAGATAGACTATCTTTGTATTAAGTATTGCGATTGCCGATTATACATTAAAAATACTGGTTCACAAGTGTTTGCGTGCAATTGAAACCTTGCGCAGAGGCTCTTCGACAAGACAAGAAGATAATAGATCGCTCGCAACTAATGAGGAAAGGGCTTACAATGAACGTTGATGAAAACGGCAGTACGACGCACTGCGGACTCTATAATTCTCTAACTATCGCACTATTTGTGCAGCTTGCTGTTTCTATTCTGGTAATTCTCGATGTTCCTGTTGCCAGACAAGTTGCCGTATTTGCTTATCTGACCTTTGTACCCGGAATAGTAATTGTTAGATTGCTAAGGCTAGAAGAGCTAGCGACTGTGGAAAAGATTCTCTTCTATGTAGGGTTCAGCATTGCCTTCTTGATGCTTGCAGGGTTTCTGGCTAATGAGGTCCTTCCTCTTTTTAGCATTTCCGAGCCACTTTCACTGGTTCCTTTAATGACCATAGCAGATGGTTTTGTACTAGTAGGCATAGGTCTCACCCCCTCCAGAAATCAGAATCCAAGGGAACAGGATTTCCTAAACCGCAGGTTAATTCCGACAATGCTACTTCTAATGGTTCTTCCGATATTGAGCATCGTGGGAACACAGTATGTAAATTTCTTCGGAGATAACTTGTTTCTACTCTTCATGCTGATTGCCATCTCTCTGCTATTTGTGATAGGCGTCTTATCACAGAAGCTCTTGCCTCAACGTCTCTACTTTTTGGCCGTGCTCATGATTGGTATCTCGCTTCTTTTTCATTACTCGCTAATATCCAGTTATATAAAAGGCAACGATATCCATTTGGAATATTATGTTGGTGGAATAACAGAAAAAGCAGCCCATTGGAGTTCAAGTATTCCGTATTTCTGGGACGAAGGATATGGTAGACTGAATTCAATGCTTAGTGTCACGATTCTTCCCACCTTCTACTCCAAATTGTCGAATATGGACTCCACAGCAGTATTCAAGGTAATATTCCCGATAATTTTCGCGTTTGTACCCCTAGGGTTGTACCAAGTTTGGCAAAAGTTTTTTGGAAAGAAATACGCTTTCCTTTCAGCTTTTATGTTTATGGCCCAGTTCACATTCTACGGTGAAATGCCACAATTGGCCAGACAGATGGTCGGAGAGCTTTTTTTCGTTTTGCTAATTCTTGTCATTTTGAATGAGAAAATCAAGCCTCTCTCAAAGTCGTTGGCATTTGTGATTTTTGCCCTTGCCTTGATCACATCACATTATGCGCTGGCGGAGATTTTCCTGTTCTTCGTTTCTGGTTCATTGATAGCCTTTCTCGTCACGAAACGTCGAAGCAATAAAATAACCGTGAAAATCGTCGTATTTTTTTGCGTTGCAATGTTCTTGTGGTACGTTTATACATCAAATTCGTCTGTTTTCAACAGTTTCGTTACATTTGGAAACGATCTATATGATCGCCTAGGTGAATTCTTCAATCCATCGTCACGAGGAGAAACAGTGCTTAGAGGTCTAGGGTTGGAAGCCCCGCCGTCTATCTTGAACACGATCAGCAGAATATTCGCGTATATTACTGAGGCTCTCATCGTTGTTGGCTTCGTTGACTTTGTTGCGCGTCTACTCACAAAGCGAACAAAAGTTCATATTCAGAAAGAATACATTGTGCTTACGCTCTTGGCCGTGTCCTTACTAGTCGCCCTCATATTGGTGCCCGGGCTTGCAAATACCTTGAACATCGAAAGGTTTTATCACATATTGTTGTTTTTCTTAGCACCTCTTTGCGTCATAGGGGGCGATAGAGTAGTCAGTGTCATCACCAAGGCGAAAGTTGAACTCAAAGTATCAATTCTTCTTTTGGTTGTGCTGGTTCCTTATTTTCTTTTTCAGACAGGATTTGTCTATGAAGTGGCAAAGACTGAGAGTTATTCGGTCCCATTGAGTTCTTATCGAATGGGAGTAGCTTCTTACCTTTATGGAATACCGTACTGGGCTGATGTGACAAGCGCGGAATTCCTCTCAAAAACAGTACACACCACGCCGCTGATCTATGCTGACGTCTTCTCGCTACTATACACCCTGACATCCTACGGAATGACCTACAGAGGCAATATGGAGTCTCTGTCAAACGTTACTGCGATAGTTCCTTTTGGACTAGTCTATCTGAGTCGTGTGAATATCATTGAAAATCTGGTGATGGGCGCGGCCGCATGGAACACAACATCCATTCTGGATGTAAATAGAATGAATTCTTTATACAGTAACGGTGAAAGTGAAATTGTCCAAATGTCGCCTTAGTGCGCGCGCATTTAATCGTGATCTTGACTAGAAGAAAAATAGGTTGGCCGAAAAGCATGGGAATTAAGCCACTAATTTTGCTGGAGGTATCTTATCCATCTATTTCAGGAGGATATAGAAGAGAGTATGAAACGCTCAGACATGGGAGAAAGCACGGAATAAATTACATTATACTGACAGACACATCGAGCTATCGGAACGCTTTAAGCATTTTTCCAGATTTTGCCAAAACTCTTGGCAACTACAAGACATATATGAGGGAAAACAAAGAAGATCAAACCCTTATTCCTATAGTGGAACAACTGGCATCTTACAAGGCAGCATATTTGTCTGCTCTTGATATTTCAAGGATAGCAAGGAGAGAAGATGCTGACATAATAGTAAGCCAAAGCGAAAATCCCTTATCAATCCTTAAATGCTACCTCGCTGGAAAGCTGTGTTCAAAACCTTGGACTGTTATTCTTCAAGGATTTCCGATAGCAGGAAATTTGGACTATGAACTTGTTCAGAAATCCTCCTGGCGCGCTTTTCTGGAAGCTCCTCGTATGAAACAAATAAGAAGAAAATATGTTTCTCTGATTCAGATGCTGCTAACCCTTAAAATACTGCAGAAGACCGTAACGTTATCCGCAAGCAAGAGCATTCCATCAGAGCTGAAATTGTTCAATAGGAACCTTGACGTATGGGATATAGATCCACCCTGCGGAATCGACCTGCATATGATAGATGAAACAAAACCTGCCGAGCAATCTTTTGACGCGTTCTATTTTGGGCGTTTCATACCGTCCAAGGGAATGTATGATTTGCCATTGATTTGGAAAAAGGTTACAAAAGAAAATCCCACTGCTATCCTAGGAATAGCAGGACCAGCAATTGACAGAGAACACGTCAAGAGATTTTTCAATCTAGTACAAAGACACTCGCTCACCAAGAACATAATATATCTGGGACCATTACCACATGCAGAAGTAATCCGGTTCGTAAAAAGCTCTAAGGTCGTCATTTATCCTAGCCGCGAAGATTCTTTCTCAATGGTAGTCTTGGAATCACTGGCGTGCGGCGTTCCCGTAGTTGCATTTCGTTCACATGCACTCGTAGTCCATTATAGTGATTTCACGGGAGTCAGGCTTTTTCCAATACACGCGTTCGATGAAATGGCGTCAGAAATTCTGACTCTTATCAGAAATGAAGTATATAGGCAACATGTTCTGACAAATGCAAACTATTTGGTTCGAAGATTTTCTTGGGACAGTGTGGCCCAGGCGGAGCTTACAGCTTTTGAAAAAGTCATTCAAAAGTTCAATCGCACTTGAGTTTTCAGTAAGGAATTATACAGCAGAGATCATCCGATTCTGCGTGTGCGCTGTGATATGGATATGAGAATCATTCACGTTGACAAATATGCAGATTTCCTTGCCCTAAGTGAGATTTGGAATAGCACTCTGGAAAAGTGCAGTAGCAGCAACATATTTCTCACATGGGAGTGGCTTTCACTATGGTGGAAGTATTTCAGCTTGGACAGAGAATTGGTGCTTCTTCTTTTGGAAGACAATGAGGAGATTACTGGAATAGCCCCTTTGATGTATTCAGTAAATAGCGCGTTTGGTCTCCGAACCAAGAAGATAGAGTTTGTCGGAACAGGTGCCTCAGACTACAACGGTTTTATCGTCACACCAAAAGGTAGAGGATGCATAAGAGTGTTTTTGGATCATTTGACTAGTTTCCGTAGCAAATGGGATTGTATCGAACTAACGGACATTCCGGAAAACGCCGAATCACTAGAAGCCCTCAGAAAGGCGTCAAATAGCACAAAGCTAGTCCGAGATCTTGCGCTCTATGAATGTCCTTACACGCCCCTTCCCACATCCTCAGCTGAGCTTACAGCAGTCTTGAGCCAAAAGCTCAAAAAGAATCTCCGGAGAGGTATGAAACTACTCGAAAAAGACTATGAAGTGGAGTTTGATGATTGTTCGCGAACCAAATCACTAACTGAGTCAATGAACTCGTTCTTTGAACTCCACCAAAAGAGATGGAGGGCGAAAGGCCTCAGTGGCATATTTGCTGATGTAAAGGCTCGAAGTTTTCATTTAGATGTCGCAAAATCCTTCGCGCGAAAGAACTGGCTGGGTCTGTTTTTGCTTAGACTGTCTGGTACTCCAATTGCTGCTCATTATGGCTTTAGGTACCGGTCAAAGTTCTACTTGTACCTCACAGGATTTGACCCAAGATATTCCAAGTACAGCGTTGCGAATCTGTTGACAGCGCATATAATGGACGACTGTATTCAACGAGGGTTACGCGAATTTGATTTCTTGAGAGGGGCGGAGGAGTATAAGACAAGGTGGAATGCGTTGACGCGGCGGAACCATCAGATAGTTCTGACAAAAAACAGCTTTCGCGCTAGTCTTCGGGATTCAATATACAGAACCTACTGGTCCAATGGAAACAAACTCAAGCATCTCTTGAAAATGTGATAGCCCTTATGTACCTTGTATGTGTGACGACTGGAATCCTAGAGAAACGCATTTAGCGCACGACAGTCAAATGAGCAGCGCAAAATCTGAGCGCATGCGAAGCTTGATAGGTTAATGCGGCAAACCATTCAGCTTCCATTTTCGAGGCTGACGCGCACGTGTCAGAATCGCAAATCCGTGGAGTAAGTCTCAAAATGAGAATCTCAATTGTGCTGGGAACGAGACCATAGATTATTAAGTTTTCCCCAATTATCCGTGAATGCGTCCGTTTGAGGCAAGATTTCTTCATTATCCACACAGGGCAGCACTATTCGTACAACATGGACAGAGCTTTCTTTGAACAACTCGAGTTAGCTGAAGCAAGACATAACTTAGATGTCGGTTCTGGAACTCATGCTGAACAGACTGCCAAGATACTAGTAGGAGTGGAAAAGACACTTCTCGTGGAAAAGCCAGACGTTGTTTTGGTGGAAGGAGATACTAACACCGTTCTCGGTGGAGCCCGCGCGAATTGACCTTGAAGAGCGTTAAGTGCGCACGCTAATCAAAGAAGAAGTGAGCATCAAATAGACAGAACAACCAATAGCAGATATGAAACTTAATGCCATTTACGAGGGCGCGCGCGGCTGGAAAAGTTAGATGCCTAAATCTCTGAAGAGAAACCTAGGTGAAATGCATGGTTATTCGATTTATTAAGGACTATTTTGAAAACAAGCAACTGGAAATTCGCCGCCAAAGCTTCCTTGAAAGAAGAAAGATGATGAAATTCTACGATGTTGATGTTGAATTAAGCAATCAACAGGGCTTCTATGAACTGCAAAAGAACAGTCCTGATTGGCAAGAATTATTCGCGCTTATAGCTTCTTTCTATGTTCGTGATCAAATCGTTCTTGATGTTGGCTGCGGGCCATATGAACTATTAGCTATAAGAAATGACGAAAATGCAATTGGCGTAGACCTATCAAGAGAAGCCCTTAGGTTCCTCAAAAATATCGGTTTCAGAGGACAAGTAATTCACGCGGACTCTTTACATCTGCCTTTCAACAACAACAGTTTTGACGCAGTATTCTCAAATCAAGTGATTGAACATATGCTGACAATTGACGAAGTAAAAAGTCTGGTCTTAGAATTGGAGAGATTGTCGAGCCATGTCATGCTTATTACGCCGAACGCGGCTTACAATCGCAGGGTGCATGACCCAACGCACTTTTTCTTTTTCACCACTCGAAGCTTGAGGTCAATAGTACCTGGCTTCAAAATATTCGCTACAAGTCAGCCACCTAAAAACACGTTGGGATACTATCTCGTCTATGATAGCCCAAAACTTAGGCAAGCACCTCTAATTGGGAAATTTATCATTGAGACGCTTAGGAAAATGGATTCCTCAAAAACGCTTAGTTGGCTAAACAGGAAATTATGGCCTGGTACTAATTTGGTTGCAATAAAAACTACGCAACAACCATGACCTTTGACCCCCACCAAAAGCGCGCGCCTGACCGCTGACGAGTATGTTTGTATAAATCCTGTCTGAAATGCACGAGCCCGGATTAGTGAAATGGAATAGTGACTTTTTGTTGAAAGTTCTCATGCTTACGCCTTCGTACTACCCGATAGTCGGTGGAGCTGAAACGGCAATTCGACTTCTTGCTATGGGGCTCAATTCTAGTGGAATTCAAACTGACGTAATGACTTTTAACATGGACAAGTTGTGGCGCCCCAAATGGACAGGGAGAACGGAAATGTCAGACGACGGTTTTCGAATTTTCAGGATACCTGCTCTGAACTGGTATCCGTTGGCTCATTCCAACCGAACTACAATGGGTGTGAACCTCATACCTGGAAGGTTCATGAATCTGGCGAAGAGCTATGACGTATTTCACTTCCACACAGAGTTAAGTTTTCCTGTATTCTCATATTTTTCAGATAAACCGAAAATATACCACTTTCACGGGGTGGATTTTGGATTTCTTGCAAGGTACTTTTTGGCCAGATTCCTTTTGAAAAACATCGCGGACCTGTACATTAGCCTGACGGATCAAATGAAAAACGACTTGGTCAAAGTTGGCTTACCCGAAGAAAAGGTCAGGTCTCTACCTAACGGGGTGGACACCAAGCTTTTCCATCCTTCAAACAAGAAAGAAGACAACCTCCTGCTTTTCGTGGGAAGAATAAGCCCAATCAAAGGCTTGCATGTTCTGCTGGAGTCACTTAAACATCTTAAACGAACTGTCAGAGTAGTCATAATTGGCCCTCCTGACTTCGACTCCGATTATTTCAATCACATACTCAGACTAATACAAAAAGAAAACGACAAAGGAAAACACACAATAGAGTACATCGGGGAGAAGAGCCAAACAGAATTAGTGGACTGGTACCAACGAGCTTCAGTCCTTGTTCTGCCTTCAATATACGAAGGACTCGGAATAGTCAACCTTGAAGCCTTAGCATGCGAGACGCCTGTGGTTGCAACGAAGGTAGGCGGGATCCCCGAAATCGTGCGCAACGGAGAGGACGGAATATTGGTTAAGCCCAATAACCCACTCGAATTGGCTCATGCTGTCCAATACTTACTGGACAACGATGACGTCCGGAAACAATTTGGCAGAGCGGGAAGAAATTCAGTAGTGGAGCATTTCTCAAGTCAAGCGATAGTTAGGAAGCTCATAAAAATATACAAAGGATTAGAACAGTGATTGCAGACCTTTGCTTCATTGTGGAGACCTTCACAAACGAACACGTTTTTTCTAAAGGATAGGTGATGGATGCTTGCGCAAACTATACTTGACGTTTGACACAGAGGATTTCATAAGCGAAAACTCAATTTGGGTTGTCCACAGAATTCTGGAGTATCTGAAAACGCATGATTTGAAGGCACTATTTTTCATAACCGGACATGTGGCAGAGAAACTCGAGCATTTCCCGGCGGTTGTAGATTTGCTTTCTGAACACGAAATTGGCTATCATTCTTCAAGCCACACTGTGCATCCTACGATTTTCGAGTTCACTGACGTAGAAGACTACGAGCAAGCCTACAAAACCTCACTGAAAAGAGAAACGTCACACATCAATCCTTTGACTGGAGAAATGGAGGGAAAAGGAGGAATTCTTACACTTAAGAGACTATTCCACGGAAAACATGTCAAAGCCTTCAGAGCACCAGGACACTGTTGGACACCGCCGCATACGGAAGCTATGAGAACGCTAGGCATTACCTTAGACTTCTCCGCCAACATTTCTTCGAAGCCTGCGAATTTCAAAGGAATAGGCTTTTACCCTTATCCCATTATGGGCCAGTGGGAAGGAAGACTGTCACAATATCGCGTGTTGTCAATTTCACTCGTAAGAAGAAAGCTAAGTATTCTGACCGTGCATCCCAGTCTGCTCGTAAACAAAAACGATTGGGATTCGATATATTGGGGAATGAATCCGAAAATGCTAGTACCGCCGCATTCCAGAAGCCCCGAAGAGGTCAAAACGTTGCTTCACAATTTCAATTCACTTCTAGGGCAAATTGTCAAACTTCAGAAAACGCATCTAATCGAAACTAGGCCAATCTTTGAAGAGCCCAAAAGAGATCTCGTTGTGACGCGGTCTGATGTTGAAAAATGTTATCGGCAAAGTATGATGTGGGCATTGAAACAAAACTATAGACCGAAATACCTGCTCAATCATTTTCTCAAGTTCTTCGGAGTCAGTGCGTGAGTCCTACTGTGCGCGAACACTGAGACTCTAATTCCATCGTTCTGGACTAATAGCGCGCGCACCCGAAATTCATCTTTGGTCATTTCTTGCAATACTTGAAGCAAACACGTTCTAACGCGACTAGATCGGATTTTGAACAACGCCTCCTAAGCAAGGGTTAAGAACTACGTTAGCAATTATTGGAGACAAACTATCCTTAATCAATCTCGCAAAGAAAGAAGGACCCTGCAATGAGTCTCGTCGGTTTTGCCAAAGTCTCGAACAACACAGTGGACTCGATGAGACAAGCCATTCTCGATTGTCTAGCTGCAATCAACTACTCATTTGAAAAAGAAGTCAAAAACGTCGTCATCAAACCCAACCTGTGCTACTACTGGGACTACACTACCGGTCAAACGACAGATCCAAGATTCACAGCCGCCTTAATCGATGCAATCCGCAAGAAAACCACAGTGAAAGAAATATCCCTGGTAGAATCCGATGCCTCAGCCATGAAATGCAAACACATTTTCAAAATGATGGGCTACGACAAACTCGCCGAAGAATACAACGTCAAACTCGTCAACCTTTCAGAAGACCCCTGCGAAGCCACCAAAGTCACAGTCAACAACCATCCCTTCACGGTCAAAGTGCCCAAAACGATAAGAGACGCAGACTTGAAAATCAACGTGCCAAAAATAAAATACACCATGGAAGAAATCAAAATCACTTGCGCATTAAAAAACATCTTCGGCTGCAACCCCTACCCCAAGAAATTCCAATATCACCCTAGACTGGGAGAAGTAATAGTCGCAGTAAACAAGGCCATGAAATTCGATCTCTGCATCATAGACGCCAACACAGTCTCAGGCATCCAGCCCCGAAGACTAGGACTTGTCATGGCCAGCAAAGATCCAGTCGCAATCGATGCAGCAGCCGCAAGAATAGCTGGGGTAAAACCAAGAAGCATTAAATATCTTCAACTGGCACAAAAAGAAGGCTTGGGAACAACTTCGTTCACTGCAAGGGGCATTTCTCCAACTTATTTCTATCAAAGGTATCCAAGGAAAAACGTAACGAAAAAAGTCATGGCCAAAGCATATCGTCTCGTAACTCTCCTGAAATTGGGCAAGAGGATCGGGCTGGAATAAGCTCGGGGTTGAGATACTGAAGAAAGTTGGTCTAGGCATAATCGGTCTCGGATACATCGGCAGTATTCACCTGAAACACAGCCTCAAACTCGCGAACGTGAACGTCATAGGAGTCTCAGACGTATCAAGGAAAGCCCTCAGCAGGGCCAGAAATGCCGGCGTCAAAAAAACATTCACAGACTACAAAGATCTTTTGAAACAACCAGACATCGACGCAGTAATAATCGCTTTGCCCACTCACTTCCACCTGCAATGCGCAATAGAAG
>Ga0315284_10001897_pt1 | contig 29850 bp, 43 predicted proteins | sample YL17G09_16_MG_FD_203696 | JGI IMG/M metagenome (GOLD analysis project Ga0315284, IMG submission 203696) | Sediment microbial communities from Yellowstone Lake, YNP, Wyoming, USA - YL17G09_16 | ecosystem: Environmental > Aquatic > Freshwater > Lake > Sediment | place: USA: Wyoming | collected...
CCGAATCAGGTGTCATTCCAATCATTCCATTTTTTGTTTTCACGCCACAAGCAATTGCTGTTCCGCCAGCACCTGAATCTGTAACATAGTTATTTGAAGAAAAAGTTTTAGAGAATCCAGAGTATGGGAATGATTCAAGTGAAAGAGGGACGCTGTTTACACTCATTCCAGCAGTAACATGTGCAGTCCCCATCCCATCACCAATAAATAGGATTATGTTCTTGACTCTTTTTTCCTGAGTATTTGTTTTATTTATGTTCTGTACTGAGCAACTGGATAAAACAATAACGAGTATCCAAATAACTGACTTAATCTGTCTGATTTTCATAATGTCTGATTTAAGGTAATTTATTAAATCCCGAAATTAACAGAAAAACCATATCTTAAACAACAGTTGTATTTAAGATATTACTAAACCTTAAATTATGGTTGAAATTATCATCTGGATTCCAGAAACAACCAATAAAACTTCAATCACAATAAGAAATGTTCGTCTTGGTAAATTTTCAATTATTCGTTTGCCTGTCCAACTTCCAAGAATCATTGCAACTCCAATGAAAAGACCGTAGTATAATTCTGTCAAACCAATGAGGGAGTATTTGCCGTAAACAATTGTCTTTGTCAGATGCATTGTAAGTGCTGTAAATGCTTCACTTGCTATGTATGCTGTAGCAGTAATGTTCAAACCGAGAAAAAATGCAGCACCAACCGCTCCTGCGCTTCCAGCAAGACCCGATAAAAAACCTGTCACACCACCACCAAGCAACATCCCCTTGTTGCCCAGTGAAATTTTATTAATATTTAATCTTCGATATGCTACTATTAATAATAGGAATATACCAACACCAAGTTTTATTTTTTTACTGTCGATGTCTGTGAATAAGTAACTTCCAACAATTGATAGTGGGATTGCTGCAATTAAAAAATACAAAATCGGTTTCCATTGTAATTCTTTTCTTCCAAACCAAACTCGTGATGCGTTACCAAATATCTGTGCGATTGTTAAAATAGGTACAGCGGCTTTGACTCCGACAACACTTGTCAGAACAGGCAATAAAAGTAATGCCCCGCCAAATCCTGCTGCTCCAGAAATAGTTGCAGCAAGAAAAGAGATAATGAAAATCAGGATTAACTCCAACGCTTGTTGATTCTAATGATAAAGTAGTTATGCGTTTTTAAATGCTTTCTTTCCTGCAAATTTGGAAGCACTTCCTAATGCATGTTCGATTCTCATAAGTTGGTTAAATTTTTCAACACGTTCACCCCTGCATCCACTTCCTGTTTTCAGATGTCCTGCGTTTACAGCCACAGTCAAATCAGCAATAAAACTATCAACAGTTTCGCCACTACGATGCGAAACAAAGCAGTTATATGAATTTTTGTATGCCAGTTCAATGGTTTCAAGTGTTTCCGTAACTGTGCCGATCTGGTTTAATTTAATCAGTACTGCATTGGCAACACCCTTCTCGATTCCTTCAGTCAGGATTGCTTTATTGGTGCAGAATAAATCATCACCAACTATTTCAATTTTCTTACCCAGAGTTTCGGTCATATTATGCCAGCCAGTCCAGTCATTTTCAGCCATTCCATCTTCAATTAAAACAATGGGGTATTGGTTCACCCAACTTTCCCATAGTTTAACCATTTCATCACTGGTCAGAAACTTCCCAGTACTTTTAAATAATTTATATTTCCCGTCTTCCCACAATTCGCTTGCAGCAGGGTCAAGACATATACTGACTTCTTCACCTGCTTTATATCCAGCCTTCCCAATTGCTTCAAGAATTACTTCAACAGCTTCATCGTTCGACTTCAGGTCTGGAGCAAAACCACCTTCATCACCAACACCTGTACTATACCCTTTTCCTTTTAGAACGGATTTAAGTGAATGAAAGACCTCAATACCCATGCGGATTGCTTCAGTAAAAGTTTGAGCACCATGCGGAGCAATCATGAATTCCTGAAAATCAACATTATTGTCAGCATGTTTGCCTCCATTGATGATATTCAAGCATGGAACAGGAAGTAAATGTGCGTTACTGCCACCCAAGTATTGATAAAGAGGAATACCTGAACTTATTGCTTCTGCACGTGCATATGCCATTGATACACCAAGAATTGCATTTGCACCAAGTTTCGACTTGTTTGGTGTACCATCAAGACTGATCATGGAATAGTCCAGTTCACGCTGGCTGACATAGCATTTACCAACGATCTCTTTTCCAATAATCTTATTGACGTTTTCCACGGCTTTTAAAACACCTTTACCACCATAGCGTTTCTTATCACCGTCACGTAATTCGCACGCTTCACGTTCACCCGTTGAAGCACCGCTTGGGACTGCAGCCCTGGCTTCAGTTCCGTCTTCGAGGGTCAAACTGACTTCAACAGTGGGATTTCCACGGGAGTCAAGAATTTCTAATGCTTGTACATCAATAATTTCCATTGCGTTTAATTTAAAATGATTAATAATTTATCCTGTTTGTTATTTCAATCAGTTTTCCAATGTCAGAATCATATTCATCAATATATTTTCTTGGGAATGTGCCATAACCTTTTATTTTTCTTGAAAGCGTATTATTTAACATTTCCCAGATCTTGGTTCTTTTTGCATCAATAATCCGTTGCAGGCTGAGTTTTTCTTTGGATGTACCATATTTATCAGCTAATATGCATATTTCAGTTCTTGCTTCCTTGATGATAGAGATATTGTATAAAATTGTATCATCATCCACATCATTCAATACTTCATAACAGCACGCATCATTTTTCTTTAAAAATAGTTCTTCCATTTCCATAAGTGACTTTTCAACAAGCATCAGAGTTGATGACAGAACTCGTTTATTATTTTCAGGAAGGTGTATTTTTTTATTCATAAAGGTTTAATCTCCTGATTATTGTTTATAAAGTTACTCAAAATACTTTTCTTATTTTCTCTCTTTAATTATATCTGGCATCTGGTCATCCAGAACAGGTTTTTCAAGCAAATGGGAAGGAAGGAAGAACTTGTTTGCAATAAGTGTTGGGATAACGGCACTCGCAATAACCACACCGACAATAATGGAGTATTGTTCTTTGTTTATGATGTTGTTTGTCAAACCATATAATGCTGAAATCGTTCCGAAAGTAAGTCCTGTTGACATTAACAACGTGTAATACCACTTTTCTTTCTTGTGTTTCTTGAAAGTGCTAATGACTGGATACAATCCGAAGATTTTAAACATAATCTTACCACTGAAAAGGAGAATAAATACTAAGAAACCTCCAAGTATTGATGGCAGGGAAACTAATGCTCCTGCCCGTAAAAAATATATTGGCGTAAGGAATCCAATAGTCATGGTACGCAATCTCCGGACAAAGAAATTATCCTTCTCAATTGTTTTTGCAAGTATCATTCCTATGATGTAAGCAGGTAATACAGGTTCACTGCCAGACCACATCGCCAGCACACCCATTGATAAAAGGATGAAAAGTATCCATTTTGTGCGTATTGCAGCAGTTTTATATGCAAAGTGCCTTATCAGAAAATTAGTTACAGATGGTAAAATGAAAATTAACAAAACTGTGACAGTGATAAATATCAATGTTTTATAAGTGAACGGAGCAAATATTAATCCCAGACCAATTACAGTCCCTAAGTCATTGACAAAACAAGCACCTAAGATGCTCATCCCGAATGAAGTTTTATTAAAACCATATTCAATCATAACGGCATATACAACAGCCATTGAAGTTGTTGATAAGGCAATGCCTGTCAATAAACTTGATTGTAGTCCCCAGTGTAAAATAAAAAATGCAATTAATGTTGTCCCAATAAAAGGGGCAAAGAATCCGACCAGACCAACTACAGTGATTTCTTTGAATTTTGATTTTAATGAATCTGGATTTAATTCTGACCCTGCAAGGAATGTAAGCATGATTGCAGCAATTCCAGCAATGAATTTCATCCAGTCGGCATCTAATGCTAACTTATCAGTAAATCCTGTCTTAAATGCAATAAAACCGATAATTGCACCAATAATTATTTCCATCAGCGCATTTGAAATTTTCAGACGGTTCGCAAGGATTGTGGAGATGAGTGCGGATAAGAACCAGAAGGCTGCTACTAAGTAAATATTTGTCATAAAAAACTCCTATCAATTAAACAACAGTAGGAGTTATCAGCCTGAGCGGTTAACGGCGAACTCCATCGCCAAGTACCAAAATTAGTGAATATTTTAACTCTATCACAAAACCTATAGAAATAGATATTCGAGATCCGATAAATAATCATGTTTTATCATTTTTCTGTATCTGTAAATTATTATGGATTGGTCTGAAAATGTTATTTTTGGATTGTACAATTCACAAGACAGAGCATTTTTAATAACTAAATCTTTTACTATGAAAAAGAAATTAAGTCTTTATCATTTAATCTGCCTGTTGGCTTTTATGACAGTCGATGCTCAGGTTGTGAAAACCATCAACCTTCCTTCTGCACAGAAGACAGGCGGGGTACCGGTTATGGAAGCATTTCAGCTTCGTAAATCACAGAGATCATTCAGCTCAAAGGAGTTAACGTCTCAGCAATTATCAAATCTGCTGTGGGCAGCATACGGAATAAACAGGCCAGACGGGTTCAGAACTGTACCAGCAGCAAAAAACTGGTATGAATATGATATTTATGTATTGAAATCAGATGGTTGGTTTCTTTATGAAGCAACCGAGCACGCCTTACTTAAAATGGGAAATGAAGATCTTCGTGTTTACGGAGGTACTCAGGATTTTGTTAAAGTCGCACCTGTTATACTTGTTTATGTGGCGGACTTTGACAGGATGACTGGCGCAACCGATGACCAGAAGAAATTCTTTTCCGCTGTCGACTTAGGCTATATTTCACAGAATGTATATCTATGGTGTGCTTCCGAGGGTCTTGCCACGATAATTCTCGGACAAGTCGATAAACCAAAGGTACATGAAGTCCTGAAACTTAAACCAGCTCAGCAGGTTATTCTTTCGCAGCCTGTTGCGTACCCTGGTCAGTAATCAGGGAAAGTATCAGAAACAATATAAATGGCCGACAGTTAGAGATCTGATCGGCCACTTATATTTTATAAGAAAATCTTTACTGTTTTACAGCGCAATCCATGCAGACTTTCTTATTACCCTTGATGCGTCCATATTCCATCACAGTCATTTCGCCGCATTCCTCACATACAAAGCCGTCAAAACTGTCTTTCTTAGGTTCAAGATTGTATTCGAAGACAGGGGAAATATTCAGGAGCTTATCATCAGGTGCATTCATTACTCCGTTAACTAAAGGATCAACTATCTCTGCGGGAACAGTGCTTGCCGGTTTTCCAAGCATACGATAGTCTGTGAAGAATGCTGTTTTCTTGTTATTAAGCATTGCTTCCGCTTTGGGAGTAACCCTTACGGCTTTTCCGGTTGCCCTGTCAACAACGGTAACTGCCCATTTCCCCTTGTGTGTTTTCTTAATATTGCCCTTACCGAAGGTCGTACCCATAATCACCTGAAGTCCGTCGCCATAACATGTTGCACAATGGTCGTCACCCAGGTCAACAAAAGCAACCAATTGCCCGTCTTTTGCACGGTCAACACCCAATGCGTTCATGGCAGCAGCGCCTACCCTTAAACCCATTGGCATAGCAGGACATTTATGTCCATGAAATTTCTGCCCGAATTCGAGCCAGTCTTTTGGATTAATCATGATTTCTGAATTTTAATTTTAAAATAGTATTAATGAATTATTTGTTTATTATCATCAACCGTAAACTCGGGTTGAATTGTTGAATGATCTATATCGTAATGACTTAAAACGGCTTTTATATTTTCAAGTATTTTCTCGAAACCGCTTACTTTCATATCTTCTGATATATCAATATGTGCTTCGAACATCATATCGTGTTCATTGATCTGCCATACGTGAACATGATGTATATTTTTCACTCCCTGTATGTTCTCGATTTCATTCACAATTTTCTGAATGTCAATTTCTTCTGGCGTGAATTGCATAATAATGCGAAGAGATGATCTGACTATTCCCCAGCTCATATATAGCAGGTAGATGGCTATGGCCATAGAGAAAACACTATCTGTCCAGAACCATTGCAAATATTTCATAGCAAGTCCTCCCAGCAATACTGCAATAGAGGTAAGCATATCACCAAACAGATGGAGGTAAACCGATTTCATGTTTATGTTTTCATGAGAATCGTTCCGGATGAACAGCACACTGATCCCATTTGCCAGGATTCCGGCAATAGCTAAATAAATAACCAGATTGGCAGAAATCAGAACCGGGTTGACTAATCGCTGAATGGCTTCAAAAAGAATTATAACCGAAATTATTATCAACGTGGCAGAGTTGATGAAGGCGGCAAGTATTTCTGAGCGTCTGAAACCGAAGGTTTGTTTTTCAGTAGCTTCTCTCTTTGCTAATCTATTAGCTAAATAACTTATGACCAGCGATAATACATCACTGAAGTTGTGAGCAGCATCGCTGAGTAGTGCCATGCTTCCCGATATAATACCACCAATTGCCTGGGCTAAAGTAATACCCACATTAAGCAGAATAGCTAATCCGAGATTCTTACCACTTACTTCATAGTGATTATGTTCTGTTTCATTCATGAGTTATTCCTTTAAAGTTTAAGCAATTGCATCGAATATCAATTTCGCAGCAATCAGTATCAGAACGATAGCATAAATAATTTTAACCTGTTTCGATTTAGCTTTTTCCGTCATAAAACGTCCGCCAAGCTGTGAACCTATTATTACTGCTACAACAACAATGATGGTAAGAGGCCAATTCATTTTGCCCTGTGCCATGTGACCGAAATATCCAGAAAATGAAGAAAAAGTGACAACGAATGCTGTTGTTGCAGCTGCTTCTTTGGTTTTATATCCGGTTGCCATCAGGATAGGAGCAATAATAAATCCTCCACCAAGACCCAGCATTCCACCAATAAAACCGGCAAAGCCACCCGTAAAAAAGCCTATAATGCTTCTTTTTCTTAAAGGCATCATATGTTCTGGTTCAGGTTTTTTAGCGACCCATATCATTCTTACGGCTGCAATAACAACCATTGTTGCAAAAAGTATTTTTAGGGTTGGAACAGGAACCATCTCACTCGTCATTGCTCCAAGAGGGGCAGCAATTAATGCTGTTACAGCCATAACAGAGCCACCTTTCCAGTCAACAAGTTTTTTACGGGCGAAGGGTATCAGAACCAGTAGTGTATTGAGTCCATTGAGCAATAGTCCAAGTGGGATAGCAACACTTACCATATCAAACCCTGCCCAGTTTAGCACAGGAACGTAAACCATACCTCCTCCAAGACCAAGCATTGCAAACAGAAAGGAAGCGATGGTGATGATAAAGAAGACTATTGTGTAAAGCATGTCAATTGATTTTAATGTAAGCAGTTACTTACATAGTAAATAAAAAAATTATTTGTTCAATATTTTAAGTAACAATTGCATCATACTGCTGCAATAATTATCCGCATGAAATTTACCTCCACTTAATATCAGCTCTATATTCAGTGAAACTGGTATGCCCATGTATAGCATTGCAAGGCTTTCTACTGGAACACCTTTGTCCCAGTTACCTGCAGCAATGCCATCGAGAAAAATTTTGCTTACAAGTTTCTTCTGATTATTAAATATTTGCTGAAGGCTGCTTTTCATTGAAGCATCATTATTATGTGAAGCTTCTGAAAAAAGCAACATGGTTATTCCTTTATTCTTTGTCAGATAATTAACCGTTTCGCAAACAAACTTCTCAAGGCGTGCTTCTGGTTCCAATGGTGAGGTTGCAATTTTTCGAAGCTGACCTATGAAATCTGTATGGACATCTTTAATTATTGAAAAGATAATATCTTGTTTAGTTGAAAAATGTCTGAAAATTGCTCCTTCACTCATACCGATCCTATTGGCCAGGTTGCGGGTCGACAGGTTCTTTAATCCATCAGTATAGATAATATCGAGCACTGCCTGCTTTATCTGCTCCTGCCTTATATCTGTATTTTGACGTTCCATTATGTATGTAAGTAATTACTTGCAAAGATAATGTCATTTTATTAATGACCAAAATATTTAACATATTTTTTTAAAGAAACCTGTTCAGCAGCACTTTTTGTTTTTCTGAATAGGAGGACAGGGCACAGAACCATAGGAACAATAAACGCAGCAGTCACCTGGATTTGGTTTCAGCACTGTATGGCAATTCTTGCACTCGTAGAAAAACTGGCAGGCATCGGTGGGCATGGTTTCCAATTCTGAATGTCCACAAACCGGGCAGGTAATGACGGAATCAAGAATAATTTTCATTAATGAAAGGTTCAATTAATATTTTGACATAAATTACCTGATAATCAGTTCAAGATAAATAAAATTTGTAATCCAAACCATAATGCATCTTTGGGATCTTTGAAGTTAATTTGTTCAAGATCGCCAGAATTGAAATATCCAATGGCTCCTGTAAACTGCCATTGTTTAAACGCCTGGTAACGGATAAAAATATCGGTTTCATCGCCAAGGTAATTACTTCCCTCTTTGACCTTCATAGTGTTTAGAATAATGGCATCATCCGGAGCAGGGATATAAAAGCGGTTATATTTCATTTCAACCCACATCTTCCTGCCTACGGGATAAAGTTCAAGAACAACCTCAGGGTCATTCAGATTCGACCATGATACAATGTTCATCCATCCGTAGAACTTATCCTGGGCACCAAAAGCAGGGTCAAATGTGTGTATAACCGGGTCACTTTTCTTTCCTCCCGAAGCAAATGATTCACGGATGCTTAAAACTGGTTTCGCTGGCAGGAAATCAAATCGGTACCCAATTTTGGCAAAATATCCAAATGCATTAATTTTTTTACCATTATCGCTTCCAAATTCCTGCGAAAACAAAAAGTCATAAATAAAATTTTGTTTTTCATCGTTTACAAGACGAACCCCCAGCCAATTCCTGTTGATAGATTGATCATTAATATAAGGTGCTGAACCTTCAGATTTAAGCGCAAAGAACGGTTCTATATTGATTTTTTTCTGCAAATTATAATGTGCATAAATTCCACCACCCCAAAATTCTGTGTTAGTAAAAGGGATTGAAATTTTAAGCGGGTCATGGATCTTGGTTCCGCCTCCGAAAACGTCAATAAAATTTTCTCCCTTTTTATAAGATATTTTTATAGCATCCCAAGTCCATCGGCCAGTATTTCCCCATTCACCCGGACCAAAAATCCTTGAGTCACCATAAAATATTTTTTGTCTGCCAAACTTTACAGAGAAATCCTGTAAGAGTCGGTTATATTCAACATAAGCATCATAAATCTCAAAAAACTCCTCATTGGGATTCATGGTATAGTAAGGTGTTTGAGTGCCTGCCTTCCTGATTTGAAAGAGATCTGGATATTGACTGTTACGTAGCGACCATCCGAAAGCACGTGAATCCTGTAAGTGTAGAGAGACCGTCAGTTTTTTGGAAGGTTTTAAAGTCAAACCCGTTATGACCCGTTGATAAAGAATTTTGTCATTGAGCTTTCCAATGGCTGTTGGGCTATCGTCTCCATAGTTTTTAGCATTCATTCCATTCCATAATTCAAACCGGTATCGTACTGACAAATCGAATTTAAAACTGACAGTATCGTTTTGAGCAGTAATACTCTGGCTCATTATGAATAAAGCTAACACTAAAAAGTAAATATTTCTCATTTTTCATATTATGGACTGCCAGAAATAATTTTTATTTTAATCCCTGGACAGCCAGTATCTCTAAATCAGTATCTGCATGGATGCTTCTCGAATCAACCTGATGTGGTACAACTACACAATCCCCAGATGTAATCTTACGTGATTCATTATCAATAGAAATTGAGCCTTCACCTGTCAATATATAAAACAGAACATCATTATCCATTTTACAAGGAGGAATGCAGCAACCCGCTTCCAGACGCATTACCTGCGCTTTCAAATGGTCGGTGGTACAAAAGACCTCCTTATTTAAAGGTTTTTTCTCCATACAGGTTAGAATCTCAGGCAGAATATATTTATTCATAGCTTGTTTCTATGGTTGTTTCACTTCAAAGTTTTTATCCTTTAAATACCACTCCATTAGATAACCAATAAAAATGAAAACCGGCAAATTTATCAGAGTTCGAAGCAATGAAAACTTCAACCCAAGGAACCCAATTTCAAATGTTATCATTGGAATTTTGATTGTTGCAAAAGCACCTAAGTAAATAAAAACATTGCGTATGCTGCATCCCTTTTTCCAAAGTATATATGCAAAAGGGAAAGCGCCATAAAGTGGTCCTGCCTGGAGTGTTGCAAGTAGAATTACAAGTCCTGTACCTTTCCATCCTGACTCCTGCCCGATATGTTTTTCTATTTTATCACGGGGTACCCAAACATCAAAAAGGCCGATAAGGATAAACATCAGTGGCAGGAATAGGATCATCTCTTTAAAAAACATCCAGAAGTTCATACCGATCTGTTTTCCCGAAGAGAAATCAAATGTGTATGAAAGGCCTATAAAAGCCAGAAAAATCACAGGGAATATATATTTCTTAATCTGGTTCATAAAAATAGAGACATTAATAGACCAATAAGTAAAGCTGCAACCAGACTAAAACTATTTCTGACTATACTTGTTCTCCACCCAAAAAATTTGGCTTCAAGAGGGAGTGTAATAAACCCTGTCATCATTAAAGTTGTAATAAATACTGCAATAACTGAATAAGCAACACCACTTTTTAAAAGGATCCCGCAAAGTGGATAAGCGATAAAACCTGGTATTAAGGCGATTGATCCCAACGCTGCTGCTGTGATCCAGCCTTTAATACCTGAACCTTCACCCATGTAATGAACAAGAGTCTTATTAGGGATAAGAAAAAGTACAATACTTACCAGAGCGAGCATTAGCAGTAGCACAGGTAGCAGTTTTAGGAACATTGTTAAACCCTTTTTAATTCCCTTCCAAGTTTTTTGCCTGTCAGCAATTAATGAAAGAAACAGAATTAATGCAGTGATGACTGATAACAGCTTCACTTTTAAAGAATTTTAAGAGGTTATTTAACTCCCTTTTGTTTCAGCACTTTAATAAGCTCTTCTTCAGGGAAAAATCCCAAATGCCTGAAATACTCTTTCCCGTCTTTATCAAGAAACACTTGTGTAGGAATTGCTTCAATACCATACTGTTTGCCATATGGTGCCCCAGCTTCTGTCCAGACATCATAAAAAACTACCTTTACCTGTTTTGCATATTTCTCTTCGATTGATTTCATTATTGGCTGCATCTGTTTACATGGGATACACCGAACAGAACCCAGTTCGATGAATGTCACTTTGTATTTAGTCTTATCGACACCGGTATCAGTTTTGTTTGCCGGGGTTGAGTTCTGTCCAGAACAACTGGTGTTAAAAATAATTACTGTGAATGTTATTAGAAGCACTAAAGTTTTCCTGATCTTTTCCATTATGCTATGTTTTTTATGTATTCAACTATTTCGTTAATTTTCTCATCCATCACAGGTGTCTTACCTTTTACTATTCCGAAGTCGGTGGTATTGATATGAATGATATTAGTTATGTTTTCTTTTCCCAGAATTTTCTCCGCACAATTAATAGCACACCCGTCAAGTACAACTATTTTATTACCGGGTTGTGATCTTAATTTATTTATGAGAGGTTGATCGCTTATTGCCACCTTGGCCATGCAAACCATATTCGCCAGACCCTTTTCGTCGAGTCTGCGGGCAACTGTGTCGGCATATTCACCGGTATTAGAAGCCCCGCTGCAGCTTACTATGTGAATTTTTTGTAAGTTTTCCATATTTGTCTTATTTATCTGCCTTTTCAATTAATTTTTCAGCTTGCTCATAAATATCTTTTATCGGCCTTTGTTTTATCATCTTTCCCAATTCAACAGCTTCCTTAACCTCTTCAATAGTACAGCCGGTTTCTATGGCCTTTTTAAAGTGGTAATCGAGGCAAGGGCGGCATCCTCCTGCTATTGATGCTGCAATACCAGCGAGTTCGATTGTCTTTGCATCCAGATGTTTAAATTCCATATGATTAATTTTTGAAAGATTCAGCTACCGCACCCACAACCACGAAACGATTTTCCAGAATAGGAATCAGGACTGATTCTACTAATCATTTTTACAATCTCGCTGGCGACTTTATCAACCATTTGAAAATGTTCCTCCTTTAGATCTTTATTCCTGACAATTTTTGTGTCAAGTGCGTTTTCATTGCCTATGATTTTAGAAACATCTATAGAACCGTTTATCTTACCGCTATATTTTTCAGTGCTTCTTTTAGCACAAAGTTTACTACAGCCATCAACCGATATTGTCGGATATACTTTTGCAAAGTTTCTTTCTTCTTTGCCGCCAGCAAGGTATAGTGGCAGACATAGAGTTACCGTTTCAACAAGTTCAAGTTCCTCAAGAACTTTTCTTGTCGAGAGCCTTGAAATAGTACCACCGAGGCATTCCTCACCACTGCACGATAATACGCCTACTTTAAATTCAGACATTAATGTTCCTCCTTAATTGATACGATTTATTATTATTGCGATCTTCTCTGCGATTTCACTTATTACTGCTTCACCGTCAGCATCAAGCTCTGTTGGTGAACCAAACTTTTTCCCTTTATGTTCTTTCACCGTGTCCAGGACTTTAATTTCTTCTATTACTATGCCTCCAGTTATTGAGACATTTTTTGAGGCACACATTTTTGGACAACCGTCAACGGTAATGCAATCACTTCCTTCGATCTTTTCCTTAACTTCCTTATCTCCTGTTACTATGTAAGCGAGACAAACCGTTTCTGATTTTTCGGGACATAATTCAATGACTGTTTTCAAAACTGCTTCTCTTGCCATTAGCCCGTATACCTTACCAATGCCACTGCATGGAACAATTTTCACTTTTTTATCCATTTGAGTACTCCACCTTTTTTTTAATTATTTCAAAGTACTTATCGAAATCAATTAAAAGTTCTTTATCGCTCTCAAAATCTGTCAATTCAAGTTCTGCCATCCACCCAAATTCATAGGGGTTTTCATTAATAAGTTCAGGCTTCTGTTCAATCGTTTCATTTATGGAAATAACCTTACCGGTTACAGGTGAAACTAATTCAAAGACGGACTTTGAGGACTCGATCTCACCAACTTCACCGAATTGGTCAATTTCCGCACCAATGTCGGGTGGTGTGATATACAAAATATCGGATAGGTTTTGTTGGACGAAATCTGTTACACCTATTCTGGCGCGGTTTCCAATCACATAGGCCCAGCAATCATTTTCATTAAAATAAATTTCTGGATTTTTGGGTACTCTGAAAATGAATTTGCCAGTTTGAAATGTCTCATATTCGAAATTATATAAAACATTTGTTTCATCAGAAGTTTGTGTGACCTTTACTTCAGCATTGATAAGTCCGTTCAATATAATGTCAATCAGAGTATTTTCATCTTCCAAAAGCTTGAGATTATTCTTTAATTCAACATTATGGTTTTTAGCTTCTTCGGTTATAGTTACTTTCCTGGAAATTTTTAAGTTTTTTTCCGCAGCAAGCTTACTCGCACATCGTGTCTGGCAGCCATCTATGACTAATAGAGGATGTCCGCTGGCGATTTTATTATATTTATTTTCAGAAACTCTGTAAAACACGGGGCATATAATTTCATTTTTAGCATTCTCGCATAATCTTATAGCTAATTCCCTTGAAATTACCCCAGCGCATTTATCCAATCCATTACATGGGAGGACGGCATAATTTTCAACCATTGCTTTCCATCTCCTTTCTTATTTCCTTGATCCTTTGAGTCGTCGCATTTTTATCAGGAAACGAAAGTGCGTCGGGCCCGCAAATTTTTGAGCATGCTCTGCAGAAAACGACACAGTTATTAGGATTCCTGACGATCAATTTGATTTCTTCACTTTCCCGGACCTCAAAAACTTTATGAGGACAGAATTTCACACATTCCATACAATAATCGCATTTTGTATAATCAATTGTCGGTTTCCAGTCTATTTTATTGCGTTCGACTCCCATGAATGTTGTTTCGCTCATTTCTCTTCCTCCATTTTCTCCAAAGCTGCACTTACTTTCTCAACTGCCTGATCGGTAGTCATGTCGCGCACATCTATTGCGGTTAAATCTTTACTTAAATCAAGGCCGGCTTCTGCAAAAGCGTCTCTGAACATCTTGCGTTGCATATTGGGGGCACATGCTCCAATAACAACTTTTCTGTGTGCTTTCAGAAAATCCATTAAAAACCGGTCTCCGTCTTCCTCACAAAGCTGAGGATGAATAAATCCATATTCAACCGGCAATTCTATTCTTACTCTGTTTATAAAGTCCCAAATATCCATTTGGGAAAATCCGGGACATTTCCCGGTGCAAACGCACATAATAAAACCAGGTTTATTCTCTTCTGACATAAATTTAATTTTTAAACGGGTCGTTTTTAATTACATCTTCTGTTTCTTTTCGCCTGAGCATTGCCAATGCGTTCTTCCCTCGCGAATTGGGAATGGCTTTCTTGCTTAAAAACTCTATGTTTTCAGCAATGGCGCTAAAATCTTTAAACGGAAAACCTAAAACGGTTTCGTTAGGACATATATCTGTTGCATCTCGACAACCATAGCAACCCATACTCATATTGAATTTCTGTTCTACAAAAGGAATGAGAGTAGCATCAACACAGGTAGCCTGCAAAATTGCAGTGCTGCTATCGATACGCTTGCCTCCTGAAATATTGAGGTTAGCAAGGGCAAACCACATAAGCTTTTCAGTTTCGTCTTCCACTACTACAATATCAGGTACAATGACTGCCGCTTCGAGTGGGAAAAGATATATTGTTTTGAGTTTGCCCATAGGCAGAGTAGTCATACCTACAAACATATTTCTGCCTGTGGTTTCTTCGTTCACAATGCCAAAGCCAACTAATCCTTTGCCCGTTTTCAGCCCCTCTGGCAATTGTTTAAATCCAAAGGCAGCAGCAGCAGCGGGACAGGCAATGCCTACTGCATCGAGTAACACATGCTCTCCATGCCTTGCTTTCATCAATGCCTGGCAGTAGCGATGGCCCGATAATTTTTCAATTTCAGAAGGCATCTCCTCTTCATTAAAGATAAACTTGACTCCGACTATCGAAGAAGTTAAGCCAAGTATTTGCTTAACCTTGTTCGAATTGAATCTTATAGTTTGAATTGACATATGGTAAGATGCTTATTATTTTAAAAAATCATATTGAATAAATATCCTACAATCATTATACCTCCTCCGACTATTCCAATAAATGTGAATATCAGAGGGAGCTTCAGCACTTTGCGAAGTATAATCATTTCAGGCAGAGATAAACCAATTACCGCCATCATAAAAGAAAGTGCAGTTCCAAGCGATGCTCCTTTTTCAATAAGAACCGATACGATTGGCACTATACCTGCCGCATTGGAATATAGTGGAATACCAATTAGAACTGACAACGGGACTGAATACCAGGCAGATTTACCCATGAGCGCAGCCATAAAATCCTCCGGAACATAGCCATGTGCTCCTGCTCCGACTGCGATACCTAAAGCTACATAGATCCATACTTTACCTACTATATCTTTAATGGCATCATAACCAAGACTGATTCGATTACCAAATTTCATTTTTTCTTCTACCTGGCTATTATTACCCAGATGTGTCTCATATACCCATGGTTCCACCCATTTTTCAAGTTTAAGTAATCCTATCACCCAACCAGCAACAATTGCGATAACCAGACCGGTTACCACATAGATAAGTGCAACCTTCCACCCGAACATACCATAAAGAAGAACAACAGCTACTTCATTGATCATGGGAGATGAGATAAGAAATGAAAACGTGACTCCCAGGGGGACTCCAGCTTCTACAAATCCAAGAAATAATGGTATAGCTGAACATGAACAGAAAGGAGTCACGATTCCTAATGTCGATGCCATTACATTACCTGTAAAGGTCTTCCTCCCCTCAAGTGCTTTGCGAGTCCGTTCAGGTGTGAAATAAGTCCTGATAATTCCAACAATGAAGATAATCAGGGTAAGTAAAAGCATCACCTTGGGAAATTCGAAAACGAAGAATCGAAGAGCTTCGGTGAGATGTGCCCCTTTTGGCATTCCTAAAACCGTATCAATTAACCAATTGGTAACCGGTTGAAGATTATGATAGATTATGTACCAGATTGGTAATAATGCAACAGGCAACCATATATTTGTTTTAACGTTTTTCATGTTATAAAGAATCAATATTTCGTTATCCTACGAAATAGAAACACAAATTTTTTTATAAGTAAATCCTAATTATGTAATAGATCCCGACAATTATAAAGACTACTGCAATGACCCTTCTGAACCAGAGTTCAAATACTTTTATCTTGTTGTAAAGACTACCTATGCCAGATATGGTATAAGCCAGAACCCATGCAAATATAATTACTGGTATTCCTGTCGCTATAGCAAATATGATCGGCAGGTATAATCCAGATGCACTGGTAATAGTCAGGGGAACAAGCATGCCGAAATAAAGAACACCGCTGTAGGGACAAAATGCAAGTGCAAAAACCAATCCAAGTAAAACAGCATCAATATACCTCCACTTCTTTTTGTTTTGTAATTCTGATGTCAACCTGCTGAATCCCGGAAAATTTATTCTGAAAATGTCGAGCATGAATAAGCCGATTATGATCAGCAGCGGGCCAATAATTTTTTCACCGTAACGCTGAAAGAAACCAGAGAATTTCAACTGATCGGCTCCAAGAAAAATGATAAACGCTAATGCTGTATAGGTTATAGCTCTGCCAAGGGTATAGAATAACCCGTTAAAAAAGACTCTGTTACGATCCTCAAGGTCTTTACTGATAAAACCTATTGCAGTGATATTTGTAGCAAGAGGACAGGGACTTATTGCGGTCATTAAACCCAGTAATAATGCCGTTAGCCACGGCATTGTGCTGTTATCTAAAAGGTCTGTTAGAAATTCCATTCAGTTATTTGATCAGTAAACCATCTACTTTTTCATTGATAATCTCTTTGAATTTTTCAGGCTTTGCAACTGCATACATGAAACCTTCGTTGGTAAGATTGATTTTCTGATCTCCTTTTACTAATAACAAAGCCTGACCCGATACGCCAAGTTTATCTGCAAGCGTTTTGTTTGGAGCTTCCTCGAGATTTAAAGACTGAAATGTTATAAGACCCTGCTTTACCTGGTTAGGATAAAGAGTTTCCAGGTTTTCTTTAGCTTTTGCTTCAATTGTCTTACACGTTGTGCATCGTGCTGTGAAATGGAAATAATAGGCTTCTATTTTATCAGAAGAAGTGGTAGATGCTTTGACCTCCTTTTTTGAAGATTGGGCATTTACAGTTAAGAATGGCACGAGCATTGCAATTGCCAATAGTAATTTTATTGCTTTCATAATATTTAAGGTTATTTATTTTTAGTTAAAATTTCTTTCAGGTCAGAAGCTGACGGAATACGACCACTGAATATTACCTTTTCATTAATTACTAACGCAGGCGTACTCATAATGCCATACTCCATAATTTTTACAACATCCTCGACCTTGCTTACATTTGCAGCAATATCTAATTCTGCCAACGTATTGATTACCTGTTTTTCAAGTGTTTTACACCTGACACAGCCAGGTCCTAAAATTTTAATATCCATAGCTTCCAATTTATAAATTATTCTATATAAAAACTGTTGAATTACGCCTTTACTTGGGATTTGGATTTTTTACTAATCAATGTGATTTCAGTTTGTTCTGCTTTTAAGAAATCATTTAAAAGAATTTTAGCCTGCTCCCAATTTTCTTTGTTAATACAATATTTAATATATGGAGGATTGATCTCTCCCTGTATCAAACCGGAAAATTTCAATTCTTTAAGGTGCTGCGAAAGAGTTGATCGACCAATCGGCAGCTCTTCAACAAGGTCACCGCTGTAACAACAGGAGTTCATCTTGGAAAGCTTCTGTAATATATAAACTCTTACAGGATGACTAAGTGCCTTTGAAATCCTTGCTATTTGCTGAACTTCATTTGTGAATCCCATTTTGTCTTTCATATCTAACCAAAAATATATTTTTATGTTTCGCAAATATACGAAATGATATTATATTTGTACTATTGTTTTAAAAAAATTAATTAATTCTTTCACCTATTATTTAAATAACGTATATTTACGTTATTGTTTCTATACTGAATTGAATATTGAAGTGTCATTGATTTTCCTTGACATTAATACCGATTAGTTATGAAAATATTAATTAATTACGTTGTGCAGGACTCGAAAGATCATCGTCACGAATCGGAAATTATTGACATTCAGAGTCCTCCATATACATTTTCGCCTGAACCCCCGGTTTCTGAAGTAATGAAATGGGTTGAAATAAAGCAGGGAGAGCTTTCAGATGGGGAAAAACTGATTTTGCTAAGCATGTTCAAAGTTTAACATTACTTTCTTTGGTTATTGCTAAAACCATCAAATGGATGAATCATGAATAAATCAGAAAGGTTTGATCCATCAATGCAGGATTTGGCCAGGTTTGCAAAAGTTTTATCACATCCTGCAAGATTGGCTATATTGAGATATCTTTCAAACAAAAAGGTAAGTATCTCAGGAGAAATTTCCGGGTCACTTCCTCTTAGTCGTACAACAATTTCCCAACATCTTGTGGAATTAAAAGAATTAGGCCTGATTGAAAGCCAGATTGATGGGCTTAAAATTATTTATCGTTTAAATCAAAAAAAAATTGGCAGGTATTGTGAATTGTTAGAAGAATTTTTCGAAAATATTAATCAGTATCAAAATTTACCTAAATGAAATATAAAACTGGAAACTATAAAACCTTCCTGAAGATAATCTTATTAGTCCTTATAATATTTGCCACAGAAATTAGCTGTGCAACACAAAACAAACACAGAAAAATTAAGGCAGTTCCATGCCCATGCGAAACACAAAACAAAAGGTAAAAACATTTTCATGAAAGTGCAGATCGATTTAAATAAATGTAGTGTTCAACTTGAAATATGCAAACCATTAATTGACTGTCCCAATAAGGCAATTATTTATACTAAAGATGATAATGCTATACTTGGAGCTAAGCTGGAAATAGATGAAACCAAATGCGATGGATGTGGAATATGTATACCAATCTGTTGCGGGGATGCCATTTCCTATTCAGACTGATTTGTTGGCTGATTTACATCATTGGAATAATGTTTTGAAAGAAAACAAAATAAATGATTACCAATAAATTTTAACACAATCTTAACGTAAATTTACGTTATTTAATTTGTGAGTAATTTATTTTATCCTATTTTTGAAGAAGTTTTTTGGTAATAATAAAAGCATGCATATATGAAAAAGATATTTATTGGTTTAACCGGATTAATAGTTTTGACATTCTTTGTCATTTTTGCTGTTAATGCTCAGAACAGTGATCAGAAAAGCAATAAACCAGGTACAGAAGTTTCGCAAAATATTTCACAGTGTCCTTCGATGGCAACGGGGACGTGTTGTTCAGGTACAAAAATGGCAAATTGCTCCGGAAGCAGATGCTCTGCTGTGAATTGTGATGCCTCAAAATGTAAAGCAGGTGAATGTGATCCTGCAACATGTAAAGGTGGCAATTGTGACACTTCAAATTGTAAAGGTGGAAATTGCAATCAGGCAACATGTAAAACTAATTGCAACGGATCTTCAATAGCAATGAGAGTCGGTCCGATGAATTGTAATAGAGATATTGCAATAGCTGCGAAATAGGCAGTTACAGAAATAAAGGCTGAAACTGATAAGTTACAGACCAGCCATAATCATCTGGAATATTGATGATTATGGTTTTTTTATTACAGGCTGAAAGTAAATTTTATGGGAAAGTGGAAATCATCTGTAAATAGAGAAAAGGTAACTGCCTGGTTGTTTATTTCAGTTGTCGTCATTTTTTTTACGGTGCTTATTGCATTTAAAGGCAAACTAAACAGCTATGTGTCAGAGTCACTTAAATCTATGGTCCTGTCATCCGAAAAGGCAGAGGTTACTTCTTATATAGATTCAGCTTATAACTATAAAGCTAATAATAAATCCTTCGAAGTCACTTTCCTCGAAATTGGTTCAAAGATGTGTTCATCCTGCAAACAAATGGAAGGAGTTATGGAAGAAATCCGTGTCAAATACCCTGATAAAGTAAATGTTATTTTTATTGATATTATGGAGCCACGAAATCAGACGTTGATTAAATATTTTGGTATTACCCTGATCCCGGCCCAAGTGTTGCTCGACAGGCAGGGGAAAGAGTTTTACAGACATTCGGGATTTTTTTCTGCAGTCGATATGGAAGGGGAAATTTTTAAGAAATAATTTTTTTGAAAATAAATAACGTAATTATACGTTGTATTAAATTTAAACGTATATTTACGCCATATAAATTATGAATATGAAAATAGAAATATTTGAACCTTCCTTATGCTGCCCTACAGGAGTATGTGGACCTGAACCGGACTTATCACTGATTGAACTTCAGAATACTATAAATATTCTCTCTATAGCATTAGTAGAAGTGAAACGTTACGCAATTAACCAGGTGCCGCTTGCATTCACCGGCAACCCTGTTGTAAAACAATTCATTACAACCGAAGGTCCCGGGAAACTTCCTCTTACGTTATTGGATGGTAAGATAATCAAGAAAGGTAGTTATGCTACCCTCGATGAGCTGGCTGTTCATATACCAGAAATAAAAAGCATTAAACCTGATTCTAAAATACTTGGCATCTTCAGTTAACAATGAGCATAGAAAAACTGCATATCACTCTTTACACTATTCCCCAAGCAGCTTGTGATCAAAAGAAGATGAGCTGGAACGATGCAGCTTTACTTTTGAAAAATCAGATGGAAAGTGTTTTTCAAAACATGGTTGACTTTAAACACATTGAGTTTATGTCGGGACAATGGTTTGCTGACGATAGTGCCCAGGCTCTGCTTGAGAATGGTATGGTTAACTTTCCTTTTGTTCTGGTGAATGGTGAAGTGGCATGCAGCGAAAAGAAGGTAAACATTTCCAAAATAAGAAGGTTTGCGGAATCAAAATTAAAAGCAACTGACAATTAAAACACATTAAATCAAATCATGACACAATATATATTCTTTTCAGGAAAAGGCGGTGTTGGAAAAACTACAATGGCTGCGACAACAGCAGTTTATCAATCTCAAAAAGGGAAACGTACTTTATTGGTTTCAACAGATCCTGCAGGTAATCTTGGCGATATCTTTGAACGCAAAGTTGGTATGGAAACAATACAGGTTGCTCCTGATCTTTTCCTTGCACAGATGGATTCAGACGCCATTACTGACGCATATAAAAACAGAATGCTTGAGCCACTTTCTGCAATTCTCGAAGGTGCTGTTTTAGAACAGGTGAAAGAGGAGTTCAATGGAGGATGCACAGTCGAAATTGCGACTTTTGATAAATTTACAGACTTTCTGGGGGATGAGAGCTATGATCTTATCATTTTCGATACTGCTCCTACAGGACACACACTTCGTCTTATGACTCTTCCCAATGAATGGGATAAGTATATTAAAAAAAGTGCTGAAGGCAAAGGACAAACATGTATTGGTCCTGTCTCACAACTCGAAAGTTCAAGACAAAAGTATGCTCATGCCGTAAGCATGCTGCAGAATGCGGACCGTACTACAGTTTACCTTGTGAGCAGACCCGAAAAAACATCGGTTTACGAGACCATGCGGGCTAAATCGGAACTTGAGAGGACAGGTATTCATAATTTTCACCTTGTTATAAATGGGGTATATCCAAATCATTCAAGCTTAACAGGTCTCTTTGGCAGTATGGCTGAAAACCAGAAGAAATATGTCCAGCAGCTTCAAACTCTCTTTCCCGGAAAATATTCAGAAGTGCCTTTACAGCAATCTGAGGTAAAAGGGGTTACAAACATTGCTTTGCTTGGGGAAATCGCCTTTGACCAGAAAGAAGCTGTTATACAGGTCGAATGGCCTAAAAGTATTCCGTTCACCGGGTTTTCTTCATCAGATCTTCTAAGTAGGCTACTTCAAAAGAAAACGGATAACCGTGTTATTATTTTGACAGGTAAAGGTGGCGTTGGGAAAACAGTTACGGCTTGCACACTTGCTATGAAAATGGCTGAAAAAGGAAAAACTCTTTTATTTACTACCGATCCTGCAGCACATATAGGACAAGTTCTTGAGACCGAAGTCAATCATATTCCTGTTAATATTTCAGGCGGTTTATGGGCAGTAAATATCGACCAGAAAACGGCAGTTGAGGAGTATCGTCTTAAAATAATGGATGATGCACGGGCAAACAATTATACTGAGGAACTACTGGCATCGCTTGAAGAAGAACTGGAATCGCCCTGTACCGAAGAAATTGCAATTTTCGAACAGTTCGCTAACCTGCTGAATGAACCAGGATGGGATTATTTTGTACTTGATACAGCTCCAACCGGACACACTCTTCGTCTGCTTGAATTGCCTTTCGAATATAAAAAGCAAATCGATATGAAGTTTAAAGGTAATGCAAAATCAACACCTGAAACCAGCCATGGGAACAGTAAAATTGAAACGCTGATTGCCAGGTTGAAAAATCCTGATCTTGCGACCTTTATGCTTGTGGCATACCCCGAATACACTCCAATTAATGAAAGCTTCAGGGCAATGAAAGACCTTGAAAGAGTTGGGATTATGGCACAAGGGATTTTTATGAATCATATACTTAATAGTGATGATTGCAAGACAGGGTTTGCACTTGAACGTTGGAAACTGCAGCAACACTACCTGCATAAAGCACAGGAATTATATCGCCCAAAGCCTCTGTTTGCTATCCCTCTCCAGTCTTCTGAAATTATAGGTATTAATAAAGTCAGAAATCTTTCAACTGAAATTTTTAAACAATAATCGTCAAAAAAATAAAATTATGAATGCAACACCACAAGCGCTTGAAGAACTAAAAAAAACGCTTAAAACCGAAAAAAATCCCATGACGGGAGTACGTATTTTTACGCAACAGGGTTGTTGCGGACCTGCATTGCAAATGTCTGTTGTAGAAAAGCCATTGACCGGAGACTTACAACTTTCAATTGATTCAGTGAATTTTTTCATAGAGGAACCTGCCGTGGATATGTTGGCAGGAGTAACGCTCGATTATGGAACCAACGGATTCAAATTAAATGGCATGAAAAAAAGCGGCGGATGCTGCTGATATTTTTACTCAAAACCCAAATATTATGAAACCAATTCAAACTATCGCTCTATCGCTGCTTTCTGCAACTGTGATTGTATCCTGCAACAACCCGTCAGGAGCTGTGGCAGCCAAATCAATGACCAATCCAAAAGCTGTAGAAACAGCAAGTGTTGTTCCTACTTCAATGTCGGTTACAAATACAAAATCATCATCAGTAAGCACAGGCGTTGCCGATAATCTTGCTGCTGCTAAGACTGCCGGTAAGGCTGTATTTCTGGTAGTGACCGGTACAGGTGTAGCCGAAACAGATAAAGCTATGTTAATAGCTAAAGGTGCCAACGACATTTATAAAAATGCTGTTATTGTTCAGATGAACAGGGATGATGCTTCCAGTGCACAATTGGTTAGCGAGTATAGGTTAGCCGGTGCTCCATTGCCACTAATTCTGGTTATTTCATCCAAAGGTTTCCCGACCGGGGGTTTTATTCTGGCACAGGCAACTTCTGAAAACCTCGCTGCTCTTATCCCTTCTCCAAAACTGGAAGATGTATATGCTGCCATAAATGGAGGAAAATATGCGATTGTAGCATTCTCAAAAAAATCTTTCACAGACAAACCTGAGGTACTTAAAGAATGTAAAAAAGCAGTTGCTCTGCTAAATAACGAAGCTATTCTTGTTGAAGTGGATGTGGATGACATTAAAGAAGCAAACTTCCTGAACCAGCTACGTATTGATAAATCACAATTGAATGCATCACTTACTTTAGTTATTAATAAACAAGGTCAGGTGGCAGGTACCGCAACTACTGTGCCTGATGCAACAAAATTAGTTGCAGCAGCAAAAACACCTGTCGCAGGCGGATGCGGCCCTGGATGCGGACCAGCAGGATGTGGAAAATAAATATCCGTAATTATGAGATTAACTCAATTAACTATAAAAGAGTTGTGGCATCGAAAATCCCAACTCTTGTCAGGCTTGTTGGCTATTACACTTGGCATAGGTGTTATCGTAGGCATTCGTTCCATTTCAGTTGTTTCTGAGAAAGCGGTGGCCGTGAACCTCGATAACCTGGGTGCAAACATTCTCATTCTGCCACAGGCCGCCAGCGTTGATAATTATTATGCTGCTGATATTGATGCACCCACTTTCCCGGAAGACTATATTGAAAAGATTGTTACTTCAACTCTTCCAGGCATTGATAACTTATCCCCCAAACTTACCCGTCGTGTTAAGTTTGGAAGCGAAACCATTGTTCTTACAGGGATCTTGCCCAAGAGTGAAATTGCATCAAAACCTATTTGGCAAAGTAACGGCTTAAAGGCTGAACAAATAATCGCCAGTTGTGCACCAACAACACCAAAAAAATATGCTGATGCAAAGCTGCAACGTAAAGGAATAGATACTCTTTCCAATTACGATTGCTTTATTGGGTACTCTATTGCTCAAAAGTTAAAACTATCTGAAGGAAATACTATCACTCTGGAGAACAAGACTTTTAAGGTAAAAAAAGTTTTACCAGAAACTGGTACTATTGACGACGACCGGGTATTTGCAAATTTACATGAAGTACAGGCACTTTTAGGAACAGGTGAACAGATCAGTGCTATAGAGATTATGGGATGTTGCAGCGAAATATCGGACGGACTTCTCGGGAAAATGAGAAATATCCTGCCTGATACCCGCATTACTACCATTGGCCAGATTGTTTCAACACAAATAAAGACAAACCAACTTATGAACAAGCTATCTCTTGTTTTTCTCATTATTATTCTGTTCGTAGGAGGTATTTCAATCGGCAACTATATATGGGCAAATGTAAATGAACGTAGGAAAGAAATTGGTATACTTCGTATGATAGGCTACCATAAAAAACACATATACAATATCCTAATCACGAAATCTGTAATAATGGGTCTTGCAGGTGGCATTGCCGGATACATAATAGGGACAATAGCAGCTGTGTGGCTCGGTCCTCAATTTGCAGGAATCGAGGTAACACCGTTATATATCTTATTACCAGCTTCAATTGCTATTTCCATCATCATTTCAGTAACAGGATCGGTTATACCTGCTTATCTGGCAGGGAAGATTGAACCGTTTTCAAATATGCAGGAGGATTAATTATGCTGGTACAAATTAAAAATCTCACGAAAACTTATCAAAGACATAATGGAGCCATCAATGCAGTTGACAATCTTTCTCTCGATATTCCCAAAGGTTCGTTTGTAACTCTCACAGGGGCATCGGGGTCTGGTAAAACAACCTTGTTATTAATACTTGGGGGATTGTTGCGACCAACCTCTGGAATAATGAAATATGATGGTAATGTAGTAAACCTTAACAGTGATGAAGAGATGGCCATTTTCCGAAGTAATCATATAGGGTATGTAATGCAGAGTTTTGCTTTGGTACCGTATCTCACAGCTGCTGAAAACGTTATGATAGCTCTGAACGTAAAAAACAAAAATAACATTAGAAACAAAAATCGGGCGATAGATTTGTTAGAATGGGTTGGATTGGACGATCGTACTACTCATTATCCCAGAGAGCTTTCTGCGGGGCAACAACAACGCGTCGCCATTGCCCGTGCATTAGCAAATAATCCTGATTTGCTGCTTGCAGATGAACCAACTGGTAATCTCGATCCTGACCTGTCTAACGAGATCCTGAGCATTTTGAGTGAAATCAATCAGAACCAAAAAACGACAATCTTAATGGTAACTCATAGTCCCGCGGCTGGAGAATTTGGAAATGTGAAGATCCATTTACAGGAAGGAAAACTTTCAGATCGCAAGACGATGGAGAAAGTGTTTTTATCTTGAATTAAAATGAAGTGTATTCTGACCGGCCGTGAATTATTTGTAGATACCGTTTATAGAACAATAACTAATGAGAGGATTAGCCATGTTTAAAAGAGTTTTAATCGCAACAGATTTGTCAGCATCCTCAGATGCAATCATCGATTGCATGGCTGAATTAAAACCGTTTGAGGTTGAAGAAGTGATCCTTTTTTATGCCTGTGGTGTAAGACATCTTGATACAATTGCAGAACTTATCAAACAGTCTGTTGAAACAAATCTGATAAGACAACAAAAAAAATTGGAATCTCAGGGTTTCAAGACGAACCTTATAATTATGCCGGGGATTCCGTCTGAAGAGTTAAAACGGGTATGTACTCAAAAGCAGGTATCATTAGTCATAATCAGTTCCCTCGGAGAAAGTGCTGCTAACCATATATTATTCAGGTTAGGGAAAGTTACTTCAGAGGTTCTTCATAGTCATGAACAACCTCTTTTACTCATTCGTACAAAGGTAATAGAAGAAAAAGGTGAACGTAAAATAGTAAGTTTATGCGGGAACTTAAAAGAGAAGATATTGTTCGCCACTGATTTTTCAGATATTTCCAGGGAGGCATTTCAATACGTTGGAAAACTGGTTGAAGATGGCTGCAAAAATGTTACTATACTACATGTACAGGATAAAATAAAAATTGAGAAATATCTTGCAGGTAAGCTTGAAGAATTTGACCGTACTGATACTGAACGTTTGGAAATATTAAAGAATCAGCTTAAAAGTAAAGGTGCGGAAACTGTGAATGTCAAATTACTTTATGGAATACCTTCTAAGGAGCTACTTGAAGAGTCAAAAAAAGGATATTCGCTTATTGTTCTGGGAAGTCAGGGTCATGGATTTTTTAACGAAATCTTTATGGGTAGTGTAAGTCATAATATTGCCAGAAGCGCAGATGTGTCAGTACTTCTTATTCCGGCAAAAGACAGAGGTAATAAATAGCAGTTATTTTTTATTCCTAAAATATTTTATAATGAAGTTTTTTTGTACTGAATGCAACCATGAATTTGAAGCTGATAAACCTTCAAAAAAAGAATACAAAGATTATATTTTAGGTCCGTGCTGGAAATATGTTTCAGATTGCCCAAAATGTGGACAGGAAACTAATGAAAAGATAATACCAAAACCTCAGAAGCTTACAATTTCCTATCCGCAAAATTCTTGCAATGGAGATTGCAATTGTTGCGGCTAAAAGTGATCAATTATGGAGAACACCTCTAACCGGATTAGTAGTCCTGCCAGGCTTAAAATAGTGTTCCGATCTCTTCAACACAGGAACTATCGTTTGTTTTTTTTTGGACAGAGTATTTCTCTTATTGGCACCTGGATGCAAAGTGTCGCAATATACTGGTTAGTATATAAAATTACAGGTTCTGTATTAATACTTGGTTTGGTAGGTTTCGCAAGCAAGATACCTATATTATTATTTTCACCAATTACCGGAGTACTCATTGATCGATGGAGCCGACACCAGGTTTTGATTGTTACACAAATTTTAGCGATGATCCAGGCTTTGATATTGGTTATAATCTATTTTGCAGGTTCTATTGAGATATGGCAAATATTCATTCTGAGTATTATGATGGGTTGCATAAATGCTTTTGATATTCCTGCCAGACATTCTTTCGTAATTGACATGGTCGAAAAAAAGGACCTGGGGAATGCTATTGCACTCAATTCCCTAATGTTTAACGGAGCCATGCTAATAGGTCCTTCCATAGCAGGGGTGTTACTTGCAGTTGAAGGTGAAGGAATTTGTTTTCTGATTAATGTATTTAGCTATCTTTTTGTGATTATTTCGTTATATATGATGAATAACATCCCCAGTGTACCTTTGAAGCAGCGATCAAACATTTTCAAGGATATGAAAGATGGATTTAAGTATACTTTCGGATTTCCTCCTATAAAATATATTATTCTGTTTCTTGCACTGGTCAATTTACTGGCAGTGCCTTATACCCTTCTTTTGCCTGCATTTGCTAAAGAAATTCTTCAAGGAGGTTCAAATACTTACGGTTTTCTTATAGGCTCTTCCGGATTTGGTGCTTTATTAGCGGCACTTTACCTTGCATCGGTAAAAACTCCCTTACGAATGGGTAATATTATTCCGTGGTCTGCTTCAATTTTTGGAATTGGATTAATTCTGTTCTCATTTACCCATTTCCCCATACTTTCATTCATATTGATGATAGCTGTTGGTTTTGGTGACATGCTTCATACTTCTGCCAGCAATACAATGCTTCAAAACATTACAGATGATGATAAGCGTGGTCGGGTGATGAGTATCTACACTATGTCAATAGTCGGTATAGCTCCTTTTGGTAGTTTGTTGATCGGAGAATTAGCCAAGTCTCTTGGAACAACAATTACAATTCTGATTGGAGGGGCAGCATGTATAATTGGAGCTCTTATTTTCCTTCGAAAACTGCCTGATTTAAAGAAACTTGTGTTTCCTGTGTATAACAATCTCAGTTTTTTCAACAAAGTAAATGCAGGTATTCAGACTGATCCGGGAAACCTGATAAATGCAACATATAAATTAAAATCTCTCTAAAATGAAACGATTAATCTCATGTTCCTCGTTGGTTTTCTTTGGTCTTACGGCCAGTTCACAGTACATGCAGACTAAAATGATGATTGCTCCTACAGAATACAATTTTGGTGTTTTCAAAGAGGAGGCAGGTCGTCAGTCTTTTGACTTTGTCGTAACCAACACAGGTAATCAGCCACTTATGATACAAAATATTGTGGCCTCATGCGGTTGTACAACACCTGAATGGACAAAAAGTCCTATACCTCCTGGTGGAAAAGGGAAAGTGACTGCAATTTATGATCCTGTAAACAGACCAGGTGCTTTTAATAAGACATTAACTGTCTATTCTAATGCTGTACCACAGACAATTGTACTCACCATTAAGGGTGAAGTTACACCACGTGAAAAAACCGTTGAGGAGTTATTTACATTTCCCGTCGGTGGTGTAAGATTTGAAAGTAATTCGTTCGCTTTCACCAGTATTAAAAAGACTGAAAAAAAGAGTAAATCGATGACTATCATTAACACATCAAAAACTCCCGTGAAGGTTGAATTTGATGGTCTTCCACCTCATTTGAGTCTGAAATCAACCCCAGAAACAATCCAACCAGGACAAAAAGGATCTGTCGAAGGTACATATGATGGTACTAAGAATCCGGGATGGGGAACTGTAAGTGATATGGTTAAAGTTAAAATAAATGGAGTAGTACAGGAAAATGTGTACTTATATGTTTCAGCCAATCTTGTTGAAGACTTTTCTAAGTTGACAAGTCAGGAGTTGATAAATGCTCCTGTCTTTAAACTTTCATCTACTACATATGACATCGGCAAAATGAAACCGGCTACAACTAAGGAAATTGAGTTCAAGTTTACTAATGAGGGGAAAAGTGATCTCATACTACGGAATATCAGGGCAACATGTGGTTGCACGGCAATACAGCAAGGAACTACTCAGGGCACCGGGATCAAACCAGGTGAATCAAGTTCAATAAAAGCCACCTTTAATTCAGGAGGGTACAAAGGGAAAGTCACCAAGACAATATATGTCTATACAAATGATCCCAAAAATTCCGATGTGGTGCTTATGCTTACGGCTGATGTTGAACAGAATGAAACTGAAAAGTAATACAAAACAAAATAGCTTATTTCTTAACTTTACAGAAAAATGGCATATTCTAAAACCGAGTTATTTAGTACAG
>Ga0315284_10001898_pt1 | contig 29846 bp, 24 predicted proteins | sample YL17G09_16_MG_FD_203696 | JGI IMG/M metagenome (GOLD analysis project Ga0315284, IMG submission 203696) | Sediment microbial communities from Yellowstone Lake, YNP, Wyoming, USA - YL17G09_16 | ecosystem: Environmental > Aquatic > Freshwater > Lake > Sediment | place: USA: Wyoming | collected...
TACGTAGGTGAGCAATATGCGCAGGGCGACATGTTCCTGCCCGACCTGGTGCTGGCCGGCGAAGCGATGAAGGCGGCTGTGGCCGTGCTCGAACCGGAGATGGCCAGGCGAGGGGCCGAACGGAAGATGTTGGGCAAGGTGGTGCTGGGAACCGTGGCCGGCGACATCCACGAGATCGGCAAGACCCTCGTCGGGACCATGCTTTCGGCCAGCGGCTTCCAGGTGTACGACCTGGGCGTGGACGTGCCGCTGGACAGGTTCGTCGAGAAAGTGCGCGAGGTCAACGCCGACATCGTAGGGTTGAGCGCATTACTCACCACCACCATGGCCAAGCAGCGGGACGTCATCGAGGCGCTGGACGAGCTGGGTCTGCGCCCCAAGGTCAAGGTGATGATCGGGGGCGCGCCCGTCACCGGCAGTTGGGTTGACGAGATTGGAGCAGATGGCACCAGCGAAGACGCCATTGGAGCCGTCGCCGTGGCGAAGCGCCTCATGGGGGCCTGCCCTGAGCCCGGCGAAGGGGCTGTGATCGGGAGGAGGGTTTCGCGATGATCAGACCCACACTTCAACTCCTCTCTTCAGAGACAGTGGACCGGGTGGTGCAGGAGGGGATCGAACTCCTGCAGGACCCTGGTGTGCGGGTGCACTCGCCGCGGGCGCTCAGCCTGCTGGGGGACCACGGTGTACAGGTGGACCTGCAGGCCAAGGTCGCCCGCATCCCGGCGCAACTCGTGTGCCGGGCGGTAGAGACCGCCCCCAAGTCTTTCTACCTTTACGACTTCGACGGCCAGCCCGTGGTCCACTATGGCGGAGACGACGTCCAGTTCGACCCGGGCTCAACCGCGATCGAGTTCCTGGACTATGGGGCGACGACCTCGCGTGCCCCCGTCACCGCCGACTTTGTCCGCTACGTCCAACTGGCCGACGGACTGCCCGTGCTGGATGCCGTGAGCACCGCCATGGTCTGCTCCGACGTACCCCAGGCCATGGCGGACCTGTACCGGCTCTTCCTGGTGCTCCTCTACACCCGCAAGCCGGTGGTGACGGGCGCCTTCGCCGTAGAGACCTGGCACGTCATGAAGGACCTGTTGGTGGCAGTGGCCGGCAGCGAGGAGGCGCTGGCGGAGAAGCCGACCGCCGTCTTCGACGTCTGCCCCTCGCCGCCGCTCCTGTGGTCAGAGATCACCTGTGAGAATTTGATGGACTGCGCCCAATATCGGCTCCCGGCGGAATTGGTGAGCATGCCGCTGACCGGCGCCACCGGCCCGGCCACGCTGTTGGGGGCCATCGTCCAGCACGCGGCGGAGTGCCTGAGTGGGATCACCATCCATCAACTGGTCAACCCGGGTGCCCCCATCGTGTGGGGCGGCTCTCCCGCCGCCTTCGACATGCGCACCGGCACGCCGCCGATGAGCGCCATCGAAACGGTCATGATTGACTGTGCCTATGCCCAGGTCGGCAAGTCGCTGGGGCTGCCCACCCACGCTTACCTCGGAATGTCCGACGCCAAGATCGTGGATGCCCAATGTGGCTTTGAGAGTGGCATCAGTGCCACGCTCGGAGCGTTGGCCGGCATCAACATGATCAGCGGGCCGGGGATGCTCGACTTTGAGAGTTGCTTCAGCCTGGAGAAACTGGTCATTGACGCTGAGATCGTGGGGATGGCCAGGCGGCTCGTGGCTGGCATTGCCGAGCGGGAGACCCCGTTGGCGCTCGATCTGATCCGGCAGGTGGGGCATACTGGCAACTTTATGGCCACCCGCCACACCAAGAAATGGTTCCGCCAGGAACTTTTCATCCCCAGCCCGGTGGTGGATCGGGACTTTCGTCGCAACTGGGAGGAGAAAGGGAGCAAAGACGCAACACAACGGGCCCACGAACGGGTCGAGGCGTTGCTCGCCGCCTACCGGCCGAAGGGGTTGCCGGCCGACGTGATCGGCCAATTGGAGTCTATTACGTTGCGCAGGGCGCAGGCGGCCGGGATGGACCGCTTGCCGCCGCGCTAATTCCGTGCTGGAGTGGCCAAGGCGGTTCACGCACAGTTGACTTGTAGTGTTTGCTGTGCTAAAATCCTGCTCACAGGGGCCTGCCGTAACTGGAGTGGCCAAGCCCCCCACGCCAGTGGGGGGTGCCGTGACTGCCAACCCAGGGGCCTGCCCTGAGCCTGTCGAAAGGGGGTGATACAAGGGAATCGGCTTGCTCTTTGTCGGATAGTCAGTCATACCTATCACAATTTTCAGGAGGAGGATAAGGTACAATGAGAACGTCAAAGGTGATTGCGTTGCTGTTGGCAGCCATCGTCCTGGTGAGCCTGGTCGCCGGCTGCAAACCCAAGCCAAAGGAACCCGAGGACATGTTGGATCAGGTGCTGGCCGCTGGCAAGTTGCGTGTCTCCAGTGACGCCAACTATGCCCCCCAGTCCTTCCTCGACGAGAACGGCAACTGGACCGGGTTCGACGTCGAGGTGGCCAAAGAGATGGCCAAGCGGCTGGGAGTCGAACTGGAACTGATGGCCATTGACTGGGATATCATCACCGGTGGGTCCTGGAGCGCCCGCTGGGACGTGAGCATCGGCAGCATGACGGCTACCGAGGAGCGGAGTGCCATCCTGTGGTTCACCAACCCGTACTACTACACCCCGGCCGGTTTCGCGGTGCACGCCGATAACACCACATTCACCAAGGTCGAAGACCTGGCTGGCACCAAGATCGGCGTGGGCACCGAGACGACCTACGAGCGTTGGCTGAACAAGGACCTGACAATCGCCATCCCCGGCTATGACGTCGTCTTTGCCGATTGGGAGGCGGGCGAGGTGCGCCCCTACAGTACTGACTCAGAGGCGATCCAGGACCTGGGGTTGGGCGACGGCGTCCGGCTGGACGCAGCGATGTCGGCCATCCCCACCTTGCAGGAAGCCATCAACCAGGGCCAGCCCCTCAAGTTGTTGGGTGCCCCCGCCTTCTACGAGCCGCTCTGCTTTGCGCTGGACAAGGGCCGTGGTCCCAGCGATAGAATGCTGGCCAAGTTCAACGAGATCCTGGCCGCCATGCATTCCGATGGCACGCTGACCAGGCTCTCCATGCAGTTCTATGGAGAGGACCTGACGAAGGCGCAGTAGCAGGCGCTTCCTGATCCGATGGTCCGATGGTGCCGACGGGTACGTCGGCCCGACGTACCCGTCGCCCACATCTCAACAATCCGCATTCCGCAATCCCCATTCCGCATTCTCGGGACGGGCGCAGGTGGCGCGCCAGCCAGCGCCCGTCCCGGACCCTGGTCTTCGGTACCAAGCGGAACGGTAGACCCGGGCTTCAGCCGGGGAAGCCCCGCTAAGCCGGGGCGCCCACAGGAGCGATCATCATGAATCGTAGCTACGTCATCAGATTGGCTCTGGTCTGGGTTGCCATCTTTCTTCTGCTGGCGAGCGTCTTTCGATTGCTCGAGTTCGACCTGGCGTTTATGTCCCACTGGATGGGATTCTTGTTCCGGGGCATTGGCTACACGATCATCGTCTCGGCCATCTCTATCTTTTTCGCTGTCATCCTGGCCCTCATCGGTGCACTGGCCCGGCTGTCCAGGAATCCCATCGCCAACGGTGTCTCTACCTTCTATGTCTCTTTCGTCCGCGGCACTCCACTCCTGGTACAAGTCTACATGATCTACCTGGGCCTGCCCCAGGTAGGCCAGAGCCTGGAGATGTTGGGTTTGAAGATGATGGGTACAGGTGCACCGGCCTGGGTGCCCGACCTGTTCGCCTGGTTGGCTGGCCTGTTCGTGTTGGACGCTATCCCTTCCGGCATCCTGGCGCTTTCGATCAACTATGGAGCCTACATGACCGAGACTTTCCGTGCCGGCATCCAGTCCATCCATCCGGGGCAGCGGGAGGCCGCGCTGGCGCTGGGGATGACGCCCGCTCAGTGTATGCGCCGCATCATCCTGCCCCAGGCCCTGCGCATCGTCATTCCGCCCGTGGGCAACGACTTTATCGCCATGCTCAAGGACTCCTCACTCGTCTCTCTGATGGGTGTGATGGAGTTGACCTGGCGGGCCCAAAAAGTCGGGCGGCGTTACTTTCGTTCCCTGGAACTGCTGACCATCGCCGCCCTGTTCTACTGGATCATGACGATCGCGCTGCAGACTGTCCAGGGACGCCTCGAGGAGCGCCTGGGGCGCGGGAGGGAACGGTAATGGCCCCCGTCATCAAGGTCAGAAATCTGCACAAGCGATTCAAGGACCCCGCCCACCGGGGCGAGTGGCTGCACGTCATCCGGGGAGTGGACCTGGACCTCGAGCCGGGCCAGGTGGTGGTGATCATCGGCCGCTCGGGAGCGGGCAAGAGCACCCTGCTGCGCTGCCTGAACTTTCTGGAAGATCCGGACGAGGGGACGGTCGAGATTGACGGCGTGGAGATCCGCGTTGGGGAGCACAGCCGCGAGCGCAGCAGGCAAGTCATCGAGATCCGCATGAAGGCCGGCATGGTCTTCCAGTCCTTCAACCTCTTCCCGCACATGACGGCGCTGGAAAACGTGGTCGAGGGGCTGCTCACGGCGAAAAAGTGGCCGCGGGAGAAGGCCATCGCCAAGGCCGAGGAGGAACTCAAATGGGTGGGGCTGCTGGACAAGCGGGACGAGTATCCCATCCGCCTCTCCGGTGGTCAGCAGCAGCGCATCGCCATCGCGCGCAGCCTGGCCATGGAACCCAAGATCATGCTCTTCGACGAGCCTACCTCGGCGCTGGACCCCGAATTGATCGGGGAGGTCGTGGAGGTGATGGAGCGGCTGGCGCGGGATGGTATGACGATGGTGGTGGTCAGCCACGAGATGCACTTTGTGCGCGACGTGGCCTCTCGCGTGATCTTCATGGACGGCGGACTGTTCGTCGAGGATGCTCCACCTTCGGTGATCTTCACCAATCCCCAGGACGAGCGCACCCGCCAGTTCCTGACCCACATCCTGTAGCGCTATTGCTGCTCCGAGCCCCCGTCCCGGGGGCGACCAGCACCACGCTGCCCGCCAGGCGCACCAGCCGGGCCCCCAGCCGGGCCAGGATGAATGCTTGCTGCACGAGGAGCACGAGCGGCCACCAATCGAGCGGCAGATGTGCCATCAATCCCCAGCGGAAGAGCGCGTGCACCAGCCCCAGTGCGAGGAGCGCCAACCCGTACAGCCCGGCTACCACAAGCAAGTGGCGGAAGATGAAACCTGCCGCGCCACCGAAGGCGCGGAAGACGTTGCGTGTCCCGCTCACGACGGCGGTGACGCGGGTCCATTCCATCAGCGCCGTCCACAGCACGGCCAGCAGAAGCAGCCCGGGGACGGCGATCCACACCAGCCACCCGGCGGCGGCGATGGCCGCCACGGCGGCCGTGAGGGCCGGCAGGAATAGCGCCAGGGACACGCTGAACTGCCCCACCCCCAGCAGCAGAAAAGCGCCGAACCAGTGCCAGCAGCCCCACAGAAAGCGGCGCCAGCGAAAACGCTGCGGAGCCTCGGCGTAGGTCAGCAGCACCCCGCCGCTCACGAAGACTGTTGGCAGCCACGCCAGCAGGGGCAGTGCCGCTGCCGTCGCCAGCACCAGCATGCTCGCCTGTGCTCCTCCTTGCACAGGCGGAGTGGGCGTTGAGACTCCCTGGCCCAACGTCCCGTCGGCGAGCGGTGAGAACAATGTCTCGATCACCAGCCAGGCATCCACGCCGTCGGCAGCCTGGCGGATGGCGGGCCGGTGGCCCAACCCGGCCGCCAGCCCCAGTGCTGGCAATGCGGCCAGCAGCAGAGCGCTGGCCACATTGACGGCGAACAGGATCAGCCACACCCACCGGTAACGCACGACTCGGGCAAGCCCGCTGCGGAAAGCGTCCCAACTGTTCACACTCACCACCCCCCCAGCGCCAGCAGGGCGTTCTGGAGATTGTACACTAGCCGGGTGACCAGCGCCAGCCACGGCGAAACCTCCAGCGTTCGCGAAAGCCCGTTATCGGCCCAGCGCAGGTCCACCAGCACCTTCCGCTGCGGGTCCACCTCGGCGCTCCGCACCGGGGGCCGGTCGGGGTAACTCAGGGTCACCTCGGCCTGCGCTCCATCCCACGGCTCCAGCACGCTGCTCCCGTCGGTAAAGGTGACCAATACCTCGGTCGGGATGACCAGAGCCTGCCCTGAGGCGGCCTTCCGGCCTGTGGTCGAAGGGGCGCCCTGCCGCGCGACGGTGGCCTGGTGCTCGTCCACGCGGACCACCGTATAGTTCACCGTACCGTCGCCGTAGACCAGCCCGTCGAAGAACCAGGCCAGGTCCTGGCCACAAGTTTCCTCTGCCACAACGTGGAAATCCTCTGTGGTGGGGTGGGCGTACTGGTAGCGCTGGAAGAAGGTCCTCATCACGTCCAGCATCCTCTCCTCGCCCAGGCTGCGTTCCAGCGTGCTCAAGGCGAGCGCCGGCTTGGAGTAGGCGGCGATCTCGTACTCCAGCCCCTGGAAGTCCCAGGCCCGCCCATACATCGGCACGCGCGGGGCGGACATGTACTCGGCCCGCCGCATGTCCAGGTAGCCCATGCGCAGGCCCCCGGCCTGCACCAGCGAGGTATCCGGTCCATAGGCCGCGTCCATCGCCCGCACGGTCGAGTAGTCGGTGAACCCCTCGTCCAGCCAGGGCTCTTCGGCCTCGTTGAAGGCGACCATGGACTGCCACCACTGGTGGCCGACTTCGTGGACCACGACGGCTTCGAGCATGCGTACGCCCCATAGCCGGGGTACTCCGGCCGTACCGGCCGTGACCAGCGTGGGGTATTCCATCCCGCCGGCCCCTTGCCCGTCGTCAGGCACATCTACCACGGTCAGGCGGGCGTAGGGGTAGGGGCCGTACCACCGGCCAAAGTGGCGCACCGCCGCCTCGGCGGCGTCCAGCGCCCGCTCGACCGTCCAGGCGTGCTCTGGCAGGACCAGGTACAGGACCTCGACTGCTGCTCCGAGCCCTCGTCCCGGGGGCGTTATCTCATCTGCTCCCAGCCCCCGTCCCGGGGGCGTTATCCCGTCCACCTGGCGGCTGACCTCCTGGAAGTGGGGCGAAGCGGCCCAGGCAAAGTCAATCACGTTTTCGGCGCGGTAGCGCACGGTCTGGGTCCCGTCGCCGTTGTCTGCGTTCGAGATAGGGAGGCCCGTCCCGCCCGTGACGTAGCCCGTGGGCAGTGTGATCGTCACGTCGTAGGTGCCAAAGTCGGCGTAGAACTCGGCGTTGGCGTGGAAAAGATGTGCGTTCCAGGCCCCCTGCTGCCAGACGCCCAGTTTGGGGAACCACTGCCCGACCATGAAAAAGTCGTCGGTGTAGCCGGTGCGGGCGACGACGCGCGGGAGTTGGGCCCGAAAGTCCAGCGCGACCTCGACCGATTCGCCCGGCGCAACGGGCGCGGGCAGGCTGGCGCGGGCCAGCGTCCCGTCTTCGATCTCCTCGAGTGCCAGGGGAGAACCGGTGTACTCACCGGCGTCGGCCAGGCGGATATCCGTCACCTGGATCCAGCCGGGGTGCTCCGGATCCCAGCCGAAGCCGCGCGAGCCGGAAGCACCTTCGGTGAGAAAGATACTGCTGGAGTCGCGGAAGGCGTTGAGGTAGAGGTGGAAGACCAGGTCGGGGATGGGATCGGCGGTGGTGTTGGTGTAGGTGACGACCTCGTGGGCGGTCAGCGTCTTCGCCTCAGCGTCGAGCGTGACGGCGATGGTGTAGGAGGCGATGGGGGTGGGGGGGGCGGCGTGGGCCTGGAGAGGAGGCAGGAGGCAAGCAGCAAGAAGCAGGAGGCAGGAAGCAAGAGACAGGCGGGTGAGGACGTGGGAGACGCGCGTTTGTGCGGTCATCGGGCCGACTCGGCGAGCCTGCGCCCCAACTTGCGGCACTTCTCCAGCGTCGCCTCGTTTGGCTTTCCGTACGATCCGACCGTTTCGCCCACCTGCGAGCCCATCCTGTGGAACAGCTCTTCGAGCACGCGCCGCACGGCCCCCCCGCCGCCGTGGGAGTAAAACAGCGCGTAGGGCTTGCCCTCCAGGCCCTGCGGGTTGGACTTTTTGGCGATGGTCCAGTCGTCGAGGAAGACTTTCAGTGTGCCGGCGATGTAACTGAAATAATCCGGCGAGCCAAAGGCCACCGCGTCGAACGTGCGGTACTGCTCGACGTCCATCCGCTTCTCGTTGGTGTTGGTCAGCGTCACTGCGGCCCCGGCGCCTTGCGCTCCGGCCGCGACGGCCCTGGCCATCTCGGCGGTGTTGCCGTATTCCTGAGAGTGATAAAGGACGAGCACTGAAGCCATGATATCCTCCTGTACGTTTCCAGTTCGACCAATTGTGGCCAGATCACGGCCCGGTCAATAGGTTCGGGCTGAGACGGATTACGACGTACGATTCACGGCGTGAGCACGCTCCACACGGCGCCGAAATGGGACAGGCCGTAGATCGTGCCGTCCAGAGAGCGGATGAACGTGCCGCTGGTATGCATCCCTACCCCGCTATAACTCTGGCTCCACCCCTGGAACCCGGCCTCGGGCGCCAGTGCCCAGCCCAGGCCATCGCGGACCCTCTCGTTGGTACGCCAGACCAGGCCGAAGCCACGGACCGGCTGATACAGGCCCGCGGGTGGCACGATGGCGGGGTCGCTTTCCGGGTCTCCCTCGCCGAAGGTGTCGGCGTAGGTCTCGTACTGGCCGTTGGCGTAGAGCACGTAGACCGTGTAGCTCCCTTGCAGCCAGAGCATGGTGCCGCCCTGGAACGGCTGGTAGGCCGCAGTGCCGGCCACCGTCCCGTACGGGCAGTTGGCATACATCTGCTGGTCCTCCAACTCTGGCAACGGGTCTTCGGCACACTCGATGGTGACCTCCACGCGGGCCTCCGCAGAGCCGGCGCTGTTCCTCACCGTCAGCGTGATTTCGGTAGCCCCCGGCCTGCCCGGCCCGCTCGGCGTGATGGTCACCGTACCTCCAGCGGGGTCGAAAGGGTCCTGGACACAGGCCAGTATCGCCTCGTGGGTGACCCAGCAGATAGAAGCCTCGTTCCCGCCACTGGCCTGCCAGGTCAGAAGGATGCTCTCTCCCTGGACGATGGTCGTACGGTCGGCGGTGAAGGAGAGGATGGTCGGGACGGACGGCAGCCCGGTCTGAGGGGTAAGGGTGGCGCACCCGGTGCCGCATCCACCGGGGCAGTCTCCTGGGCAGTAGTACACTTCGTTGGCCGCGCAGAGTGGGGGGGTACACATGATCATGGGGGTGACCGTGGCTGGCTCTGTAGGGGGCACCGCCGTGGGCGGGACCTCGGCGGTCACCGGTTCGGCCGTGGCAGGGGTGGCAGTGGAAGAGATTGCCGTCCCGCCAGGTTGCGGGGCATTGCAGGCCAGCACCGATAGTATCAGCACAAACGTGGCAAGGGTTAGCGGCTTACGCATCGTCTTCCTCCTCAACGAGATGGTCCACAGTCACAGCCCCATTGTACCACGTTTCTGTTCACGTAGCGTCAAGAGAACGTGAGAGATCGGCTAGATCACCAATGGGCTGGCCGCCTGTGATGGACCACGGATGTACTCATCCGCGATGTACTCATCCGCGATGTACTCATCCGCCGGATGTACTCATCCGCCGGATGTACTCATCCGCCGGATGTACTCATCCGCCGGATGTACTCATCCGCAATGTACGTCATCCGCACCATGATCACCACCGGCTGGTCGTGGTATTCCGCTTTGTCCATCGCATGCCACCCCAGTCGCACGTAGAATGGTTCCTTGTCGCGCGTGAAGAGATACAGCCTGTCCACCTGGAGCCGTCCGGCGACCCCTGCGATGGCTTGCACGATCCGGGTGCCGATTCCCTGATTCCGCTGGGCGGGTGGTACGTACACACAGGCCAGCCACGGGGATAGATCGGTCCGTGTGGCCAAATCGCGGACGAGCAGGCTCGCTGTCCCCACCAGCGAACCGGTGTACTGACCGGCGTCGGCCAGCGCGATCAGTGTCAGCGGTATGGAGTCGCGGCTCAAATGCCCCTGGAACTTGGCTTCAACCTGCTCCAGGGTGACGCCAGGGGTCAGGTAGTCCCATTCGTGAAAGATCCAGGAGGCGACGGTGGAAACGTGCTCGGCATGATCGGCCAGGTAGGCAATCTTCATAATGGTAGTATAGCCATAACCTCCGAACGAGTCAATCGGCTTGCCAATCGCTTCTATCTGGAGTATAATGAAACCCAGCACGGGAACGTGCAACAGGTAAAATTGCTCAATGAACCGTATGGCTGGCGATAAATCCGATAGCGACTGGTATAGTTTACGCGACACCAATCCATGAGTCCCCCGGCGGGTGAAGCAGACTGACGGATGTTCTCACGCGACGCCTGAGAAAGCCGCAGACCAGTCTGCGGCTTTTTGCTTGCCTGTTCCCGGTGGGAAACGTACTCGAAAGGAGAACCGGCATGCCCCCCATTTTTCTCAGTGAGATCCAAAAGAAACCAGTCTGGGACTCCCAGGGCGAGCGCGTCGGGCGCTGTGTGGACGTGTTGGTGAGAGGGGTAGAACAGTCCTTTCCCCACGTGCGTGCATTGGTGCTTCGGGAAGGGGCTGATGCTCCCCACTTCATCGCCGAGGAGCAGGTGGGCTGGCTGCGCCCCTCTATTCTCCTCAAGACTGAGCAGGCCAATATACGACCTTATGAACCTCAAGGCGACGAGTTGTGGCTGGCTCGCCACATCCTCGACAAGCAGATCGTAGACGTGGACGGGCGCCGGGTGGTGCGCGTCAACGACCTGCAACTGGCCAGGGTGGGTGAGCATCTGTGCCTGGTCGGGGCCGACGTGGGGACGATGGGCCTGCTGCGCCGCCTGGGCATCGAGCGGCCGGCCCGTGCTATGTTCTCCACCCTGCGCCGCCACCTGCCTGAGGCCGTCATCCCCTGGGAGGACGTAGCCCCGCTGGAGGCCGATGCCCCCATCCGTCTGCGCGTGTCGCGCGAGCGCATCGGGCAACTCCACCCGGCCGACATCGCCGCCATCGTCAACGACCTGGACCGGCGCACCGGCCGGGCACTGATCGAGGCCCTGGACAACGAAACGTTGGCCGATACGCTGGAAGAAAGTCCCTCCGAACTGCAGGTCGCCATTCTGAACCATCTGGAGCCGGAACGTGCGGCCGACATTCTGGAGGAGATGGGACCCGATGAGGCGGCCGACCTGTTGGCTGACCTCCCTGAACATAAGACCGAGCGTTTCCTGGAACTGATGGAGGATGAGGACGCTGCCGACGTGCGCCGCCTGCTCGCCTATCCCGAAGACAGCGCTGGCGGCATCATGACGACCGAGTTCGCCACGGTCCCCGAAGGGCTCACCGCCAATCAGGCCCTGGACTACCTGCGTCACTCCGAAGTGGCACAGGACGACGAGGCACTCTACTACGTGTACATGACCGACGTCGCCGGCCACCTGAAGGGGGTGTTGGGCCTGCGCGACCTGGTCATGTGCCCGCCGGACACCCCGCTGGCCGACGTGGCGGAAACCGATCCGGTGACGGCGGACCTCCATACCCCGCAACGTGACGTGGCACAGTTGATCGCCAAGTATGACCTCCTGGCCTTGCCGGTGGTAGACCAGGAGAACAAACTGCATGGCATCGTCACGGTGGACGATGCGATTGATCCCTTTATCCCCACAGCCTGGAAGAAGCGACTGCCGCGCTTCTACTAGGACCAAAGAGGAGTACCAAGATGACCCTGCGGAACAGCATCAAGCGAGTGGCAGCGCGGGTATTCTTTTACCTGGCCATCATCGGGCCGGGACTGATCACGGCCAGCGCCGACAACGACGCCTCGGGCATCGCCACCTATTCGATGGCCGGCTCGACCTACGGCTATGCCTTCCTCTGGATGATCCTGGTGGTCACCGTGGGCGAGGTGGTCGTGCAGGAAATGGCGGCCCGCATGGGGGCCATCACGGGCAAGGGGCTGGCCGACCTGATCCGCGAACGGTTCGGCGTCAAGGTGACCGCCTTCGCCATGCTCTGCGTGCTCCTGGCCAACTTTGGCACCACCGTGGCTCAATTTGCCGGCGTCGCGGCTGGCATGGAACTATTGGGTGTTTCACGTTACCTGGCAGTGCCCATCGTCGGCCTGTTGTTGTGGTTCCTCGTCACGCGTGGCTCCTACGCCCGGGTGGAAAAGTTTTTGCTGGCCCTCTGCCTGGCCTCTCTCAGTTACGTCGTCTGTGCTTTCATGGTGCATCCCCCGTGGGGTGAGATACTGCGGCAGGCGGTCACGCCCGTTCTGCGCCCTGAACCGCGCTATGTGCTGGCGTTCCTGGCGACACTCGGCACGACGATCACCCCCTGGGGCTGCATCTACTTGCAGGCCACCGTCGTGGACAAGGGGGTCACGTCTCAGGAGTACCGCTACACCCGCCTGGACGTGACGACAGGCGCCATTTTCGGCAACATCATCTCCTCTTTCATCATCATCTGCACCGCCGCCACCCTCTTCGTCCGGGGCATCCGCGTCGAGACGGCGGAACAGGCGGCCATGGCCCTGGCTCCACTCGCCGGACCGTGGGCCAAATACCTGTTCTGCGCCGGGTTCTTGGGCGCCACGTTGCTGGCCGCGGCGGTGTTGCCCCTGGCGACGACCTACGCCATCTGTGAGGCCTTCGGCTGGGAACGGGGCATAGACAACGAGCCAAAGGAAGCGCCGGTCTTCTACGGGCTCTACACGGCTCTGATCGCGTTGAGTGTAGGGATCGTGTTGCTGCCGGGTATCCCCCTCTTCCCGTTGATGTGGGTCTCGCAGGCACTCAATGCCATCTTTCTGCCTGTGCTGCTGGTGTTGATGTTGCGCCTGGCCAACGACACTCGGTTGATGGGAGAATTCCGAAACAAGCGGATCACCAACGTCCTGGCCTGGGGCACAATCGTCCTGATCGTGGCGGTCACCCTGCTCCTGTTCGCTTCGCCGCTGTGGTCGTCCGGCGCCAGTTCCTGATCCCTGGCGGCTGGACAAACTGGCTACTTGGTGGCATAATTGACACCACCGTTGTCTTAAGAGGGGGATAAGATGCCTGAAGAACTGCGCGCACTCCGTGAACGGAAACGGCTGAGCCTCAATCAACTGGCCGGTAAGTCCGGCATCTCCATCGCCACGCTCCTCGAATACGAGAAGGGAGAGCGGGAGATCCCACCGCTTGACCTGCGCCGGCTGGCCAAAACGCTCTACGTCAACGAATGGGACATCAACCCGCGCTCGTCTCCGCCGCCCCCTGCTCCTCGCCAGGAACGGCCCGCTGGCCTGCCCCCTCCGAGAGAGAGGCGGCCACCGGAGGGACCGCCGCGAGAGAGGCCACCGCAGGAAAAACAGCCGCCCAAGGTGGTACCAGCGCGGGACACCCAGATTGCGCACCTCCTTACGCTGGCAGCCCGCTTCCATGTAGATCGGGCTGCCTTGGAGGCGGAGATCGGCAAACCGCTGGACCAACTGACGCAGAAGGAGGCCCGCCTCTGGAATGGGCGGTTCATGCGCCGCATCGCCGAGGAGCAGCCGCCCAGGCAAGCCATTGACCGCCGGCGAGCCTACCTGCCCGAGGGGGTAGATCGCTTCGAAGTGGCCTATTTGCAGGCACAGCAGGAGGCCGCTGCCCCGCTTCACTTCACCCTCTTCAACGGCCAGGCCTTCGAAGGGACGATGGTCGGCTTTGGCCCCTACCACATCACCATCCGCGAACCCGGTGGAGACGAGATCACGCTCAACAAACTCGCCATCGCCTACTACCGTAGGGCCGGAGGTGAGGGATGAGCCTGGGGGACGAACTGCGCTATCTGCGCGCGTTCCACGGCGGCGGCAACCTGCGCGAGATTGAGGAGCAAGTTGGCCTGCCGCCCGGCGCGCTGCGCACCATGGAACAGCGCTATCGCCGCGTCGGCGAGGACGACGAGGTGCTGGCGAAGGTCGCTGTGTTCTACGATGTCCCGCTCGAACGGCTGCAATTCCACCGCGAACGGTATCGCAAGGCGCTCAGCGCTGTCCTTCAGCAGGCCAAGGAATCGGATGTGGTCACTCACTTCGATCTGCGTACCGGCGAGACGCTGTCTGGCCGGGTGCAGTGGTGGGACTTGGGCGCGTTCGGGCTGGAACCCCAGGGCGGCGGTCCGCTCATCGTTGTCCAACGGCACGCGATCCTGGATTGGCCCACGGCGGGCGAGTTGGCAACTCGCCCTACGTCGGCTTAAAAACGACGAGGTATGGGTCGCCGGTTGTGGCGGGCTGGTGTGCGGACGATTGTCTCCCTGTCTCCTTGTCTCCTTGTCCCCTTGTCTCCTATGGATCGCCGGTTGTGGCGGGCCGGTGTGGGGATGATGGCGCTGCTGCTGGCGGTGGGGTTGGTGTTGATCGTCGCACTGGCCCTGGGCTGGAACAGCCCGTGGCCGACTCGCCCACCCGACTGGCAACCTCCTGGCCTTCCGTTCCACCTGAGCGCTGCTTCGCATCGTACTACAGTGACACTGCTGGGCCACCCCAGCAGCGATTTCACCTGGGAGGGAGAAGCGATACCCCTCTCAGGCCCCGACTTGAACGGCTATGGCCTAATCTACCGCGCTCAGGACGCCGCTCACTACGAGGTCTTCGCCGTCGGCAGCGATGGCTATTACGCCGTCCTGCGCGTCGCGGGAGACGGCGAGGTCCCGCTTGTGGACTGGCAGCAGTTCCCCCACCTCCGCCGCGGCCGGCAGGCCAACCGGCTGCGCGTGAGTTGTACTGGCTCACGGGTGTACTCACCCGCCTCACGGGTGTACTCACCCGCACCCACCTGTCGCTTCTACGTCAACGACGAGCTGGCCGCCACGCTCCAGGACGGCACGTGGCTCGCCGGGGACGTGGGGCTATGGGTGCGCAACTTTAACGGCGAGGACGTGGTCGTTCAATTCACGAACCTGCACGCGTGGGCAGAAGAATAGACTTACACGCATCGCGCCGATGACCCGCCATCGGCTCACGGCTAACGGTGCGCCATCGGCGACTCGAACTCACAGTAGACCTTGCCTTCTGTCAGGGTCACGTGGTCCTTGACCCAGCCCATTTCAGCGGGCGGGTCCAGCGCCTCCAAGGTACCCTTCTTCAACGCCTGCAGCCGGGCCTGGGCCTCGTCCAGTCCGGCCTGGTCCTCGATCAGTCTTAGCCAGGTGATGGCTTCCTGGAGGTACTCGCAGGCAGTGGCTGCTTCGTCACGCTGGGCGGAGAGGGTGCTCAAGGCTATCAGGTCGTGAGCGATGCCAGAACCGTAGCCAATCTCCCGGCTAATGCGCAACGCCTGGTGCAGATAATCGAGCGCCTCGTGTGACGCACCCTTCTCCCACTCCAGGCCGGCCAGGGTATGGTAGACCCGCTTGACGAACCAGGTCCAAAGCCCGCTGGCCTGCCTGGCGCGCTTCCTTAAGCCGCCCGGTGGTTGCAAAGAATCCAACCTGGCGCAGGTAGGCGCTGGCCTGCCGGTCGGCATCTCCCAGGCGTTCAGCCAGTTTGACCAAAGCCGCCACGTCGTCCGCCTGCTCGGCCCGTCGTCCTTGCCGGTCCAACACGGCCTCCCGGGCCAGCAGCAAATCGAAGCAGCAAGCCGGCTCATCGGCCAGATAAAGGCCATGGAGGGTCAGGGCGCGGCTATACAGTTCCACCGCGTGGGCAAAGGCAAACAGCTCTTCAGCCTGTCGAGCAGCCTGCACCAGGTAGGTTATCGCCTGGGCATCGCCGGCTTGTTCATAGTGGTGGGCCACTTCTTCGGTTATGGCCGGGGGCCGGCTGCGGTAGCGCGCCAGCAACGCCTGGGCGACCCGGTGGTGTAATGCCTGTCGCCGGACAGCATCGAGTTCCTGATAGATCACTTGACGAAAGTAGTGATGCTGAAAATCCAGCGACTTGTGAGGCCCGCTCTCATCCTTTTCCTGAAGAAAAGAGCGGGCCAGCAGTTGCGCCACCAGGTCGAGCAACTGGGGCTCGGGTTGGCCACTGACCCGGCGTAGCAGAGGCAGGCTGAAGGGGCGACCGATCACAGCGGCCGCGTTCAACACTCGGCGTTGCTCCTCGCCGAGCGTGGCGAGACGGGTGCGGATGAGGTCCTGTACCGGTTGCGACACCGGCAAGTCCTGCCGTTTTACTTCGACCAGACGGCCATCCGGCTCTCGTTTGAGATGCCCCGCTTCAAGCAACGTCCGCAACGTCTCTAACAGAACGAATGGATTGCCCCCGTTGTGCTGATAGAGACGGTCCGGTAGGTCGGAGGGCAATTCCAGCCCCAAATATGTCAGGAGACGACCGACCACCTCGCGATCCAGCGCCTTCAGTCTCAGCACCGCAGGGGCCGCTACGTCACTGGCCGCGCTCAATAGATGGTTCAGGTGAGGGTTGTCAATGGCCACCTCGGGGCGATAGGTGCCGATGATGAGCAACGGATACCCGGCCAGATGGCGGGCGGCATAGTGAAGCAATGCCAAAGAGTCCTCACCGGCCCAATGGAGGTCGTCAAAAAAGAGCAAGAGCGTGGCGCATTGGGTCAGATGGGCCAGGCCTTGGACCGTACCCTGAAGCAATCGCAAGCGGCTCTCTGCCGCTGTTGCACCCTCGATATCGCCGGCTGCCGGGGCCATCTCAGGCACCAGGCGGGCCAGTTGTTGACGCCAGACGGTGGGCAGGCCCGTTAGAAGGGGCTGCCAATCGCCGGTCAGCAGAGGGCGGAGGGCATCGCTCCACATCGTGTAAGGCGCACAAGCCTCCGGCTGGTAGCACCGTCCGCTCAACCAGCGTATGGGCACCGCCTGTGCAGTGGCTACCTCCTGGCTGTGGTGGATGAATTCCGTGACCAGCCGAGTCTTCCCCATGCCGGCCTCGCCTGCGACCAGCAGCAGCCCCCCCTGACCGGCGATTGCCTGGTCCAGGCAGGTTCGCAGGACGGCCAACTCGGGCTCACGCCCCAGAAGAGGCAACTGCAGTTGGTCTACTGGCCGTGATACGGGCAGTCGTTCAGGGGGATGAATGGACTCGGGTCTGGCGGCTGTGAGTTGGTGATACAGAGACTCCGTCTCGGCCGATGGTTCCACCCCCAGTTCGCGGGTCAGGATATCGGCGCACATGCGATACTGGCGGCGCACCCGGTCCCGATCACCCAGGGCGGCGTGGATGTGCATCAAACGGCGGTGAGCCTGCTCCTGCAATGGATCTAACCTGATCCACTGCTGAGCAAAAGCCAGCGCTTCTTGATCAGCGCCCTGCTGGAGCAGGCCATCTACCAGTTTTTGGAGTACGCTAAGAACCTGTTGCTCCAAAGCGTCACGCTGGAAAAAAAGCCACTCCTCAAACACAGGACAGTCGGGTAACTCTACACCTTCCAGTAGCAGCCCCTTGTATAGATGCGCGGCCCTACGCCAGGTGTCCAGGTCCTTCGAATCAGCCGCCGCCAGGGTCTGGAACTCCTGTGCGTCTACCCACAAGTCCGGGTGCGGCTCAAAGGCGACGGTCTCCTCTTCCAGGGCCAGGCAATCCTGGCTCAGGTCGCCCAGGGCCTGGCGCAAGGAGTGCAGGGCCTGGCGCAGGCTGTGCCGGGCCTGAGCGTCGGGACTCTCCCCCCACAGCAGTCCGGCCAACTTGGCCCGGCTGTGCGGCGTGTCCACTTCGAGGGCCAGGTAAGCCAGCAAGGCCAGGGCTTTGGCCGAGTGCAGCCTGGCCGGGCGGCCCGCCGTGACCAGGGCAGCAGGCCCCAGGAGCCGGAGTTCAGCCGTCACCATCAGCATTCCTCTCTGTCGAAGCAAGTCGTGACGCGCCCGTGACGCACATCTGCTATACTGTGGTTGATTATACCATGCGGAAAGTGCTTTGTACAGAGTTTTCCGGCCAAGGAGTGCAAAAATGAGTAACCGGAAATTGCTACAGCAGATGATTGGAGTGGCGTTGAGAGATAATGTTATGACAATACAATTAGCGACTGCTTCGGTAACCGCTCGCCTGTCCGGCCTGCCCGGCCGGGCGATCGTGACTGCCCGCGGCCATCATTTCGTCGTAGACTCGCCGCCGCCCCTGGGTGGTCCCAACGAGGAGATCAACCCCATTGACGTCTTGCTGGCGGCCCTGGCTACCTGTGGCACCTTTGTGTGCGAAACAGCCGCCGCGGAAATGAACGTCCCGCTGGAGGCGGTGGCCGTCACGGCCGCGGGCGACTTTGACCCGCGCGGCGTATGTGGCGCACCCGTGGACCCACGGGTGCAGGCCCTGCGCGTCCGGCTGGCCCTGGCCGGCCCAACAGCGGCACAGGCACAGGCACTGGCCCAAGCCTTTCAGACGCGCTGCCCGGTGTACACCACGTTGTCCCGGGCAGCGCCCATCGAGTTAGAGGTCGCGCTGGAACCCGCGCCGCCAAGATACAGAAAGGAGCAGAAAATGAAGGTCTTACGTTGTCGCGATGCCGGCTTTGACTGTGATCATGAGGTGCGCGCCGAAAGCGAGGAAGAACTGCTGCAGCAAGTGGCCGAACACGCCCAGGCGGTGCACCACGTCGAGGTGACACCAGAGTTGGTCGAGCAGGTGAAAAGCCTCATCCAGGAGGAGTAGGTATGCGAGTAAGGGGGCTGCCAACGGCCAACCAATATCCAGTCAGGCTCAGGAGGATCATCCTGACTGTGGGCCTGGCCCTCGGTCTGCTCGCACTCTGGTTCTGGCTGTTCAGCGCCTCTGCTCCAGGCCAGGCCTACTCGATCGCCACCTCTGGCGCCGCGGGCGATACGAATCAGTTTGCGGTTCAGTTCGTGGGAAGCATCGGCGGAAGCGCAGACGCGGTCGCCCTCAGCGGCACACGCGCCTACCTGGGCGAGGGTGCCGCGCTGACTATCCTCGACGTGAGCAACCCGGCGCTGCCGGTGCGCCGGGCACGTATGCCGTTGCCAGACCTGGTCAGAGATATACAAGTGGTCGGCAGCCTGGCCTACGTCGCCGATCGTGAGGGTGGACTGCAGATCATTGACGTGAGCGCTCCCCTCAGCCCCACCCTGCGCGGCGTCTACGACACACCGGGCAATGCCTACGGTACGCAGGTGGAAGGCGGCCTGGTCTACGTGGCGGATTGGAACGGTGGGTTGCAAATCCTGCGCGTTGTGGCATACTATGTGTTCTTGCCACTCATCATGCGGTAGCGCGGCGCGTTCCTATGGAGGAAGTCGAAAAATGGTACGCAAGCTGTTTATCTACCTGACCCTTGCCGGTATGCCCTTGTTGGCGATGATGAGTATCGCCACTGCGCAAAACCCCAGCCCGCAGGGCGGAATTGATGCTCAAGCGGTTGTGGGCACGAGCTCTTCGGCTGCGCTCGGCACGGACTTTACCTACCAGGGACAACTCACCTATGGCGGCGTTCCCGTCAACAGCGCGTGCGATTTCCAGTTCAGCCTGTGGGACGCGCAGGGCAGTGGCTCACCTCCCGCAGGCGGCAACCAGGTCGGCACGACCCTGCCCCAACCCAACATCGCGGTCATCAGTGGTCTATTCACAGTCCAGCTTGATTTTGGGAGCAGCGTCTTCAATGGCGACGCCCGCTGGCTGCAGACTGCCGTGTGCTGCCCGGCCGGGAGTGGTGTCCACACTACCCTCGCCCCGCGCCAATCCCTGACGGCGGCCCCTTACGCACTGTACGCCCTGACGGCAGCGCCCCACCACCACCTGGGGCAGGCCTGGATCGGCAGCGGCAACCCGCTGGTCATAACCGGCACCTTCGGTGGGCCGGACTATGCACCCTTGGTGCTGGGCAACACTCATGCCAACGGCTTCGGCGTGCGTGTAGAGAGGGCGGGCGTCGCCGGCGTGCACGTGGCCGAGGCGGGTGTCGCCGGCGTGTGGGTGTCACAGGCGGGCGAATACGGCGTGGGTGTGTACAAGGCCGGCAACCCCAGTTCCCTGTCCATGTCAACCTTTCACGACGGTTTCGAGGTATGGGGTGCTGAAGGGTACGGGCTGTATGTCGGTCGGGCGGACATGGACGGCGTGCACGTATGGTCGGCGGGCGGCGACGGCGTGCACGTGCGGTCGGCAGGCGAAGATGGCGTGGATGCCACATCCACCTCGGCATCGGACTATGGCGGTCGCTTCGTCAACAGCGCGAGCGGCGGCGCGGGCCTGTACGCACGTTCAGGCGATGGAGCCACAGCCGACATCGAACTGGGCAGCAACAGCAACACCGGCATCGGCGACAACGGCCGCGTTCACTCGACCGGGTACGGCAGCAGCGACCTGTACCTCACCAGCAACGACGACGTCACCATCGAGTTGGACAAGAATGAGGACGAAGTGGGCACGTTGCGGGTTGACGTCTCCGGCCTGCCCGTGTTTCAGGTGGACGAAAGCGGCGATGCGAAGCAGGCGCGGAGCGCGGATGGACTGGTCAAGGCCGGCGTTACGGCCGTCTGCGGGGTCGTTGACTCTCAGATTGTGCGGTCCTTTAACAACGTGAATGACGAAGCGATCTGGATCGCCAACGGCGCAAATCCCGGCCAGTGCCAGATTAACTTTGGTTTCGACGTGTCCGATCGCTACATCGTGGCGACGGCCGCCGGCGACCACGTAGCACGGGGGGTGAGCGTTGGCCTCGTCGCCGTTGGAAACTCCGCGCCATTTTTCCGCTGGATCGCTGCCACCGGGACCGGCGAGAACGGCCTGATTTACGTGCTCGTCTACTGACTTCAAAAGGAGTTGTTCGTCACCAGTGTCTACCTGTTGATCCCCTGAGGAGTTGGCCTATGAAAACCCTGGTCTACGTCGCCTTCGTTGCCACGTTGCTTGTTGTGTTGCCAAACACCAGTGGGTGCGAACCGGAGACGCAATCTCTCGTCCTCTATCCCCAATCCCCAATCCCCAGTCTTCAATCTCCAACTCCCAGCCTCCAACCTCCGACCCCCAATCCCCAATCCCCAACCTTCAATCTCCAATCCACCACCGACCCGCTCCTGTTCTTCTCCGATGTAGTCAGCGGCCCCAAGACCGGCAACAGCGACACCTCAGGCGGGCGCAGCGGGCAGGATGGCGCTATCGTCACCGTTTGGGGGAGAAACCTGGGGAACACGCAGGGCAGCAGCAAGGTCTACGCCAACGGCGCACAAGCGGCCTCCTGCTACTACTGGGGCAACGCCACGGTCCCCGCCGATCTCTACACCTTTCACCGGATGCACATGGTCTCGTTCCAGGTCAGCCACCTGGCGCAAGATGGGCCTGGCTCGATCTACGTCGTCGTGAATGGCCGGTCATCCAATGCCCTGCCGTTCACCGTGCGCGCCGGCAAGATCTACTTTGTGATGACTACCGGGCACGACGACACGGGCAACGGCAGTTGGGGTGCCCCCTGGCGGACCATCCCCCAAGCCGCCGACAGCCTGGCCCCCGGCGACATCGCCTACGTCGGCGACGGCGTGGATCAGACCGCAGAGACAGACTATAGCGCTGCCGTCAACCTGGGCAGCGATGGCCAGCCCGGCCGGCCGAAAGCCCTCATCGTCTACCCTGGCGCGACCTCCCACGTGGGCAATGCCACGCTGGGGAGAGCCTTTCACGTCTGGAATAGTGATACAGGCGGCTATTCCGTGCACTGGGTCATCGCCCGGTTCAGCATGACGACCGCTGAGGTCGGCGTCACTGCGCAGAGCGGGTTTCGCGTGGTGGGCAACTATATCACCGCGCCCAACGGCGATGGCATGGATGGAGCCATCGGCGGCATTGGGAACGACATCTACGTTTTGGGGAACGAATTGGAGCACGTTGGCAGCGCCAATTGCTCGAAACTCTATCACGCCGTCTACATCTCCGGCGTGCGGCAGAGTAGCGGCCCCAGAGCGCCGACCGAGTCCAACCGCGAGGTGGCCTGGAACTATATCCACGACAATCTATCGAACCGGGCCATCAATATCTACAGTGAGCAGGAGTATGCCGCTTACATTCAGCAGCACCGCATCCACGACAACGTGATCGTCAACCAGCGCGGGGATGGCATCCTGCTCGGCTATTACGTGACCGGCGACAATTGGCTCTACAACAACCTGGTCATCCACGCCGGGCTGGGGCCGGAATGGGACGACCCTTCCTATCATACCGGCATCCAGATCGCCACCGGTCACGAGAATGTCTCTCAAACGGCGGTGTATGCCTATCACAATACCCTGTACGGCAATGGCTGGTCGGGGGCGGCCTATGCCGGTGAAACCGGCAGCCTGTTGATCGCCCCACGAGCCTCGACAACGGTTCATCTCAGCAACAACGTCATCTACTCCACCGGCGAACCGTACCTGGCCGGGGAATCGGCTTCGCTGCCGGCAGGGGATTATCGCAACTGCTGGTATGGGCACGGCAGCCCCCCGGCCTGGGACACGAGCGCCATCAACGACGATCCTGCCTTTGTAAGCCCGGCTGCTTTCAATTTTCAACTGCAGACGAACAGCCCGTGCGTTGATGTCGGGCGAGACGTGTCAGCGGTAGCGGCCCGCGACATTTTAGGTGTGCCCCGGCCGCAGGGCGCGGCCTTCGACCTGGGGGCGTATGAATCTGTTACCGGCACAGTGTCGTTGCAGCCCCGGGTGCGCCTGCCGCTCATCGTGCGCACGGCGCCCACGTCCTGAGCGCGCCCGATCAGTGGAGTTGGCTGTACGGGCAGGATTGTACAGCGTTTTTCTGCCTGTACGCAGGAAGGAGGCGAAGATGAACACCCACAGACTGGTCACGACCTGGGTACACGTGGGGTCTAGGCCATCGCGGTGGCCGGGGAAGTGGTGCGTAACGACTGAAATGCACAACGAAAGGAGCAAACGATGAACGGTGAACAGCGGTTTCTCGGCACTGTCGAGAATGGACAGTTTCACGTATTGATGCCAGTCGGCGCTGCTGGCGCCACTCTGAGATTCACCCGCATTGCTATGCAGGAGGCCGTTCCTCCCGAAAGTAAGGAACTTCCGCTTGCCCAGTATGAAGGACAGGCCATCATGCTCAGCGGCCATCCTAGCGGGGAGTGGGTCTATTCGGCCACGGTAATTGACCGGGCCGGACCGATCCTGACACAAGTCGCCCAACAGGTATTCGGCTGAACCAGGGAATCGGGTCTATCTGCCGCTGGTGCTGCGCCCAAACCGCCCGCTGTAGGTACATCCAAGAACACAAGGAGGCCAAAATGCTTACCAGGCGTATGTTTTTCATGATTCTGGCGGCCAGCACCGTCGTGCTGGCCCCTATAGTAGCAGCCCACGCGGGTCCCTGGCGGACTCCAGGGATGCAGCCAGCCGCCGTACCCCGGCTTGGCCCGGAAGTGCAAATCTCGGTCCCGCAGTACCCGGAGTGCCATCGTTATCAGTCGGACGTGGCCTTCAACTGGATCCACGACGAGTACCTGGTGGTCTGGGTGCGCTCCCTGACCAACATCTACGGGGCACGCCTGAACTGGGATGGGACCGTCGCGCGCAGCGACTTTGTCATCTACTCCGGGTCCACCACCCAGCAGAACCCGGCCGTGACCACCAACGAGCAGAACCGCTACGTGGTGGCCTGGGAGCATCAGTACAGCGCCACCGATTGGGACATTCTGGGCATAGAGCTCAACGTGGACGGCGACCAGGTGGCCCCTTTCTTCGCCATCGCGCCCACCGGGGAAGTCGAAGCACGCCCCGACGTGGCGGCCAACGGGGCGACCAAGGAATGGCTGGCCGTCTGGCAGCGGACGGCGGAGGCCGGGGACGCCATCTGGGCCGCCGCCTGGAAGTCTGGAGCCGTCCCGGGGAAGCGCGTCCCGGTCGCCGCCGTGACGTTCTGGAACAACCGCTACCTAGCCGTGGCCGCCGACATCCCCGGCTACCTCATCGTGTACGAGGGCCGAGCCGCGGACCCCACCCAGTACCAGCACATCTACGGGCGTATGTGGTGGCCGGAGGCTGTGTATCTCCCGCTCATCATACGAAATGGGTAGCCTGAATGTAATGAGAATCATCTCGGCTTCCTGGTGATATGAGGAGAGAAAAGACGATGAAACCGAACCCTGTTATTGGTCTTCTGTCCATCCTGTTCTTGGTTGCCTGCTCTATCTCGTCTGGAGGCGGAACAACGCCGCAATCTACCGTTACGTCCGCACCTGCCGTGACATCCCAGCCTGCCTATGCTGCTGCGGCTACTTCGATCCCCACGCCCACTGCAACACTATTTACCAGCACATCCCCTGTATTACCGACAAGAAGCGCGAGCCGGACGACGGGCCAGGACTACTACGTCGATCCGCTGGGCGGGAACGACGAGCACAGCGGGACTTTGCCCCAGGAAGCCTGGCGGACGCTGCGCAACGTCTACTCGTACCGCCCAGACTACCGCCCGCCCTACGCGATCACGCTGGAGCCGGGTGACGCGGTTTACCTGATGGACGGGGTGCACGGCGCCGTCTACCGCCCCGGCGATGACAGCGGCGCCACCAACGGGCGGCCGGCGCTGCTGCGCTTTCGTGACGTGCACGGCAGCGCCGAGGCCCCCATTCGCTTGCTGGCTTATCCCGGCCACCACCCGGTGATGGATCCCAATTATCAGGGGGAATGCCTGTACATCCTGGACAGCAGTTACCTGGAAATCGCCGGCATCGAGTTCCGGCGCGGGATGTCGGAGGGCGAGGGGGGCAATATCGCCATCGTGACTTCCCACCACGTCCAGATTCACGACGTGGAGGTTCACGACGCCGACGGCGCGGACGACGACAATAGCTCTGGTCTGAACGCTACCGACGTGTGGGACGTCGAGATCTACAACTGCTCCTTCCACGACAACTACGACCGCACGGCGGCCGACACGGGCGGCATCAGCACGCATAATTCGACCAACATGGTGTTCTTCCGCGGTGGGAACATCGCGGTGCACAACTGCCTGATCTACCAGAGTCCCACCGGCAGCGACATGACGCAGGTTAACTCCGGAATGGGCATCAAGTACAAGCACGCCAGCACCGATCCCAGCGCCTATTTTCACGTGTATCGCAACGTGTTCCGCAACAACAAGTACTGGGCTTTCCTGAGCGGCACGGCCAATACCCACTTTCATCACAACCTCATCATCGGCGGCAGTGGATGGGGCGCCGGCAGCGAGGATTGTGGCGGCCTCACCCACCAGACCAACCAGGTGTACGAGTACAACACGTTTTACCAGGTGTACTCTGAAGACAGGCAATACAGCGCCGGGGGGTTCTACTTCTACCCGACCACCGAATGGCGCAACGCCGATTTCCCCGCCGATCCGAGCCAGATTGTCTTTCGGCGCAATATAGTCTACGACGACCAGGATTACCAGGAGGCCGAGCACGCCACCGTCAACATCTACCCCTACATCAGCGACGAGGTGTACAACGCCACCGCGCCCAACTTACAGTTCGACCACAACTGCTACTACAATCCAAACTACGACCTGCGCTTCAGCTTCGCTGCGGGCGAAAATCAGGGCAGCCTGGGCGGGTATTACACATTCGACGAGTGGCGGGCACTGACCTGGGTCAACCCATCCAACGGGCAGAGCATCCCTCTCGGTTACGATGCCCACTCGGTCGTCGCCAGTCCACAATTCGTCTCGGTTGACCCCAACCTGAACCGGTACGATCCAGCCAGCAACGCCTTCCGCCCGGCCCCAGGCAGCGGGTGCGCGGCCACGGGCGCCTACGCCGGGCTGTCAACACCCACCAGCAGCCAGATCTATCTGTCGCTGGTGGTGCGCAATTCTGCCGCCACATCTGCCTCGCAGCCGTTGCCTTTGTCGCAGGTGCGCTATTGGGCCTATCAAATCCAGGCCATCAGCCAGCCAGGGGCAGTGGAGCTGAGGGCCGATTCGTCCTACGACATGCTGGTGCTCGAACCGACCCGCACCGATTGATCGTCGGACGACAGGTACTTGACACGAAAAGCATGGTCGCGCAATTGCAGAACACCCTGGCCCACGACGGGTTGTTTAACATGAGCATGGACAATTGCATCGCTTCGGATATCGACGGTCGGCAGCTCTACCTGGGCATCACGGTGGGGGCCGACCCGGAGATGACCCCTCGCCAAGCCATCTACCCTGTCCCCTACGCCTGGAGTCTGCGGCCCGGGGCGAACATCAGCAGCAACGGGGGCGGACCGGCCAGCTCTACCAACTATGCCGTCAACTTGACCGTCGGCCAAGCGGCCATCGGGGCCTCCTCCAGCACCAACTATGGAGTTGGGCTGGGTCACTGGTACGGCATCGGAGAGCACCAAATCTACTTGCCGCTGGTGGCGAAGGATTACGGATAAGGAGAAATCCCATGAACTCGTATCAGCATTCCTGCTCTCGATCCATTTTGGCACTGCTCAGCATGGCCTTACTTGCCCTGAGCGTAATTCCAGGGCTGCCCCTCGTCGTCTCTCGTGCGGCGAGCCCGGCCCTGGCCCGGCCCCTGGCTCAGGCCATCAACCCCAATCCCCCGGCCAGCCCGGTTAAACTCATCTTCATCCACCACTCCTGCGGCGAAAACTGGCTGCAGGACGTGGGCACCGGCGAATGCTCCGGCGGCCTGGGCGTGGCCCTGCGCGACAACACCTACTATGTCAGCGACACCAACTACGGCTGGGGGCCAGAGGACGCCGACCTCGGTTACGAGAACATCGGCGATCACACCGACATCGGCCACTGGTACAACTGGTTCGTCGGCCCCCATCGCGACACGTACCTGAGCGTACTGTACACTGAATACGATAAGTATCCCGAGTACTCGTACCTGGACCCCGACCCCGGCGGCCAGAACGAGATCATCATGTTCAAGTCCTGCTTTCCCAACTCCAACTTGGAGGGCAACCCGGACGATCCGCCTGCGATCGGCGCCAACCCTTTGCGTGGCCAGGATAGTGGGTCCGAGTACCACACGGTGGCCAACGCCAAGGGCGTCTACAACGACTTGCTCACCTACTTTGCCACGCGCCAGGACAGGCTCTTCATCGTCATTACCGCGCCACCGGTGACGGATGACACCTACGCCGCCAATGCACGGGCCTTTAACACCTGGCTGGTCAACGACTGGCTGGCGGGCTATGCCCACAGCAACGTGGCCGTCTTTGACTTCTACAACGTCCTGACCCACCCGAACAACCACCACCGCGTGTACAGTGGAAGTATCCAGTACGTTACGAGTAACGGGGACGGCACGCTCTACTATCCAGGCCCTGACGGCAGCCACCCCAGTGCCGCTGGCAACCAGAAGGCCCGGGACGAGTTCGTGCCCTTGCTCAACGTCTACTACAACCGGTGGAAATCGGGCATTACGCCCTCCCTGACCCTCACCGCCCCCACCGGCGGCACGACCTGGCCGATCAACAGGCAGCGACAGATCTGCTGGACCACCATCGGCGCCGTGAGCCAGGTCAACCTGGACTACTCCACCGACGGCTTTGCCACGAGCCACGACATCGCCACGTCGGTGGCCAACACCGGATGCTATACCTGGACAACACCGGCCACCCCCACCACCTCCATGCAGGTGCGGGTGGCCGACGCCGCCAACCCGGCCACCGTCTATGCCACCAGCGCGGCGTTCACCCTCTATGACCCCAGCACCCTTGACCAGTTTGTCTATCTGCCTCTCGTCGCCCGGTCTTTCACTTCCGAGCCCCAATCCACCACCGATCCGGTCCTGTTCTTCTCCGATCTGGTGAGCGGCCCCAGGGCCGGCAACGGCGACGCCTCCGGCGGGCGCAGCGGGCAGGATGGGGCCATCGTCACCTTATGGGGCAGGAATCTCGGCAGCACCCAGGGCAGCAGCAAGGTATACGCCAACGGGGTGGAGGCGGCCTCGTACTATTCCTGGGGGAATGCCACCGCCCCGGCCGACCTCTACACCTATCACCGCATGCAGAGGATCTCCTTCCAGCTCAGCCGTCTGGCCCAGAATGGCCTGGGTTCGATCTATGTCGTCGTCAACGGACGACAATCTAACGCCCTGCCGTTCACCGTGCGCGCCGGGAACATCTATTTTGCAGCCACCGCTGGCGACGACGACACCGGCGACGGCAGTTGGGGCAACCCCTGGCGGACGATCCCCCACGCTGCCGACAGCCTGGCCCCCGGTGACATCGCCTACATCGGCGACGGCGTGGACCAGACCACAGAGACCAATTACGGGGCCGCCGTCAACCTGGGCAGCGATGGGGCGGAGGGCAATCCCAAAGCTCTGGTCGTCTACCCGGGGGCCACTTCTCGCGTGGGCCACGCGACCATCGAGCGCGCCTTCTGGGTATGGAATGTGGATAGCGGCGGCTATGCGGTTCACTGGGTCATTGCCGGCTTTACGGTGACGACCGGCCAGGTCGGCGTCCCCGCCCAGACCGGCTTCCGCGCCGTGGGCAACTACGTGACCGCCCCGCAAGGCGACGGGATGGATGGGGCGATTGACGCCCTGGGCAACGGCCTCTACATCCTGGGCAACGAGCTGGAGCAGGTTGGCTCGGCCACCTGTTCCAAGTTGTACCATGCCATCTATCTCAAAGGCGTTCGTCAGGATGACCCGCCGCGAGCGCCGACCGAGAGCAACCGTGAGGTAGCCTGGAACTATATCCACGATGGCCTGTCCAACCGGGCCATCAACATCTACAGCGAACAGGACTACTCGGCCTACATCCAGCAGCACCACATCCACGACAACGTGATCGTCAACCAGCGCGGTGACGGCATTTTGTTGGGCTATTACGTCACCGGCGACAACTGGATTTACAACAACCTGGTGGTCAACGCCGGCCTCGGGCCGGAGTGGGTGGACGATCCCTCGTACCACACCGGCATCCGCATCGACACCGGCTACGAAGAGGTCGCCCAAACCCGCGTGTATCTCTACAATAACACGCTGTATGGCAACGGTTGGTCGGGAGCGACGTATCAAGGCGAAACCGGGAGCCTGTTGATCGACCCGGGCGCGCTGGCGCGCTCGACGACGGTGTACCTGAGCAACAACATCATCTACTCCACCGGCGAGCCGTACCTGGCCGACGAGTCCACTACGCTGCCGGCGGGGGACTATCGCAACTGTTGGTACGGCGACGGCTCGGCTCCCGCCTGGGACACCACCGCCATCAACGACGACCCGGACTTTGTGAACGCCGCCGTCTTGAACTTCCAATTGCAGAACGGCAGTCCGTGTGTGGATACGGGCAAGAATGTTTCCCCGGTGGTCGCCAGGGACATCCTGGGCATGCCGCGGCCGCAGGGCCCGGCCTTTGACCTGGGGGCGTATGAAACGATCCCGGTGACACTATCACAGACGGTGTACCTTACCCCTGGTGGCCCGCTGACGACGACCGAAAAGGAGGTGCCAAGATGAAAACCCAACGAATGCTCATCGGTGTACTGATCCTGGGGCTGCTGTTGGCCCCAGCAGTGGGAGTTGTTCTGGCCCAGGGGCCGGGACCGCAAGGCGGTGACGTATCCCAGGCGTCCCTGGGTACCGCGTTCACCTACCAGGGCCGGCTGGCCGACGGCGGCAGCCCGGCCAACGGCAGCTACGATTTCCGCTTCATCCTGTATGACGACGCGGTTGGCGGCTCCCAGGTGGGCGGCATCGTCACCGTGGATGACCACACCGTGACCGAGGGCCTGTTCACCGTGCTGCTGGACTTTGGCAGCAGCGCCTTCACCGGCGACGCCCGCTACCTGGAGGTCGCTGTGCGGCCGGGAGCCAGCACCGGCGACTACTCCACCCTCAGCCCGCGCCAGGCCCTCACCCCGGCCCCCTACGCCCTGAACGCCGACCTGCTGGATGGGCAGCACGCCAGCGCTTTCTGGACGCTCGCCGGCAACAGCGGCACCACCCCCGGCACCCACTTCCTGGGCAC
>Ga0315284_10001899_pt1 | contig 29841 bp, 28 predicted proteins | sample YL17G09_16_MG_FD_203696 | JGI IMG/M metagenome (GOLD analysis project Ga0315284, IMG submission 203696) | Sediment microbial communities from Yellowstone Lake, YNP, Wyoming, USA - YL17G09_16 | ecosystem: Environmental > Aquatic > Freshwater > Lake > Sediment | place: USA: Wyoming | collected...
GTGATGAACGACCTCAGTGTTTAGGAACAATTGGGTTAACCCCAATTTAGCAAAAACGTGTTTTTGCGTTCCTAAACACTGAGGTCGTTCATCACTGTAGTGACACGATATGAGCGCAGACAATAAATTTTACAAATAAACGCATCGTGACGACATATGGTAACAGATATGAGTGACAATATGACACCTCATCATATATGCTCACAAATATTTTTGATTATTTTATAATATTTTGAGACCATATATGCTCACAGAATATTTTGACCCCTACTAGGCTTATGGTCTCATCGTAACAGACCCTAGTTACCGTCACAGTCGGAGCATATATGATACTAATTTGACACCAATTATCATCATAAACTACAAAACCCTTCAAAATGGAACATTTATCGTCATATCAAGTTCTACATTAAAAATTTATTGTCTGCGCTCATATCGTGTCACTACAGTGATGAACGACCTCAGTGTTTAGGAACAATTGGGTTAACCCCAATTTAGCAAAAACGTGTTTTTGCGTTCCTAAACACTGACCTAATATCAGCTCAGTTTGGTTCAACAATTTTATTTTTATATTCTTCAGTCTCTTTATATTTATCATAACCTCTTGAATCTGATCTTTGGGCTATTATATTATATCTAACTAACAAAGATACTAATTGAAACGTCTTTACATTATATTTACTAGCTAATGTCATTACATCATCTTTACTTATTATATAATCTTCTATTATTGTTTTATCAATTGTCTTATCAAAATACACTTCGGTCTCAACCTTTGACTTTTTAATAATTTTCTTCTTCTTTTTATTATCATCAACTAACACTACTTCTAATACCGGAGCTGCTATTTTTTCTTCGGTACTTTTAAATTTAATTCCTTTTATTTCAAACGCACTGTTGGCGTTCTTATTTTTCAAAACAATATCAGGCGTCTTTGACTTTACAAACTGTTTGAATTTATCGGGTGTTATATTAAAATCACTTAGTTCACCTTTATTATCACTTTTAAACTTAAACCACAAATCAGTTGACAATAATCTAATATCTTCATCTGTTAGTTCTATATTTTTTAACCACCAATCGTCAAATAGAGAATAATTTGATTCAACTATAGTTGATGTCTCCGATTCTAATATTTCTTTCAATTGATCATCCATTACTTGTATCATATTTTTTGTTACATTTATTGTTGTATTTATTTCTCTAATTCCCTTTCTCAAGTTCTTAACCTTATCCATCAATTTAAATTGTGTTTCTTTCATATTTGTTAGTTCATCGTCATCATTAGATACATCAGCAACAAACCTATATAACTCTTTACAAGTAAACCAAACTATTCTTAGAATCTTTTTGGGATCATCATTTTGAGACAAATTATTTATATACACTATACATTGCTTCGTATTTATCCACTCGTACATCACCGGTGATTTATCATATTTATCTATTGATGTATTTAATGACACCAACCAAGCAAAAGGTATATGCTCATTCTTTATTAAATCATTTTTAATCTTCTCTCTTTGGTCAACCGGAACCTTCTTTTTATAGTTCTTCGCATCAACTAACACATCAAACTCTTCAAAACGCATATGAAAGTCACCTGAACCTCCTTGAGTATGTTTATCAATCAGTTCAAACCCTTTAAAATCTATAAATGTATTCGCATAGTCTTCAAATTGCTTCTCGCCATCTGAACCTTTATGAGATGTACTTTTATGCGACTGAACTAACAACTTCTCATATGTATCACTAAATTTACTTACTTGTTTGTCCTTCTCTTGTAACATAAATTCACAATTCTTCCTTTCCTTTTCTACTTCAGATCTAACAAATTCTTTATTATCACTCTCATAAATTTGTATTTGTTTTCTTAACATAGCTAATTGTTGTTCCATTTGTTCTATCTGTTTCTTATACATCTTTGATGTTTCCTCTGAAAGTCTACTCTGTAAACCTTTCTCAACTAACAAATCTAGTTCTAATTTTTGTATTTCACCCTTTGTTTCATCCTTTATCTTATTATAGATCTCCTTTTGAGTCAATCCAGCCACCGCATTTCGGCCCTCTTTTAAGCAATTACTGCCTATTTTCAACATTAATAGGTTCTCTTCTGGTGTAAATGTACTTATTATATCAGGCAACACTTCATCTCCTGGTATGGTTATATTTATAGTGCGTAATGACATTCTATAAATATACTAATAAAACACCTTTATATTTGTTTTATTCTTTATGTCACTCATTTTTTACCTTCTTGAAAAACAAATGAACTAACAAATTTACTTAAATACTAGCCATTATATATACTTATATAATGGCTCTCAAGCGTCTACAAAAAGAAGTAACTGAAATACAAAAAGATACCCCGGTTAATTGCTCGGCAGGACCCAATAATAATGACCTATTTAACTGGGAAGCAACCATTATTGGACCCACTGAAACACCCTATGAAGGCGGTATTTTCAAACTCAAAATCCTGTTTCCCGCTGACTACCCATTCAAACCACCAAAGATCACCTTTGAAACACCCATTTATCACCCCAATATCAATAGCAACGGCGGTATTTGCCTTGATATTTTGAAAGACCAATGGAGCCCTGCTCTCAATATTACCAAGGTTTTACTATCTATTTGCTCGCTTCTTGATGAACCCAATCCCGACGACCCACTAATGCCCGAAATTGCTCAATTATTCAAAACTAACAAAGCTGAATTTACTCGCCTTGCTAGAGAACACACTATAAAACACGCATAATAAACTAACAAAATAATAAGTGTCTAATGACATTTATTATTTAACTTAATACTTTTAACTTAACTCTCTATAAAATCCCAATATCACTCTTACCATCCCACTCTGATCCGGCACCATTGTACTCCATATAGAAACCCGAATATCCCTTCGCATCTATCTCCTTCTCAATAAGATTGTTCTCTTTAAGTAGCCTAAACAAATTATATATACACAAATTGTACCTGTCCGCTATTTCATACATTGACAAACTACTGTCTTTGTAATCCGCAATGAGACTATTTAGCTCTTCTTGAATCGGCGTTCTATCTCTAATTGCGATTTCCTCTGCTGTCATTGATTCCTCCTGCTCAGCGTCCCATTCCTGGCGCCCAATGACCTCCATTCGGCACTCGTCATAATCAGACGCTGACTTTATTCCTGCCCAAGTGTCCTCTAATTGCGGGATCAACTCATACATTTCCTCCATATCCATTCCATATTTCCACGCAGTTCGCCTTATACTATAACACGAGTGAAAAAACTCCAATATTTCACAACCGTCCTCTTCATTTTGTTCACTCAATATTTCCTTTAAATCGGCCACTTTTTCCTTTAATTCAGCATTCCGTTGATGACTTTCATTTAATTCCCTTTCCAAACTAACTACCTTCAGCCTAAGTTCTTTGTTTTCTAGTAATAATTCATCAATTGTGATATATGCTGCCATTTTATAAATATTTATTCCAATATATATTTAAATCATTTTCAATATTTGTTAGTTGTTAAAGAAAAAACCATATAATATTTCAATTGAACTAACAAATATTTGTATACATTTGGATTATATTTGTAATAAATTTCGCACATTACTCAAAATGCCCTCTGAATCCTCTAATTTGTCCTCTGATATGCTCCTTATATATGCGATTGTTTCTCTTAACCGCTCTCTAGCTGCCTCTTGTCTTATTACTAGTTGTCTTTGTTCCTCCTCTTCTGCTTTTTGTTTTCGTTCTTTTTCCTTTTCAGCCGCTATCTTTTCTTGCTCTAACCGCTCTCTTGCTATAGCAGCATCTCGTTCTTGTTCTGCTTTTAATCGCTCTTGTTCTGCTTTTAATCGCTCTTGTTCTGCTCGTTGCTTCTCCTTTTCTGCCTTTTGTCGCTCTTTTTCAACCCTTTGCTTCTCCTTTTCGGCCTTCAATTCTTGCTCCTTTTCGGCCACTAATCTCGCCGATCGCTCTTCTGGTGTCTCCTGTGACAACTTTTCTAATCTTAACTTTTCTGCCTCTAATCTTAATCGTTCCGCCTCTAAACTTAGCCTCTCTTTTTCGGCATTAGCAGCCTCCTCTGCTTCCTGCTTCTTGCGCAAAATGTCCGCCTCCATTTGCTTGCGTAAATCATCTGCCTCCTTCTTCTTACGCAGTTCCTCCTTTTTCAACTCTTCTGCCTCGTGTAGCTTACGCAGCTCTCTATGATGAGTTGATAATTTTTTAATATTACAAGTAGTCAAGTTAAGTACACCTCTTTTTAATGCCTTCTCACACAATGGTACATTAATAGTTTTATTTGATGTATCCGCATTAAATGCTGATCTGCTGTCATCTACTGCTGCTCTTATAGCCATTATGAGATCATTTGTTCCTTCCATTGTAATATCCTTGTTGAAAGTAATACCTAATTCTTTGCCAATCTTTTTTGAACTGAAATCAATGCGGTGTAGTGTATAATTATGACTACCATTATTATGTTTCTTAAACGACTTCTTGCCATATTTGCGGTTATCTTTATATATTTGAACCATATCTGATGGCATTATTTCCGACATTTCATCTACATCTGTTTCCTTTGTTTCTTTGGTATGAAATAGATCTGAGTAAAATGTGAATATAGTATCTATATTCATACAAGACCCATCTGAAAACACCGATCCGCTTGGATAAGCATACTTGTATCCCTCCTTAATTCTTTCTGCCATAAGTTCTTGGCCTGGTTGTTTCAATGGTTCCCACTTGCTCTTGTCGGCACACTTAATATATATTTGCCAAACAGGGTTCTCTATTGTCTTACTCATTATAAATATCTTATCACTACCTTTTTCCAAAACATACAATCTCTTTTTCACCGTGAAATGAACACATTTTGGATCCGAAAAGAAGTCCACCTCTTTTGCTACTAGTTCTCCGTTTACAAATATGCGCATATTTTGCGTCAAGAAGCGCGAATATGTCTCTGAAATGCCCTTCTTGAGCCTGTCTGTTAGTTCTCGTTGTGTCGTTCTGTCGCAAATAGTATCGCGAATCTTTGACATTATAATACTTGAACCATTCGGAAACGGATGTAATTGCTTATAATCAGCCTCGGTAATTGTCTTAATCTTTGGATTATAAGACGCATTCACGTCTTCTTCCTTCTCCATCTTCAAGAAATCACATATTACCTGGTAATAAGCACTATTAACATTGGAAACCACAATCAATTCATTTGCTGCCGAAAGCGCACCTGCCTTCATTCCAACTCCAAACTCCGACGTCTCATCATCTACATCGTGACCCATCTTGATATGTCCCATATTAAACGGATTGCCAATTCCTTCCTGATTAATGCTCTCAAAACCAATGACATAATTGTCTGATATTTTCAATTCTTGTAATCTACCATCACTGTCCACATCGGTTGTCAAGTGGATTTCAGTGGCCTTCTTTATAATATTATCCACTGCTTCATTCACGACTTTCTCCAATGTATAATTGGCGTGTCTATGTTGCTTGGCAATAGATCTAAAATGGGGTGCTCCTGTGTTTAACGACATCATCTTTTTTACTTATTTATAATGAATTCTTTTCAACTTATTATAAATTTCAATTTTATTTTTTTGTCTTTCTTGTTCGCCTAACAATATATTATTTTCCAAATATATTGTTTAAATATCACCATTTTAACGCCGTTTGTGTGTCTTTCGTTGCTTCTTTTGTATGCGCCGATTTGTCTTCTTTCTTTTAAGTTTATTTTTGTTAAGTTTACGTGTCTTGCGACCGCCCCAAGGAAACTTCTTAGCTAAATTAGAAAATCCACTTTTTAAATTGGTAGATATAGCAGAATTGATACCACTACAATAACTACGTTCCTTCTCTATTTCAGATATTAAGCTCATAACTCTTCCATTTAATTCAGAATCATTTTTTGCCTTGGATTGTTTCTTCATTTTATCACTTATAAGTTTAAATTGACCACCAGTAGGTATAATAAATGTACATTTTTTGTTTCCATATGCGTCTGTATCAAATCTTACAGTATATCTTAAATATGTTCTCAGTGGATAGTCTAAATTTTGTTCAACTTGGTCTTTGTTAAATGGAAATACGATTGGCTTATATATATTTCCTTCTTTTTGAGTCACTATATTGACTAGTAAACTAGATATTTCTTCTATCATTTTATCATTTGTAGGCTGACCAATAGCCCTCTTTTGAATATCCTGTATTTGTTTATGTATGTCAAAATAATATAATTCATCTTTCATTAATTGAAGAATTTTGTCTATTACAAATCTAGGAAATTTTAATTTTATTAATTCATATGTATTGTTATTAAGATTACAGCCAATTTCAAATTCAATTGGTTCTTCGTGAGTTACTGGTGCTGTTCCACCTTTAACTTCTTGGAATGTTGTAATTATAAAGTTGTATGTTACTGATATATATTTTTTATTTATATTTATAACATATTTATCATTACTTGTATCTTTTGAAGCATTTGTAGATGCGGCAGCAACAAAAGAATCTGACCCAAATAATTTTGTTATTAACACCTGAATTCCATCATTAATTGTACTAAAAAATGATTGTGAACATATAATTAATATTTTAGTTATTTCATCATTAGTTAATTTGGTAGAATAAGGTTCAACTACACCTGTTGTCTCATTTTTTGGTAACGATGTATACTTATATCCTGTCGGTTTATCACTGTTAGTGTCTCCCGAGAATGATACTTTTTTTCCATTTGATGATGTTGACAAAATGCTTTTTAATTGTAGTTGTGATTGAGATATGATAGTTGATTTTGGTATTCTTAGTCCAAAATATTTTTGTAGACCATTGTTAAGCTCTATAGGTGTACAACAAATTTTAGTTTCCGGAGATTGGTCATCTTCCTTTATAAAAATATTGAATCTGTCATTAAGTGTATCTCTAATTGACTGTTTATTAATAGCAGTTAAAATACACTTCTCTAATTCATTTGTATTAGATTTTTGGTTTTTAAAACAATTTTTACAATTACTATCATTTAAAATAGATAATAACAATAGTTCGTCAAGTGTCATTCGTCCTTCTACAGGAAAACTGTACAAATTACCATTTACACTTTGTGTAGTTAACAATAAATTAAATAAGTCAAAAATTGTAGGTTTATTATCAGAAAACTTATTATTTAGATCAGTAACGATATTGCCAAATAAACTATTTTGATTATTCATATTTTTAGTAAGTGTTCTACCAAAATATTTTATTACATCTGGTATTACATCTGTAATAGTTGATTCATATGTGTTTATTTCACCCGCTATTGAGACCATTTGTCCTTTAATAAATGGCTCAAATGTTTTTAGTCTGGCTTTTGTGCGGTCAAATGATTCTCGTGTAAGCATTAATTCTTGTAACTCTTTTTTTGGAGCAATTGTGAAAAATATAGATCTTATTTTTGTTTCGGGAAATACTTCTCCGCCAGTTGTATCTAATGACTCATAATAACAAAAAAATTGGTCAGTTAAATTGTTATTTACAGTTTTTATATCTTCACCTTTACCATCAATTCCATTAACTCCAGACATATCACTTTCAGTAAGACCCAAAATATTATCTCTATTCAAATTATTTTGTGTAATAAAATTATTAAACAATTCAACAGAATGTTGTTCTACTGTAATTTGTTTTCCAGAACAGTGTGCTGTTTTATTTTTTGATTCCATTTTCCTATCTACAATATACTAACAAAATATATTGTAGATTTCTTATTTTATCGTTTACTTGTCCTTCTTTGCTTCTTTTGTTTCTTAATATTCTTGGATGTGCGCTTTTTCTGCTTCCTTTGCGTTTTCTTGTTTGCTTTTCTACCAGAACGTCTAGTTCGTTTTCTTCCACCAGCAGGATTTGTAAGACATTCTAAAAGCATTTTAATATTTGCTTTAGCAATTTCACCTTGTGCTTCAGTTATTATTTTATTACTTAGTAGACGAGGTATATTTTCCACTATGTTATTTAATGATTTTGTGTTACCAGTAACAATCCCTCTCGTACTTGATTCAGAAATACCCTTTCTAGATAATATCTCCTCTAAGTAGAATTTAACCGTTGCATAATCACTTTGGTAATCTGTTTCGGCTGGTATGGGTTCCCCAAATAAATATTGTGGCAAATTAGCGCATTGCCCCCCACTGAAGCCTGTAACAGATGATGGAAGAACTGTTGGCTCAACATTTACAGACGGGTTATATGTCAAGTCATCATCATCAGTATTTATTGGTGTATAATCACCACTATTTATCTTAGCCATTTCTATTCCAGACATTTCTTTACAATATACTAACAAAATAATCTAATTATTTATCAATTACCACTTCTTTGGCCACATTTTTGATGATTTGTGTGACATTTTTTGTTTGTTCTTCGCTAGAAATTCCTGACATTGCGTTTGATACGATTTTTAGATACTGGTCATTCTTCTTTGACGTCGGATCCTTACATTCGGGATATTCATTCGTCCAAACCGGGATTTGTCGAATATTCTGGTTCGCAACTTGCTTAATTGCGCTCCGTATTTGTTCATTATTTTCATCCTCTTTTTCCCATTTGTCATCCGACTTAATATAAAGTACTTCACGTTTCAAGTCACTACAATGAATGGGTCTCTTAAACGTATCTAAATCTTTCAGGTTCTTAATTAAGATCCTTGAAACGCCTTCAACATATCCTAAACGCCCTGTGTCTTCTAAATCCGACAATTTTATTTTGATTGAACTAACAAATTCATCAATATTCAGCGCATCTTTACATTGTTCATTCAAAAAGAACTGTAAATTGAACGTCTTGTTGTGACTATTATTGTGACTATGGCTCATTGTTGTAGTATTATTTGGCTGCATATGTTTGAACATTTCAATCATTGTGTCTTTCATCTCTTTCATAAAAGTAACTAATAGTTCCTTTTCTACGTCTTTGTCTTTATCCGTCTTTTCGGATTCTTCTTCATCAATAGCTTCTATCTCTGCGTTTAATACTTCACAGGTTTGTCTATGTTTCCATAATCCCTGTCTATGTTTGTAATTTCGGCCACATTCACATTTATGTATTATATTTTGAGCTACATTTTGAACTATATTTGTATCATTTTGTAATTGAATGTAACTCTTTTTGTGTTTTGATGTCGTTAAATGTTTGTCGTAGTTGGATTGCTTGCTTGTAACATAGTCACACGTTTTACAGTGATAATATTGGCTACTTTTTGCTACATTTATGTAATCCTCGGTCATCATATATTATGGATACAAAAAAAAGTTCAAATTTTAACGAAAAATTAGCGTCACAAATTTTAACATTTCAGAAAAATCATTGAGACCATTATGGTCAAAATGTGACTTTTTGTGCGTTTTCAAGCTACTTTTCGGTCCTCCAATTTTGGACATTTTTAAAAATGTCCAAATTTCATTTCCCTTTTGACTTTTCAGAAAAAAGTTGTTACCATAAAAAATGGTCTAAAAATCACATATTTTCTCAAAGCATTATGGTAAGCCGTTTTAACGTTTCAAAAAAGTCAATATTTTCAGTCACAAATTAACAAATACCAATAATTATATAAAATGGATCCCATTGTATATAAATCTATAATTCCTATTTTTTACCAATAAAATAGATAATCCGCCTAGGTTTGTAGTTATTTATTATAACCTTTGTAACATTGGCATATATTCCGCTTGAACTGTTAACATCAAAGGCACGTAATTTAACCGAAGCAACATTCTTTTTGGTTTTATTCATATCTAAACCAGTAAATTGTATTTGACCAATTTTTGTTTTCATATCTGGTAAATAGGATGTAATATTATTGTATTCTAAAAGAAGATTCCTGGAGTTTTTACCGTCATTTACATTATAATAATTGCCAATAAATGCGTTATAACCATTACGATTCGCATCTATTTCGGGCAGCAATAAATAGGTAATATTATCAATATGTTGATCATTAATATTGTAGGTACCAGTAAATAAAACAACTTCGGAATTGTCTAATTTCAATTTGCTAGGCAATTGCCGCTTTTTTGTCTTTGTAAAAGCATTGCGTTTCCGTCTTGTTGCTGGCATTTAATATATATTAATAAAATAACTTAAAGAATTCCACTTTAAGTCCCGTTATAATATATATTATTGTTCACACTTCTTCTTGCGCCCACGTTTCTTCTTTGGTGGCTCAGGAACCTCGTCCTTGGAACTAGTAGAAGACGACTCATCGGGTGGCTGTATAAGAGACAATGGTTCTTCTGTTGCGACTAAAATAGGTTCTACTACTTCATTTATAACAGTCGCTGCGCTTATAACAGGTTCTGCGCTTATAACAGGTTCTGTTACAGTCGGTTCTGGTTCTATAACAGGTTCTAATACAGGTTCTAATATCGGTTCTAATATCGGTTCTAATATCGGTTCTAATATAACAGATTCTTTAACCACTTCCAAAACCTTCTTTTCATTCTCAATATTTAAAATCTTGATTGCCTCTTCTGTTAAAAGAGGTTCTATATTTTTTGTTGGTTCCACAAATTGCTCCGGCACAGGTTTACAAAGAGAATTACCCATAATTTATAAATTCTCAAAATATATTTATATACTTATTTTGACGATAATATAAAAACAATACCAAATATATATAAAACAATGTCTTATGTATATTGCTTACTTTCCAGTGATAATGCCACATATATAGGCGCCACAGTGGATCTAGAGCGACGGCTAAGGCAGCACAATAAGGAGATAAAAGGCGGCGCTCACGCTACCGGTGCTAAAGTAGCCAAGGGTGAAACGTGGTTAAGAGCCGCTCACGTCAGAGGGTTTCCCGACTGGCAAGCAGCGCTCCAATTTGAGTGGCGTTGGAAGCAAATTAGCCGCAAATTGCCGGCAAAAATGTGCCCGCTTTTGCGGCGGTTTCAAGCGCTCAATATGCTCTTAAAATTGGAGAGACCGACGACAAAGGCGAGAGCATATACCGAGTGGTTAACTGCGCCGGAAGTAGTGGTTGAAGATGAGGAGTCTAAGAAAATCTATGACCAAGTATTTACGAGCCAAGTTTTTACGAGCCAAGTTTTTACGAGCCAAGTTTTTACGAGCCAAGTATTTACGAGCCAAGTTTCTAACACAGCACTAATTGAAAAGCCAAATTAATTAGACACTAAATTATACCGGCACGGGAAGTAGCCATTGGTGGCAAAATAGTTATAAGAACCAGTGGATTTCCGACACACATCACCAGACTGATGTTCAGCATATTCGTAGAAAGCATCGGAATCAATCCAGCCGCCGAAAAGAAGCACGTGCTGGCTCGGCTTCAAAATCGCGTCACCCTTTTTAAGGTCGCCTTTAGCAATTTTAGTACAAATTTCTTGCATATTGCTTGTCACGTGTCCGCCACCGGAAGTAGACGACGCCCAACAATAAGACACATAGCCACTACAATCTTGCCTGTAACCATTGGTTGTCAAAGTTTGCGAATAAGGCACTTTCTCATCAACCCATACTTGCGCCCGTTGCATTATTTGGTCACGCGTAATAGAAGAGGCCGTAAATGTGTCGTTTAATAAGTCTTTAGCATTTGCGTTTGTTTTTATTGCGAAAAACACTGAACAAAACAGAAGCGTTTGTAAAAACAAAAACATTTAGATATATAATTTAACCAAATATTTTATTTTAAGGAATAGTCGCAGCTAATTGCCCCATATACTCAATTTCCTTTTCCTGTGTAGAAATAATGTTTTCAGCCAGACGTTTTACACGTTCAGAACCAGTTTTTTGTAATATTTCTTCACTTGTTAGTAAGGCCATTGAATGATGCTCAATCATCTCATTTAGGTAGTCCTTGTCGTAAATATAAACCTGGTTTCTATACAAATAGACAAAAATGACTAACGCAAAAATTAAGGCAAAATAATAGATGATACTTAAAGAATTCATATAAAAGTCGTGCATTGCTACTTCTAAGAGACCCATTAAAAGTGCCATAATACAAGAAATATAGAATTTACCAATAGTTGGGCGAATATTTAGCAATTTATTTGTCATTAAAGCGCTCATTATATAAAATTGGATCACGAAACTTCCAAAAAGCATAAAAAAAAGAGAAGAGCGAAGGTTCATTTATAAATATAAATATAAATATTTTATATTTTGTGTTTATTTTGTTTGTTTTTTAATCTAATGATTGGATATAATGGATCATATTATTTCAGAGTATAAAAATAACATTAGCAAAATGCAAGCCCAAATGGAGAAAAATAGAATTAAATTTAACGATATGGTAGAGAGTAAGGGTGTTGAAATCAATAGAGTTAAAACACAACTAGACGAACAAGTACGTAAAAACACGGTATTACAGAGTAAATACGATGAACAAATCCAACAAAACACGGTATTACAGAGTAAATACGATGAACAAATCCAACAAAACAAGGTATTACAGAGCAAACACGATGAACAAATCCAACAAAACAAGGTATTACAGAGCAAACACGATGAACAAATCCAACAAAACAAGGTATTACAGAGCAAACACGATGAACAAATCCAACAAAACAAGGTATTAGAAAATAGTTTAGCTGATTTACAGAGAAAACACGATGAACAAATCCAACAAAACAAGGTATTACAGAGAAAACACGATGAACAAATCCAACAAAACAAGGTATTACAAGGTAATTTAACTCAGGTACAAAGTAAACACAATGAATACATCCAACGCAACACTGCGTTACAAGATAGTTTAGACAAATTACAAAACGACCATTGTATATTATTGAATAATACTGTCCATAATTTAGGCGAAATACAAAATGAGCGTAATTTTCTAAAATCACAACTTGAAGAACAAAAACAACTCAATACAGTATTACAAAATAGTTTAGGAGAAGCACAAAGTATAAATCAAAAACAAATCAGCCCTGAACCTAATATATTTGATAATTTAGAAATCAAAACAATAATAAAAACAGTTGTTTTTGGTGAAAATGGTGAAATAACAAAGACGGTTAATTATATTTAATAAATATTTATTCGTTTATTTTGCGTCTTAATGTAAACCATATGATATTTAAAATTTCATCTTAATTATTTAGACATTTATTCGTTTATATTCTATAGAATATTTAGAGTTAATTTTTACAAATTATTTTATTTTGTAAAAATTATTTGTTTGTATATGTTATAATGCCGTCCTTCCAAGATACCGGTGCCCTTAAGGCTCTTTACGACTCCCTAGCTGGAACTGTGAATTTCACACTTCTACTTAAAGATGCTGGCAAGATTAACGTTGCTACCCAATCTATTTCACTTGTTGTTAGAGTTGGTGATGAATTCGTTGAAGCAGAAGTCAGTGCTGGTGAGCTCCAAGCCTTGATCACTGCTGATGATCAAGCAGCAATTGTTTACAAATTGAAAGTGTCTGCTATTCCCCCTGTTGTGTTAATTTATTATGCTTTTGAGCAAAGTTCAACTGGTGTTGATACCAGAGTCTCTATGAATCCCGGTAATAGTACCGGAACAATTTCACTTTACGGCAAACCTGGTCCTCTCTCCAAACCTGAGGTTATTACTAAGAACATCACCCCAAGCGATGATCAATCCACCAATGTTGATGTTAGTGTTCCATTAAGATTAGCGTTACCTGATAATAATGGTGGTTCTGATTTGTCCACATACAATTTGGCCATCACTGTTGATGATGTGCCTGATTTATCAGTAATAAACCAAGCAATTAGTTCTGAAGATATTAAAAACAAGTATTTTTTGTACACTTTAAACAAAAATAATATTTCTGAGGGCAAAAAGATAGTAATTGCGTACAATGTTGATAACAAGGCTGGTGTACAAAGTAAATATTCTCCCTCTCTTGTTATTGTTGCTTCATTTAAACCCGCACAGCCTTCATTCACTGCTGAATCGGGAAAAAGAGACAATGAGTACATGTATATGCCGTTGAAGATTAATGCTGACATTTCACTCCCTAATTGGTCCAAGTTACACATTCTGCGTAAAAAAGTGGATGGCGATTATTATGCTGACGGCGATTGGATTGTTGCCAAAACTTTGAATAGAGATGGATCATCTACGACTCTGACTGGTTCCAATGGTTTTGCCGCCACCAACTTGACTAATAAATCAATTGATGAGGAAATTAACGCAAAGGGTTTTTATGAGTACAATTTGTATAGGAGTCGTGATAGTCCTTCTGAGGGGCTTAAAGCTTTCAAAAAGTATGAATTCGCTGTTGTTGTGTCCAATGGAGATTATTCTTCTTCTGAACCAGTGACCCAATCTAAGCGTAGTGAGTCTAGAATTGCCGTAACTGGAACAAAGAAGTTTGATCCTACTGCCACAACCACATCTATATTATGTCCTCAATCGTCCAGTACTAGCAATGGTCAAGTGACAGTTATTCCTGCTTTCCATAGGTTTACACATAGTGTTAGTGGTTTCACTGCTCCTATTGAGTTAGTTATTATTGCTAATTTGCTCCAAAATGGTGTTACTGTTGACACCAAATCAGTAATTATTGCAAAGGACGCCACTACATCAGGTAATGTGGTTTTTGACAGACTTGCTTCGTTGGTCAAGTCCTCTGATAAGTTTAAGATTGCTTTCCAGGTGAAGGCATCTATTAGTTCTGATAACTTAAAATATATACCTCAAGAGACACTGTTGCACGGACGTCCTGCTGTTTTGATGGGTTCTTCATCAGGTGATGAGATTGTTAGCCAACCTTTACCCACTGATTTTGACACTGCGTTAAAGTTTAGTGGTGTTGATGATGTCATCAACAGCGCCGATAGGAGTCATAGACGTTTATTGGTGTCGTTGGAGATGCTCCAACATTCTGACGATGCGCCGTATAAAATCACGAGTTACAATTATCAAGTTTCCACAGACCCCAGCTTTGCTCCTGATAAATTGGTGGATATTAGTTTGTCAAATGGAACCACAGGGACTGAAACAGTAACCGACTTTTCCAAAAAAATTAAAGAGGCCATTCTTATTAAGAGTCTTATTCGTATCGCTCAAGTCGGGTATGGCGCTTCTGCTGATTACGCGCCTCAACGAGGCACTGCCGCTTCTGCTAATTACGCGCCTCAACGAGGCACTGCCGCTTCTGCTGATTACCGGGCTGCTGGTGGCGAGGATTTAGATTCTGTTCAAAGCGCATCAGAGCAACAAGCCATTTCTCAGGGTAATAATATTCATATGGCATTGTTAGCTGGCACAACTGCTAGAGCATTAGCAGCTCAGAGAAACGATGCCATATCAAACAGTGGAGGTTACGTAGGACCTAAAGTTGGCACTGCCGCTTCTGCTGATTACCGGGCTCAAGTTGGCACTGCCGCTTCTGCTGATTACCGGGCTCAAGTTGGCACTGCCAATTCTACTGATTTCGCCCCAGCAACAACTGTAGAAGGTACATTTTTAAAAGAGACAAAGTACTGGCTGCGTGTTGCTACAAACCACACCTATATTGGTGGTGGCGCTAATGTTGTACAGCGCCCCTGGGTTGTGTACGAATACAAGACCGAAGCAGAGGACTCAGTCCCTGCCCCTGCTGATCTCACTGCCGTCCAAAATGATACTAAAACTCTCAAGGTTACCTATGCTAAGGCTGAGTCAATCGTCTGGGATGAACTTAGGGCTGATGGATTTCCATATTTAGAACCTAAGACTTATCAATTCAGATTGCTAAATGAGATTGGACAAGTGCTCCAAACTAAAACTATCCCTCACCTTGAGTCGTCTCTGTCATTATTGTCATTCAATTTTGACCTCCAAGATTCTATTTTAGACCAATACTGTCGTGTCACTCAGACCGTCAACTACGGAAATATCAATGGTGTTTCTTTTAATTCTGATGAGAACCCCGGCGTTGAGGTCTGGTTGGCTGCGAGACTTGTTATCAAGTCTGTTCAGATTGTGGAGTCTGCTGGCAAGTTTAAGATGATAGTTGAAATTTACCAAGGCAGATCCGATCCTTCTACTACTCAGGCTCAAGCTGTTATTCCGTATGTAAGCAATACAGTTGACTCCTTCATTGCCAATTTGAGTTACGATTCCACATTGAAAAAATTCGTTACTGTGGAGCTTGTTAAGCAATCTGACCCTCAACTTATTAAGTATGGTGCTGCCGCTAAGTACTTTATTTTTGCTACTGGTGCTAACGGTCAAATGGTTTCCACTGTCTACCCTATGTAAATTTAATTACAAGTGACTCGTAACCCATCTTTGAAAATAAAAAAAATATTAAAAATATAATAAAAACTTAACTTTATATAGTAAAATAAAGTTAAGAACAATCCTTTAAAGCTCCACTCATTACAGCTTCACCTAACAATGTTTCACCTAACAATGTTTCACCTAACAAAGCTTCAACTTCTGCTTCTGCGCATACTTATACCCAATATCAATCAGTTCCTGACCAGTATCAAAATTGAGTGAATTATAGTCTTTCAAATACTCCGAACTAACAAAATATTTGTTAATTTCACCAACAGGTTTATCGCAATTTTGATTCAGAGTGACAATTGGATTATTAAAATTACTACTAACTATTTTGAACACACGCATCAACATTTCTTTCAAGGTTTCAATTGGATCATCGTTATACGTATAACCCTGGCTCGGTGTGATGTAAGTGATGTTAATATATTTCCCAGTGTTGCTCTTAACCTGTAGTAATTCGTTGCTTAATGTGCCGCCGTCAGCATACAATTGGCTGTTATACTTGACTGGCGGAAAGACACCGGGAATCGCCGACGACGACAGCATCAACAGTACCTTATTAGCGTCATTATTGTCCTCAAATGAGTATACGTCCAAGTTCCCACTGTACATATTGGTCGCACCAATCAGTGTATTGATAACGGGATCATTTGGCATATTATCAATTATACCAGTAAGCGTGTTAAATAGAGGGTCTGTATTTAGAACTGATACTCCAGTCGGAGGAAACACATTGTAAATCATCAAGTTATGTAGACCACCATATATTTTCTCAACGGCTTTTACACCGGTTTTCAAGTCACTAAAGTAGGATAAGAACCCGGAATTTAGAGCGCCGGCACTAATACCAGTATACAAGTCGTATTGCTTGGAATCAGTCTCCAAGATACGTTTCAAAATGCCGATCTCAACGGCGCCGAATGAGCCACCACCGGAAAAGGATAGCTGATTAAACTTATCACTACTCTTCAAATTAGGTCTAAAATCACGACCTAAAGACAAAACCGTGGCAAACGACGAAAGTAATAAGAACATTAATAACATTTGTGTCATCATTTCTGTAATATTATAATATAGATTTAAATAAATTTATTATAATATTTTAATTTTCAATTTTATTTGCTAGTTCTTTTTCTAGTTTTAATTGATTTAATTGTTCCCTTTCTTGTATTTCTAAAAGCTCTTGTTTTAGACAATGATTTCTTAGCAAAAGCAATTATTTCTGCCTTCTTCTTCAATATCAAGTCAATAATATTACGATAAAAGTCACGGAACTCTTTGCGCCGTTTCCCCAGTTCTTCAATATCAAACCACTGTATTTGCGTCTTTTCAAAGATTTTGGTATCGCGAATGACCGCAGGATCTAAGCGCTTCTGTAAGAAACGCTGATTATTGTTGTAATAAAACGGCAACTTCTCATCATAAGCCATTGGAAAAATGTGGCACCTATATGTACTGTAGCCCTTACTCAAATAATCAACATTTACAGTACCATACTTTTTCAAAAGCTTGCGAATATCGTCAGACGAACCAATGAAGCCAGTTAGCTCCTCTCCGCCTTCTCTAACCGCGGTCTCCATAAAGGTCTCGCTCTTATCAGTTCCGCCGCCGAAATCAGACCAACCCGGGTTAGAATCAATATCTCTCTCTTTTCCAAATAGCAAAAAAACCTTTCCATTATGTACAGTTACAGGTAATACACTGGCACCCATATAATGTAAGCAAATATTATTTTATTATAATATTTATGTTTTCAAACCAAATAATTAGCAAACGAACTAACAAAACATTTAACAAAGTAAAAATATCAGATTAATATATATGTTAAATATTTATTATTATGTATTCCTATTATTTTTAATATCAATTATTGTTATTATCGCTGTTTGGAATAGTAATATACATCAAAATGCCAAATATAAATCACTGTTAAATTTACTAACAGCATTGTCCATTTTGTTTTCTAGTTTTGCGATTGTAGTACAAGTATACACATTTAACGCAAGTCAAAAAGATTCTCAAATACAAATTTATGAGCAAATGTTTGATGACTTATTTGAATCCATTACAACCTATTTTGAAACCAATCCTAAAATGAATTATTATTATGATCAAATGTTCAGGCCATTGAATTACAAACAAGCACCAGTTGGACAACGTCTTTATACAGAAGAACAGCAGGTAACAACTTCTATATTACAAAAAATAGCATCCATCGTCTATTTTCTAGAAACTGACAAAACATTGAGTCAAAACGACGCTGATGTAATTGAAGAAAAAATGGATAAATTTATTGGTAATATGGTTGATTCGCCAATATTTATTGAAAATTACAATAATGTAAAGGCTAATTTTGTTTCTACACAACTAGGAAAATATATGAAACAGCATTTCAAACTTTAACAAATGATAGTTAATTATTTTAATTATATATAATTATTATATATGAGTAAAAACAAAACAAAAAGACATAGACATAAGAAACATAAAACTCGTAATAAAACTAGAACAAAGATCAAATCTCATAATAAAACCAAGACGAAAACTAGAAAAATAACAAGAAGTCTAAATATAAGACAAGATATCTTACTTCTTCCCAATCTGACACCCAAAAATATAGATGAATTAAGCCAGGAGATTGATGATGAAACAACTAACAAACAGTTAAAAATGATAGATCCTGCTAGTTCCTATAGTCCGTCTGTAAACAAAGAGCTAGTCTTATTAGAGTCTGTTCAAAGGAAAGATGTCCACAATTGTAATAATAGCAAGGCATTTTTACTAGAAGAGCCCCTCCAAATAGGAATTCCTGGCTTTATATACGGCAAATATTGCCACGACTACGATTCACCGGAAGCCAAAAAGTTCCTATTGAAGAATTTAGCAGCCAACAAGCACGTCAATCCTAGCAAAATTGTTCCACCAATTCAGTCACTAGCCAATTGCTGGTTTAATACAATGTTTGTGACCCTTTTTGTTAGTGATAAAGGTCGCAAGTTCTTCCACTTTTTCCGACAGCTAATGATTGAGGGCAAGCAATCCAATGGTCAAGTCATTACTGATGACAAGTTGAAAAACGGTTTCGCTCTTCTTAATTATGCGATTGACGCCTGTCTAACTGGCAGCAAATATGCTTACACACTCAATACAAACGCGGTGATTCATCAGATATATGCCGCTATACCTCCGGATTATAAGTCCGGATTACCGTATATCAAAGACATTAACGAGGCGGGCAACCCAATACGATACTATATGAGCTTGTTAAACTACCTGAATAACAAGGCGCTACAAATGATCTATGTTTCAAATGCAAATTCAAAATGGAAGGAACAAGTATTAGAACAAGCATTAAATCTACCACACGTGATCATTATTGAGTTCTTTAACGACAATTCGGATACAAAGGATAAAGTGATAAATAAAGCAATCAGTTTTGACCTAAATGGGCACACATATGCGCTAGATAGCGCGGTAATCAGGGATACAAGTAAGCAGCATTTTTGCGCTACTTTAACGTGTGAGAAGAAGGAAATGGCGTATGATGGTATGAGTTTTCACAGGCTAGTTAAAATGGACTGGAAAAAGCATATCAACTCGGACTTCAAATGGCAATTCTTGGGTTCCACAGATAACAATAAGAGGAACTTAACGTGGAATTTTACGAATGCTTATCAGTTGTTAGTTTATTATCGGATACAGTAATCCCTTGTGGTTCTTTATTTTGAGTAAATAATCCAAAGATACTGTATCCAATAAGATCCATATAGGTTACAAATACAATGGTAAAAAGTAAAAACAGAATGAGTAAATAAAACGTATAGTTCATACTATATATTATTCTAATAATATATAATATATAAAGTATATAATGGCAACAAAAAGAAGACATACTAACAATTTCAAGAAGAAAAGAAAAGGTAAAAGGACAATAAAGAATATGAAAGGTGGCGTATCAAAACCTGTGTGTAAAGATTTATCACAATTAGGTGACAAAAATATATTCAACATCTTTAAGTCGTCCATCCAGCTGCCCAAAATTATGAGTCGTTAATTATCCAATTCTAGTATAAGTAATTGTACTATTATTTGCTAATGACCCAGCAACCGTAATTCCTACCAAATATATTATTGTACTTGATTGTAATACAAATACTGATGTTATATGAGTTGCCCAATTAGTAGCATTATCCAAATAATTTGTTATTAATCTTGTGGAATCTAATGATAGGCCTCCCGGAGCCGCCGTTAATGATATCTGATAGGCACTAGTACCAGCAATAGTAGTAGTAGGACTAAACTGACCTTCTACAAGCCAAACACCTTTTGGTATCGTAACTGTTACTAAGTTTTGTAGTGAATTAGTTAGTGTACTTGAAACTGTAGTTATCATACTATATCCTAATTGTGTAGGTGTCATTGTTGCTTGATTATAATTATTTTGTTGTATTAATACATCCCCATTTAAATAACTAGTACCGTCTACAAATAATGAATATAATGATGGATCTAAGAAATATAATAAAACTACACCACTGCCACCAGGACGCCCAGAAGAAACAAAATTTGGTGGAGTACTTGATGCTGAACCACCACCACCACCACCACCACTATTAGTAATTCCAGGGTCCCCTTGAAAAGCTCCACCAACATCTAAGCCACCGTCACCGCCACCATAATTTCCTCCTGCTACATATGGAGGAGCAGAACCCGGATCATTAGCGCCACCACCACCACCACCAGAAAAATATATACCACTAGACCCGTCAGCAAATGTAATAGAAGAAGCATTACCCCCTAGACCAGAAGGTATACCAGGGGGGGCAGGATAAGTGTATGTACCCCCATAACCACTACCAGTTGTTGCTGTGCCACCAGAACCATTACCCAAAGCACTGCCGTTTTGTCCATTTGCTCCCGGGGAAGCAGTATGTACATCAAATGCTGAACTGTTACCACCTGAACCAACAGTTACTGAATAACTTCCGCTATTTATTGTTGTTATACCAGTAATTATTTCACCGCCTGCGCCACCACCACCACTACTAATTATTAAAGGACTAGTTTGTCTATACCCATCACCGCCTGCGCCACCGCCGCCAACAACAACATAATTAATAGTTAAAGGAATGTTTCCAGTATAATTAAATGTTCCGTTACCAGTAAATTGATAATAAATATATCCATTACTTGTTCCTGTATATGGATTACTAGTTGTACCAGTTGCTCCAGTAGCACTTATATTATAAGTTGGTCCAGTTGGTCCAATAATTACAGTTCCAGTGTTTGTGTTTATAAGGTTATTTGATGCGTCTAATGACCAATAAGGATCTACGGTCCCCGTTGGCCCCGTAACACCTATTGGTCCAATATCACCAGTTGGACCTATATCTCCTGTAGCACCAGTCGGACCTATATCTCCTGTAGCACCTGAAATTCCAGGTGTACCTGCTAATCCAGTAGCCCCAGTAGACCCCGTATCACCCGTTACTCCATTATTAGGACCTGTTGGCCCCGTCGGACCACCACTAGCATCCAAAGTATAATTCACTACATTAGACCCGACCCCATCATTGAAAACCTGGACCGGATATGTCCCTGCTACAATGGATGTAGGTACATAAAATTCTAATTGTTGCGTAGAAATAAAATATGTAGTAGGAAAAAACGTGCCAAATTTGACAACGGAAAATGGCCTGTAATTGGTTCCAAAAACGGATAATAAAATAGTAGCACCTGCGGGGCTATAATACCCCGATAAACTAGTAATTGTCGGATTACTGGGTCCAGGCGGTATCCAGCCCTTACATGATGGTACATTGAATTGTAAATAAGACATTATATATTATATTTATACAAATAATATAATCTATAAATCGTAACGAATTTATTGACAATGTAGAGGAATAGCGCCTAAAAGAATTATTACAAAGGTCCATCATCATCTGGTCGTCTCTTGATATTACCAATAAGGTTCTTTGTCGCAACATAATAGAGTAAATAGCCAAACCCAACTCCAATAAATAGACCTACTACAACCTGTTTAATAGAATGATTTTCGTATAAATACTTCTGATACATAGTTATCAATGTTAAAACAGCATAAATACCTGTAATAAAGGGATCATTCAATACTAGCGCTGTAAATACCAATAAAAATCCACAAGATTGAGCATTACCGGATGGCATCCCATATATATCAAATGAAAAATGTTTACTATGTGTAATTCCTAATTGTAATAATTGCCAATCATTAGTAGGTCGCGGTTCCTTGAATATGTATTTCAACAAAATATTTAAAATAACACATAAAATATAACCAAAAATTAAATAACTCATATATTTGCGCTTATTTCGGAACAATATGATAGATATCATTATCATTAAACCAGGTGCTGAAAATCCTATTAACTCAAAAATAGTACGTATAGTAAATGGATTGTTCTGTATATTAAATGTGTCAATTGGTTTTAAGCCAACAATCTTATCCATTATATAACAAAATTTGTCCATAATATACTTAATATTGATATAATAATTCAGCAAGCATCGTAAAACACCATTCAGCACCGTGTAAATCCACCGTGTATCCGCGATCATCAACCAATCTGACTCGCATTCTCTCAATATTCACCGGTCCAAAATAGACACGTTTGTTGTCTTGCATTGAACCACCGAACTCCACATACAAGTCACCCGTGTTCATACCACCCTTTTTAATTGGTATTAAAGCAAATGTGTCCGTGTTTGTCGGTGCCTTACCTCTAAAGGTTGTATTTTGTTCCCTGTTTTTCATAATTTCATTAATTGTATATAGTTGCGCATTTGTTAGTGTACGAGGCGCCGATGGCAGCAAAACTGGTCGTTGTCCTGTACCCGTATCTAGTTTATCCATTAACCCAAATATATCCGCTTCACCAGTCGTCGCATTACTAAGAGCATTTACAATCGGATTAGGTAAATTTGGCACACAAATATAAGGCTGACTCGTATTATAATAAGAAGGCTTTGCCAGCTTTTTAGACGTCTCTGTAATTGTAATTAGACCATTATTAATGTGATTCTGATTGTAATCATCCAATACTAAGATGAAATACTTGGGACCATATAAGTCAATAACAGCAACCGCTGTGTTTCCAGGCGCTGTGAAAATAGGAACAACTGGCAGTCGGAAGCCCATTAACCAGCCAAGTGTGCCATTAATAGTATTCGCCTTATTTTCGCATTTATAGGAACAAATGCGTTGTCCATTAAAGTCAAAAAATACAAAATAAGGATTTACATTAATATCAAATGCTCCAAGAGCAGCTTCATCAATGCCATTAATAGGAATAGAACCATCATCAGGATCATTATATTGCCATCCGTTCAAATTAATAGTTACCTTTGCGTTACTTGGATTAATAGATATTAATGGAAGAAGATTTGTAGGAAGAGGAGATATAGGATAATTTATACCAGCGTCATCAATTGCCGCAATAAACTCAGTCTGAAATGACGTGGTGTTGTAGTTACCCGGTGTTAATGACACTTTTACTTCATATTCAATGCCATTATAAGGAATAATAATCCAGAAGCACGTGTTACCATATTGTGTGTCAATTACATACCACGTATACGGGATTTGTACTGAATACATACGTATAGAAAGTGTATTTGTCAGTGGATCAGACAAATCCAGCGTATAATCAGTCGCCGATTTGTCGGCTGCTTGTCTAAATTGACTGTCTAAATTTACAAAACGTGATGTAATATTCTCTAGATTTGGATTCAAAACGTCTTGAGCAACGGGTAAATTGAAATTATTGTTAACACCCAACTGTTCTCTGTTCATAGGCACTTGACCATTATCAAAAATATCAATTTTCTGCTTGCGTTCAGTAATCTTGTCTTTTTGAACTGGATTGTTCTTTTGCGGAAGGGCTTCATTTTGCCACCATTCTACAGATTGGCTTGTGTCAGGTTGATATTCCAGATCCTCTGGATCACCTCCAGCGTCTAAGTCATCCATATATTGGACTAATTTGTCCTGTATATCAGTAAAAAAAGAGATCATACCTTCGTTGCCTTCATTGGTAAAACGGTTAATTAGTTCGTTTGTTTTGTCAATAATATCAGTTTTAGTTGGGTCATCGTCTAGTTCCAGAATTGCTATCAATTCGGAAATAGTATAATTATCAACATTTAAATCAGCAGACATATAATAATTAATGTTATTTTTCTATAATGTTTTACCAAAATAATATTTTTCCTCTTATAAATCGTATAAAATCTTGAGTCTTAATGTAATTGAAAAATCTAGTCCATTTAAGTCAACAACAGTGCCATATTGGTCTAAAAGTCTAATATTCATTTTCTGTAAATGAATAGGACCAAAATATTCTCTAGGAGAACCTATTACATATTTTCCATCGTACACAATTGTATTATATGAAGTATAATTTGTACTATTTGTATAACAAATTTTAGAAATAATATTGCTATCTAAAAAACTATTTGAAAATAGTCCAATTACCTGAGTTGCGGCATATTGTACGTTAAAATCGTTAATTTCTAAATACAAATAATTAGCCGGAGTATTATTGTAAATAGATTCAGTGGTATATGTTAGTTGATTTGTATAAGATTGTTGTCTAAAACCTAGCGTCCATCCCATTGTTTTACTAATTTGTTTATTTGTTCCTGGATAAACAGTATACATTTCAAAAATATATGTAGAATTAGAAATTGTTATTCTATTAGTGGTTGGATTTAAAGATACCGTAAACCGATTTCCTGTGCCTAATTGACTATTTATTTCAGTTTCAAGCGTTGAAATCAGGTCAGGTGCTTCTATAATTTTGTAATTACCAGGAGGTAAAGTTACTAATCCTTGTACTGGATTAAAAGGATCAGGCCCACTATATTCTTTAAAATAGATGGTATTTGAAGCGTTCCTTTCTGAGAAAAGAAAAATACTTTGAGGTATTTCAATTGAAATCACCTCCATAGATGTAATATTTTTAAATGTATATGGTAAATTGTAAATACAATCGGTTGCCGATGTGCTGCTCGTATCACGAAACAGTGAATTAATACAAAAAGTAGTTTCTGTTGTTTTCTTTTTCAATGTTGTAACTGTTCCCTTCGCGATTTCAGTGGCAAATACTTGTTGAACATTATTAGATGTCTTCTTGGATTTGGTATTATCTATTACATAGGTAGAACCAGCTGAAATAATAGTGTTTTTAGGGGTTTTTGGGTTAAGATCATCAATGTCATTCAGTTTATTACCACTATCATTGTCATTTACTAGTCTGTCGTCAACTTCTCCAATAAAATGTGTTAGTTTGTTTTTGAATGAAGTGTCGGAAAGGTTGTTTATCTTCTTTGTAAAATTGGCTATTTGGGTATTTATGTCGTCGTTAGTATAACCACGTTTCAAATTCAAAAAGTTTTCTAAATCAGTTATGGAATAATTATTTATATTAAAATCAAATGTATTAGCGTTCATATTATTATGAAATAATATAAACTACCTTATTTAACTGAAATTATGCGTCTTCTAGGCTCTTTAAGTTGTTTTCCAATATATTATTTTTGCCACAATTGGACTTAAAGGCGCCAATAAATGCTAGCCGTATTTTGCTCTTCATCTTCTCCAGTGTGTAATCCCAATTAGTAAAGAGCTGCTTCGTCAAAATAGAGATACCCGACTGCCGTTTCAAATGCGACTTGCCCTTGAATAATACTAAATCGCATATTTCCACTAATTCTGCGTCAAATGCTTCTAATTTCTCGCGACTTAACCAATATTCGCCACGATAAATGAAGCGATTATAATCCGTATTTTCATAAATATTGTACCGCTTATCGGCGACAAGTGTGTTACGAATGAGCCCGATACCTTCAATACGGTTCTCATCATTGTTCATCTCAATTACGAAGAGGATTGACCCCGGATCATACTTGCTTTGAACTTTAATATTGGCCCCATAAATAACAGGCATATCATTTTTTTTTCTATAGTCGCGATTTGCTTGATATGTCTCATTGTTAAAACGTGTTGATGCTATGTAAAACATATAATTTGTTATTCTTGTTTGTTAGTTATAATTATTTATTACCTTTAAAAACAAAAATCAATTTTATTTTGCTAAAAATCGTCGCATCTCGTCTTCTAAAACCTGGTATCTAGGGTTGTCCAACGATTTTGTAAATAGAGACCAAGGTGTACAAGATTGAAGTGCTTCAAGACCCTGTTCGCAAAACAGATTCAATAGTGCTGGACTGAACCCCGACATCATAGACGCATTCTGTTGTAAAGATAGCGCGGGAAACCCGCTAGTAGAACGCAGGTTCCAAAAGAGAATATGCGGCGCCTTGAATGGCTTGCCCCATAGTTTGTTACCTTCTTCCGCATATCGCTTCTCAATCTTATCCATCATTGTATCCATTTTTCCACTAGTATTGTCGTGCGCATCATCTATTTGCATATCCGAGAAGATCGCCAACACCATATCTTCAACATCTTCCGGTTTCAACTTGTTTGCGACAATAGCATCCAAAATCATATCTAACGCAGCATAAAAATTGGTATTCATTCCCCAATTAGAATCGTGTCTAATTACATCAACCATTTCTACAAAATTATCGCACTTTTCTACATTAATCCACGCAGGGCTGGCGCTAAAAGTGAGAACACGTTTGCCAAGCATTGATTTCTCAGCAATACGGATACCAAGAGCAATCGCGGCATTCATTGGGTCACCATCCATTGATCCTGAAACGTCAACCATCGCAATCATCTTGCCAAGAGCACCCGTTTGTAGCGAGTTATTCGTCCATTGTGCGTTCAGAATCTGCGCCTCAGGACCATTCTTCTTATTGTAAGTAATAATATTCAGTGCTTCTTTGGTGAAATCATTCAGACCAATTCGCTTACCCTTGATTGCAACCTCATTTCTGGCTGCCTTACCAGCATACTCTAAAAACGTCTCGCCACACTTAATGCGGTCATCTAAATCAGACCGTTGTTCACCATTCTTCTTCAGATTCAAGAATGCCTGCTTCTGCTTGTGCATTGTAATAGAAGTCTGCTTCTCCGGCACAAGATTGGCCCATTGATTAGCACATTGCTTGATTTGTGTCGTATCCAACTTCCTATTCAGACCAGAAATCACCTTGCGATAATCCATCTTTGCCTTTAGAAGCGCCTTGGTCTTTGCCTGAACTGTTTTTGCGGTTGATAAATAATTAGAGAAATAATCAGAAGCCATTAGTGAAAACATCTCGGCAAACTGCGACTTCTCACGCGGGACCCATTTACCAAGTAGTGACGGATTTTCCGCATCAACGTCTCGTCTAAGTTGTTCGTTCGCCAATTGGATTCCATAAGAGACAAGCGCATCGGGTCCCTTTGAATATTTGTAAAGATATTTAATGTCTTTCCAGGAACCGTAAGGATGAACATCAGGATTATCGTTTAAAACGAACTGCTTTAAAGCAAATTTTGCCAAATCCAAATCAAAAACTGCCCAAGTATTTAAAAGCATATATGATAATGAATATTCACCCTTGCCATCAATAATGTCACGAGTGTGGCCAACCATCTTATAAAGGAGCACCATATATTCAACATAAACCTCTTTTAAAATTAATCCATTCTTGTAGCCAGTTTGTAATTCAGTTATTAATCTAGCAGTTGGCCACGCTAATGAAGCATAATCTTTGGTCCTTGTTAATTGAAAACTCAACTGTAAAATGCGTTCACGAACATCATTAGACCAAGCGTGTTCCAAGTGTCCATTCTCGCCGATCTGATAAGAAGTATAGTTGTCAAGTGCTCCGATAATTGCTGCCATTTTGTCTTAATGATACTATAATATTATGAGATCTCTTTATATCGGTTACATTTTGTTCTTTTTTTGTTATTTACATAATCGTGTATATAGACTCTTTTCGTCATTTGTCTTTGTTTATTTACTATAATTTGGTTATTAACCAAATTATTACTCGGAGATGATTTGTCAATAAAAATAATAAATAAATTATTGATATCGTGAAATAATGATATTGATTTCTCAAAGACAATGGTGTCAATATTAGAAATAGATTTAAGATAATTACTACCAATATGCTTGTCTTTGGATCGTAAAAAAGTTTTTAAATGAATCGGTTCAAAATCAATATTATACTTTAATAAAGACAATAACGAATATTTCACTGAATTATGTATTGTATTGTGTTTAATGAGACCAACTAACTCTTCTCTAGACAATACACCGGGCTTATTAAATAAGTATTTATCTTTTGAAATGTTAATAATTTCGTTTTGGTTGTTAATATAGACATAATTAATGTATATAAATGTGAGATCTTCATTATAATAACTGTTGTAGTCCTTTTCAAGTGCTTCAAAATCATTTATCCACGTTGTATCTAGAACCGCAAAATCATAATCTAAATCTTCTTCATTTATTTCTTCATTATTTTCTGTATTCATTTATTGTATTATTATTCAATCATATAATACAATACATTTTTAAACTTAAATTAGTTACCTTTGTTATTAATTTATTTATTCGTATTCGTATTCCGAGTCTGAATCAGATTCTTCGTTATACTCATCATCGTCATCATCATTATTACCGTATGATGAATATGTGCCATATTTTTCTTGGTATGCTCCTTGACCGTGTCGTTCATCAAATTGTTGTCTATATTCTTCCCAACCCGCTGACATTCGCTCAATAGTCTTAAACATATTGTATTTCAAGTCATATTTTTCAAGATATCGTATTCTTTCATATTCTCTTTGTTCCTCTGTCAAAGGACCTTTAATTGTCTCTGTTTTGCCTGTCTGTTTGTTTTTTCTAAAACATACCCAACCAGGCGTCACTTTTACATATTCTTCTTCCTTGACCTCTACTACCACTTCCTTTTTAACAATTGCTGCCCATTTATTTACACTAGTTTCGGGTTTCTTTGGACAAGATGAAAGAAGTTCAGGAAAATCGTTCTCTTTAATAATAACAATTGGTTCAACCTTTTTTACAACAGTGGCTGATCTAAATGAATTACCTCTGTTACTTATACTATTAGTTACGCTTACCGCTTCCAAAATTGGTTCATCCTTCAAAGATTCAAATCTTGAATTGCCACGACTATTTAAAAATGAATTGGATCCTCTTTCCCTCCTTGTATTTGTATTTTCTTTTGGAGCACTAGGTTCATCTAATATACTAAACCTGCTATTATTATTACTACCATTTGTACTTGTACTACTGCTTGCGCTTATAAAACGATTTGATTTGTTCATTATATTCTTATTGATATATCCTTATAAAATATACGGGTTATACTATATATTGGTCAGTTTCTTTAAGTAGGTTTAATATATATATATTATTTCAGCCGATAATGTATATCCGTAAAAACACATTTAAAGACATTATCGTCTATATATTTGTCTCCTAACAGCAATAGAATATAGTACTGTATTATTTATAAAAAATAATAAAAAAAACCACGTTATATATATTTACAGGAGGCAGAATTTTTATGATTTTAATTTTAATTTTAATTTAAATGTTAATTAAAATTATTTAT
>Ga0315284_10001901_pt1 | contig 29840 bp, 20 predicted proteins | sample YL17G09_16_MG_FD_203696 | JGI IMG/M metagenome (GOLD analysis project Ga0315284, IMG submission 203696) | Sediment microbial communities from Yellowstone Lake, YNP, Wyoming, USA - YL17G09_16 | ecosystem: Environmental > Aquatic > Freshwater > Lake > Sediment | place: USA: Wyoming | collected...
ACAGCCATTCGACTGGAATTACGTTCCCAGCACCAGAGACCGTCATGACGACAATCCTGTGGAATTTCCCCGTCTCATGTATTATGCAGGAAAAAATCCGGGCTGGCCGCTCAAGATTCTCACAGCCGATTTCGAATATATCCAGAACATGATGGAATTCATGCGAACGGACAGGCGAGATATCTCTTCAATCAATGCTGACGACCTCTATCCAAACAACCCTGTTGTGACAAAGGGACTGGTACAGGTCACTATGGGAACTCCTCAATCCGTTTATAACGGCGGACTGCTCCGCGCGTGTGTGCGGTATTTCGATATCGACCGTGTCCGCCCCGGTCTGCCGCTCGATGTTTCAGCCCTTGTGGAGGGTCTTGAAGCGGACAGAACTGTTATACAGCTTGTTAATCTCAGCGCGGTGAATTCAAGGCGAATGATTGTTCAGGCGGGGGCTTTCGGGGAACATACATTTACTGAAGTCAGGTATCAGGAAGAGCCGGCGGACAGGAAAGGTCCGAGAAGCGCCATAACACGGAGTGTGCCAGTCAATGGCCGGTATTTCGCTGTTGAACTTCCGCCGGGGACGACCATCAGGCTGGATATCGGAACACAGCGGTTCGTCAATAAACCGTCGTACGCTTTCCCGTGGCAGTGATGTCGTGCGCGCCTGTTTCCCCTGATAATCTTGTTATCTTGCATGGGAAACATGTTTAACCTGAATTCACGAATGTAAGAATATTTTAATCAGGGTTCATCCGACTCCGGAGAGCACTGGAAACGATTCCTTCGTGGCACCCTTTCTCTGGTTCGTTCTTCGGGCAGGCAAAGAAAAAACATATATAATAGTGATGATAGTGAACGATCTCTGTGGGGGATAAAAAATGGGGGTTACCAGAAAAAAATATTTGAATCTTTCGTGGATACACTATATTTCTCAAATGATAAAAAAACATTAGGGTATTCAACAATAAGCCTGGTTATAACCTTTCACTATTGGTCAGTGCTCACAGGCACCGCGGGTTTGAAAATCGTTATGTACAACGATGTCAATGAAGGGAACATCAGATGAAACGACGTGACTTTGTTCGATCGGCTGGATTGGGAACTCTTGCGGCCGGAGCGGCCGGATGCGGTTCTCTCTTTCGGAAGCCGGTCACCATCAAGCCGAAAGTCCACGACTTCTCCGATGAGTTTCTCAAGGTGACCAAGCCAAAACCAAAGGGCACCATGGAGATGCGTGAGATCGGCACAACAGGCATCAAGGTCTCTTATTACACCTTTGGGTCTCACACGCCGAAAGAGCTTCACGCCTTTCCGGACTACCGGAAAAAAATGCTTCTCGACGCATACGAACTCGGCGTGAACATCTTCGATGTCTACCCGCCGGAATATGAAACGACGGGCGAGTACCTTCAGCCGATTAAGTACGATGTGGTGATTTCCATGTACGGAGGCAGGCGGACAGACCGTAATCTCACTGCCACACAGGAGCACGAGCGTGTTCTCCAGATATTCAAACGTGACTACATCGACATGATACGCCTCCATTCGTATAAACACGAGGCTGCGAACTGGGGCGACTGGGAGGAGCTTTTCAAACTCCGGGAAAAAGGGTATATCCGTGCGGTCGGTGTCCCGATTCATTACCCGGAGGAAATGGATGTCATTCTCGCCGACAAGATGCCGGTTGATTTCGTGCTTCTTCCCTATAACTTCTATCACAACATTCTCTATACCGGCAAGGTCCCCAACGATTTCGATCCCCTTGCCACCACCCTGCGTAAGAAAGGCCTGGGCGTCCTCACCATGAAGACATTCGCGAGCGAATGGTATGTTGCCCATCTCATGAAGGTGGCGGAGAACTTCATCGGACACCGTGACCTGAGCCTCGGCCAGGCCATGCTACGTTATGTCATCAACAGCGGACTCGAACCCGACACCATCATGGGCGGCATGTGGTGTATGAACGATGTCTACGACAACATTGCGGCATTCTTCAAGCCCGAAATGTCCGATGACGAACGTACGCTCCTCGACAATGTCAGGAAGTACGCCCGTCTCATCGAGGACGCCGCTCTTCCGGAACAGTACAGATTCCTGAAACTGTGGCGGCCTGATTCATTCGGCGATGAGGGATTTGCACGGGTGTGATTGAAGTAAAGGAAGTATTGTATACTTTCACTGCTCACATAACGGCATATAGCCCGGTTCATTCATTAATGAGAGTAAACTCGTATGGAACTTATTGTTTTTCATATAAAACTCATCCCCGGCCCATTCTTGTGCCCGCAAGAGAACGGGAGCGCGAGCCCGGACAACTTTCCCCCTTCACACCTGTCATCCCCCGCTTTCGTGAACGGGGGAGGGGGATCAAGGGGGTGAGTGATCTTACACTGTAGAAAATCCAAAAGTTAATGAATAATTCGGGCTAATAGTCCCGGTTTTTTTGTTGCTCGCGACTGATGCCCCCTCTCAGAATGTTTATGACTTACAAAAAATAGCCGATCAGGACTGTCCCCCACCACGTTTTATTTTTTTATAACGTATTGTTTCATCGAAAACAAAAAAGACTTGACAAAAACTACTCCTGTTATTTAATAACCACAGTAAAGAACATGCATATCGGTCATGATTGGTCTGATAAATGGTTTTCCGCCAACGAGAAAACTGTTGGTTCATAGATTTCTCTATAAAGAATGCTGTCTTTCATGAAAAGGTCGTATTTCATGGAACGGTACCTTGTCAGATGTCTTACTGCCGCCATATTGTCTGTATACGCCTTCCCGCAATGTTCATCTGCACAGACTGTTGAGGAATTGTGGAAACTGACTGAAGACGACTGGTTACGGATGTCGACACAGGAACGGTTGGATGCCCTGAACGTTTCTAACAATCACGCCGGCAACCAGACATTTGTCGGGAGATTCGGCCGGTATTACAACATGTACCGCAGGTGGGGTTATGACTACTATGAGATGGAGGACCGGTACGAGAATTTAGCGTTCAGGGGTTTTGAGAACTACAACATCGTTGAAGACCGCCGCCAGCGATGGTATTATAACCAGTTCGGCGACCGACTGACAAAGATGACCAGTAACGCCCAGATCTGGTACGAACGTATCAGCGACGACGGGAGTTCGTCAGCTTCCGGACCTTCGGGGTACATAAACGCCATGACTCCCCAGCGTGGCGGGACTTACGGGATCGACGGCATATGGGTTGCCCGTGAATCTACAGACGACTGGGCAATATCGGTGATCGGGGCCGGTTCGCTCCGAACCATATTGACCCCCCTGACTCTCAGCATGCCGAACATGGAAGGTATGAAGATCGATTTCCAGTCGGCGAATAACCAGGCGACTTATGTCAGTTCCACGCTGACCGGAGTTCAAAATTACGTGATGTTGCTCCGCGGCGGTCAGTTCAGGCGGAAATTCGGCGTGCTCAATGTCGGTGTATCATACGCCAATATGTACGGCGCCGAGCAAAGCCGTGAAAAAGGAAACCACCTTCAGGGCACGGTCATGGATTACACCCCCACACCGATATATTTTGCGCTCAGGATATTGGACGATTCTCCCCAGGACGGCGACGGCCCTATTATACAGGGCATATCGCTCAGGATAAATGGCCGTGAACGACCCGATATCAGGCCGCTCGTCTTACTCGATGACCTGAGCCGTGACAAGGTCAGCGCGGTGAACAGCAAATCACAACAGGACTATTACGAACCGGGCTCGACGACGGCGGCGGCTCCTTTCGAGCACATGACCGTGTTCGAACAGTTGCCGAAGTACCTCGATTATCTGTACATGAATGACTATGTACGCGGGTGGAACACCAAGATACTCACCGAGAATTTCAATATCGAAGCCGGTAAAAAATATTACCGGGTGATCGATCCGGACGGTGCACCCTTACAGGTCAATGGTAACGAGTATGTTGTGTACCTCTTCGACCTTGGCAGCATCACCGAAAAGGTCGATCGTGTCCAGGCGGTGGTCACTGTCGCTAATGATTACCGGATACAGGTGTCCCAGATTTATACGAAGAATACCGAAGGAGGCCATGATTCAAAAGGCGAGAACATGAGTTTCTATAAGGCCGAATACTGGAGAACAGCTGCCCAGGCGGATGGAAATGTGAAAGACGGCTCGAATCTCAGAACCATCGCTGTAGATTTCGGGTATGAAGTTGGCAATTCGATATATGGTTTTGATGCCCAGTTCAACTACCTGGGATTTAAAGTCAGAGGGGAATATGTGACCAATTATCATCGGTACATGTTCTCCGACGGCGTGCCGGGAACGGGATTTCCGCCCTACGATCCGACAGATCTGAATCCTCGGATGGGACATCACTCTTCGCAGAAAGACAACGCCTATTACCTGACCGTTCAGAAAGAAAGCATGCGGTACGGATTTTCCGGAGAGATTTTCAAGATGGGGAAATTCTATCGGCCGTATATGAATACCTTTATGACTACCGAACTTTCCGGAACGGGCCTGAACTGCCGTAACGATGTCATCAGGATGTCCCTGATCGAAGACAACGATGACAGCGACCAGTATCCCGACCAGACCTACCGGACGAGAGTCATGGGTGTATCAATGCAGACGCTTGTCGACCCGGATGGCGTGTTTCCGGGCAATGACCTTGATCATGACAGCTACCCCGACAACGAAAAGAATTTCAACGGGATACCCGACTACGACGAGCCGTTCCTGATGTTCAACATCGATCCCGACGAGTTTGTGTTCGGCGACGATTTCAATAACAACACCATTCCCGATTTCCGTGAAGATGATCTCAAGTACGATACACCCTACGATCTCGACCGCAGGGGGCATCATCTCCGTTTCCGTGTCTCCCCGCAGAGCAGCATGAACGTAACCCTCGGTACTCTTCGCACCCGTGGAATCGGTCAGGATACACGAAGCGACGATGATTACATAAAGGTCGATTTCAATTATAACGTTTTCATGATCGGGAATGTCTTCGCCGAATACCGATACCATGAAATTCAGGACAACGTTCAGGATTCATTTGTCGTCTATTCAACCGAGCCAAGCTACCTAAGAGGACTCAGCACGATGCTCAACCGGCATGAACCGGGATTTTATTACGATGAACGTGAATATAGAAATTCCCGGGTCAACAAGTTCTTCCTTGAATCCAGAATCAAGGCGATCCCCTCAATAACCCTCGAAAACCATGTGAAATATGAACACAACCAACAAGTTGAGGGAATCCTCTATGACAATACATACCAGCCCGAAGATGTTGTCAGCATTTTTGCCATGGTCAGCAAGATAGCCTACACAAAAAAGTGGGGAAACCTGACGTTCACACCGGGTATTAAATTCCGCCTCTACAAAAAGGACCGAAGCGAGTCGCTCAACCCTCTTGAGCACTATCTCCTTCACATTCCGCTTGTGATGTTCCAGTATGATGTTTCACGTCAGACGCGCGTGTCCCTGGGCCTTCAGGGATTCAGGGGATACGAAATGCTCTACAGGGACTATATTCAACCTCATAACAACTATAAGAAAGTGAACTATATTCTTCAGATCGAAAACAGGACGGATTATTTCGGTTTTGATATCTGGGGTGGTTTCGGGTTCAAGCTCGAGGAGATTTCATTCGAAAGAGCCTACCGTAAGTTCGAGGAATACAAAATGTCCTCGTTTTTTGCACAATTCTGGTGCGGATATTAAAAAAAGACATATATTATTATGAGGGATTGTACGGAAACGATATATCCGACGGGTGATGAAAATGAAAAGCGAACATTATAAAGGAAGGTTCAGCGGCGTTTCGGACGCCATCGATATTGAAAAGCTCGAGCGCGAGACCCAGAAAATCCTGTATCTGGGGCTCGTTGTTGCGGTTGCTTTTCACGCGGCCCTCGGCTCGTATTTCATGTTCAAGCGCACCGAGGTCAAAGTGGTCAAGCCACCGACCATGGAACTTGTCATTCGTCGGCCCCGGATGACCAAACCGTTCGAGTTCAGGAAAAAACGCATCAAACAGCGTGAATACAAGAAAAAAGAGATCGTACAGCGCAAGCCTTCTGCCGAAATAAGGACGAAATCCGTCCAACAGTCCATCATCGGAACCGTAGCGTCATATAATCTTGAAACCACTATGGATATCGGGAGCGTGGATGTGTTTGTCACCGAAGACATCAGTCTGGAGATGACCGCGACCCGTGAGCCTGAAAAACTGATATCCATGAAAGAAGAAATGATTTCACTCGATGACCTCGACACCGGGCAGTACAAGGCGATGGTCATTCAGGACCCGAACGACAAACAGAGCATCAAGGGTTTCATCTATATCGCAACACTCTGGGGAGCACAACTTGAACCCTCGTACAAACGCGCTGTCATCCATCTTTCCGATGCTGTCAACCGTTATACCAACATCAGATCGAAAATTGACAAGCACCTCTTTATCGATTCCCGGAAACTGTTCGACACCCCGTTCGTTTTTCTCTGCGCCGAAAAGATGTTCGAACTTACCAAGATCGAAGCCGATAACTTCGGTAATTACCTCCGGAAAGGGGGATTTGCCGTTCTGGACAACGGGACGCCAAATTATGATTTCGGCGCGGCGGAGGCTTCGCTGAGACGAATGTTACGCGACTCGCTGGGAAATGATGCGAAGTTCCTTCCGATTCCGGAAAATCACCCGATATTCCACTGTTTTTTCGATTTCGACGACGGTCCTCCCCAGGGTGCGGAAATCAAGAAGACAAATGTGACGACGATCGAAGAGCCTCATGAAACACCGAACCGGACGGTGATGTATAAACCGGTTCTCTACCTCGAGGGAATCACCCTCGATGACCGGCTCGTTGCCATCTATTCGAACAAGGGGTACGGCCTCAGATGGGCTGAAACGAGCGAAAACGAACCCCAGCTGAGATTGGGCGTCAACATGGTTGTTTTCGCGCTTACCCAGGAAGGCAGTATCGCCCAGCAGAAGATGGATTTCTTCTCGTCCGTACAGTGATGCCGGAAAAATTTACCGATGCTCAATCGAAGTGCATGTTCACGATGGGGAACATTTTTCGGTAGCGCGGATTGTCGCGAACGTAATTGATAAGACCGATCTGTATGCCGCGCAGTTCATGTGCATAATTGACGATGCCCAGTGATACACCCGTCTGCACGCCCCGAACGCAGTTAAAAGCGCTTGCGGCAAATCCGTTCAGGCTGCCGTTTTCCTCGACTCTGACAGTGCCGAGCGCCATGCAGACACCGGTGATCGTATCACCGGCGCCGATGCCGAGACCACCGATTGATAATCCCTTGATATCATCGCCTGCACCGACTCCCAGCGCACCGACTGTCAACCCGGTCACACTGTCTCCGGCTCCTGCCCCAAGACCTCCGAATGTAATACCGGTTATGCTTCCGCCGGCTCCCGCGCCGATTCCGGCACATGTTATGCCCCTGATATTTTCGCCGGCCCCCGCGACCACAAGACCGATCGTCACTCCCGTTATGCTGTCTCCCGCACCTGCACCGAGACCACCGAATGTAAAACCGGTAATGTTATCACCCGCTCCCGCGCCGAGACCACCGATAGTAATGCCTTTTATACTGTCGCCAGCCCCTGCGCCGAGACCTCCAATCACAAGTCCTGCGGCTCTCCCTTCCGATCCTGCGCCGAGAAGGCCGAATGAGATGCCTTTCAGCTCATGATCCGCTTTGACGCGGACTACCCCGATCTGGATGCCGTTGAGATTACCACCCTCAGGACCGTATAACCCGAGAGATGCACCGGTTATCGACGCCTCACCGTTATTGTACCCGGGAAGGAATGTCAGGTTGACTCCGTTGACGGTTTCCACATCATGGTCGCTGATATTGATGCGCAATCCATTGAATTTTTTTGAGTTGCCGATACTAACACCACAATTGCTTTTCCCGATAGTAAAATCCCGGGCGTATGCAGGAGCGCCGTCGGGGACCATGAAGAACAGTGAGGCTGATATGCACACAAATATTTCCAGAAACCTGTTCGTGTTAATCAGTTGCATGTTAGAAACCTTTCAATAAAATAAATCTGGTTGTTATTTGAATTTCTGACCTGTGTTGATCTCTCATTTCACTTCTTCTTTCGACGTGATGAATACCCGGATTATTTCATAGTATTTCTGCCGCGGGACATACCACATTTCCGGAAAATAACGGGCATCGATGTCACAGATGAAGGTTATCATGGTTATACCCGGTCGTTCGATATGAGCCAGAACTCTTTACTTCCCTTTCCTGACATAGATATTACCTTCGATCGTCTGAAGGTTAATCTCCGAGCCGCCGCCATTGATGTGTGCGGTAACGGAATTCGGGAACAAATTGATGAATCCAATATTGAAACTGCCCGTGGAATGTTCCTGTTTGTCCTCTTTCCGACCGGACTCATGGTAGAAATCCATGTTAAAATCGCTGTAAATATCGCCGTCGATCGTCTTCATGACCAGATCCGCACGGGTACCAGAAGGCAGGGTTACATCGATATCCCCTTCGATAGAGCTGAAATACAAAGGTTTCGTGTGGCCGCCGTTCTTGAAGGTAATGGTCATATCTCCCTCGATTGTATGGGCGGTGATGTCACCAGAGACATCAGTAAGGATGATATTGCCTTCAATGGTGTTCAGATCCATATCGCCCGATATGTTGGTAACGTTGATTTTTCCCTCAAGTAATCCGGTAACGGGTATTTGCATGTCCGGGACAAATGGAATGCCTTTAAATTCTATCACACCTGTATGCGAAACGGTAGCCTTTCCCCCACCCATGTCGGCGGAGCCTATTCCCTGCGCGGGACTTCCGGTGCCGATAACAAGCGATGTTTTGAAAGGTACTTTTACATTCACATCGATTTTATCAGTCAACGGCCGGCTGATGACAAGCGCGTTGTCCTCACTGACTGATTCGATATGAAACTGGCCGCCGGTGATTCGTTTAAGGCCCTTTGCTTTTTCATCGTTTTCAGATGTTTGTACAGTTTTTCCTTCTGATTTTGTTGTTACAACGACTTCACTGCCGTTGTATCCGGTAACAGTGACATCACCGCTGCCGAGAATTTTCACCGTGCCCGGTTTATCAGGATTGGCAAAGGTATAGTTCGTGGTTTCGGTTTGTGTCGTCTCGCCCCGGACATTCATCGTGCAGAGGAAGATGAGCGAGACAATGCCGAATACGCGGATATACGATTTCATGGGAGGTTCTCCTTTACAATAACTGCTGGATGCCCCAGCGTGCGTGTTTTTTCACCGTTTCGTTGGTTGCGGTATCGAGACTGAGCGCCCGCATGACCTCGACCGCACGGGTTTCGCGAAGCCCTGCAAGCAGATCGATCAGCGCTATCTGAACAAGCGGCGATGTTTCCCGTGAGAGCGAGGCGACCAGCTCCGCCCTGATCCAGGGGAGGTCGCTCATGCCACTGAGAGCCCCCACCGCGGCAAGGCGGACATTGACATTGGAATCCGAATTCAGTTTCAGGAGGAGCAGCGACAGCACCTCGTCACCCGGCTCCTTTAACTGGCGCGAGAGGGCGATTCCCTTAAGACGTTCGATTGCGGAGGACTGGTTGAGAAGCGAGGCGGTCACCATGCCGTGAAGCTCCGTAACCTCCTTCCTCAGTTCCGCAACGTCACGCCGCGGTGTGGCGGATCGTTCGATGCCCATCCCTGCGGCGACACCGAGAATCAGGCATGCCGCAGCAAGTACCGGCCGTGAAACCGCCAGAAGCCTGATGAACGGATTGCTCATCCCTGAGCGTTTGAGTCTGACAGGTTCCGCCAGAGATTCATCGACAGTATGAGCGCGCCATGTTTCGAGTTTCTCATAAAAGGCAGTCCGAAGAGAAGGGGACGGTTCTTCGGGTGTAATCCGTCCGAGTTCTGCCCACATCTCGGACATGGATGCGAGTTCTTTCGCGCACTTTTCGCATTCGGAAAGGTGTTTCTCGATACAGCGGCGTTCCTCAGGGTTGAGACTGCCGCCGATATACTCAGGAAACGATGTCCTGATTCTTTCGCATTTCATGGCAGTTACCACCTGTCAGTCTTTTATAGATTTCTGTGAGTTCCTTCATCGCCCGGTACATCCGGACCTTGAGCGCTCCCTCGCTGCAGCCGAGGAGAGCGGCTATTTCATGATACCTGAGATTGTTGAAACGTGCCATGATTATAAGCTCCCGTTTGTCGTGGGAGAGCATGTAGAGCGCTTTTTTCAGCACCGCCCGGTCGTTTTCTCGCTCCATGACAATGTCCGGAGCCGGATCGGAGCTTTCGATACTTTCTGTAATCACGGTGTGCCCGTTTTCGATGGCATGTTTTTTATAATGATCGATGCGGGCGTTACGGGCGATGGCGAACATCCATGTCCTGAATTCGCTTTTGTCACGATAGGTATGGCAGTATTTCAGCATCCGGAAAAACACCTCCTGGACAAGGTCTTCACTCACATGGACATTTCTTGTCTGAAAGAGGAAAAACGCATACAGGTTTTTGTGATACCGCTCGAACAGAACCCCGAGCTTGTCGGTGTCGCCTTCACGGACGGACAACATCAATTGATGGTCTGATGTCACCGGTATTCTCCTGGTTCGATAAATGCTTTCATCTATAATAACCGGACTTTTGGTGAAAGGTTACCGGGTTTTTTGCATCCATACGGACACAACTCCCGCGGAACCGATTCATAGGCGAAAAACTTCAGGCAGTGGAGCCATTGCGCTTTAAAAGTGTAAAACAAAGAAAGGTTTTGTACCTTTCATAGTTATTGTATATTTTTTCAAAGCAATTACAAAGAAATTTATTATCTGCACTTTGATATGTACAAAGGGAGAGCTCCATGAAACATGATGACATAAACTCTTTCGAACGGTACGGCCGCCGCTGGTTTTTAAAACGCCTCTCCGCCGGAGCCGCCGGCATCGCACTCGGAGCTCATGTCCTTCCTCGGTCCGCTAACGGCGGGTTATCCGGCGGTGATAAAAGCACAGTCAATCTTGTGCCGGGGACCGACCGCCGTGAGGCGACATTCAATGCCCTGAAACCGTTCGCGAAAGAGGTCGAAAAGGCCATCGGCAACCGCCGGGTAATCGTCAAGGTGAACCACGGGCTTGCCACACCGCAGTATGAGATCTATTCGACTCATGCGGACCAGGTACGGGGAATTCTCGATTTCCTCAAGCCGATCCACGACCGCGAGGTTATCATAGCCGAAGGTACCGCCGGAGCGAAATGCAGCGCGTTCATCGGGTATGAGAATTACGGGTACATGCCCCTCGAAAAAGAATACAATGTGAAATTGGTCGACGCCAATCTCGAACCGTATTCTCTCAAATGGATCAGAGCGGCGAAACATCATCCGGAGCCGATCAATATCATCGACATGTACATGGACCCGAATATATATCTTATCTCTGCGGCGCGCATGAAGACACATGATACTGTTGTCGGGACCTATTCCATAAAAAATGTCGTCATGGGCGCTCCCGTCTGCCATCTCAAAGAGCAGGAGAACGAGAAATCCAGGATGCACGGCGGAAAAGGATCGAGCGGCGGAAGAGAACTGAGCTACAACATATTTCTGGTTGCCGGTATGGGTGTTGTGCCCGATCTGTCGGTCATAGATGCTGTTGTGGCGATCGAGGGCAACGGGCCCTGGAATGGGACGCCGGTCGAACACGGTGTGACTGTCGCCAGCACCGACTGTGTGGCAGCCGACAGGATGTGTTCGAATATCATGGGAATCGATCCGAAATATATGAAATATCTCGAATGGTGCGAAAACGCCGGTATGGGAAATTTCGATATGTCGAAAATAAATGTGATCGGTGCGGATTACCGTGAACACATCATCCGGTACAGAATGAACAGCGATTTCGAACAGCAGGTCGCCTGGATACATGAAAACTTCGATGAATGAGCATCCTGAGTGCCGTTCATATGTCTTTGATAATCTGAAACAGATGGGGAAATTATTCGATAAGCGGAGACAGAAAGTGTTCCCGTTGAATCCGGAAAGCCTTTACTGAAAGACAATCGTTTTCGACCGTACGGCGTATGCGGAAAAATATCCAAAAGCTCCGTTTGTCAGATTCGATGTGGGATTATCGGGTACGCTCGAAAACATCGCGTCTTCGCCCTGCCCGAGCAAAAGGTCGTTCAGTGTGCTGAAATAATTGTACGACGCTTTATCCAGCGTCTCGAGATCCACTTTCAGGGTGTCGTTCAGATCGAACAGATAGTCATGTTCGAACGAATAATCGATAGCTTTTCCATTTGAATGCCGGTCGTTGAATAAGTGTATGCCATCCATGAGGTTTGAATTCAGATAGATTTTGATTCGGTAATAATCGATGGTGTCTTCCGGGTCGATGAAATGACATCTGAAGACGTAACCAGCTTTTTTGTTTTCATAATCCCTGTTGAATATATCCGGGTCGGTCTCGTAATGAGAGCTCAGGGAATCGATCTCCACCGCTTTCATGATTGTGGACGAAGCGGAAAAGGTCTTTCCGCCGGTTGTCACGGTCATGGTATAGGATCTGCCTTCGACGCCAGGAACTGATGCTCCCCGGTACAGCCCCGGATCGGTTTCGCGGAGCTGTTCCTCGTTCCCCGCACTGTCACGGAGAATAACCGCGGCTCCTGTTACCGGAGGGAAATCGCTCGGCCGGTAAAAATCGCCGGTGGTGGTGATTTTCACGGTGCAGGGTTCTCCCTGATCTGAGATCGTCCCCTCGATCACTATTTTGGGCGTGACATTTTTCAGATCGACGGTCACGACGTCTTCGGCGCATGAAGAAACAAGCATAAGAACCGTACCCAGAAAAAAGATGCCGTGAAGCTTCCTGAATGCTTTTTCGCCGCGGGTTTGCGAACTTGCCATGAACGTCCTCAAAAGGTGAAGTTATAGGTTATCGACGGGAAAAAAGTGAACAGCGACATGCGCACAGCTTCAGTATAGTCGGGATTGTCCTTGTTTTCACGGAAGTATATGGCATAAGCGTTCTTATGTCCATAGGCATTATAGAGTGAAAAATTCCAGTTCGATTCTGAGTTTTCTGTTTTTTTACGGGTATAGGTCACTCCGAGATCGAGGCGGTGATAAGCGGGCATACGGTAGCCGTTCCGTCCGGTGTAAAGGTTGACCGTGTGGTTTTCGATACGGTATTTGCCGCTGGGAAATGTGACCGCATCGCCCGTATGGAACACCCATGCGAAGGAAAACGTCCACTTTTCGCTGCGTTTGTATGTTCCGACAAGGGAAAGATCATGAATACGGTCATGACGCGCCGGGTATGGCTTCCCCATGTTGATTCGGGTGAATTTCCTTTCGGTTTTCGCCAGCGTATACCCCAGCCAGCCGGTGAGTCTTCCGGTGTTTTTCTTCAGAAAATATTCCGCACCGTACGACCATCCTCTGCCGAAGACGAGCTCCGATTCGACATATTCGTTGAGGAGAATATCTGCGCCGGTTTTGTAATCGACCTGCCGTTTCATATCCTTATAGTAGAGTTCCATCGATGTTTCATACCCGTTGTCCCTGAAATTACGGAAATATCCCGTGGCAACCTGATCCGCTATCTGAGGCTTGACGATGGCGGTGCTCGGGTGCCAGATATCGAACGGTGTGCTTGCTGCGGTGTTCGATAAAAGGTGTATGTACTGACGGTTGCGCGCGTACGACAGTTTTGCGGAGCTTACTTCGTTCAACCGATACGTCGCAGTGAACCGGGGCTCCGGACCGGAGTATGTTTTGATCACCGTCCCGCCTGAATATTTCGTCGTCTCTATAACTTCCCCGTCATCATCGAACCGGAATACCTTACCGGGACCCAGAACAGAGAACAGCGAGTAACGGACGCCGTAGTTTATTTTCAGCGCGTTCGTCGGATCGTATTCATGACCGATATAGGGCGCGGCTTCCAGAGCGTACTTATTGTCGATGGAAAATGAATTGACGGAGCTCTCGCTGGTGGCGGTGACCTGACCGGGAAGGAATGTATGGTAAATCGTGTCCAATCCGAATTTTACCTGGCTTCCGGAAGATATATAGTATTCAAAATCCTCTTTGAGGTTCACATCCGTAATGGAGGAAGTGATATCGACATCGTTGTTATCGCTTGCAAACGCGAACACATAATCGAACCGGCTGTATATGAGCGATGAGTTGAGGAAGAGCCTGCTATTGAAAATATGGTTCCACCGTACTGTCGTCGTCGAGTTCCCCCAGTCAACTCCGAAATCCCCCCTGCTGCCGAGTATATCCCTGCCCATGTATCCGGAAACGAAAAGACGGTTGTTCTCTCCAAGGAAATAATTCGCCTTCATGTTGAGATCGTAAAAGTACAACTGCGCCTTTTTAAGGTCCTTGTTTTTTGCAAACGCGGTGAAAATGTCTGCATAGGTCCTTCTGCCCGAGACGATGAACGACCCCTTGTCTTTCACAATCGGTCCCTGGACGGTCAGGCGCGAGGATATCAGACCCAGGCCGCCCGATATCCGATACTTCTTCATATTACCCTCGTTCATCCTGATGTCGAGAACTGAAGACAGACGGCCGCCGTATTCGGGGGGCGCAGCTCCCTTGATGAGCTTGACATCCTTGAGCGCGTCGGAGTTGAACACCGAGAAAAATCCCAACAGATGCGATGCGTTATAGACCGTGGCTTCATCGAGGAGAATAAGGTTCTGGTCGGGCCCACCACCGCGGACGGAAAAACCGCTGTTGCCTTCGCCTGCGGCGGTGACACCGGGCAAAAGCTGCATTGTTTTTACAATATCCTGTTCGCCGAAAAGAATCGGAACCGACGATACCTCGTTCGGGGATATCCGTGCGGTTCCGGTCTCAGTCGAGGTTATGTTTTTGTCTTCGTACGCCGTTTTACCGGTGACGACAATCTCTTCAATGACGATCGTTTTCTGAATGAGCTCGATATCCTGTTTGACATCACGAGTGACATCGAGGGTAACTTCACGGGAATTGTAGCCGATAAAACTGTACCGCACAGTATATGTTCCCGATGGTACAGTTACCGAGTAGAATCCATAATTATTTGCCATGCCGCCCGTTTTCAACCCCACGATAAGATAACTCGCGCTGACGAGCTCTTCTCCGGTGGCGGCGTCCCTGATATGACCGCTTATGGTGTATCGTTCCTGTGCATCCGCAGTAAAACTCGCAAAGATCATGATAAGAAAAAATGAATACTTTATCATTGTCTGCATTCCTGCTGTTCTGGAACGGTTACAGCCATTGCCGCATATCGTTCGGTGTCAGTATAAATACCCGGTCAACCGATATGAAAATCGTATAAATAAAACGAAAATTTTTAATGATAACAACAACTTTTAAAAAAGCCAATACTATGCGAGTATCTGCGGATACTCGGACAAGCACTCTTTTCATCAACGGTCTTTGTACGGGTATACCTGATGGTCTCTATTTAATCCGGTAATTATCCAGGTTGTCTCCGTAGAAGCCTTGCTTTATCGTGAACCGCAGGATATATTAGCTTCAGTTTCCATTTTTGCCGGACACATAAAGGAGAACTTCGTTCAATGGGGTATCTTCTCGGCATCGACGCCGGAACATCCACGGTGAAAGCGGCGCTTTATGATCCCGACCGGGGACTCGTCGCCGAAACCCGTGTGGAATGCCCGGCTACCTATGAAAAAGGGGATATGGCCGAGATTGATATGGGACGGTATTGGGAGGCGTGCACGGAATGCCTCGCATCGCTGTCCGGTAACCGGGCGGCAGGTGGTTTGAGGGATGTCGCCGCGCTGGCGGTTTCGAGCCAGGGGGTGACCTTTGTTCCGGTGGACCGCGATGGCAGGGAATTGCGGCCGGGGATCGTGTATTATGACAGTCGTGCGGTCAGTGAGGCCGTGGAGCTGAACAGGCGGTTCAGCGCCGAAACAATCTACGAAATCACAGGGCAACCGGTATCTCCGGAAACCTTCGAGGCACCGAAACTCCTCTGGCTCAGGAACCATGAGCCGGACCTGTATGGCGCGATACACAAAATCCTTCTCGTTCACGATTACCTCGTTTACAAGCTTACAGGCCGGTTCGCCTGCGTTCCCCCGCTCGTCTCGTCCTCTCTTTTATTCGATGTGAGGACGAAAAGATGGTGGGACGATATGCTCACGTTTCTCGATCTTTCCCCCGACAGGCTGCCACCGCTTTTCAATCCCGGCGAACTCATCGGAACGGTCTCAGTGAAAGCATCCGCAGAAACCGGCTTACCCGCCGGAGCGCTCGTTGCCGCGGGCGCAATCGACCAGGTCTGCGGCATGACAGGTGTGGGCAACATCTGCCCCGGCATCATCTCAGAGAGCACAGGTTCGGTGCTGGCAGTTCATGCGGTATCAGAAAGGTTTTTCAACGACCGGAGCGCGGGTATTCATCATTTTACGGGCGGTGTCGGCGGGACATACGCCCTCATCGGTATTTCCCCTACTGCGGGCAGCGCGTTCAACTGGTTCAAGGATACTTTCTGTATGAAAGAACTGGACGATGCCCTGCGGACAGGAACCGATGTATTCACTTTTCTGACAGGACTGGCTGAATCCATCCCGTCAGGTTCCGGGGGTCTCGTCATGCTCCCCTATCTTTCCGGAAAGGGAAGCCCGCACCCCGATCCCCTGTACCGTGGGTTCTGGTTCGGGATGAAGCTTCATCACACGAAGGGGCACTTTGTCAGGTCGCTCCTCGAATCGGTGGCATTCATTCTCCGGAGCATCTGCGATATGTTCCGTGACAACGGGTTCGAGGTCACTGAGATACGGTCGTTCGGCGGCGGGTCACGGAGCGCTCTCTGGAACCGGATCAAGGCGGATGTGTGCGGCCTGCCGATACGGACCTCCGCGGTCGGGGAACCGGGCTGCCTGGGCGCCGCGATTCTTGCCGGTGTCGGATCGGGCATATTCGGGAGCATCCATGAAGGATGCGGCCTGCTCGTCCGTGACGGGGATGTTTATTATCCCGAAGACCGGAACGTCCGGATCTACGACGATTATTACACAACCTTTAGACACTGGGACGAAACCGTCCGGCAGATGCAGGGATGATGCCCGGTCTCGAACGGTTTCCTGACAGCATGGAGGAACAGGACATGTCGGTGTATTTCGCGGAAAAATCATGGCCGGAACTATCAGATTATATCGACCGGAACGGGCTGATTATCCTCCCCGTCGGGACAGTGGAAGAGCACGGTCACCATCTGCCCCTCAATACCGACATAGTGATCGCCGAGGGTATTTCACGGCATGTCGCCGAAGCGGTCGCAGGAACAGTGCCGGTACTCGTCATGCCCGGTATCTGGACCGGGTATTCGGTGCGTAAAATGAAGAAATGGCCGGGAGTCATCAGTATACGGAGTGAAATCCTCATTGAACTGATCTTTGATGTCATGGCATCGCTTGCCGACATGGGTTTCAGGAAAATCATGACCATCAACGCCCACGGCCAGAATCCCGAGAGCATCAAGCTTGCCGCCCGGAGACTTTACGACGCCCACGGTGTCAGTGTGGCGGCAACGAACTGCTGGTCAATGGCCGCCGACACGATGAAAAGAGTCCGTAAATCAGCCATCGGCGGCTGTCTCCACGGCGGGGAATTTGAAACCTCCCTCATGCTGTATTTCACCGACCTCGTGGATATGACCAGGGCGACGAACGTGGATACGCTCACCTACCGTTCCGAGTTTTATCCCGGGGATGCTTTCGGTTCGGTCTCCGGCGGAGTGTTCCTTTCCACATGGGCCGTTCAGGAGAGTGTCACAGGAATCTATGGAGACCCGACTGAGGCGACTGAAGAAACGGGCCGCCTGCTTGTCGAGGGCATCGTGGAAACGTACGTCCGGCTCATCAGGGAGTATATGAGCCTGCCGTAACCCGGCTGCTCCCGCGTATTGCACCGCTTTGCCGGGGGAAATGGATTGCGGGTGAGGAGATTGATATACCTCTTCATATGACGTCGTGATAGTTCTATCTCCCGCAACCCACGTGCAATGTCCTTTCACCGTGAAAACCCCTGTTCCCACTTTTGCCTGGTTAATTCCGGGTCGGTGAATTCAAACCCGATCCGTTCGGCGACACCCTTGATGTAATCGAGAGCGTACTTGACCCCGGTGAAGTGCTCGGGATTTTTGTAATCGTACCCGATATGCTCGAGGGAGAGCGTCTTCCAGGGTTCGAGCTGGGTCGAGGCATCGAGGAGCGCGGCATGGTCGAGCATCCCCTCGCCCATCGGAGATTCCCCGAACTGGAACATGAACGGGTCCTTGACACTCCCGTCTTTCACATGGATCTCGCCGATTCGGTCGCCGAGAATGGCGATGGCGCACCTGATGAACCTGCCCGACTCGTAGACACGGTCGGGACGAAGGTGGTTCACCGGGTCTAAAACGATCTGCACGAAGGGTGATTCGCACCGGTCCACGAATTCCCGCATGCGCTCCACCGAGCCTACAATCGTGCCCTGGGTTGTTTCGGGGCAGATCGCGCACCGGGTATCCTCGGCGACCGGGACCATCTCGCGGGTGTTTTTGACCAGGAGGTCCATCGCCTTCTGGGTATGGTTCTCGGGATGGTGGATCCAGATATTGTCCGGATCCATGCTTCCCGCAGAGATGCGGATGTTCGTGCATCCGAGTTTCCCGGCGATTCTGAGCGCACGGGCGATCTCTTCCTTGAACTGCCTGAGCCTCGCCGGGTCGGGATGTGCAAGCGCCCTCCCGAGACCGTAAGGTCCCGGCACCAGCCCGCACTTGTCGTAGATACCCTTTACATGATCGATGTCGGCATCGGTCGCATCCACATCGGCGCTGTTGATCCCGGCCACAATGACTCCCAGATCACGTATCAGTTTCCCCTCGTCGACCGTGAGATTCCTCAGCGGCCCGGTGAACCAGTCATTCCAGCATAACCGCATTCGTGTCCTCCTTGTCACATGTGACGTAACAGCACGGGAAAAAACCTTGATTCATATATCGGGTGCGCGTGTATTCACTCTAAACAGGCGGGACTGCCACGAAATAGTGAAACATGCCACATCTTCATGCCTCAAAACATATAGACGATACCCAGGCCGCCCGAACCATTTATAACGGTACTCGGACGGAAGCGGTTGTTCCTGTCACGGTGCATACGGGGGACGAGCCACCCTGTCAGCGTCCCCGCACCGGCGGCGGCGATGACATCGGTGGGGAAATGGTTCCCTGAACGGACGCGGAGTATGCCGGTGGCAGTGGCGCATGAGAGACCGCATATCCAGACCGGCGCGACAAGACGGGACCCGGGATGACGGCTCTGAAAGATAGAACCAGCCGCAACCGCCGCGGTGAATGCAGCGGCTGTATGACCCGACCAGAATGATAGCGAGGCGTTACGTTCCCCGCGTTTCGCGAGGGAAACATGGGAATTGTATGCATAAGGGCGAGGCCGATGGGAGAGGCCTTTCACACACTCCGTCAGTCCGCCGATTATCATTCCTGATTCAAGAAAGAGAATACCGTCGGTCAGAACGGCCAGGAAAGTCTCCTGATGCCGGTCGGTGAGGAGCGTAGCGGTCGTCAGAAATCCGAGCGCGAGTGCGGCGTTCCTCGTATTGTCGCTTAACCGGCTTATATTTTTCGAGTAATATTTCCGGGCGAAACGGTCGGGAGCAAAAATATCATCACCGTCAAGGGTACCCGGATCGGGGCTGTCCACATGCCTGATAATCGAAGCCCCCGTCATAGTCAGCACGAAACCTGCAACGATGAAACCGGAGTCCTTCACAGGATTGAGACTGTATATATCGAGGTCGGCGCCCCATGCACCACAGGGAGCGGTCACCCACAATCCCATAACAAGAATCACACCGGCTATAATCTGCAGGTGCCCGTATCGTTTTATCATACTGCCCGGTCATACCCCTTTTTCGAAGTACACTGTTGTCGAATAAAACGTTTAATAATTGAACATAGTAATTTTTTTCACCGTATACCAATTATTATTTCGTATCACAATGAAGCTGCCGTATTTTCTTCTGAGACAGCGGATTCATGTGAAATGATACGGATATCACTGTTCCGGCTGGAAACATCGTTCATGGAAAACGCCCTGTTCACAGCGAATGTGTATTATGGTCGTTCCGGTTTTTTCACTTTCCAAAACCTGTTTTTTTCGTTTACTTTATGACAGCGCAGACAGTGAACGTTTTCTGCATCATTTATGTTACGGATAGTCATTCACACATTTATGAACGACGGAGTCATGACGATGAAACGACGATCATTCATGGTGACAGCCCTGGGTACGGCGATGTCCATACAGACGTTCGCCCGGAATGTGTTCATCGGGGGCAAGGATGTATCCTATGAACCGGACCAGCCCCTTGAAAGCACCGGCCTTAGTATCGAGGATGGCCTCAAAATTCTCAAAAAGGGCGAACAGGGCAATGTGGCGCCTGTTCTGCGCGAGGAAATCCTCGACAATCCGGACGCGGTCTTTTTCATCTATGCAGATGTCCAGGACCGTCACAACTGGGACGGGAGATGGAACGACTGCACCGACCAGTTCGAGCGGCTCGGCAAGCGCGTTTCCGACCTGATCTTCCGAAAGGGCTCCTCTGCCGGCGGCAGGACGTTCGTCAAGCCCAACATGGTTGGCAGCGGCCTCATGTCGAATCCGCCGGTGTTCAATTCCGGCGGTGTCGTCCATCCTTATTTCACAGTCGGGCTTGTGGATGGTCTCCGGGGGATCGGCAACACGAATGTCGCCATCGCAGCACGGGGAGCCATGCGGCACAAACACTTCGTGGAGAGCGGCCTCATGGACCTCTTTAACAGCCACAACCTGCCGCTCATCGAAGCCCATGTCCAGTATTTCAAGGACTACAAGAAATCCGAACTCCGGTGGTTCGACAATCCGAATGGCATTGTTCAGCGCCGTATCTGTGCCTACCGGCCGGTATACGACGAGGGAACGACCTTCATCAACATCGCTCATGCCCATGTCCACAAGGTGGGGTACACCACGCTGACCATCAAGAACATCATGGGAACCCTGCCTCGCGGGTACGGCCATACCTGCGACTCCTGGACCCATCTCGATGTGTGGCGGAAAGACCTCATGGACGATTTCAACCGTGATTTCCGGGTCGCCATCGAACAGTCCTATGTAAAGCACGCCCGGATGGGGTACAAGTACTGGGACGAGGGCGGATTTTATCAGGCCTACCTCTCCGGCGGCGGATATCCGGCGTACAGGAAAAATCCCGATATCGCCGATTCACGGCTTTTCTGGGCCGAGTTATGGGCGCAGCGCATGATGGACACCATCGAAGTTCTTCCGAAACCGTATGTCAATATCGTCGACGGCGTTTTTGTCCGGGGGGACGACAGTTCGGGCTACAACAACATCAGGCATGGTAACTTCATTACCGTGGGCCGCTCGATGGTAGCGGTGGATGCGGTCACGTCCTGGCTCATGGGCCACGATCCCCGCGAGATTCCGTACCTCCGGATCGCCAGTGAGCGAGGTCTCGGGGAAAACGACATCGAGAAAATCCCCATCTTCATGCTCAGCGAAAAGGGTGTCGAACGGCTGCGGGATTACCGGCTCCTCAAACGGACTCCCGCCGGTATCTACATCTACGGTGTCGAGGACAACGGGCCGCGGTTTTTATAACCCTAAACGGGAGAAGGACTTATGAAGATTCCAGGTGCACCGCGCTCCCTGTGGTTTTGTGTCGCTGCTGTGATGATAGTGCACATCTCAGGGGCAACTGCGGAACCAGGGCGCCATGAGATAGACCTTTCCGGAGAGAACTGGCGGCTCTGGCTCGACCGCAGCGCCGAATGGAAAAACGATACAGCATTTCTGCCCCCGGTCGATATCGGGAAGCTTCCTTCTAACCTACCGTCCTGCGGCTGGGACCGGCTAACGGACATGGGCGACTCACGGCGGGTCTGCGTCCCCGGAACGGTCGAGGAATACTTCTGGAGTGCAAACGGCAATCCGAACGGCACAGCCGGCGATTACCGGGGCGTCTCCTGGTGGAGCACCACGTGTATGGTTCCACGGTCGTTCGAGGGCAAACGGTTGACACTCGCCTTCGATTCGGTGAACCTCCGGGCCGAGATATTTGTGAACCGGAAACTCGTCGGCTACGATGTCATCGGGAACACTCCCTTCGAGATCGATGTAACAGGTGCGATGATTCCCGGGTCTGAAAACCGTCTCGATATCCGTATCACCGATCCGGTGGGGACGTTCAGCTGGGATGATGAAAACATGCTGCGCTGGGGGCCGAATAAAGTGCCTTCCGTGCATGGTTTCGGAGGCATCACCGGGAAAATAGTCCTGCGGGCGACCGGCGACACCTTTATCGATGACATATACATTCAGAACAAACCCGATCCCCGTAAGGCGGATGCATTCATCACTATCAACAATGTTTCGGTTCATGAGGGGACAGGGAAACTCACACTTGTCATCCATGAGTGCAAGAACTCCTCGAATGTTCTCATGAAAATGACCTCACCGGTAGCCATTCCCCCCGGGAAAAAAACGGTCAAATTCACCATTGATGCCCCGAAAGCCCGACTCTGGAATATTTTCGATCCATATCTCTATACCGCTGTGGCGACATACACAAGCGAAGATGGTTCAGTCAGCGACAGTGCCGGACAGCGGTTCGGATTCCGCTTTTTCACTGTCGGCGGGAAAAACGGAGACAGTCGGTTCTACCTCAACGGGAAGCGTGTTTTTGTATTTGCCGCGATGACGCGGGGATTCTGGCCGAAAAACGGCATCTTTCCGACTCCTGAAATGGCCGGACGTGACATGAGGGCGGCCCGTGAGCTCGGGTTCAACATGATGCTCTACCACCGGGCAATCGGCCAGCCGTACTCGATTGATGCCGCCGATGAGACAGGTATGTTGACCTATGAAGAACCCGGCGGCTACCTCTGCCAGCCGATGCCGGACGAAACAGCGCAGATGTGGCGGAAAGAAAAACTGCGCAGAATGATTATCCGTGACCGCTCACGGCCCTCGATGGTGATATTCAACATGGACGACTGGTCGTTCCGCCATCCGACCGAATGGGACATGGAGAACATGCGGATGGTTCATGAGCTTGACCCCTCCCGTATCGTCACATTCAACTGCATCTCGGCACCGGAAGTTCCGTACGACAGAGACAATCCAATGAAACTCCACATGCTGCCGTACGACGACACCCCCCGGTACGCGGGCTGGCTCGACCCCTACCATTTCACCGCACAGCCGGGATACATCGATGATTATTACGAAAATCCGCGGTATTACCTCCGGTATATCTTCGATCCCGACAACCACACGATGGGCGATTCTCTTGATGTTGTCCCGCACGACGAGATCATCTTCTACGGTGAAGAAGGCGGACTGAACGCACCGATCAGGCTCGAAAAGGTCAGAAACGATCTCATGAGGACCGGCGCCGACGGCTGGCGGGAACGTGAACACCTCTCATGGTACGAAACGTACGACCGCTATCTCGATGAGAGTGGGATGCGGACGTGCTTCCCCACTGTCGATGACCTGACGACGGCGCTTGCAGCCAACATGCACTATTTCCACGGCCGCATTCTCGAAAACGTCCGCATCATGAACACTGCCGACGCTTATGTTCTGAACGGCTGGGCTTCAGCGATGACCCATACCGACATTGCAGACACCTATCGTAACCCCACCGCCGATCCGTCGCTTCTATCATACTATGCGCAGCCGTTGTATATCGCGGTGAAAATTCGTGACAAGGTTCTTACTGCTGGCTCAGTCCCGATTGCCGATATTTTTATCGTGAATGAAAAAAATCTCACCGGAAACCATACGCTGACAATCAGGTTCATCGATCCCGGCGGTACCGAATTATTTACGAGAAAGTATCCGGTCGCCGTACGGGGTGGCGAGGAATACGGCCAGCTCCTCGTGGAGGATGTCCGCCTTCCCGCTGTGGCAAATTCGGGATATCATACGCTCAAAGCGGAGCTGACTGATAACAGGGGGAACGTCAAAGCAGCCGGAGCCGATGAAATATTTGCCGTGGATTACCTCCACGGACCCGGTCTCCGGGGAACCATCGCGGTTGTCGATACAAGCGGCGTCATCGCCTCGTTTGTGAAACAATCCCGGGGAACCGTTCTCACTGAATTCGATCCGTCGGGTCCCGAGCCGGATTTTCTGGTGATCGGCCGGCATGATTACCGTACGGTCAGGCGCATGGGAGTCGTACCGGGAACACGGTCCACATGGCCGGTCATGGATATGGTCGCCAACGGGACCACGCTCATCATCCTCGACCAGGCGGAAACATGGGCGCAGGACATGGCCCAGTATTACCACAAATCCCTGCGGTATTACAGTCCATTTCAATGGACGATGGCGAGCGGTATGTTCGCCGGGAAAAGCCCGCTGCTCGAAGGTCTTCCGCAGGGGCGGTCGCTGAACTGGGAATACCAGGTCATGTACAGGAACGGAACGTCCGGAATCAGGCTCGATCCTGAGGGAATCGACATTGTCATCGGAACGGCGGCTTTTGACACCGATGTCTTTGGAACTGCGCTCTGCCGCGTACCGTACGGAACCGGGCAGGTCATTCTTACAACGCTTCCCATTCTGGGGGAACTCCTGTCTGAAACACCGCAATCATCGGTCGCAAAGAAGCTGTTCCTGAATTTACTGGAATACAGCGCCGGTAACTGACACCGGTCAGGATAGGAACAGGCTGTTTCATACCATAATGAGCCTTTGCTCGAATGAAAAGAAAGGACGGAATCGATGAATCGCTTGAACACCATGTGCGGGCTGATCATGATATTCTGTATGCTCTTTGTGCTTCTTGTGCCGGTGACCCTGTCCGCATCGACTGCTCGACCGGGGCGTGTCGAAATAGAAATCTCCGGGGCCGGCTGGCAACTCTGGCTCGACCACGCGGCGTTATGGTACAATGACGATGTGTTCATGCCACCGGTCGATATGTCGAAAGTCCCGGTCAACCCACCGACCTGCGGCTGGGACGGGCTCGATAAAACCTGCCGTAAAACGGTCGCAGTTCCGGGCACAGTGGAAGAACATTTCTGGGGTGCCATCGGAGGCGCGATACCGGACACCGGAGGCGACTACGTTGGTGTTTCGTGGTGGAGCACCACATTCAGGCTCGACCCCGGACTGAAAGGCAAACGCGTCACCATCTGCTTCGAATCGGTTAATCTCAGAGCGGAAGTGTTCGTGAACAAACAGCTTGTCGGATACGATGTCATCGGCAACACCCCGTTTGAAGCAGACGCCACAGGTGTGGTGGTCTTCGGCACCGTGAACCGCCTCGACGTCCGCATCACCGATCCGGTGGGGAATTTCAACTGGAACGACAACATCCTCATGCGCTGGGGAAAGAACCTCGTACCCGCGGTTCACGGGTTCGGCGGCATCACCGGTCCGGTGATTCTCAGGATGACCGATGCCGTTCATGTCGATGACCTTTATGTCGAGAACAAACCGAACCCGAAAGAGGCCGATGTGTTCGTGACCCTCGGTAACTCCGCCGGGAAGAAGGTCCAGGGCGACCTCACCCTCGTCGTACACGAATGGAAAAAGCCGGCGGGCGTCCTTTTAAAGACAACCGTGCCCGTTTCAGTTCCAGCCGAGGGAGGGACGTTTCCGTTCCATGTCAATGCCCCGGAGGCGAAACTGTGGGAACTCTCCGGCTGGCGGACATATAAACAGGCCAACCTCTACGAGGCATCGGTTCACTTCACATCCACTGACGGCGTAATCGAGGACTCACGGAGCCAGCGGTTCGGCTTCCGGTGGTTTGATATCGGCGAGAAAGACGGCGACAAACGGTTCTACCTTAACGGCAAGCGCGTGTTCATCATCGCGGCGATGACCCGTGGATTCTGGCCGAAAAACGGGATATTCGCCACACCGGAGATGGCTCAGCGCGATATGGAAATTCTCGTCGACCTCGGCTACAACATGATGCTGCTTCACCGTGCCATAGGCCAGCCGCCGGTCATGGAGTACTCCGACCGTATGGGCCTTCTCACCTACGAGGAGCCGGGCGGGTACCGCATCATGCCCAACAAGCAGGACAATATCGATGGACCTGACGATCAGGCGTTCGTCTGGCGCCGTGAAAAACTCAGGCGCATGGTCATCCGCGACCGGTCCCTCCCCTCGATGGTTATTTACAACCTGAAAAACGAGGCGGCCAAACCGCCGGACGAGGACGACATCAGTAATATGCGCATGGTGCACGAGCTCGACCCGGGCCGAATCATCACTTACAACAGCGACCGTAACCGCGACATCCCTTACAACGAGCGCATCGAGCCCGATCCGTACAAGCTCCATCTGCGGCCGTTCGACGACACGCTCTATGACGTGGGGTGGTGGGATCAACACCACTGGTTCGGGTATTCGGGATATGTCGACGACAACTACGAAAACCCGCGGTATTATCTCCGCGGAGTCGTCGACGCACCCACTGTGCCCGTCCGTGCAGATTCATTGAACCGTCTCAGAAAGGACGAAATCATCTTCTGGGGCGAGGAGGGATCATTCGGGACGATGGTGCGTCTTCAGAAAATCAAGGAGGAACTGGAAGTCACCGGCGCCACAGGTTTCAGGGAAATGGAACACCTCGACTGGTTCGACACCTATGACCGGTTCCTCGACGACAGCGGATTCCGTAAAGCTTATCCGGCTGTGGACGACCTCACCATGAGCCTCGGCAGGAACATGCATTATTTCCACGGACGCACCATCGAAAACATCCGCATGAGCAACATTGCCGACGCTGTCAATGTGAACGGCTGGGCTGCGGCTCAGACACGTACGGACATCGTTGACATGTACCGTAATGTGACAGCAGATCCCTCTATTCTCCGGCATTACACCCAGCCCCTCTATGTCGCGGTGAAAATCCGTGACAAGGTGCTTCCCCTCGGTGATATCCCTATTGCGGACTTCTGGCTGATCAACGAGGAAAATCTCAACGGCAGGCAGACTCTCGAAGTGACCATGAAAAATCCCGACAGCGCAGTGGTCTTTGCCAAATCATTCATGGTCGACCTTCTCGGCGGGGAGGAATTCGGCCAGCTTCTCGTTGAGGAGGTTTCCCTTCCGCGGGTCGAACAGGCCGGTTATTATCTGGTCGAGGCACGGATCACTGACGGCGGTATGGTCAAAGCGACAGGATTTGATGATGTGTATGCTGTCGATTACTCGGGCGGAACGAAACCCGCTTTACGGTGCGCTGTTATTGAGACGGAAGACGTCGTCAGAGACTTCCTGAAAAAAGCCCGCGGCATCACAGCCGCAAGCTATGACTCCGGAATGGGCGCGGCCGATGTCATCATCGTCGGAACGCATGACTTCGGCGCGGGTGAAGAGGATATCTACAGGGACGTTTTCCGACGGGTGAGTGAAGGCACTTCGCTCATCGTTCTCGAACACGCCGACCGGTGGGCGGAGCAGTTGAACAGTTTTTCACGGTCGCTCCCGCCGATCTATTCGGGGGGCGGGTTAATACGCCGCGGCGGTAACGGCAGGCTTTTTGTCGGAGTAAGCCCGTTTCTCAGGGGGCTGCCCGAAGCACAGGGTATGAGCTGGGAATACCAGTGTTTCTACAAGACCGACGCCGAAAGACGGTCGGGGCGTGTTGAAGGCATCAGTCTCCACAACTGGGGAACCGAGCTGATCGTCGCGCTCGGCGCGCAGGATTCGAAGGAAATCCTGAGTGCTCTGAGCCGTGTGCGCTTCGGCACAGGGGATGTGTTCCTTTCTACCCTCTTCATGGTGCCGAACCTCGCATCGAACGAACCGCAATCCGCGGTTGCGAAAAAACTGCTGTTAAATATGCTTGATGTATCAGCAGAATAATAATTGAGAGGATACTGTATTCGATTTTCTCTGTAGGTGCTCATCATTCGTATCTCATGGATGTTCCATCGTGTTCACAATTCAGCAGGAGATGAAAAATGCGAAGAACGGTACTTATGTATGGCATGATCGCACTTCTTTCATTTGCCATCTGCAACGAAGTTTTCGCTCAGCAGCTTGTGTTGAAGGCGGGAGTGGCAAAAACTGATATAACGCCTGCGGAACCTGTCAGATTGGGTGGATACAGCTTGAGGGATGGACCCACAACAGGAGTGTACGGGAAACTTTACCTGACCGCATTGGTGTTTGATGACACAAAGAAAAAAGTTTTATTCGTCGAGGCTAATCTTACCTTCTTTGAATCTGAAGCCAGACGGCGCCTCATATCCGAAGCAACGGGAATACCTTTTGAAAACATCATAGCCGGTGGCTCTCACAATCATTCTGCCCCGACTGAACCGCGTGATAACGACGATACAGAATGGAGCAGGCAGTTCGATGAAAAGGTTATTTCAACGGTTAAAAATGCGATAGCTGATATTGAACCGGTAAAGATTGGCGGTGGAGCAGGACATTCATATATTGCCATGAACCGACGTAAAAGAATGGAAGACACCCTCTCATACAACACCTGGGATGAAAACAACACCAGCCAGTCATACGGTAAGGCCAAGACGGATAATCCAGTGTTAATTCATGAGATGGAAGGTGTCATTCGTCTTGGAGCAAATCCCGGAGGTTCCATTGACGATGAGGTCGGAGTACTCAGAATTGATACGTTGTCGGGAAAGCCGAAAGCTGTTTTTATCAATTATGCCTGTCATGGAACTTCCCTGGGGGGTAGAAATTCAGTTATAAGTCCGGAGTGGATGGGACATATGATAGAATATGTCGAAAAGAATATTCCCGGAGTTACCGGTATATTCGGGCAGGGTGCAGCAGGAGATATTAATCCGCGGTTTATAGGCGGCCTTGATGGTCGTGTGGATGATCTTGAAGCGACAGCCAACCTCGGATATGAAATCGGGAAGGAAGTCGTCAGAGTTTATAAAACAATCGCACCGATCTTACCCACCGATCCTCACATAAGAGTGGTTAACAAAGATATTGAATGCCCGCTCACTTACAGACGAGTCATGGAGGATTTTACTCATCCGACTTTTATTGTACCAACAACTGCTGTGAGGATCGATGATTTTACCTGGGTAATGTTTCCCGGTGAAATGTTCCACGAAATCGGCCAGAGGGTAAAAGCGAGCACACACACAACGTATTCGTATTTAGTAGGATATGCGAACGGCAGTGTGGGATATTTCCCGACGCAGAAAGCTTTCAGCGAAGGAGGTTACGAACCATCCGGTTCCCGCTTTGACCCCGTTTCAGAAAATATATATGTGAAAGCGGTGAACAAGATGCTGATCGAATTGTATTAGTCATTGACGGGATGGTGGGAACAATGAAGCTATCTTGACCTCCCATAAGGTTCACACAGTCAAACAGAGCCACCCGTCCTGGGGGATTCGGCGGGTTCGGGCGTTCATTCGAAAACAAAGCGGCATGCCGGTAGGAAGAAAACGTATCAATCATATCATGCGAAAATATTCTCTTCTTTGTTCCCGGATACGAAAACGCGTGCATCGAACAACGTCACCCCGAATAACTGCTACACGCATCAATCAGCTCTGGGCAACCGACATGACTCAGTTTATGCTTTCTCATGGTACGAAGGTATTCCTCATGGTGGTTATGGACGTGTTCACCCGCCGGATCGTCGGCTGGCATGCAAGCCTCCGCTGTCGCGCCGTCGAATGGCTCCGCGCACTCGACCTGGCGCTCCAGACAGAGTTCCACGATGGGGTCCCGCGGGCATGACCTCACCCTCCGCATG